>OFEJ01000298.1_pt1 | contig 15598 bp, 10 predicted proteins | sample 1521051 | NCBI WGS metagenome assembly OFEJ01 (sample SAMN06268701, study PRJEB24108) | sediment metagenome | isolation source: Joseph's Coat, Yellowstone National Park, Wyoming, USA | place: USA:Joseph's Coat, Yellowstone National Park, Wyoming, USA | reverse complement strand
GGGTAGGTAGGACTGAGCAAGTATTATCGGACGTAGACTGGCTTAGCGAGCACGGTTTCAACCCGCTTCAATCAGCTCTGCTAGCGAGGAAAATAGGTTTAACCGGGGTTGTGAAAACAAGAGAGATAGCAGATAACCTGGTAAAGAAGCTTAAAAGTTAACCAGTGACTCTCCGCAAATTAAGGTTTAAAATTGATCAATTCATACAATAATAATAAATTATAGAGGTCTCAGGGGGTATAGTTGAATAGAATCATACTACTCCTCATAGTTGTGGCTATACTCACTGGGATAGTAGGGTTCGTTGGCGGCTATAGTTTAATGCCTTCTAAAACCGTCACACAAACGGTAACAACCACTGTTACAACAACTCTCCCAGGTCAATATGGATACACTATTACCCCTACACCTACAACTCCTTTAACACCCGCATGTAATTTCACTCCACCCGATAAAATAGTCATAGGTTTATCGCTTAGCCTTAGCGGCTCATACGCTTTAACCGGACAGCAGGGTTTATGGGGAATGCTGGCGGCTGTCAAGTACATAAACGACATAGAGGGTGGCATCAACCTATGCGGGAAAAAAGTGAAAATAGAGCTCAAATATTATGACGATCAATCAAGCAAAGACCTAGTACCCAGCTTATATGAAAGGTTGATCACTGTAGATAAAGTAGACATTTTGCTTGGCCCCTACGGCTCTCCTCTCACGCTCGCTGCTGCCCCCGTCGCGGAAAGGTATCATAGACTCCTCGTTAGTTGGATGGCTAATAGCGATAAGCTTGTTCAACAAGGATTCAAATATTTTGTCATGGTGCCCGCTCTTGCCAGCACTCTTTGGAAAGCCGCACTAGATATGGTCAAGCACCTGGATCCAAACGCGACTATAGCCATAATATATAAAGAGGATGAATTTAACACCATGGTGGCTAATGGAGCAAAGAACTACAGCTCTCAAATAGGTTTAAAGGTTGTGTACTTCAGGTCGTATCCAACCGACATATCTGATTTCACCCCTATATTCAACGAGCTTGTAACTTACAAGCCCGATGTAATCCTTGTTTGCTCACATGAGAAAGATGGAATGCTAGCAATGCAACAAATGATCCAAATGAAGATAAATGCTAAACTCATCGGGATAGCGGTAGCGGCTAGTCTCCCAAACTTCTACAAGACTTTTGGAACAATGGCTGAAGGCATAATCGATGGAACACATTGGACTCCATACGCAAAGTGGTCTCCAGATGTAGCCTCAAAGATGGGATACAAGTGGATCGGACCTACTCAAGATGAATTCCTCAATTTATTCCACGAGGTGGCGGGACCTGAGAACTCTCCTTCATATCACGCTGCAGCCGGGTTCGCTTCTCTACTCATCGTTGCTGAAGCAATAGAGACAGCACAATCATTAAACCAAGATGTGCTTAGACAAACATTTAACAACCTTAAGGTGATGACAATCTATGGACCATTCCGAATAGACCCGGTAACAGGTGCTCAAATAGGCCACGTCATCGTGGTGGGACAATGGCAAGCTGGGAAATTCAACATTGTGTGGCCACCTGAGGCCGCTAACTCTAAACCAGTATACCCAATACCAACATGGGATGAAAAAGCGGCAGGAGTACTTGCAACTCCTAAAGCCTGAAGATTTTTTTAACATAATAACCCTATCCTTTCATACGGTGTGACGAGTTGTATACTGCCGGTGAAGTAATCGAGACCTTCACGCTAAATGATAAATTCTGCGACCTAAAAATCAAGTTATTTGATAAGCTAGAGGAGGCTACTCCCTTTCAATTTGTGATGATAGGGATACCCGGAGAATTCGAATTACCGTTGTATGTTTCAATGTATGACCATAGCTCATCAACACTAGAATTGTTTTTTAAAATAACGGGGCGTTACACAGAAAAAATATGTTTTTCAAGAGGCTACGTACATATTCGAGGGTTTTATGGGAAAAATAGGTTAGACCTAATTTCGGGGAACCGAATAGCCTATATTGCTGAGGAATGGGGTTTTTCACCCTTACCGCTATTTGCCGCGTGGATGAAAAAGAATAATCTGTTTTTAAACACGATATTGATCTTTACGGATGAATGGAGTTTCCACAATGTGGCAAAATATATTGAGGGTATTACTCATACTTCTGCATTTAGACTCATGAAAAGTAACATAAACGAGCTTCTAGAATTTATCGCTAAGTATTCCAATGAATATAAATGGGAAAGTATCGTGGCAGCTGGTGACAGAGGCTTATTGAAAAGTGTATGTAGGTTAGCTAGTAATCTCGGTGTGAAAGGAATAGGAGTTCCATATGCGCGTATTAAATGTGCTCTGGGGGCTTGCGGCTACTGTACTATACCTAGAACGAATCACCTGTTCTGTACAGAGGGCCCTCTCTTCACTTGTGAAGAATTAGCCCCATATCTAGGTTAGTTTATATGGATTTGTCTACCTCGATTATAGGTATCTATCTGGTTCATCCGTTAATGAATGCTAGTGGAATACTTGGCTTTACGCCAGAGCACGTTGATATACTTGAAAAGTATAGGGTCTCAGCAGTGGTGACTAAGACATTTACGCTTAAGCCGAGAGAGGGGCATCGAGAACCAGTGATCGTGGAACTGGCTAACGGGGGTATACTCAATAGTATGGGTTTACCTAATCCAGGCATTACAGGTGTATCGAGGGTTGTAAAGGCTGCGAAAAATAAGAATCTACCCGTGATAGTTAGTGTAGGAGGGGCAAATCTCGAGGAATTCCGAGAAGTAGCTATTATAGCTGAAGAAGAGGGGGCGGATGGTGTTGAGCTAAATCTGAGTTGCCCTCACACGAAGGGTTACGGGCTAGAGATAGGGCAAGACAAATCCATGGTATATAACATTATTAGAGAAGTTTCGAACTCGTTGAAGATTCCAGTAATAGCGAAACTTGGGCTGGTAGATAACATTGTTGAGATTGCTGGTAAAGCTTTGGAAGCAGGAGCTAAAGCTCTGACTCTAATAAACACTATAAAAGCAATGTACATCGACGTCTTTTCAGCTAAGCCTTTCCTGAGCAATATATATGGAGGACTCTCTGGACCGCCCATACATCCCATAGCCGTGAGAGTAGTATACGACGTCTACAAGGAATTTTCGCCGGAAATAATAGCCACCGGGGGCGTGATGAATTGGTATGATGCCGCAGAATTTCTACTCGCAGGTGCTAGAGCTATACAGCTGGGATCCGCCCTTATCATCAAGAGAGAGAAAGCCGTACCGGAAATTCTGGATGGATTAAATATGTGGCTTACGAGGATTGGTCTTCGTAGTATTAATGAAGCTGTCGGCTTGGCAGTGAGAAAGTAACCAGCCATGTGAGCTTCCACATTATTCAGCGTTAAATTTTTAAGACTTTCGCGAGTAATAATCATTCAAGATTTAAGCAGTGGGTTTTTATGGAGTATTCTTACATCCTGATTAACATCCTATCAGGCGTCATGATTGGTCTACTCTATTCATTGATTGGTTTATCTCTTACTTTTATATTTGGGGTACTCCAGTTCGTAAACTCAGCAGAAGGACAGTTGATCATGATTGGGGCATATGTCGCTTACTGGCTCTTCGTGTTATACGGGTTGTCTCCCTTGGTGTCGCTTCTCATAGCATCTCTGGTAGGGTTGGTACTAGGCATGGCTCTCTATACGACAGTAGTAAAAAGACTGATGGGTTTGCCAGCTCTCTATTCTCTATCAGCGGCCTTCGCACTAGCAATATTTATACAAGAATTAGCTAAGCTTCTTTGGGGACCTACATACAGGGGTTTTATCTTTGATATGGGGTCTCTCCGCGTGTTTAATTTTTATATACCAGCAACCAGAATATGGGGTTCCATCATTAGCGCTATCTTGGTATTCATGCTCTATTATTACCTCTATAGGACTAAGAGCGGGAGAGTTCTCAGAAGTATTATACAGAACCCAGAAGGCGCAGTTTTAACTGGAGTTGACATCTACAGGTATTATTTATTGGCTTTAGCGATAGGAATTGGACTAAATGTGGCATGCGGCTCTGTTTTAACACTCTATGTCTCAAGCGGTATAAACCCTTACATGGGAGATGTATACACGAACCTGGCTTTCATTGTGGCTGTATTAGGTGGCTTAGGTGCTCCTGAGGGCTCCTTGCTTGCCGGTCTAATATTCGGTTTAATAGAAAGTTTGCTACCAGCATTCCTTGGTAATATACCTAATGTAGGGGCTTATCCTGCCACGAGATTTTTCATGTTCGTTATCTTAATGGTAGTTCTCTTAGTCAGGCCTAAGGGATTAATGGGCAGGTGATGGAGTGTGCGACCAGTTTTCTTTTTCAGGCATCCGACTCTTATAGTTAGCTTAGCAATAGTTTCCGTATTAGCCTTATTGAGGATAATACTATTTGAATATGCCCAAATGATATATTTCGTAGTTTTCTATATTTCTCTCGGACTAGCCTTTAATGTCTTCCTAGGTTTTACCAACTACGTGTGTTTCGGTTATTCAGTTTTTATAGCATTAGGCGGATATGCGATGGCTCACGCGATTAAATGGTTTGCCGGGGTATTAAACCCTCCGCTAGTAATTGTCATCGGTTTACTCCTGGCAATATTATACGCCCTTATACTTGCGCTGATAACAGGGTTTATTGGGTTACGATTGAAAGAAGCGTATTTTGCTATTGCAACTATAGGTCTAGCGCAAGGAGTAAGATTCTTTATAGAGGGCTTTCATGTGTGGGGTGGAAGCGAGGGGCTAATAGTTGCTAGTAATATTATAGCTCATTACGGTTCAAAATGGCTTTCCACGATCTCTATAGATTACGCCGACTTGTTAATGTTCTCAACTGCAATTCTATCAATCTTGATAACATACTATTTGTTAAATTCGCGAGCTAGATATGCGTTTATGGCAATTAAAGAAGATGAGGATGTCGCCAGGTCGTTTGGCGTGAATTCCGTGAAATACAAGTTACTAGCGTTTACAATCAGCGGTATACTCGGGGCGTTACTAGGAGCTAGTAAACTGCTCAAGGATCAAGCTATATTTCCGGGGGAGGCCTTTTCCCTTACCTTTACATTAGAGGCATTAGTTATAACCCTTGTAGGGGGGAAAGGAACTCTAATGTTTCCTCTTGTACTCGGTATACTGTACGCAGGGCTCAAATATTTCTTAACAACAATGTTCCCGGGATTACAACTCCTTATATTTGCGGTAATAGTGATAGTAGTCGTTGAACTATTCCCTGAGGGCGTAGCAGGTTGGCTTAGAAGAAGGTACAAGGGGACGTTGATGGAAAAAATAATAACTTAGTGTGAGAACATGAACATCGTGTTGAAAGTAGAGAATGTAGCAAAATATTTTGGAGGCATAAGAGCATTAGATGGGGTTACATTAGACATCTACGAAAACGAATTGCTAGCCATAATAGGGCCTAATGGAGCAGGTAAGACGACGCTTTTCAACGTGATCACAGGTCTTCTGAAGCCTGATAAAGGTAGAATATTATTTCTCGGCAAGGATATAACTAAGCTTCCGCCTGAGAGAAGAGCGCAATTAGGTATAGCCCGAGCTTTCCAGATACCCAAGCTTATTAGCAGTGCTAGTGTAATAGATAATGTAATTTTAAGCTGTCTCTTTGGAGGTAAAATGAATCTAAACACCGCGAGAAATCGATCTTTAAAGGTACTGGAGATGGTGGGGTTAAATAGAAAAGCGTATGAAACAGCAGGAAGCCTGACATCCCCTGAAAAGAAGCTTTTAGAACTTGCTAGAGCTGTTGCCATGAAGCCTCGTGTTTTACTACTTGACGAGATTGTAGCCGGTATGCCTCCTGTAGAGGTAGACAATATTTTAAGCCTGGTGAAGAAGATATCAGCAGAAGAAAAAATAACAGCCGTAGCAATGGTCGAGCATGTTATGAGAGCTGTAAAGTATGCTGACCGTGCAGTATTCATGCACCAGGGGAGAATACTTCTCGAGGGCTCACCAAATGACCTCCTAAACAATAAACTTGTTAGAGACGTCTACTTGGGTGAGATTGTTGAGTGAAGTTATTTTAGAGACCCGATCCATAGAGGCAGGATATAAGGGTATTAAAGTTCTATGGAACGTTAACGTTAATGTCCGCCGCGGTGAAATCGTCTCTATTCTAGGCCCTAACGGGGCCGGTAAATCAACCCTGGTAAAAACAATCATAGGATTAATAAAACCATACTCGGGAAAGATATTGTTTGAAGGAAGAGATATCACAAATCTCCAACCTTTCCAAAGAGTCAAACTAGGGCTTTCTCTAGTACCCGATACACGGGGCCTCTATCCGGAGATGAGCGTTTATGAGAACTTACTTATGGGCGCTTATCTCGAAAAAAGTAAAAACGTGGTGAAAAAGAGGATAGAGGAGGTGTATAGACTCTTCCCTATACTCAAGGAGAGAAGCAAACAAAAAGCCAGGACTCTTAGCGGCGGAGAACAGCAAATGCTCGCCATAGGGAAGGCTTTGATGGGAAACCCAAAGCTCATCATGCTCGATGAACCAACACTTGGTTTAAGCCCGAGGCTTTCCGCAGAGGTAATAAACGCTATTAGTAGACTACGAAACGAGCTAGGAATCACAATATTGTTTATTGAGGAGAAAATACGGTATGCTCTGAAAATAGCTGATAGGATCTACGTAATGGATCAAGGAAGCATTATTTATGAAACAGATAGAACGGGGTTTAAAGCAGCTGAGGAGATCCTCAGGAAATACGTCGGAGGGTAATCCCCTTTCTCCCTGCAACACCTGGCACCATCACCCTTCTAGGCGGAAAGGAGAGTGATCACTTTTCCCTGGTTCGGGATTTGAAACCGGATTAAGTCTCCGCTCCATTATCACTATTTAAAAACAAGACTCGGGGTTACGGGATCTCCAACTATCATCCCTTAGGCTTGTAGACCTTGAATGTTTCTCCCGAATTAAGTGAACGGAGAAGGCCTACAGACTTACCTTCATCCCATATTAATGTTCCGTCCTGGACAAAAATTTTCCTAAACATCTCCTCTAAAAATCGAACGATCTCTTCAAAACTATTCTCTACTATGGACATAATAAAAACAAAAAGAATTCTTGAAGAGTTTTAAGGCATGAGTAGACGAACTGGGCGAGCTGAAACTGGAAAAGACCGCCCGGTTTTACTCGAAAAAAGTCAAATGTTACACTAAAGAATTTAAAGGGGGTAAGGCTTGTAGTATTCGAAATAACCCCATCTACCTTAAAGAGGCTGAAAGTTTCAAAGTCTCAGAGTTTTAGCTCCAGAACTTCTCCAATACATTATAGTATACCCGACTTACGAACATCAGCATGACTACGCGGTTGGATTTAAAACGGGTGAGGCGAGTCTGAGGTTAACGTATAAAGGCTTGAATAAACTACTGTCTTTGCCCCCCGTGGAGTTGGAAGTAAGAGCGCACGGGTATGGAAGTAGTAAGTGGTACAACCTTCCTCTTTTTCCATATACAAAAGGGCGTTGGGTATGAGGAGTTCGTCTTCAGGACGCATCCACCCCTATTACTTAATCCTCCCATTCCTAAGGCGACTGAAAAGTTAGGGGCTAGAGATACTAACCATAAGATGCTCATCCACTGTTTGAAGCTTGGAGTTGCCATGATTTTAAACCCGATGTGAGGATTCTCGCGTCTAGTCAACTAATCAAGCGGGTGAACTCATCGTTCTCAATAGATACCTCTACTCCAGCTTTCTTCCTGCCTAACATCTGAGGATCCGAATTCTATGTGGTTTTCACGCCCATTATAATGATAATAGCCGCACATGAAACAAATCAATAGAATTTAGGATTATAGATAATACTGCGGCATCCTGAGCCTCGTGGAATAAGCCTTTTCCAGTTTCCCAAACATTCTGCTTCAATGAGGGAGGATCAGCTAAATCCCTACACGCTTAACCCTTTTACTGTAGGCAATAACATGTTCTGCCTAGTTCAAACCGTAGATGGGGCTTATGAGAACTAAATCGTCCCCCGGGCTGTTTCATAGTCGATGACTAGGGTTGGCAACCTCCATTAGAGCCCTGGAAATGGGTGTTTAACCAACTAGCTTCTTCAATGTCCGAGCACCGCCTAGGAAACGCTGTGGCGGCAGTTGTATAAACCCAGAGAACGTTGAATCCAACCGAGCCTGGCCAGTTGAGTGAGGCTTCTCACCCCCGCGAAGCCTTCCACGTTTAGTCTCCAACAACACGGGGCCCCTCAACCACGGTTACAGAGCCGGAGCCAGAGTAGATGAGGAGCTCAAGAGCCCCAACCCTGATATGCCAAAAACCCTTGTTCACAAGCCAAACTCGCGAAGCCTCTTCCCTCAAAAAAGCGATAGATCTAAGAGGGGATACTGGCCGGAGGAAGGCGTACTATAGAAAACGAGTTGATCAAGGGGAAAACCTGAAACCGGGGGACACCGCGGAATTGAAGCAGGCGGTGGCAAAAAGCAAAATCCCATGTCCCTCATGGGAAATACAAAAACACCGCGGGTATACAAAAACGATCACACCTGTAAAGACGGTTCGTTACAGCTTACATTTGTTTATGGAACTGTATTTTAGCATTTCCACGATCTTCCCATGACCAACATGGGATGGTGAAGTGCAACAGGGGTTAATCCCTGGTGATCAACCCCCGCGGAAAACCGAGGCATAAACAAAACCACCTGGAGGGAAAAGCTTAAATACCCGATCCACTTTAAACAATCAAATCAGAAGCAATGAACAGAAGCAATCGTAAAGAATTGAAAGGTCATTCAAATTTAGCGGTAACACGAGAGTTAGTAGAGGAAGCAATCGTAAAGAATTGAAAGAGACGTAGAGCTAGGAAAAGGAATCAAGCAACACATGATACCAAGCCGTGAAGCAATCGTAAAGAATTGAAAGGCTTCGCAGTACTCCAGGCTTATATCAACACTTCTACCTGAAGCAATCGTAAAGAATTGAAAGCGGATACTGTTGTACTACAGCCGATCGACTCAGTCAACTTGAAGCAATCGTAAAGAATTGAAAGCGGAAAGGGTACTACCGTGGGGTGTTGTTGTTGACCTGCGAAGCAATCGTAAAGAATTGAAAGTTAGACCGTAGATGTTCATACATTGAACATTGCCCTCGTCATCGAAGCAATCGTAAAGAATTGAAAGCTTACACAGTTGATAAGCCGAAAACTTTATAAATCTAATCGGCGAAGCAATCGTAAAGAATTGAAAGCTGTGTACAATGTGTACAGGAAGCCCTCGGGGAGGCCCGAGGAAGCAATCGTAAAGAATTGAAAGTCAAACCCCTAGAGGTTCCAGAAACATGCACGGATTTCGAAGCAATCGTAAAGAATTGAAAGGCTATCCGAGGTGATATCCGAGGTGATTCCGGAGGCGATGGAGGGAAGCAATCGTAAAGAATTGAAAGACGGTATATATACCGCTATCCTGACCCTGTAGGGAGGGTTGAAGCAATCGTAAAGAATTGAAAGTCAGCGTAAAAACTTTATGTGAATTGATAGTGAACTCTATTGAAGCAATCGTAAAGAATTGAAAGTTCTAGACATCTATATTAAAAAGGAGGCTGGTAGCAAGTGAGAAGCAATCGTAAAGAATTGAAAGAATCACAATTAACAATTGACTGGGACGAGAGTGCTAAGAAGCAATCGTAAAGAATTGAAAGTTAACGCTAAGTCCGACGGCTCGTTCACGATAACAATCAACCTGAAGCAATCGTAAAGAATTGAAAGATTACATCCGTTATTTGGGGTTCCGCCATTCCACCACCCCGCGAAGCAATCGTAAAGAATTGAAAGCCCACGGGGTCGCGGTTGTCAAAGGGGTGAAGGGCCAGCGGGGAAGCAATCGTAAAGAATTGAAAGCTCCTGGAGGTGGAAGCACAACCCGACCGCGCAGGCCAGCCGCTGAAGCAATCGTAAAGAATTGAAAGTTGAGATTGAAACGGAATATCTTGTCGTTCCAAAAACACTGCCGGTGAAGCAATCGTAAAGAATTGAAAGCTATTAGCTCCGGCTCGGTTATTTCGTATATTGCTAGCTCGTGAAGCAATCGTAAAGAATTGAAAGGAAATGCATGTGCTCTGTGTGTGTGCCTGGGGGGTCGAAGCAATCGTAAAGAATTGAAAGGGAGTGGTGGAGGTCTAATTTCAACCAGCTGGTAGCGATTGATGGAAGCAATCGTAAAGAATTGAAAGTAACACTATTGTTGGCACCGCCTTCGGTATTATTAAATATTCGAAGCAATCGTAAAGAATTGAAAGACTCCCAGGTCTACGAGGGGGAGCCCCCGCCGCTGGCGGGTGAAGCAATCGTAAAGAATTGAAAGACAATACCCAGCAAGCCTTTGACATCGCTCCCAATAACGAGAAGCAATCGTAAAGAATTGAAAGCACAAACACGTATTTTATTCCGTTCATCGTTATTCCATCATCGTGAAGCAATCGTAAAGAATTGAAAGCTTGATTACCGAATAACCCAGCTTCTCGCTATCGCCAACGGAAGCAATCGTAAAGAATTGAAAGTGCTTGTATATGAGCTCTGCAAGGGACTTCACCTGCCTGAAGCAATCGTAAAGAATTGAAAGCGCGTTTACATAGCGATCCGCAAATTGACATCCAATACTTGAAGCAATCGTAAAGAATTGAAAGTCAATCACGACACTGTGATTGCCTAGTCGAGTGTTATTTAAGCACGAAGCAATCGTAAAGAATTGAAAGACCATAAATGAGGTGCTTTTAAACCCAGTCTCAAACCATGAAGCAATCGTAAAGAATTGAAAGCTCAATGTTCCCTGCCGTCTCTCGGAGAACTTCTCGCTGGAAGCAATCGTAAAGAATTGAAAGGACGTGGTTCAGCGCGTTGTCCACAGCCCTTTCAACCCTGGAGAAGCAATCGTAAAGAATTGAAAGTAGATTTTATGGGTGTCAATGTATGGATTTTCATCAAACCAGAAGCAATCGTAAAGAATTGAAAGCCTATACCGAGTGGTTTCAGGGAGAACCGGATCTTCCAGTCGAGAAGCAATCGTAAAGAATTGAAAGGGGAGGGCCAGAGGCTTGGCCTCGACCCCATCAGGTTGCTGAAGCAATCGTAAAGAATTGAAAGTCTCGAGCGAGTCCGCGAAGGAGGCGTCCATGACCGAGAGGAAGCAATCGTAAAGAATTGAAAGCCTTATTCCCCTCGACGAACCCAAGGTACTCTGAGTCGTGAAGCAATCGTAAAGAATTGAAAGATCAGCCCGGTCGCCCACAGCGAGGCCGCCATCGCGACGGCGAAGCAATCGTAAAGAATTGAAAGTTCAGCCTCTCCTTAGGCGAGGAAAGTACTCCTTGACTCGGAAGCAATCGTAAAGAATTGAAAGTGATAAAGGACGGTGACCCTGTGAGCATATACCAGTTCTTCGAGAAGCAATCGTAAAGAATTGAAAGTTGTAGGCATTTCCTACCAGTACTTCAAGTACTCTGTTGCGGAAGCAATCGTAAAGAATTGAAAGCGATCGTGGCAATCGCCCTCGGGGCCCCGGGGCTCTACCTCGGAAGCAATCGTAAAGAATTGAAAGTGATGTAGTTCACTCTGTCAGCTCGCTCAGGGTACTTCTGAAGCAATCGTAAAGAATTGAAAGAAGAGAGGCTGATAGTGCAACTATAAACGATATAATAAGCGACCGAAGCAATCGTAAAGAATTGAAAGCGTGTTCCTTAGAGCGCCGTCGACATACAGGCTCATCGCCCGAAGCAATCGTAAAGAATTGAAAGCCTTCTGTTTCTGCGGGAGGGCCTTTAAGCACCCCGGGGAAGCAATCGTAAAGAATTGAAAGGTTCCTTGTCTTGCCCATGATTTCAGTTTTAGCAAGAATTTCCACGAAGCAATCGTAAAGAATTGAAAGTACCCGAGAACATTGAAGCCCTCTACAAACTCGACCACGAGAGAAGCAATCGTAAAGAATTGAAAGGCCAGGCGTGTCTCCGCCAGGCGGGGGGTGGGGGTGAAGAAGCAATCGTAAAGAATTGAAAGTAAATCCACATTTGTGTCGATCGGGGTATAAAAGCGTTTTCTGAAGCAATCGTAAAGAATTGAAAGCTCAGGAGAGTTAGCCGAGTACTGACGCTTCTTAGCCATCGAAGCAATCGTAAAGAATTGAAAGATTGGCACTATTCTGTCGACGCTTAGTTCTCTTGCTAGAGTGTGAAGCAATCGTAAAGAATTGAAAGGTCAGAAGTTATCATGTGGTGGATGTCGAGGAAAAGCAGAAGAAGCAATCGTAAAGAATTGAAAGACAAGAATAGTTTAAGCGGGAAAAAAGAGTGTGTTAAGATTGAAGCAATCGTAAAGAATTGAAAGGATACTTGTAGTTGGCGTAGGAGTTCCAGCCGACTACCCCAGGAAGCAATCGTAAAGAATTGAAAGTCTTTCTCCGATGGCGCAAGAATTTCTGCCCTCTCGGGAAGCAATCGTAAAGAATTGAAAGCCTCTGCACGTTCTCATCCTGCTCCTTGGTCGAGACCCTGGAAGCAATCGTAAAGAATTGAAAGGCTAGTCATCGGACACGAGGACTTTGTGAAAGCACTAGAAGCAATCGTAAAGAATTGAAAGAAGCTTATGGTTAATCAGGCAAGTTTTTTCCACGAAATCGACTGCAGAAGCAATCGTAAAGAATTGAAAGTTTACGCTCTTTATGTCCGATGGGAGGAACTCGTCGAGCGAGGAAGCAATCGTAAAGAATTGAAAGGGTAAAACTAGCGGACGACAAGTATGCGATAGTATACTCAGAAGCAATCGTAAAGAATTGAAAGTGGAATCGATCACGTGATAACTTTTAACCAGAGACTCAAGGAAGCAATCGTAAAGAATTGAAAGGTATGATTACCTGTATTACCACGAGTCAAACCCAAACCGTTTTATTTTGAAGCAATCGTAAAGAATTGAAAGCGTGGTCAAGGTCTTGGTTTTTTCTAGCGAGTTTGATGGTAAGAAGCAATCGTAAAGAATTGAAAGAAGCCACTTACTGCCTACCACCACCCAGCCACCAACCATTAAGAAGCAATCGTAAAGAATTGAAAGTGGGATTGGGCTTTAACAGGATAGTATTTACAGAGTTTTTGAAGAAGCAATCGTAAAGAATTGAAAGTTCATCTACTCCATAAGCCTGGTGGGCGCGTCTCTAACAACCGTGGCTACAGCGTTAACACCCCTGCTCTCCCAGGTCACGACGAGGATTATCTCGCGTGAGAAGCCTGGGGCCGGGAGTATAATAGGCTCGATTATAGTGATGACTGGAATTACTGTAGCAGGCATCTAACCCCGAGCCCGCGGGCTTGCAAGCTCTGGTGGAGATTAGTAGATTTGAGCCGTGAAAGCCCCACGCGAGTCTTCTACAGGGCTGTAATGCCTTCCAAAACCCTTTTCCGTTTAAACCCGCCTTCATATTAGTCTAGTGTGAGAGTTCTACCCCTCTGGGTTGGTAGCTTGAACCGGGATGTAGCACTGAGATACTGCCGGGAGGAGGGGCTCAGCCTAGCAGCATATGAGGCACTAGCCTCACTGGAGAAGGATGAGGGTAGGAGGAGTGTCTTGAAAAAGCTTGCGGAAGACGAGAAGAGGCACTTCGAGTTCTGGAGGTCTCTCGCAGGGGTGGATTGCGAGCCTAGCCCGTTGAGGGTCTTGTTGCTTAAGTTAAGCTACTCGATACTAGGCCCCTTGTTCACTATTAAGCTGATGGAGAAAAGCGAGGAGGAGGCTGTGAGAGAGTACTCAAGCCTTCTAGAGAGTGTTGGAGAAGGGTGGAGGCAGGATTTACTGGATTTGATAAAAGACGAGGAGGTACACGAGAAGGAGTTGATGGCCATGCTCACAGACCCTAGGCTGAGATACATTGGCTTTATAGCCCTCGGCCTAGCGGACGCGATCGTGGAGATGACAGGGGTTAACGCGGGCTTCCTAGGGGCAACCGGGAACACTATCGCAGTGGGTTTAGCGGGTTTGATAGTAGGCTTCTCCGCGGCTCTCTCGATGGCAGGGGCCGCCTACCTGCAGTCCAAGCACGAGGCGAGGGCCCAGCCTGTCAAAAGCTCCCTCGCCACGGGTTTAGCGTATATCCTCACAGTCCTAATACTAGTAGCCCCGTTCTTCCTGGTCACGCATATAGTAGCGGCTTTCACCGCCAGCGTGACCGCGAGCATCCTGCTCACAGGGTTATTCACATACTACTCCAGCGTCGTGGAAGACAAGGATTTCAGGAGAGAGTTCGCTGAAAGCCTGGTTCTACTACTCGGGATAGCCTTCGCAAGCTACGCTCTCGGCGAGGCTATAAACAAATACGTTGGGTTTCCAAGAAGTCCTTAGCCATCTACCCCGCTGAAAAGCCATTTAAAATCCCTGGGATTACTCCTCTTAACACCACCGGAGACCAGCCCGTGTGCAATGAGAGGTAGAGCTATAGTTGCATCAACGTGTACAACCCTCTTCTTAGCCTTTGGTGAGACCTTCCCCCAGCTCACCGCCTCCTCAAGAGTCGCCCCGCTCAGCCCGCCCCACTGAGGGCTGTCGGTTGTGAACTGGACGACGTACTCGAGGGGTTTGTAGTAGTCTTTGACCCCCTTCTCGTACTCGGCTATGAGAGTGTTGGCCACCGCGACGAGGTTGACGTAGTCCTTGGGTACGCCCCCGCCGATGTATATGGCGGAAATCTTACTGCTCCTCAAACCGATCTCGACCAGCTGGGCAAAGTCCCTGACCATGTCCAGCACTATTCTATGCCCCCTCCTGTATTTCAGCACTGCCGCGATACCGTACCCGCTGTCCACTAACGCGGGGGAGAAAACCGGGACGCCGTGCTTGTATGCTGCCGCTACAATCGAGTCGACGCCTCTCTCGCTGAGGAACCTGCCGAAGAGGTGGAGGAATTCCATTGTTGAGTAAACCCCTCCCTCCGGGAGCGTGTCGATGAACTCGCCTATCAACCCCTCCATCTCCCTGTACTCGAGCTCGTTCACCACTGTGTCGTAGAACCTGTCGTACTTGCGCTCAAGCAACTTGGCGTCGTCGACTGTCGGGTACGTCTTGTAGTACTTGAATCCCAGGGCCTCAACAATGTCCTCACTGATGTTAGCCCCCGTAGAAACCAGGACGTCGACATACCTGTTCTCCACGAGCCATTTGACGATCCTCCACATCCCGGCAGTACTCAGAGACCCGGCTAAACCGAGGAAGATCGTGGTGTCAGGGTCGTTGAACATGTCTATCAGTATCTTGTAAGCCTCCCCTAGAGCCCTCCCTTGGAAGGAGACGTCGCTCATCTCTAGGAGGAGCTGGTGAATAGACCTCTCCTTCACATCAAGCGATTTAACCTCTCCTAGAATAAACTCCTCCAACCCCGCCACCACGACTAACCAGTGGGAGGGAGTTTAAAAATGAAACTCTACTACACCGCAGGTTTAAAACTACACCAACTAGATTATATCACAACGGGGGGCCGTAGTCTAGCCTGGCTAGGATGCGGGGCTTGGGCCCCCGTGACCCGGGGTTCAAATCCCCGCGGCCCCACT
>OFEJ01000294.1_pt1 | contig 15681 bp, 18 predicted proteins | sample 1521051 | NCBI WGS metagenome assembly OFEJ01 (sample SAMN06268701, study PRJEB24108) | sediment metagenome | isolation source: Joseph's Coat, Yellowstone National Park, Wyoming, USA | place: USA:Joseph's Coat, Yellowstone National Park, Wyoming, USA | reverse complement strand
ATCAGTAGTGGTTCCCTAACGCCAGCCCTTGGTGCCAAGCTCCTTACAGCCACGACTGGTGTTTGCGAGTTCGTGAGCGGTTGTCGTAAGGTTCCAATCCTCGTGATTGGGGAGATGGGTAGTGGCAAGACAACACTCACAGCCGCCATCGCCAACACCCTAGCACCGTGGGAGAGGGTTGCCTTTGTCCAGGATGTTGATGAGTACAGGCCACTGCCTGGTAGGTCATTCATACTACTGAATACGCGTGAGTCCAGTGGGTTGGGTGTTAGGGCTATCACGAAGAGTGAGTTGATTGCGTTGTCCATGAGGAGTGGTGCCCAGTACGTTACAGTGAATGAGGTCTTGATGAGCGAGGACGTGGGTGCTTGGTTGCTTGCTGTGTTCAGTGGTCACGGTGGGTTCACGACAATACACTCTAGTGATTGGGTTGATTTGGCGAATAGGCTCGCGGCGTTTGGTGTCTCAAACCCGGTTGATGTGTTGAGGCGTATTATCGTGGTCCTAATGAGGGATAAGAGGGCTGTCCGTGTTTGGTGGCCTGTTGATACTAAGTGGTGTGCGGATGCTAGGGAGGGTAGGGTTGTTGGTGGCGTCATTAGGTTTGATGAGGGGCTTGGTGTTTGTGTTGAGGAGCCTCCCTTCGACGGTGGTGACTACCCGAGGGACTTCGCTGAATCGCTTAAGTTCCTCCCGCCCATGGTTGGTAGTGATGAGGTGGCAATGGCTTGGCTTAGGTTCCTCGCCAAGCTTCCTGGTTATAATTATGCGAAGGTTCTTAATTTTCAGGCTTCTAATTATCTTGCAGAGGTTAGTGGTGGTAATGCCTTGGTTGTTGAGGAGAAGGTGGGTGGTGAGGAGGGCGGGGCCTAACGAGGCAATCCTGGCTCCTAGGGGGTCCATTATTATTATTAATACAATGAGTAATAGTGTGAGTGTAGTGTACCAGGCACCAGCTGGTGGTTCTATAGAGGGCGGGGTCGAGGTCGTTGATGAGTCACCCTCAATAGAGGGGGAGGCGGAGCCTGGCATGTGCGTGCTAGGTCGCTACATACCCTGTGGGGAGAATGGTATTAAACAGCTCCAGGACTGGTTCGTCAGGTTCCCCACTATTATTATCTACAATATTGGCTTGCCAATCTACGACCCAGGCAGTGACGGTTTACCGCCTGATTACTACTGCCACCATAGTTATACAGCGTTGGTGATACCAATCAAGCGTGGTGATGGGGAGAAGAAGACCCGCGTGGACAAGCTCCCGTGGAAGAAGGCATGCCAGGCCAGCGTCCTAACACTCCACGAGGTCCTTAGTAACAATGGCTTCGGCGTTAGGCTTGAGTGAGCTTTCAACCCCCTAATTAATAATCAAATTATTAAAAAACGTGCCCGTTATAAACCAACCCCTACCAGTGATTGTGAGGAACTACATGTACGTGGCACTCGTGACTGACACGGAGAAGAATATTGAGTGGGTCAGGAAGATAACGAGCGCGAGGTCCATCCTCAGGACTGGGGTGAATTACTCAACAATCACGAGGCATGGCTTCACGACCCACGTCACATGGGTCTATATAGAGTCCCCAATACCCCACGAAGTCCTCATCAACCAATTCAAAACACTCCATAGTACAGGGGCTGGGTTCAAGGTTAAGATTCTAAAGCCGGTTGTGTTGAGGGGTCCCGTTAGGACGTGGGACGAGGCACTACAACTAGCCTACGAGGCACTAGTCAAGTACAAACCACCCGTTAAACGCATTCAAGTCAGGACTAGGGGGCACGGGTGCGGTTGCTCCAGGGACTTGTTCAAGTCCTTGAGGAAGCTCGCTAGGGACATGGGGTACTGGACAACGAGCCACTCTGGCAGGAGGTACATCCTAGAGGTGATGGCTTGGCCTAGGTGGAAGGTTAGTGGCTTGCCCGTGGTTACCGTGGGGCTTTACCCACACTCCCTGGTCGTGAACCTATTCTAGTGCTTTTCCACTTCTAATCTAATTAAAAACCCACCTACCAACCCCCTGACCAATATGGTATCAAGGTCTAGGGCTGGTTTGGAGAACATAACTGGCGTAATAATCGCAGTGATAGGAATGGTGCTAGTGGTAGGACTGGCTGTTTACTTCTTCCTCTTCGCCTCGAAGACCGCTGGCGCCATGGGCACGCTGACGCCAAGTGGTGCTGTCCTGAACCCGGACGGTTCAATAACTATTACGGTGACCGCGGCTGGCGGTGATGTGAACCTACAGGGGATTGCTGTTTACGCACCCAGTGGTGTGATTGCCACGGTTGGCACCACGCCCGTCACAGCCAGCACATCAGCCTGTAGCCTACAGGCGATTTACGCTGGTGGGAAGACATACACAAGCCTGCCTGTTATAATAACGACTGGAGAGTCAGCCACCATAGTACTAAAACCCGGTTGCCAGGGTGGTACATCGGTCACGTTGTACTATAATAATGGTAAGTCGGTTAGTACTGCAATAAGCTGAGCCTGTTAGGGTAGTTCATTCCTTTTCTTTAAAATTAAAAATTTCCTTTTTCCTGTTCTTGTCCCTACTTTTAACCTAACGTGTTCTAGTATTGATTATACATGCAGTGTGTGCCAGCTGGTGGTGCTAGTTAGGGGCGTGTGCTTCTTTCAATCCAACCTAATTAAGGACTGGTTCTTATTACAATCGGCCCCGGGCGGTTTGGGGGTTGCCCGCCCGGGGCCTGGGCAGGGGTGGGGCTGATCGATGAAGCCCCACCGTTCTCTTCCTTACAATTCCTAATTTAAAATCACCAATGCCCTTGTTTGATGCCTAGGAATGGACCGGCGGTAGTACTAGTCCTGGGTGGAGGGAAGGGTGGTGCCGGGGCGAGTACTATTACGGCGAACCTAACAATGCTACTCATGGGTAGGACTAACCAACCCATTGGTGTTATTGACGCTGGCATTGGTCCTAACGCCACGTTGTCAAAGCTCCTTGGTGCTGGTTACGCATCGGCTGGGCAGTGCGAGAGCGCTGGCTTGTTTGAGTACCTGCTCGACTTGACTGGCCTTCCCCAGGTCAAGATACTAATGCCGAATAAATTATACCTAGTCCCACCAGGTTGCCTGGGCACCTATGCTGTCCACTGGCACTTCTCACTCCTAACGAGTAGGTTCATGAACGACCCCCTAAAGGGCGCGGACGCGTTTGGCGAGTACATCCTAAACAAGCTCACTAAGTTGTACGCAAGCCTCGGGGCGAGGCTGGTCCTAGTGGACATGCCGAGTGGCTCCCTGAGGCCTCTCGTGTGGGCTTTCGTGGCTAGTGCCGATGTTATTAATATAATAGCCCTTGATGGTAACGCCCACGTTGCGGAGACCCAGGAGACCCTGGACACTGTTAGTCAAATACTGCGTGCTGTTGGTAACGACCACGCTAGGGTGAACCTTGTGGTGAATAGGTCGTTGAATATTAAGGGTGGTGGGTTGCTTGCCCACGTGCCGACGGCTGGGATTAACACGTTCAGGCTGGCTGACTCTAGGGAGGTTAGGGCTTGGACTGACGAGTGCGGTAGGCCCGCTATACTCTTTGCCAGGTACGCGAGGGGTGAGGACTATAGACTGTGGAGGAGTGAGTTGGAGAGGCTTGCTAAGACGGTGTGGAACCAGGTTGGTGAGGTTTTGAAGTCCTGAGGTGGTTGGTCTTGGTCTTCGTTATTGACATGAGTATTAGGGACGAGGGGCATGTGTTGATTCTCGGTGCCTCTGGCACTGGTAAGACGACACTGCTCAAGCAGGAGTTGCAAAGCGCCAGTGAGGCGTTGAGGCGTATTAAAAACCGTGTTCTAGTCATTGACAGGATTGGTAATTACAAGGGCTTTGTGGACTACCACGGCCCGTTCCCACTAAACCCGCTTGAGTTCATTAGGCCCGAGGACTTCATTGATGTTGTCAGCCAAGCCGTCATCTCGACCTATGGTAATATTCAAACGCCTTGGTCGCCTGCCCAGGAGAAGGTTGTTGAGGATTGTCTTGAGGGCACGGCGCCCAGGGGTGGGGGGAGGAGGAAAAAGGGTGGTGGGGCGGAGGAGGAGGGTGTGGAGGAGGGTGGCGAGCCCGCTCGTTCTATTCCAGAGTTGATACAGTGCGTCCGCACGAGCCACTATAGTGAGAGGGATGATGAGTTGGCTAGGAAGGCTGTGGAGAGGAGGATTCAATTGTTTAATAACCTAATGTGGGCTAGGAGGACTCATAGCCTCTTAAAGGCCTGGCTTGAGGGGAGGCTTGAGGGTTCCCTAGCCATTGACCTGTCCCGCATCCCACTCCCAAACGCGAATGCCTATGTTTACGCGCTCCTCGCAATCCTGGCGAGGAGTCATGTTGTCAAGGGCCCGATGATTGTTGTCATTGATGAGGCTCAGTACTTCGCCAAGGCTAGCCTTTACGGTGGCCTGAGCCTCCTTGAGGAGGCACTGAGGGTCTCCAGGAACTTTAACATCTACTTCATCGCAATGACCCAGAGCCCCGAGGGCCTCCCGAGGAGTTTGCTTGATATTTTCAAGATTTATGTAATATTCAACATAATGAACAGGAAGGGCGTTAGTGACACATTGGGCTTCCAAATACCTGATTCAACATTCAGGGCGCCGTTCACGGCTTACATGAAGGTCCTACTCACGAGCGAGGGTGCTTATAATGAGTACGGTAGTAAGCAATTGGGTGAGTCAGGCTTCCTTAGTGCGAATATTAGTGTGAACCCGAGGGCACTCAAGCCACTGTCCAATGCCGTCACCATCTGCCCGGACTTGAACCTGGCAGTGCCTGTTGTTGAGGGGAGGCAGGTTAGGGACTACATTGCGAGGAATATCAAGTGCCTCCTGGACGCTGAGGCAGGTCTTGAGGTGTAATCCAGCTGTGGTTATGACCCCCTCCCCGCCCTTGGCAGGGTTTCACTCTGGGGGTCTCGACGGTTACCCCGCCTACAACGGGGTTATTGAACAACCCAGCAAAGCAGGGTTTTATAAACTCATCTTCGTCAAGTCCGTGTCCAGTGTTCTTATTACTGTGCCAGTCCTGATGATGCTTACTGAGTAGGTGGTTGTCATGGTCACGAGCCTACTAAACCTCGTGATTAATGCCATAGAGGGGGGACTAGCCGGCGTCCTAGTCGCCCGAGCCATCTACCTGTACTATTTCAAGAAGAGCATGAGGCGTGTTTACGAGACTGTCGGCGTCCTGGTCTTCTATATCATAGTCATCGCGATTGTTAATACAATCGCGGTTAAACTACCCACCCCACCAAACCCACCCATTAGTGAGTACTGGAGCATCCAACAAACATTGAGTATTGATTATTGGGTAATCGCCGCTATTGACGAGATACTACACATTATAATACCACTCCTCCCGAACGAGATAGACCCGCTCCAGGCGATCATGAGGAGTTTGTTGAGTATCATAACAATCAGTGCCTACCTAACCGCGACCTATACTGTCCTCTATTGGCTCTTCCAATTCGCACCGTTCATGATACTCATGGGGCTCTATGGTGCTGTTATCAGGCCCAGGGCATCAATCAACGGCATCCTCCTCGGTATTGGCCTGAGCATCATACTTTCCACGCCTATTTTGGGCTATTTTGTGACTGGCGTCATAGGCATATTCCACGCCTTACTCGCATACCAACCACCCTGCTACTCCGTCGGGTTCGTCACAGTCACCGCCACGGGCCCAGAGCCCCTGGTCATCAACACAACCCAGGGTTGGTCCATGACGAGCCAAACACAAGTCCTAAACATAACCACCGGCTGGACTGCCACATTCATCACTTGGCCCTGTGAGCCCTTTAGAATAACAAACGTTATTTGGGACTGGCTGGGGCTTCGTTACAATACGACGGGGCCCTTCTTCATACCACTCCTAAACATTGGTTTTGCGTCAGTGAGCGCCCAAAGCCCCGGGCGTGCCATAACATGTGGTGGCGCCTTCTGTGGGGCTTTTAGGATTATTGGGGAGCACCAGCTGGGGCTTAACGCAAGCCTCACTGTCCTGCCCAACAACACGTTTATTATTAGGAATGAGACCATTACATTGTGGGCCTGGGTTGGTGGTTACGAGAGCAATTGTACAATAAGTGTTGCACCAAGCCACATGTACCCAGTCGAGAACCTGACACAGTTGTATGAGTACCTCTCGGTCATCCCCTGGCCCCTTAGCACCTACGAGGAACCACCAGCTGTGGCTCCCACGAATTATACACAAGTCATCATAAACGCCACGGCATTTAATGAAACCTGCGTCCTAGCCCTAAAGCCTGGCGGGCCACCGTGGAACGGGCACTTGGGGGTACCCATCACGGGACCGATAATGTGGGCATTGGGCTGGGTCCTTGAGTTGGTGCAAGCCGCTAGTAATATTTACGAGGCATTCACAAGCGGTGTTACAGCCTTCGCCGTGAGTATTGTCCTAGGCATCCTACTGGGCATTGGGCTTGGTCCCGAGTTGAGCTCGGCGATTGGGCTCACGGGCTTTACAATTGTCAGGATTGCCGAGTCAGTGTGGGACATTATCAGGGGCGTCATCCTGGCGGGCTAGTTGGGTTATTCCTTAAATAATAATTTAGAAGTAACACGCCTCGTGAGGCTTTGCGAGGCGCCCTGGTTCAATGAGGATGAATTATACAGGAGGGTTTATGATGTGTTGGGCACCGAGGGCTTGCTCCCAAGCCCGTGCGATATTACTATCCTACCGCCCGAGCCACCACCACCCGAGGCACGCCCATCAACCTACGGCATGTGCTGGCCGCTGGAGAGGAAAATTTGGTTTAGAACATGGCCACCGCCCTACATCGACTTCAGCCACGAGTTAATACACCTAATCCCCGGTAAGGAGGCCGAGCTTGAGGAAATATACGCGTATAATTTATCCACATTCATTGTCGTGTTGGCGGAAAGGAACATTAAACCGCCCGTAAACCCCGTGAGGCTCTTTAATATTCACAGTACTAGTACTATCCTGGGGGCGATTAGGGAGGTGTATAACTACCCATTCAGGGACCTCGCCGAGTACTTCACGTGGGTTGGCATTATACCACCATTCCTAAGGCCCAGGGCCGGTGTTGATGGGTTTACGCTTGAGCCCGACCCAGCGTATGACGAGGGGTCAATAGCCCTCACAACAATTAGTGAATTCGCCGCGGGTAGTGAGTACGATGAGCTTCAGTTTAGGGTTTTGTTGAGGCTCCTTGAGGGGTTGAAAGAGCATAATCCACAAGCATAATACAGTGAAACCCATCAACAACAAACTCTAGGCGCATACCTCAGGTACCATTGGCGTAGCTCCTCGTGGCGAGGAGACCAGTAGTGCTCGACCAAGACCCTGAACTCACTGGGTGGTGCACGCCCCTGGAAGGTATTAACAATGCTCTCGGGCACTCCCTGGCTAATCATGTGCGTTGCAAAGAACTTGCGTAGCTCGTAAAGCTCGAACTCACGCCCAAGCACCTGCCTGGCTACCTCCTTAATCTCACGCCTAAGCCTGGATTGGTCGAAGGGTATTAGCTTACGCTTCGCGTTCTCAATCACGCCCCTACTGAAGAGGTTGCTCGCCTCCCATAGTTTTGCCATCCTCACGACCCACGCCTCCCTGTGCGGGAGGTAGTTGTTCCTAACCCACCCCAGGAACTCTGGCCTCAAAAATGCCACGAAGGCGCGCTTAGTCTCCGTGACCTTACCAATCCTGAGCACACCACGCTCAACATCCAAGTCATCAATGCTTAGTAGGAATGGCTCGCCCGGCCTCAACCCAGTCTCTGCCAATAATGCGAAGTAGAACCTGCTCTCTATTGTTGGTAATTGTTGCCAAATTTGCCTGAGTTGTTCTAGGGTGGGTAGCCTAACCCTATTATTGCTCTTTGCCTTGTACGTCTTGAATGCGTGGTAGAGCAGGCCGAACAAGTGTGGGTCTCTGGGTTCAAGTATTGTCTTTAGTAGGGACTTGAGGGCTGTGGTTAGGTGGTGCAGGACGTGCTCCTCACCCTCTTCCTTGAGTTCGGATAAGTACTCGCGAATCCCGTCAGGCGTGAGCGTCCAATTAAGCTCCGCCAGCATTTCCCTGAGGTAGTGGGTGTAGTCCCTCAGGGTCTTCTCGGTAACCCCCTCAAGCCTCTTGGCTTTTGTAAAATCCTCAATGTCCTTCTCGGTAACCACCCAGGATGTCCTGTGCTCACGGAACTCCTCACCGAAGGCTTGCCTGAGCATGTCGAAGAGCATGTTCCTGTAGGACCTGTCCACCAGGGCCTTCTTGATGACGCGGATGGCATCATCGGGTGTGGCGTCCACGGTTGGTGGGGCACTGCCCACCAGCCTCGCGTACTCCTCAACATCAATGAACCTCAGGAGCGCCCTGAACAAGTCATCACTTATCGGCACCAACCCACGCCTAACCCTGTACATGTAGGTCTTATCATAACCCAGCTCGCTCGGTTTGACGCCCTTAGTATTAATAATATAATTAAGGACTCTACGCCTAACGTCCTGTGGTATTGTCTCTATCCTGACCATGGTTGGGTCCATGCACACCACCCCATCCTTGATTAGTAGTCTTGCTTATCAAGTTTGCCATGCACAGGTGATTATTTATGCATACTGTTATGTTCAATCAACATGCAGACTATTGTGGCCTTCGGAGCCGTAGGACGTGGGTTCAAATCCCACCGGGGCCGCTAACTCCTTGTTCAACCCCCCAAGACCATGCATACCACCATTGACAAACATGCATACCAAATATGCTAAACAAGGCCACTAAACGGTCTAATTAAGAAACCCAGGCCTGCTGGGTTTGATGGGCGAGAGCGAGTGGGTTAGCCTAGTGAGGACAGTGCCAATGACCAAGAGGAGTATTCAGAAAATGGGTAGTAGATACATTATACAATTGAGTACTGAGTATAACGAGCTTTGGGAGTACCTGAGGAGGAACAATGCCAAGGTCGATGTGGTCATCGTAATCAGGAGGGGTGATACCCGTGGGTAGTCAAATTAAGAAAGTAGTTTAAATATTATTTAAACACTAGGTATATATAGTGGTGCCTATGAGCCCAGAGGTAATGAGAATTGAATGGGAGTGTGTTAGTGAGGAGCTCGGTTACGTGGCAACGAGGATCGGTGACTCATACATAGTGTGCACACAGGACCCCATGTGCTTCATTGTGAATGGGGTTGGGGGTTGCGGGGAGGCCTTCAACGCTGTTGAGGTTTATGCCCGCTCTGAGGCTGAGGCTGAACACTTGGTAGGAACTCATCAGCGAGCTTGAGCGCCATTGCGACCCTGGAGCCAGCCTCCGTGAGGCTTGCGTAGAGTCTCACGGTTTTGTTCACAACCCTCTTCTCAAACCTAACCAACCCCAACTCCTCAAGACCCTTCAACTTGTAAATATTACCATAACCCATCCCAGCCCTCTCGAACGCATCATCAACCCACACGTCCCTCCCACCCAACTCGTGGAGTGCTATCAAGAACTTGACACCGCTAGTCCCCAGCCTATTCCAAACACGGGCCTTCATACAATACATGGGGAGAGGGGCTAGTCTAAAAGTTTCACTCAACCTCAAACTCAGTTTGAGGTTTCAATTTGGGCTTAGTAAGCGTAACATTTAAAAAACTCAGGGACTCAGGCTTTGAGTGAAAAGTGGGGGGTTGGTTATGGAAAGAGGAGGTTCAGAGGAGGTTAGGTCTAGTCTTGATGCTAGGGAGGGGTTAATTAGAACAATCATCGAGAGGGCTGTGGGCACTAGTGACTTCATAAAACTCACGAAGGCAATTATTGATAGGGCGTTGAGGAGGGACGTGAAGCTTCGCTTTATGGTGAATAGGTTGTTTTGTATTAATAATACGCATTGCAATGATGCAGTTGATGTATTCAAGACTAGCGTGTTTAATTACCTACGTGCCAATTGTCTTCTCAATATTAATAACAATAGTTATGTTGTAATCGCCGTTGGCTCCAACGGGGAGGTGGACACGTACGCATTCATAGCCAGGAAGGACTCCCCCAAGTTTGGCCACGTTTGTCACAATTACAAACTGGCGAGGGAGGCCTCGTTCTTGCTCGACACGAGTGAGAAGTTTAGGACCGCCGTACAGGAGTTCACGAAGGTTCTCGCCCAATCAACCTACCTGAACCTCCCGAGGGGCTTTACAGGGGAGGGGGAGGAGGGCATTGTCAGTGAGGATGTGTTGTTTAGGACGGCAAAGGACAGGTTCGGCTTCAAGCCTGAGTTATTATACTACGGTGCCGTGGAGGAGTTCATTCGTGAGATGAGGAATGTTGATGTCACGAGACTACCGCCCGGGGCTGTTGCGGCGCTCCAGTTACTGCTTAATTCATTAATTGGTGATACTGATGTGAGGAGGGTTGCGAGGGTGGTTGATGTGCGTGAGGGGTTTATTGTCTTCACACTAATCCCGTGGTACACGAGGCTCACAACGTGTTTCATAAAGACATGCCTTGGGGGTGGTGAGGTGTGACTGTGGGCACGCTCATGTGTTCGAGCGTGCTTAGTAATGTGGATAGTGAGAGTATTAATGATGCTATTGAGTACTTGAAGAGTCTTAATGCGAAGATTGATGGTGGTAAGTTGGTAGAACCCGTTGCTTGTAATGGTTTTGTTCTCCTTGCCCTGCCCCAGCAAACATTCACGAACCTGGCACAAGCCCTTCGCACAGACACGACATGCATGTGGCAAGTTAATGATAAGTGTTTAGCCTTGGTTGATGAGGGTGTTGTCAAGGCTTTCAACCTAACCCACGAGCCCGTTGAATTGACCTGCCAAAACCCACCATGCTCCGCGAGAATCCTAACCCCCGAGTGGAGGTTGTATGACTCCCTAAGGCTCGCTAAGGTGGGTGATTACTATGTGATTTGTTATAATAACAAATGTGTGAACACTGACGAGCCTGGCCTTCACGGTGCATTGGAGTTGATGAACGTGCCACGTAGGATTGTAATCAAGGTCGAGGATGAGGTGCTTGCCAACACGCCCGGCGGTGTCTTTATTGACACTTTCAGTGATGGTTTTAACGAGTACCAAGTGTATAAGATGAGGGACAAGCTCGTGGTTAGGACCACGCGTGTTGTTTATAGGAATGGCGAGCCTGTCGAGGAGCCCAGGGAGGGCGTGCTTTACGAGGGCTCTCTGGATGCCCTTGTTGTTAAGGATGAATTGACAAATCTACAGTACTTTATCTTGAAGACGCCGTATGGCACGTACGCGGGTTTCAACGCGGGCGAGGCAATTAAGGCATTGTTTGATGCGGAGGACCCCGGGGTCAAGAACACGAGGCGTCAGTGGGTTGAGCAGGGCTTGGGGCGTCTCTTCGCGAGGGCTCTTGATGGTGGTATTATTGACACTGCAGTTTACACGGGCCCGTACCCAGACGGTTGGAAGGATGGACTTATAGAGTACCCCGTCGTCACGTGGGAATGCGACCCAACCGTGTTGGAGGACTTAATAAAATTCATAATGGATAATTATGACTTGAATAGGAGGCAGGCCTTGGCCAACATTGGCCTGTACCTTGGGGGTGTTTTTGCGCCCGCGTTGAAGTTCCACTGGGGGGTGTTTGAAAACAGGATTGTGGTGAATACTGGGCCCAGGTGGGCTGGTAAGACGACTGACATGCTTGCTATCAAAAATGCTGTGGGTATTGCGGACAGGTTCTTCAGTACTGACGAGAGTACTAGGACGACCCCGAAGCTCAGGAATATCCTAGCCTACAACATGGCACCTGCCGTGCTCAATGACGTGGGTGATCTGACCTTCGAGACGTTGGAGAACTACGGGCTCGCAAGTACTACAGACGCCACAATCACCGGCGTCCAGGCCGCATCAACTGGCAAGGGCTTTAGGGAGGTCTTCCTAGCCGTGTCCAACATATTCATTACAACGAACCTCAGGATTGGTGATATTGCTAATGTCCTCAGTGGCGGGAGGGGTAGGCGTGACGCGTGGTTGAGGCGTGTCCTGTTCATAACATGGGACGATCAACGTCTCAAACAAGGGATACACCCACCGAGGTTTGACGACCACAGTGGTAGGCTTATTGGTTGTTTGAGGCAATTGTGGAGTGATGACTCTGTGAGGCGTGATTTACTACACTCTAGTGACTTGCTTGAGCTTTCGATGAAGACTACTAAGTATTTTTATATTAAGTATGGTGTTGAGGTGAACCCGGTTCTTGAGGCTTTGATGTATATAATGAACGAGCACACAGAGGTTGTGGACGCGATTGAGGCAACTACAACGCCCGAGAGGCGTGCCATTCAAAATATGATTGAGATTGCAAAGCGGTTGGGTTATCAGGCTGACGCGTTGGGTGCGATTACGGCTCTTGTTAATAACCCAACTGCCTTTGATGCAAGACTTGTTAAGAGGCAGGTGGATTTAACCGAGTGGGAGAGGCTTGTTAGGTGGCTTGGTAGGGACCCTGGCAGGTTTCCGTTAAACCCTGATGATAGGAAGAATGCTGACAAGATTGACCTGCTCCTAGACTTATTATACAACTTCGCTAACCAGGGCATCACCAGGGTCATACTGTATGCGAACTCGCCCGAGGGTGTGGTGCGGGGTAGGCCGAGGACGCTCTTTGGTGCCGATGTTAGTATATATAATGATAATAATACTAAAAGGCGTGGTTACTCGGTGGGGTTTGCCGAGTTGGTTAAGCAACTCTTGGCACTAGTGCCCGAGGGGGAGGAGGGACAGGCGCAGGAGGGGCGGGAGCAGGAGGGGCAGGAACAGGGGGTGGGTGGGTAGTCTTATTTAAACAGTTTCTTAATGGTGGTTGGTATGGTATGGGTTACCATAGAGGACATGGTCATGCGTAGGGGATTGCTTGCAATTGACATGGTGGTTGCTGGGAATGTGCAACCCAACCCCAGGGGTGTCATGGACTTTCTAACGCGCCTCTTTTCAAAACTTGAGTTTGATTGTGGGGTGTGCATGGATCCCCGGGTTGCCACATTAAAATACTACTTTGATGACCTTGCTAGAGAGAAGGTATTTATAGGTAGGATTCCTGAGAACACGTATATATTCCTCCAAAACACGGAGGATGTGGTTAGGGAGGCTGTAAGGCTTGGTGAGGATGTTGTGGACTTATTCGTTGATGTTGGGTCTCCGTTCAAGCATGTTTACATTGTCAAGAGTTACCCAAGGGGGAATGGCTCGTATGTTTTCTTCATCACTGGTTTGGGTTATTCGCATGGTGATATAAGTATTTACATGGAGCTTGTACCTAGGGAGGACGATGATGGTGAAATTCACGCGGAGGTTAGCCAAAACATGTGGAGGAATAAGAGGGCTCTTCTTGAGCGGGTGCTCGGGCTCTACGGTAGCCCACGGTAATCACGGTTCTAAACAATGTCAAAATTATCCTCACTAACTCTACGCCTGTAGATCGTGCTACACCTCCCCACCTCCCACACCTCCCAGCCCCCAGCCCCCCTGGGGCTCCATATTCTCAATTATTCATAATGACAAATACGATGCCAGTCTTTACACATGTTCGTGGTATCATTAGTCTTACTACTATTGTAGAACCATTACCGTGAACCGTGGGTAAGGCCTAGCCCCCCACCAGCCCCCCGGGAGGTGTGGGAGGTGGGGAGGTGTGGGAATGATGTATTTTGACAATTGCAAAGGCTCCCGTGGCTTTCACGGTTTTTTCGTGCTAATTAAACCAGTGTGGGCTTCTTGAGGCGTGCCCCTTGGGGTGGAGGTCTTTGGTGATTATGTTATAGCCTGTAGGAATGGCAAATGCGTGTGGCTCCTGTCCAATCAAAATATTGAGTATTATATTGAGAGGCTTGGGTTCCTTAACGCCACTTGTGAGGACGTGATGGAGTTGTCCAACTACCTAGGCATGCCACAGCTGGCTGGTGCTTACTGTACGCCAAGCCCAATCCCCATTACTGTACCGAGGCAGTTCCAGCGTTTTTCAAGACAGGGATTTGTTATAAGGCTACCCAGCCTGTCACAAGCCAACCAGGAATTGGTTGGCTTGGTTCTTCGGCATTGTAAAGCCTCTATGGAGGGTGACTCCCTGATCGTGAGCGGTCCATTAACACAGGAGTGCAGGACTGCCTTGAATGCCTTACTAACCGTCCTGAATGGTGCCCTCTCCCTAGTTCTTGATGGGCATATTGTGGTTATAGGGCGTGGTGGGGTTTGTGTTGATGGTGGTGATTGTTTAGGCATTGTTGATTGTGATTATGATACCCTCAGGTGGTTGAGAAGGCTCGGGCTTGGCTTGCCCAGTGCCCTCCTCGTGTGTGGTTTGGTAGTACTAATTAACACACCCACAGCTGGTGTTAGTGACCAAAATGTCCCAAAAGGCTAGTAAGAAACAGGCCAATGGTAAGAAGTATCTCGATTATGAGGCAATGAATAAGGAGGAATTAATAAGAATGTTGAAGAGGGTTCACGCGAGGATTAAGAGGGTTGAGGGCGAGATTGAGGAACTGAGGCAAATACTACTCTATGGTTCTGTCCAGTCTAGTTCTGGTTCCAGTCCTAGGACTGGCTACACCAGGGGTAGGGCTGGTTATACAAGGGGTGGGTCGTATGGTTATGGAAAGAAGAGGGCTGGTAAAAAGCCAGCCCAGGTTGAGGAGGAACCAGAGGAGGAGGTGGAGGAGGAAGAGGAACCAGTGGAGGAAGGGCCCAAGCCAAGTGAGGAGAAGCCTGCTGAGAAGCCCGCCAGGAAAGAGGGCGGGGGTTCATAAGCCAACCCCCAACCCAACCCTAAATCCCCATCCTAATTAAACCAGTAGTAATCATATATTGACCATTATGGGGTTGGGCAGGGCAATCGCCTGGGGCGTCCTGTTCATAGTAGTGGGGGCAATCATGATTATCCTCAATGGTGCGTTCCTAGGAGGCGCGTTTGCGGGTTTATTGAATTATTATTATGAGTACCACAGTATCCCCCCACCCCACGTGTTCATCGAGGCTGGTTTACTCCTGCTTATACCCACGGTACTATTTACCGTGACTGAGTGCTTCATACTCAGGAGGGTTATTAATAATCTAAAACAAGCCCGTAGGGTAAGTCCCTCTTCTGGTTAAAACCCCAACCCAACCCCTTTTTACTCTAATTAACTACCCCCGATTTCAACCCCTGATGATTGGGGTGTTACTACAGACAGGGAGTATCACGGGCTTCGCATCAAGCATAGCCAGCCCCATCATTAGGGGCGCCATTGATGTGTTCGGGCTCATATGGTGGTTCAGTATTGCCTGGGTCATGTACCACATTATAATGAGCAAGGTACACCCAACACCGAGCGGTCGTGGCACCCACACGCACGAGGCCTTCGAGAGGAGTAAAGGCATTGTCACTGGTATTATAATGGCATACGCGGTACTCTTCGTGATAGCAATGATACTGAACCAACTCGGTGGGAACCTATCATACACGTCACTCCTTGACGTGTTCTTCATAAGGCCCATCACAGACGCCCTCAGCGCCCTACTCGGCGTGTGACAAAATGAACGACAAGCCTCGCCCTTCAAGGCGGGGTCGTTCCACTGTGTGGGGGCTCAGCACCAGGTTTATAAAACCCTGCCTTGCTGGTTAGCTGGTGCCTGGGTTGGTGCCTCCGAGAGGGGGTTCGGTTTCTTCGGGTGAGTTGGTGGGTCGATTACCCACTGTTT
>OFEJ01000288.1_pt1 | contig 15798 bp, 8 predicted proteins | sample 1521051 | NCBI WGS metagenome assembly OFEJ01 (sample SAMN06268701, study PRJEB24108) | sediment metagenome | isolation source: Joseph's Coat, Yellowstone National Park, Wyoming, USA | place: USA:Joseph's Coat, Yellowstone National Park, Wyoming, USA | reverse complement strand
GCCGCGTTCACTATGTCCATGAATATCTGTGGTACGTGGCATGTCGGCTTTACTGTTATTGAGAGATTAGGTGGCGTGACTGCGCCAACAGTTGTCACGTTCCCCGTCCCGTCATCGTACTCTACATCAACTGACAACCACAGGTTCTGCAACTGCTTGTTCTGGAACGCATACCTCGTCTGGACGTCTATCGGCAACCCGAACGGCATCGTCAGTGTTAATGTTGTTTCCCCGCTTGGGTTGGTGTACAGACCGCCCGGCGGTTCATATACAAAGATGCGTGTGTATGGTTGTGATGAGCCGGGCTGGGGTATAGGTACGGAGATTGTTATGCGCTTAATTATTACCTGCCCGTAGGTCGGTATGGAAACGTTGAGCGTGATGATGTCACCCTCAGTAATGGACTGGGGAACATTAATCCTCGGAGTACCAACTACCGCGCCTGGCTTAGATTGCACATTAACGCTACCTTGTACCTGGCTACTCATAAAGCTCGTCAATACAGCTTATATTTAATAAAAATTAATCCGCAATAATCAATACGTTTTTATTTTAGATCTTAAAGCGTGCGTTCGCGGCGGTGCCTAATTATTTCGGCAATGCCGAACACCAGCGCGCCCATTATTCCAAGCGCGAGCACTGCCTCCAGGAGCTGTGTTAGGTTCAGTGTCGGTGGTGGCGCACCGGTGACTGTTACTTTTGTTGGGCACTGCCCGGTTGGTGATGTTGTAACTGTGAATGTCTGGCAGTACGGCATTGTGGCTGACGGTGAGCATGTGCCCGACGGCAGCGAGTACGGCGGTGTCGTAGTGAACACCGCTATTTCATACACTGCCTGCGTTATTGTGTTGGGCGTTGTGAACTCAACGCTTATTGCTGACGTCTGGCCGGGCTGTACTTGAACCGGGTTGCCTGCCTGGATTAGGTTGCCTAGGTTGTCGTAAATTGCTGGATATAGCATGACTACCTGCGATGAGTTGTTCGTTACACTGCACTGAAGCGTTGTTGTGCATGATGGTGCGTAGTTAGTCAGCGAGTTGAACGGGCAGTTAACCTGTATTGGTGTCGCTGTTGATGAGACTGATATAGTAACTGCAAACGCCGGTGCGTTGCCACACGACGTATTTGTCGCTGTGTTGTACATACCACATGCTATTGATGTGTTGTACGTGGTTGGTTGCGCGTTGGTCGGTACATTAATTGTGGTGCTTATTGATGCTTCTCCATCATGTGGTAAGCTTATTGACCCCAGGTTAACCAGTTGTTGCGTGAATGGGTTCATGTATGAGCACTGTAGCGTTAGGTCATATGGGCTGTTGTTGTGGATGTAGTACGAGATGGAAACCGACTGGCCGGGCGATGCGGCTACCGACATTGATGAGTTAGACAGTATTATCTGCCCAGGCGCTGGGCAGTTGGTGCCCGTAGCGCTTTGTTGCACTATGTAGTATGCATAGGCTATATCAAGTAGGTACGCGTTGGTCGGCGTTAGTTGCTGAGTTGGCGGCGCCGACAAGGCCCTAATTACCGTTGGTGTTGTTGCGTAGCCCAGTGGCACGGCAACGAAACCTACTGGGACTGCGTATGTACCTGGTGAATTCTGTGCAGTTATTGGGAATGAGGCAACCTCTATGTTGCTTACGGTGGTGTTGGCAGGCATCTTAACTGGTGTGTACTGCACCGCATACTGTAGCGCTATGTCGTTCAATTGGGAATACGAGTAGTTGCTTATTGTAACCGTTGTAGGCAGTGGCACGGCGTAGAGTAACGTGTCTGTCGGGAACTCCGCCTCCGGTAGGTAGCAAATCACGGTTGCGTTCTGCCCAGGCAGTAATACAGGCACCCCACCCATGTTAGAACCGCTCTGTACAAAGCATACTGGGTGTCTCCAGTGTATTGGGCATACTGTTGCTGGTACATAAACCGGCGCACTACCTAGGATGCCTGCCGCGCATGCACCAACGTATGCTGGAGTTGTGCATGAAGCCAGTGAAATGCCGTTCGGCATTACAAACCTTAGTATGATGCTTAGTGTCGTGTTCATGGCCATGTATTGGTTGAGGGATGGGTTGTTCTGCAACAGCGGTAGTAAGTCTATCTCCACAACGTACTGCTGTGTCGTACCCGGGCTTATCGTTATTGGCAAAGCACACGGGCTTGGCGAAGCACCTTCTGCGTAGTATATGCAGTAGTTCGTCACGTCATACGTCTGATTGTTCGGGAACACTACGCTAGCCGTTATGCTTGTTTGAACTGGCGCATTGCCCTGGGCTTGCTCAAGCACATCAGTTGCCACCAGCACCTTGAGTTTCGTACCAACAACAACTGCGCCGTTCACTGAAATGCCTGGGCCCGTCTGTCCCTGGTACCCGCTACATTGAACCGCAAGCAACGGCTTCTGTGCGATCAGAGGTACTGGAATCACGACGGGTTGGCTGTTTAGGTTGCCCTGGAGCAGTAAGTAGATGTCGGCGCCGGCGCTCATTAGGTCTGGCAGGCATGATAGGGGTATTGATAGGTACGTTATGTATGCCTGCGTTGTTTGACCAAACGTGCTTCCTGGCTGGTACGGTACGCCGTATACGGTAACCTCGTTCTGGAGTATTACGAAGCCTTGCGCGCTACCGTTCGGTGTCTGTATCGTTACTTGTTGCGGGCTCTGTACGTTACATGTTGCGGGTACCTGCGTTATATTCGTCGCGACCACTTGGTACGTTATTGTACCGTTGAAGCCTATATTAGCCAACTGCACGCCTATTGCTGGGCATGTGTTGTTGGTCGTCCCAGAGCACTGATACACACCGCATACGTACAGCGCCTGAGTTAGTGCGCTCCAGCCACTTGTTGTCGGCACTGTTGATGTGAGCGGGCACTGCGCGCTCCAGTAGCTACTGCTCGGCACAAGCGAGCCAGGCTCGATTACTACCGTTGCCAGCGTAATCGTCCCGCTGTCCAGTACGCAATACACGTTGCCGTTCTCATCCGTGTACTGCTGCCCAGCGCAGGTCTGCGGTAGTGTGCTGCCTGTTGGTGAGAATGATATGGTTACCTGTGGTTGCTGAACCACTAATTGGTTGCCTTGTTGTTGTAACATATAGATTGCGACCTGCATCTGCGCGCTCTGTTGGGACGGCGTTGAAAATATGGTGTCCAGGTACAGGTTCATTGTAGACTGCACACCGCTGATTTGCGCACTGACGTAATACTTTGCATCACTTACGTTACCTGACGGTGGTGTCTGCACATTTCCGCCAGGCCCCTGTTGGATGCTCATGGACGGCGCAACTACTACGGTCGTCAGCTGTGCCAGTCCTTGCGTGTAGACGTCGTAGGCGTACAGCTCTATAACTAAGTTGCCGAGAGATGGTGGTACGCTTGGTGTCGTTGTAGGGATCGTGGATTGCGTCATTGGTATGTCTAGCTCATACTTCATGCATAGGCTGTACGATGAGCCGTAATCAATGTTCGGCGATGCCCATATTGACTGCGCCTGGCAGACGAACATTCCACCCTGTGCCGATGCCCTGTTTGGCGTGCATGTAAAGCTTATTAACGGTGTGTCGTTGCATGACTTAGCTATGTATACATTGATGTTTGTCACAACCCACTGCGTCACGTCACTGCTAAGTACGTAAGTCGGCGCGGTCTGCTGTTGAGATTGAAATGCTGACATTGCAATGAGTGACTGCTGAACTGTGGGTGTAGCTACTGTGCTCTGTACGGAGGGCACCGTCATATAGGTCTGGGCCTGTGGTAATACAATCCCCAGCGTTATTGTTGGTATATTTGTAGACCCGTTTATGTACGCATCGATTGCATCCCTACTTATCAATACGCTACCGTACGTTGAAAATAGACAGCCCTGCCCCGACTGACCTTCAACACATGCATAAAACGGTACAACACATGAGCTTGAGTTCAAACTTGTCAGCGGAACGAATGCGTTCACGAACTGCTCGGCTAATGCGCTGTTCTTGCCTAGCTTGGTTGCTAAGTACTTCATGTACAGCGATGGGAAGAACGCTAGGGCAGATACTTCGAATATCCCCTCCTCGTTGATATCGGCCTCTATGTTGTTCAGTACCAAGTTGCTGCCTTGTTGCGTAATCTGTAGCTTGTACGATACGGCATTTTGCAATACGTTTTTAAGGAAGGGTGGCAGTATTTCGTCAGCCGAAATTATACCCATATGTGTTGAAACGTAGTTGCAATACTGAGTATTTAAGTCCAGTGCCAAACCCCATCCGGCAAGTCCAGCTATAACACCGGCGGTTATAGCGGATGCACCTGCAATGCCGCCTATAGCTCCAACCTCTACTGGGGCTTCGGCGGCAACCCCTGAGGCTACTGTTGATAATATGGATATGACTGGTAACAGGTATGATTGTAGCCCAGCCATGTTCTGCATAACTGTCTGTAATGTGTTGTGTGCATTGCTGAGCGACATGTTACCTACCGTGTTCGCTATATCATCATCGCTTGAATTCGGCGTTAGCCCCAGCGATGACAGTATATTCCCCGCATTTGACTTGGCGTTCTGTAGATAGGATACTGCAGTGGACAGCTGTTGTTGCTGGTTGCTCAGTAGGTTCGGCATCATTGAATTGATGGTGTTTATCGCATTGTCCGCAAAATTGTATGTATCCCTTGCGTACTTAGCTGTTAGCGATAAGTAGGAATACGTACCGAGGAGCCTGAACAACGCCTCACGCTCATGTAGGTATGCATACTTCCTAACGGCATTCCTGAACTCCTGGTTCTGGCTGGAAGCCGTGCTTAAGGTTTTACCGACAACAGCAAGGTCGCCTGATGTCGTCTGTGGCGACAGGGAAGCCTCAATCATTTTGTTCAGCATATCCGGCGGGTCTTGCTGGTTCGCTGAGTAGAGCGAGTTAGTCAGCGCCTGGCTGATTAAGTTGTTTATCACGCCGGACGGTGGCGGTTGTGGTGTCCCTACGTTTATTGTTACAAGCCTCTTATCGGTTATGGTTACCTGGTTGTTCTGTACATAACCAACTGCAAACATCATTACATACGTCCCCTGAACCATTGGGTACGTCCCCTGTGCAATCTCTATCGTAACGGGTAGCGGTATGTAAGAGTTGAGCTGGCCGACGACTACATCCTGGCATGATACCTGCCCGCTATATGAGAACACATTACTCACCTCAACAGCGCTCTGCGGCCACGTCCCAGTGGGCACACCGTTCTGTAGGGTCTGATACCACAGGAAATACCCTATCGAGCCTCCCTGCGGAGCATAAAGCAAGCACACCCTTATGTCTAGCATGCCATTACCGCCCATGTTATATATATACGCGCTGAATGATGCTCCGCCGGTGTTTGGCGTCCACGTCAGTGTGGACGGTATTGACCAGTACGACCATATGAAGTTCGGCGCCAAACCGCTGGGTGGCGGTATTGGGGGAACGACGGTGACTAAGCCGGTACCGCTGGGTATAGTGTTTACTCCTATGTTTAAGTACTGCACATCAGCCTGTATCCACTGACCGCTTGGGGCGTAGTACGATGTATCGAAACCAACCCAATACTGTCCGCTCGTGGCGTTGCTTGGTATTGTTATGGCTACGCTAAGGTTTGTTTGCGACTGCAGTTGCCCCAAGTCGTACTCAAGGCATTGCCCAACCCCAAGGGTTTGTGATGTACTGCCCACTGCTACTTGAACAGAGCCTCCGCTGGACGCCGACGTCAGGCAAACCCTGAAGTACCTGTCCTTGCTCCAAATCTGTTGTTGCTGCTGGACAAGCGATTGAGGTAAGCCGCACGATGACAGTGGTATGTTCGACTCCCTAATTGTGAATGAATAATTAAGTGTCTGCCCAGGTGAAGCCTGGGCAGTTGCTGTGCAATAAGTTGATGAGCAAACCCCATTTACAAACATTGGGTGTGGGTAGACCGGGTTCGGTACTGCCTGTGGTAGATCCTGAACCCATTGGTTGATTAAATTATTGTTGAGCTGCTGAACTGTTGAGGAGAACTGGCTCGACAACCACTGCTTTGATGCGTTCACTATGGCGTTGTCCACCGTTGCATCCCAGCCAGGTGGATACACGGCATTCATTTGGGACCAACATACCTGCCCCTGCGGCGTGTTGGGTGATGGAGGTGTAAACGTTATGGGTTGCCCATATATCCTCTGGGGCTGTGGTTGTTGCGTACTGTATTGATACGTACATGTACCTGCATATGGCCCGCTTGTTTGGCATGATAAACTACTAAGTGGAGCTAAATCAACAAACGGCTTGAATGTCATTGTGAAGTAGCCGATTGGACTATTGCTACAGAGGAAGAAGAACTGTATGTCAAAGAACGCATTCAGTGTTGTCCAGTCACATTGATTCACGTTAGTGATTAAGTCGACATAGTACACATTCGGGTTTGTGGGACTTTGCCGCCACATCGTTGATGGTATACTAACTACGTTGTTTAACAACCCAGTCAGCAACTCACTCTGCGAGGCATTTGGATACATCGCTTGATAGGCGCTCCAGTTGATGTTGCTTAGGTCGATTTCTACCCGCAGTCCGAGCAGTATTCCTAGGGTAGGGGTGGTGCCTAGAGTTAAATAGTATGGCGGTATTGTGCCAGCCAAGCCCTCATAAATGACAAAATGCGCAAATGGATCGATCCCAGAGGCGTATGGCCCAATCTTCAGCCCAGCTGACAAGTCTACCTGTACGTAGTAGTCAAGCGTTGTGTACAGGAAATACCCGTAGTACAACGTTGGGTTGAACTGCCACGTTATTGTCCCAGCCGTGCTTGGCGGTGTATAGCTCAGCAGGTTCTTCAGTTGGTCAAGCCCATAGAGCCCGTAGGTGCCCGGCGTCCCGAACGGCGTGCAGTTCGAGCATGCTGGTAGGTTGCAACAATTGCCTGATTGTGAAAATGCCCTAACCGCTGGAGCTACTGCGGTGGATGGTTGGTTAATTGTTAGGAACCACATGTTTGGTGTGAGCGGTGATACATTCACCATCCTGGGTCTTGGGTAATCCCTCAATGCGTCAGTGCCCATTATGTTTAGATTCCTAGCCTGTATGCGTAGGTTGTCCATCTTTGACGCCACGCCTGCCAGCCGCTGAGCCAACTGTGAGTACTGGGTCTTGCCGTTTATTGTTAGGTTGACCAGCGACTCAACGTCAGAGTTTATGTTGTTTATTATGCTGTAAATCAGCGTGCTTGAAACACCGGCTCTCTGCCCAACATCCAGCACTTGTCTTAAGTCGTTATCTATCTTGACACGCGTCGGAGCTAGCCCGCTGAGTGATTCGTACCCGAGTTTTGAATACAATATATTTATGAATAAGTCGGATGCGTATGTGGACAGCGCGTTCATGAATTGTTGCGCGTATATCCCAGATGCTATTGATGAGGCGGCAGAACCTATATTGCTAGCAAGCGTTGAGTCTATGTCCATGCATGCACTAAGTATTGACTGCGAAACAAATTGCTTCAGCTGGGAATCGATGCCTACAAGCTGGGGTCTAAGTACGGCGTAGCTTTGCGTTGCATCGTACGGCGTAGACACTGACTCCGAAGCCATGTTAGCCAGCGACTCAGCATACGGACTTGCGTATGTCGCTGTCGACAAGGCAGTAACGCCGGTTGCCACAAGCGGAGAGAAGAAGGGTGGTATGTAGGGCGTGAATTGCTGCAAAATGGTATTCACGGCTTGCGCTGTGGCTATACATGGTGGAAATGTGCCGTTGCCGAAAAATGGTTTAAGCAATCCAGCGAATTTCAACGGAACAAAATGAACCGCTGAAAACAATGCACCTAAGAGTTTGCTATTCCATTCTTGTTCATACACAAGCCTGGAAAACCCAACCGAGGATATGCATACTGGATGCAAATTGACGCCTATACCTGTTTGTTGTGTAGATATCGTCTTATCGGTGTTTCCATCGTTGTACGTTATTTCGGCGTAGAAGTTCACAGTTACGATGGAGCCCTTCGAGAGCAGTTTCTGCCTAAGTGCGGGGTTCATTGGTATATACAGTGATGTGGGTATCTTTACTGTGGTTTGCCCACTCGGTTCCGTAAATATGTTTAAGTTCGATGAAGCCACCTGATACGAACCCTGCACTCCGCTTACCTGCGCATATATTGTTACATTCTTTACTATGACTTGCCCATCCGTAGTTATGGTAAGTACGAAATCAACAGGCCCACCCTCGTTGCACACGTTTGATCCACAATCAACCGCTAGGCTGGATGCTGTTATTGCTCCAACGCCTGAATTAACATTAACGTTCTGGCTCTGTTTCTGGCTCATTAATACTCAAACTAAACCGCTCATTAACCAATTAAAAATACAGAGCACACTGATGCATGCTAATTATTTGTTATCTTGTTCTTCCTCGTCTTCTGTAAACGGTAGTGGTATTTCCCTAAGCTGTGCATATCTCTTGGCTATGTTTGACGCTGTTATTCTGGTTACGCCGAATTCATCGCACACATTCTCTATGTTCGAAATATGACCCTCCTTCATTACAATATACATCGCCGCCGACGCAAGCTCTGCAGGCATTGACACCTTGAGCGACTTATAGTTGAGCATGTTGTTCAGGTGTTGTACGGCTTGCTCTATTGTCCTCGTGTCCATACCATACTGCCTACCCACGCGCCACATCTTGCTTATGCATGACTTCACCGCCTCCTCATCACTTATATCCCCAATCGCCTTGCGCGCCTTAGACAATAACTCAATCCTGGCTCTCGCGCTGAGTTTTGTGTTTTGTAGGACTTTCTTACCGTAGCACGTTATCCTGGATGCTATTATCAATACCGCCTGCTCTATTGCAACAGGTGGTATTGCCGAGAGTTTCTCAAGTGCAGCTTGGTTGTCAAGCACTGCTGACAACCGCGCCTTAGCTGCAGAAACCAGGTCCGTAGGTAGCGCTGGCGCTATTAGGTCTATGTCCTCCATAGCCTTTATAACGGTCTTGGCGACCTTCACGTCCTTTGTGCTCACACCGAACAGTGTGTTTGCGGTTATTCCGTATTTGCTGAACACGTCTTGTAATTTATTGTACACGTCCATTACGTAATGCACTATGCCCTTTGCTACAAGTGTTGAAAGAGCAAGCGTTAGGCATATCACAGCGTTCCTCTCGCTCTCATCGCAATTTATATTATAGAAGTACATGTATGTCTTAAGCGTATCTATCACTTCAGGCTCCTTGACACGCAGTATCCCGTACATCGTCTCTAGGGTGTTGGACCTCGTGTAGCCATCAAGTATGTAAACTGGCGATGTACAGTTCGGCGGATCCTTGCATGCGAACACTGTCGGCATTATTTGTCCTAAGTTGTATATATTCGACGCAATCTCGGCGCTTGCTCCAAGCATGCTCATGACTTTTTCGTACGACAACTCATGCATTAGCATAACGGCACTATCGAAGATGTGCTTCGGTCTCTTCTCCTTTAAGAAGTCCTCAACAAACTGTCTAAGGGTCATCTCAGTATGTACCCTAGGTATCGTCCTGATAATCCTCAGTACTTCCCCCTGAACCTCTGTAGTCCCTGCTGTACTCATAACCGAAGAATATTGTGAAAATTGTGTTTTTAAATCTTTCTAGTAATTATGAAATTGATGTTATTGTGACTTCTCGCTTCCGACCGCTAGTTGCTCAATTATTGGTTTTTGCTCCGTTCCATACAGTTCGCCCTTCTTCTTCAGTAGTGATACCTTGTCCTGGCGTCCAGGTATTAATATGGCTTTCATTACCTCAGCATCGTAAATTATAGTCAGCGGCACGCCGAATGAGTACTGCTTGCCCAACAACTGCATGACTAAGCCGTTGCACGCTTGCATAAATGTGTCCGCGGTGATGAAGAACGGGTTTGCACCTGGTATTGAGGCTGGGTTGCCTTGTAGTATTATGTTTGTAAGCACAGAAGCTGGTGTAATCTCGATTGCGTTCTTTGATTGTCCATCTATGTATGATATGAACTCACCTAGGTCGAGACTCCTCTTTGTGCGTGATTCGTAATGATTAGAGATTATTTTGTATAAATCGCTCAATTGAACCGTTTGTTTGCTTATCTTGGTCTCGAATATCTCCCTAAACATCTCAAGCACGTCATCCTTATCGTTACCAAGCGGTAGGTAGTTAAGTGCAAAGTCAATCAGTAGGTAGTGCAGTATTGTTGAGCCAAGCTGTATTGAGAAGTGCGGAACTAATGTAACGGTCATCACCCTCTCCTTGGCTATGTCGTATATGGCATCTACAAACTCAGAAGCGCAATATGGGCAGTTTACGTCGTAGCACATTATGAGCCTAGCCTTGTCCTTGCCCTCCCACGTAAAGCCTATTTTCTCTATCTTCCTCAGAGCCATTAGCTTCGCATTATCTAGGTCGATGACCTTTTCCGTATTTAACTGCGGCACGGGTTGTATCTGGAACATACATCATGAAGCGGGTCAGGCAAATAAAATTACAAAAAATTATTTATTTTTAGTGTTCGCCCATGACCCCCTCCCCGCCCTTTAGGGCGGGTTTTCACTCTGGGGGTCTTGACAGTTACCCCGCCTATTGCGGGGTTACTAAATACCCCAGTAAAGCCGGGGTTTATAAACCCATCTCCGAAGAACCCCACGTAGTGGGGCGACCCCGCCCTAAAGGGCGAGGCTTGCCCCTGTGTTGTCGAACCTGAGACCCAGGGCTTCGAGCTTCTGCCTTGTGTATGGTAATTCAAAGTACACCGAGTACTTCTTGCCCAACCCTGTTGTTATGTAGACGAGCCAGTCGCCAACGCTGAGCGATATGTTGTATGTATCAACTAGATCCATTATGTCGAACTCAACATCGCCGCAGACGCTTCTATACACACTATATGGTGGTAGGGATATCGGTACCTTAAACGGATCCCTCCCAAACAGCTTCGTCAGTTGCTCCCTATACTTGTCCCTCATCTCGTCATTGAGTATCGGGAAGCCCCTGCCAGTGATAGTTATTGTGTAGCAGAACCAGGCGGCGTGCGGGTCTTTATTTATTGCCATGCAATCCCGCGCTAATTGGTACTCCTCGTACTTAGCAAGGAACCTGTTCATCCACCTGCCAATCCTCGTTGGTATCACTTTATCGCCCTTCACATCAACCACTTTGTAATACAATGCCGTCTTAATTACCTGGTCTGGATCCTCATTCACGCCGTACGTCTCCCTAATCACGTTACGCAGTAAATCAAGTTCCGAAACGAGCTCCGCATATGCGGCAACCAGGTTTGGGTAGTCTTCCCTGCTCACTGTTATTTTTCCGTATTTCTCATCAAGCGCCCTCTTGACGCATACCTCAAAGTCTATTGGGTAGAGTATAAATACAACAGCCCCGCCACCGAACCTGCCCGCCCTACCAGCCATCTGGGTTATTTCGAAAGGTGATGTTAATGAATTAACTACTATCACTACGTCATCGAATGGTTCATTGATTGACTCGGCAAGTGTTGAGGTGGCTATCAACCACCTTACTTCGTTTTTCCTCAATTTATCAAGAACTTCCTGCTTCCTTGCCTCGCTCATCTCACCAGTAATGCATGGTATACCTAGTTCATCACCGAGCTCCTTACACAACCTCCTGCTGTTTATGTACACTATGCCCCTCTCACCAATCCCCGACCTGCTTGATACTATCCCCCTAATGTACTTGAGGAGAACCTTTGGCTTGTACGAAGGAAGTCTCAGGGTCGTTACGTCCTTATTGTCCCAATTGCTACCTATGTCTATTAGTTTTGCGTTTAGGTACTTGGACAACGGTTCCTTATCAGGCATTGTGGCGGACATTATTATCGTCGGTATCTTCTTCATCCTAGCCACAGCAAGTAGGAACAGGAGCTTGTACTTCCTGAAGTCCGTGAGCACGTTGTGGTACTCATCAATCACTAGGACATCCCTTGACTCACCTCTCATGAACCTCATGACAGCCTGTTCGTATGTAGAAACAACAATGGGTTTACGCCACTCCCTGTCCTTATCCTCGGACTCAAACCTGCTACCAGCAATGTCCACACCCATTACATAGCCTACCTTACCCTCGCCATACAGGGCAGAAGCCTTCTCCAAAAACTCCCTAACCGCAGACCTAAGCCCTGTCGTGTAAACAACCCTATACCCATTCTCTAAAGCCCACCTAAGTACCTCACACAATACAAATAGCGTTTTCCCAGAACCAGTGAAAGAGCGTATAACCAAACTACCGCCATCATACTGCCCAACTGCCTTCCCAACAACAGTACCACGGTAAATATCACACAAATTATCCACAATGATAAAAAACGGCAAAGAATAAAAACTTTACTCGAAATAGGTACTAGTGCTGCTTCCTCAGTAACACTGTTGTTCGTGTTGGTTCTGCCGTTGTGTATGAGAATGCATATGCTCCGTTTAGCATCAGCGTATATGTATTTGTGGGTGTGATTATTGTTATTCTCGTGACTACAGTGTTCAAGTCTATGCTGTGCGCCAGCTCTATGTTTGAGTTTGGCGGCAGGGTTAATCTCACCTCATCGCCTAAATCCTCAATCGTTATAGCCCTTGCGGCCTCTACCTCGTTAGGCCCGGCTTTCTTGAACACTATGTGGTATGCCATGACTGGGTACGTCCTCATCTTCATCATTAGCTCAGCCAACACATTAACTTCTTCTCCACCCGACCTTACCTCCTCAACTGCTTTGTTCATCTCGTCATCTGTTACAAAGTATGCCCTCTCAACATTCTCCACCGTATATATGACACCACCAATGCTTATGGTTAGCGACTTTACTAAGTCTGGAGACACGGCATTGGCGAGCCTGGTTGCAATCACGTGCACCCTATCCGCATCAACGGTCATGGATATCAGCGCGTACCCAAGCGCGTTTAACGCTCCCGACAGCGCGTTTATTACTGCTTGAGTCCTATTAATCGGTTGCTGAGGAAATGAACCGAACATGCTAATGCATATAGTACAAACAAAAATAAATTCTTCCTCTACAGTGCTCATTTTTCAATTATTATTTCAGTCGGGGGCGCTGGTGGCGGTGGCGGCTGTTGTTGCTGGCTCCGCATTAGGTACATAAACACAAATATCAGGCCGAGTATTATCGACATAACCAGTATAATGGGCATCAATTGAGACATAATTGACTGAATCTGCTGAGCCTGCTGTTGTTGCTGTTGTTGGGATTTGAAGAAATTGCTGAGCACGGGCGCTACGTTTGTTGAGAACCAATTGAGCCCGAAAAAGGTAACGGCAAGAATCGCTATTCCCTCAGCTATTTCCGGCAGGTTTTCAACAATTATCGGTATTACTGCCGCGGACTCCCTAACAATAATCCTAGGCGGTTTAACCACTACCTCACCGTTTAGTTTTCTAATGGTTCTCTCTTGCCGTAAGTGTCGTATTTCCCTGGTATCCATAACTAACAAATCCTAACAAAGTGGCTATAATAAATTTGGTTGATTGACTGTTTGGTTTTGTTTTTATTTAGTTCTAAACCTATTATTGATGCGTCTAGATTTGCGACCGGTGCAAGGCGTTTGGTACGCGTTTTTCAGCAACTTCCCATTGGTTATAATAGGCGTAGTACTGCTCGTGATTTTCCTACCCCTATTGATAAACATCTTCACTAACCCACTCATATCATCGATATACCAGATATTTGCCTACTTACTCCCCGTACTGATTGTTGTACTTCTACTTGCATGGGTAATACACATGCTGACAAGACCGAGAGCTGTATCGTACTACTAATGCTTCATAAATTCCCTGTGCAACCTCCTTATTTCGTTCAGTGCGGCTAGGCATGACAGCTTTAGTGTTGCTGACGCGCCGTATGCCAGCTTCGGTATTTTGTAGTTCTTCACTATGTCGAGCATTATGCCCATTATGGGCATCGGCTTCTTTAACGCGTCCTTCCTACCGTAAAGAATCACGATTGATTCATACACAGGCGTATTGTTGGGTAAGCACAGCACATCTGAGTACTCGTCTGCAAACACATTAATTATGTTCTCAGGCTTTATCGAAAGCCTTGATGCAACAACAACTGATATTAATGCGGGAACCGCTGAAAGCGCCAAGACTGGTATGAGCCTGGTTATGTAGTACGCCTGGACATCATATATGTTATTGTAGCTCATACTGCCAATTGCAATGCCATGCCTGCACCTCTCTGGCTCCTCCTCACATGCGGTAAGCGCGTTCGATGCAATAACATACTGCGCAATCAACACGTTCAAGTAGTCCCTAACGAAATTACCCCACGTCCTGGCTAGGTTGGATAAGTCTTTCTCGCTCTGCACGTCTTCCTCAAGCGCATTACTAGATTCTGTAGGGGCCTCTGCAATCGTCTCCTTAACGCTGGTTGGCTCCGTATCATCATAGGACCTGTATTGCATGCCGAGCATGGGCATTACCGACGTGATGAATATTTCAGGTATGCTTATTACCTTGTGTAACTTGTTTATTCTATAACCATCCATGTACGTATACAACTTGTTTGCTACACCGCATGCGAACCCCCTGAGCGACAGCCATGTATAATCGTTAAGCCCATACCCATTAGGGTCTATTAAATCGACCTTGTCCGCGAACTCCAGCGGTAAATCCTTGTGGTTCATCAAGGTCTTCATAATGCCGACTACGACGTCCCTGCTGACTATGTGCTCATCAACTTCTTGCGTGAGCGTCGACAGCAATATGCGTATGTCAAAATCAACGAGCGTGCTCAGGGCATTATTCCAACCAATTACGCACCTAAAATCATGGCTGAAACTACCCATCACAATACCTCATCTTAGGTACTATTTAAACCTTTTATCTTCGTAATCCACGCGAGCAAGTTTGTGATTGATGTGTCCTGCATCATGAGTAAGTTCGTCCTAGCATCATCCCTAATTGTGTAATAACTATCATCAAGTGCGCCACTCCTTGCACTGTTTATTAGTTGTTCAGCCATTTCGTAGGCTTCAATAACCGTTCTGAACCCATAGCACGCCTTTCCCTCCATGCATATGTCATCCCACTTGCCACCGCTGGCGTGGACAAGCGGTATGACACCTAAAGCCACAGCTTCTGCGGTTGCTATTCCGAAGTGTTCATCGACCTTAAACGACATGAACACCCTGCTTGAGCAGATGTACTTGCGTATTGTGTCCCAGTCCGCATTCAAGACTACCTGTTCCGCGCCCATTGTGTACAGTATTGGGTGCATATCCTTAGTTGCGCTACCCATTATCACGACCCTGTACTTCTGCGCCAGCTTCGGTATGACAATGTCAGCACCCATCAGCTTGCTTGTATCGAACCTGTCCCAGACGACTACATCGAAGTCCCTCTTACTCGGTGGTTCACTGCATGGTTCAATCTCGCCCACGGGTATTGCTGGTTGGGCTATAATTACGTTACTTATGTCCCAATACTTGTACACGTACTTCAGAGTCCACGAGCTGTTAGCTGTGAACAACTTGATACGTGTGTTGGGCGGTATTGAGTAGCCTGGGAAGTGAACGTACTGTATCCAAAGGACATCAGTCTCGCCGTGCTTAAATGGGTTTGTGCTTGAACAGGGCGCTACCCCTTCGTCAAAATTCCACAATATATCGAAGGGCAACTCGACGGTGTCTGGCATATAACCATTGCCTGTACACGCCGTATATTCCGTAGGAATCAACATATCGCTCGCCTTAAACGGCAGGTTCCTATCGATGAACTCCGCATCTATCCTCAAGCCACAACTCCTGACGAAGCCCTTCCTATCCACCCACGTACCACAATACCCAAGCCTGGCATTTAC
>OFEJ01000286.1_pt1 | contig 15943 bp, 14 predicted proteins | sample 1521051 | NCBI WGS metagenome assembly OFEJ01 (sample SAMN06268701, study PRJEB24108) | sediment metagenome | isolation source: Joseph's Coat, Yellowstone National Park, Wyoming, USA | place: USA:Joseph's Coat, Yellowstone National Park, Wyoming, USA | reverse complement strand
CAATTTTTTTCACAATCTTCCCATCAAAATAATAAACCCCATCACTACTTCCAAAAACAAGAACTTCTTCTTCACTTTTACTTCCCGCTAACCTCTCTTCAATTCTTTTATCAATCTTATAATTATCCAAATCTATTCCAAAAACCTTTCTTTGATTCAATTTTAATGTCATATCTCAACCCTCATCAGAATTTCTCTAAGAAACCTCCACTCATTATCAAAATAATCTAAATCATCTTTACTTAACTTTCCCTCTTTCCTTTTTTGTAAAGTTAAAGCAATTCTATCTTTTATTACTTCAAATTTTTCCCTCAATTCTTTTATTATGTCCTCAGCCGCTAAAACTGGATTTCCATAATACCTCGAATCAACTATTTCTTTTTTCAAAGAACCCGAATAAGGTAATACTAATTTTAGAACTTCCAAGGCATTTTCAAAGTAATAATCTTCTTCGCTAGTACAACCCTTCAATTCAGCTACATAATTTAAGCTTTTGTATAATTGTGAGAAATTTTTCATAGATCTTATCGAAATTGGTCTCATAAGCCTTTGGATGTCTCCACCCTCATGAACACCCTCTGGTAAAATTCCTCCAGTTTTTCTTTGAGAATAAGGTTCAGAAGAAATATAATCAACACCTTCCCTAAGATAGAGTGAAAGAATAAGTGCTTCCATAGGAAGACTTCTTTTCTTTACATTTTTATATCCTTCAAAAATTTTTTCACTCTTGTCATGAGTTTCAGGAATATTCAGTTTTGGGTTTTCAGAGAATAAAATTTCTATTAAATCTTCAACTTTAGGAGGATAATAATCCAAATTTAATACTATCCCAAATCTATCTAAAATTGCAAAATCTATATCGAAAGTTCCTAAATACCTATGATTACCTAAATTTATGGTTGCAAATCCCACATGATATTTTTCACCACCAATATCAACACCCAAATAATACCTTTTACCCCCAACTTCAATATATCCATCCAATAGATTTAGAAACTGATTTTGTACTATTGGTGGTGCTCTATTGAGCTCGTCTATTGCTGTGAATGGATTTTTAGCTTGTTCAACAATTTTAACTATATCTTCAGTAGTTCCTTCTTTATTCTTCAGTTTTTCTAGGTTTAGTGCAGTATAGATGCCCTTTACATCCATATCTGGAGAAGCTCTTATATAGGTCGCTTTCCCCCCAAATATCCCGTATGCAACGTCATTAAGAATTTGTGTCTTACCTTCTCCTCTTTCGCTAACTAAAAGTAAGTTAATACCCCCATACAAAGAGGTAACTACTATATCTTCTACTTTCATTTCGCATCCGTTTATACTTACTACTGGTGTTTCATTTCTATAAGTTCTTAGCCATTTTTCTCTCATATTTCTATAATATTGCTAAATAGTAGTAAAATTTAAATACTTTGTATGCTCAAAACATTAAAATTAAACAAAATGAAGATTAGAATCACAATCTAACATTAGCCAAAAACACTCTCTTAATAGGAGAGATAATTTGAAATTTTAATTAAAATTTTTAAAAATCGAGATCAATGCCTACAGTTGGCAATCGTCCTTTCCTCAATTCTAGGAATGAAGAAAATATCTTTATGGGCTGTCAGGTATTTTGTTGTGAACGTTTTACAAATATAAAGAACCTTGCTTCCCACCAAATTTTATAATTCAAGACTTTAAATAAAAAATGCGTAAAATAAAGTGCTCTTAACTCAGAATCAATATCCATCAATATCCGGTCTCAGGCCATTAATCTCATGAAAAGTGATTTTTATGGTAAAAGCAGTATTGCTATTTTCAACCGGTCTAGACAGCCTATTAGCATACCATTTGTTAAAAAAAGCTGGTATAGAGGTCATCGTTTTGGTTATCAAGACACCATTCAACAAGATTAATGAGGCTGTTTTGAATGAGATAAAGAAAGAAGCTAAGGTTATCGTTTACGAAGCAAAAGACGATTACTTACAAATTGTAAAAAATCCTAAGTTTGGTTATGGAAGACAAATGAATCCTTGCATTGATTGCAAGATTTACATGTACAAGATTGCAAAAAAATTTTTAGAAGAAGAAAAAGCCGATTTCATAGCTACTGGAGAAGTCCTGAACCAAAGAAGCTTTTCTCAAACTTTGGATAAATTGAAATTAATAGAAAAAGAAGCTGGAATTGAAGGACTAGTTGTTAGACCTTTGTCTGCGAAGCTTCTTCCCAAAACTTTTGTAGAAGAGAAAGGATTGATCGATAGAGAGAAACTTTTGGATATTAAAGGTAGAGCAAGAAAAAAACAACTTCAATTGGTTAAAGATTTAGGAATATCAATTTATTCTCAGCCTGCTGGTGGTTGTTCACTTACAGATCCGATGTTTTCAAAGAGGTTAAAAGATTTAATGGAACATAATCCAAACTTTAATACAGAAGATGTTGAATTGCTAAAAATAGGAAGACATTTTAGAATTGGAAAATCTAAGCTAATTCTTGGGAGAAATGAAAGCGAAAGCAAACTTTTGGAAAAAATGAGAAACCATCTTGTTTTAAAGCCAAAAAGCAAAGGACCGAGTGGAATTTTTATTGGAGAAGAAAGTGACTTAATGTTAGCTTGTGAAATATTAGCAAGTTATTGTAAAGATGAGAAAGTTGTCATTGAGTTATTGAAAAATGGAGAGAAAATAAAAGAAGTTGAAGTTCAGAGAAAGAATAAAGAAGAATTTAAAAAATATCTTATTGGTTAAATTTATGAGAAAACAATTTTCCAGAGTTTTGTTGGATTTAATCTCATTCCTTTAGCAGCTTCAAATTCATCAAAAGTCTTGAATTTCTTTTTTGATTTTAATGGTGAAATTAGAACAGGAACATTTCCAAATTCATGCTTTCTCGTTTTACATGAAGTTATATGATCTGTTGTTATTACAATTCTTCCTTCAAAATTTCTGTAATTTTCCAAATATTTGTCAAACTCTTCTATAACTTTCTTCTTTTTCTCAAAATCTCCATCATGAGCTGCTTCATCAGTCCATTTTATGTGAGCATAAATGAAATCATAACTTGGCAAGCTTTCTTCGATTTTTTCAAAAATAAATTTTATTCCCTTTCTATAATCTAAACCTTCTGGAATTTCTATTGCATCAAAACCAGCTAGCATGCAAGTTGCTTTCATAACTCCAGCTTCAGAAATTACTAAAGGTTTCACATGAAATCTGCTTCTGAATGAAGGTCTCAATGCCATTATCTTGTTTCCAGGTTCTCTGAAAAGCAAATAATTAGCTGGTGGTATGCCTTTTCTAATTCTTTCCTTGTTGGCTTTATGTTTTTCTAAAACTTTCACAGCTTCTTCCAAGAACTTTTTCACAATTTCTACAGAGACTTCAGCTTGTTTATCTTTTGCTACAAATTCTTTTGGAGGTAGATTATTGCTAAGGGGATCGTTTGCTTCAAAATTATCGCTCAACTTTTCTTTTATTACTAAAACAGCTCTATGGCCATAAGTTCTTTTGAAAACGAATGGAACACCAATTTTTATTTTGTTTAATGCCTTAGCAAGTCTGTCTAAGCCGTAAATATTTCTTCCTGCTCTCCTATCAACAATAATCCCATTTTTAATCGTTGCAAAATCGCATCTCAATGCTAGCCAACCATTCTTCATTTCTATTCCTGCTGAAATTGCTTCTAGAATACCTCTTTTTAATGGAAACTTCTTTATATCATAACCAAGCAAAGAAATGTTTGCCAAATGACTAACGCTAGCTCTCGTTTGCTCATTCCAATCTGATTTTTTAAGCAACTGTAAATTGGCTACAATTCCTTTGTTGACTAAAAAATCTATATTAGGTTTTTTTGCTTCGCTTAAAGGAGTTTTATCTTCTGGGAAATCTGCTAAGCCGTCAAAAACAAAGAATAATGTCTTCATCATTAATCTTTCTTTCTCAAATTAAATCTTTTCGAAATCTACTTTTTCCTACCAAATAGATAAGCTCCAGTTAGAGAAGTAAATAAGGAGAACAACAAAATAACCAAAATACTTGTTTGGATCGAGATGTACGAATAGTTAATTATTACAGCTCTCATCGCTTCTACAGAATATGTCAACGGATCGAAAAGTGAAACTATTTTTAGCCATTCTGGAGCGTTTGAAAGTGGAAATATCGCTCCGCTTAGAAATATTATTGGAAACACAATGAAAGATTGAATTACTCCAAAACCTTCGAATGTATCTACCAAAGAAGCTATTAGCAATCCTAAACTTGAGAATGCAAATGCTGTTATCAACATTATAAAGATAGAAACAACGAAAGAGTAAACGTTTAGATTGACGTTTATGAGGAAAGCTAAACTTAAGATTATTAAACCTTGAATCAAAGCGGTTGTTGCTCCACCTAAAGCTTTTCCAAGAAATATAGATAATCTTGAAATTGGCGCTACTAAAATCTCTTTGAAAACGCCAAACTCTTTATCCCAAATTACTGAAACTCCGCTAGCTATTGATATTCCAACTAAAGACATAGAGACAATTCCAGGAAAGATGAATTGTTGATAGTTTAATTGACCAAATTTTACAAATGAAAATCCTGCACCAAAAACTATCAAAAAAAGTAATGGTTGAACAAAGGAACCTAAAAGCCTAAGCTTATCTCTCCAAAATCTTATGATTTCTCTTTTCCATATTGCATAGATTGCTTCTATCTCGCTCATAATCTTCTCGCCATGTGTTTTGGTATCTTTTTACCGTTTTCAATTTCATCCCTAATTTCTTTTCCGGTATAGTGAATGAAAACATCATTCAAGCTAGGCTTTCTTACGCTTATAGATTTTATTTTGATGTTATTGTTTCTTAAAGCTTCAAATACAGATGGCAAATTTTCTTCACTATTCTCAATATTCACGTAAATTTTTCCATCTACTTCACTAATCTTTTTCACAAAACTCAATTTTGATACAACTTGTTTTGTTTTTTCTTTCTCATAAGCTTCGATAATCAGCGCATCTCCTCCAATCTTTCTTTTTAGATTTTCCGGAGAATCTATTGCAATAATCTTTCCTTCATCTATTATTGCAATCCTATTGCAAAGAAAATCTGCTTCTTCCATGTAGTGAGTTGTCAAAAATATTGTAATATTCTCTCTTTTTGCAAGTTTAACAATGTATTCCCAAATGTTAACTCTTGTTTGAGGATCCAAACCTATAGTTGGTTCATCTAAAAACAAAACCTTAGGATAGTGAATTAAAGCTCTTGCTATTTCCAATCTTCTTTTCATTCCACCAGAATAATTTCTAACAAGAATGTTTGCCTTATCTTCTAAACCAACAAGTTCAAGAACCTCTTTTATTCTTTTCTTTCTCTCATTTTTTGGAACACCATAAAGAGAAGCATGTAACTCTATATTTTCCATTCCAGTTAATCTATTGTCTAAGCTTGAATCTTGAAAAACAATTCCTATTGACTTTCTAACTTTATCTTCTTCTTTAACTATATCAAAACCATTAACTTTTGCAGTGCCAGAAGTTGGTCTTAAAATAGTACAAAGCATGGAAATTAAAGTTGTTTTACCAGCACCATTCGGTCCTAGCAATCCAAAAATTTCCCCTTCTTTTACTTCAAAACTAACATTATTTACAGCTACTAACTCGCCATACTTTTTTGTTAGATTCACTACTTCAATGATATTTCTTTCACTCATATCTCAACGCCTCTACTGGCTCTAATTCTGCTGCTCTTTTTGCTGGTATTAAACCAGATAAAGCTCCAATTATTGTTGCAAAAGATAAACCAAGAATAATAAGATCTGGAGTTATTATCGCTGATGACATTCTCATTTCTGGAGTAGAAAACATTCTAATGCTAAACTCATTTAATAAGCCAGTAACTATAAATCCTGCGAATATTCCTATTAAACCACCTACAAAACCAATTAATGCAGATTCAAACAAAAACATTTTCATTATTTCTGAGTTTTTTGCACCTAAAGCTTTTAAAGTTCCAATTTGCCTTGTTCTTTCAATTACTGAAGTGAACATTGTATTAGCTATACCAACAGCACCTACAATTAAAGAAACTCCAGCAATTCCTCCTAAGAAAAGGTTCATTGAAGAAATTATCATGTTAACAGTTTGAGCAATTTGTTTGGCTGAAATTATCGTGTAAGTTTTTTTCTCTGGAGTTTCTTTTCTTTCTCTCATCAAAGCTTCATCAATTCTAGAGACAATATCATCAACTTGTGAGACATCTGCTATTTTCACATTAATCAGAGAATATTTGTCGCTTTCTATGTTTTTTATAACGTCTCTAGCATCTTTGATGTTCATGAAAATAACATTATCTAAAACTCCCATTTGACCTCCAGATTCTTTAAGTATGCCAATTACTTTGAAAGATATTCCATTTATTGTTATTTGAGATCCGATCGAGATTGGCTGAGAGAACATTTCATTTGCAATTCTATAGCCCAAAATCACGACTCTTCTCTCATTTGGCTGGAAATCTCTTCCATCTCCTATTTCTACATTCAACATCTCTCTCCATTTAGTAGGATCGACGCCTCTTATGCTAGCGCTTAATCTCTCCGCTCCATAAGTTACAAAGCCGGTTCCTATGACTTCTCCTTCTACAGCTTTTACACCTTCTACACTTTTTATTGCTTCAATGTCTTTATCGCTTAAAGTTTTCATTCCCCTTGCTAACAATACTGCTCTAATAACTCCAGTTATGTCTCCACCTCCAGTTCTAGAAGAACCTGGCATTACCATTAATACATCTGGTCCAAAAACGGAGAGCTGAGAAGTTATACTGCTTCTCATACCCTCTCCAATTGAAAGCATTGAAACTACAGCAGCTACACCGATGACTATCCCAAGAATAGTTAGCCAGCTTCTCAAACTTCTTTGAGAGAGATTTCTAAATGAAATTACTAGAATGTCTACTAGCTTCATTTCTTTTTACCTCTTCTTAAAGCGTATCTGAATATTAAAACCAAAGCTACTATACCAACTATACCAGTTACAATGTATGTCATTCCTTCGCTAGTAACTTGAGTTCTTTGAGTTTGGTTTGCTCTCAATGTTGAAATTGCTCTAGCAGAGGTATACATTGGTATTATTTCTTTTACAACGCTTCTCCTAACTCCAGAAGAATCTGTATATGAAACTTCTACTCTTATCAAATCTGATGTTCTGTTGAAAGTTCTTTCAAATGTTCTATTTGTTTCATTTCTAGTGATGTTCAATGCTTGAACAGAGAAAGTTGCGGTGGTATAATCACCTGCGTTCAAGTTTCCTAGAACTGCTACTGTTGGAGAAAGAATAAAGTTTCTAGATGGCAATGCTCTTAATATTGTTGAGTAAGCTGTTGTTGAACCAATGTTTGTAACTACTAATGTTAAACTGTTTTGAGAAAAGTCTTGAATGCTTACATCAAAATCAGTTTCACTAGTTATTTCTAATCCAGCAACTAAATTTATTAATTGCATATTTCCAGCTTTATCGGTGTATTGAAGTGTTATCATTAATGGTAAAGAACCAACTATTGCTGAAGGATTAACATAAACCGGAATCGTTATTTCGTAGGTTGATTTCGCTGGTAATTTAGAAATTGTCAATCTATTCCCAACCCCTAAAGGCAATATGAAGTTTGTGTAGTTTGTTGGTAAGCTCCAAGCGAATACTAAATTGTTAATGTCAAACTCTCCCTTATTAGCGATTTTGAATGTAATATTTGCTTTTTCTCCAAGCTTTAAAGATGAAGGAGAAACTGAAAGTAATTCTAGAGTAGAAGGCGCTTGAACGTTAACTATTGCATTCGGATATATTGTTTGACAAACTGATCCTTTGCAATAATCGATTGAAAATTGAATTGTATATAAGCCTGGGGACGCAGATGAATCTACACTAAACTTGAAGAGGTAAGTTGAAGTGTCACCAGGATTTAAAGAACCTAAATCGGCATTCCATTCTGAAGTTTTTATTGGACCATCAACTTTGACTTGATTAATTTTTATGCTGTCGGCTACATCTGTTCCTACATTTTTTAAAGTTAATTGAACGAAACCATCGCTTCCTGGAAATATTGTTTGTGGATAAACTTGTGCTGAAGCATACACTAAAGGTTGAAATGTTATTGCTTTTGCTACATTAACTAAAAGCAATGCAAACAAATCTAATGCAAAAACTTTTTTCATTCATCTCACCTCCATTATTTTCTCTCATCTTTAATTATTTTTCCATCTTTTAATCGAATTATTCTTTCAGCAAATGTAGCAACATATTCGTTATGAGTTACGACAACTATCGTTTTCCCTTTTTTGTTTAGTTCTTTGAAGATTTTCATGACTTCTTCACCAGATTTTGAATCTAGATTACCAGTTGGTTCATCAGCAAGAATTATTGGTGGATCATTTGCTAAGGCTCTAGCAATAGCTAATTTTTGTCTTTGACCTCCGGATAGTTGAGATGGCAAGTGATCCTTAAATTCTTCCATCCCCACCATTTTTAACAATTCAAGAGCTCTTTTCCTCCTAAATTCTTTATCTTTTTCAGCAATTATCATTGGCAACTCAACATTTTCTAAAGCTGTTAGAGTTGGATATAAATTGAAGAATTGAAAGACAAAACCAATTTTGTATTTTCTTAAATCTGCTAATTCATCATCACTCATTCTTGATGCATCAACACCATCAATAAGAACTTTTCCATATGTTGGCTTATCTAAACATCCCATTAAATGAAGCATCGTTGATTTACCGGAGCCACTCGGTCCCATCACACAAACAAATTCTCCTTTTTTGATTTTCAAATTTATATTTTCTACACCAACAACACTAACACTATCCATTTTGTAGATTTTTGTAACATTTTGCATTTCTATGACAAATTGATTTTTCATAAACATTATTATTGTTGAAACCATATTTAAATGGTCGATGAAACCATTTTTCATGGTTTCAATATTATGAAACCATAATTAAAAAAAACTCTTTTAAAATCGTTTTTCAAAGAATTTTATGAACAGAAAAATCTTGCTAATAGTTTCGCGATTATATTAACATTGGCTATTTTCTTTTTGGTATTGCCTATGATTAGACCTTTTGAAGAAATTTTGCCAAAAGAGCATAGACCAATTGTATATATTGGCGGAAAATACATTCCTTTGCCAATTTTTTGGTTAACTTCTTTCTTTCTCTTTTTAGGTACAATATTTCTTTCTTATTGGTTTGTTTCCAGAAGATTGGAGAAAAAGATAGAAAGGATGATTAAAGTGATTGAGAGAAGTATTGAAGCAAAAACTCAAGACAATAGAAACATTTCTTTTAATTCGGATAGAGATTTGATATTGAGGTTTTTGAGTTATGGAGAAAGAAAGGTAATTGAAAAATTAATGGAAAAGGGAGGAGTTATTTTGCAGGCTGAATTGAGTAGAATAGAAGGGATGAATAAACTTAAAGCTCATAGAGCAGTACAAGAACTTTTAAAGAAAGGTTTAGTGAGAAAAGAAAAAGTTGGAAAAACTTTTAAAATTTATCTTAATGAGGATGTTAAGGATTTGTTGTTAAAAGAATAATAAAAATCAAATTCAAAAAATATATTTGAGTTGCCTGGGTAGTTGAGTGGTTAAAACGCCGCGCTCATAGCAAATGAGCTTTGAGTTGATGATAAGAAACGCGGAGGTCGCGGGTTCAAATCCCGCCCCAGGCATGTTGATTTTTTCAATTTTAGAAAAAATAGAGAAACCCTTTTAATAATAAATTTCTGCAAATTTTTATTGGTTCAAATTTTTAAGTTTAAAAAATGATATTATGAAGAATTTACAAATTATGAATTGTTTGAGAGAGTAGTTGGGGAAAAAGAAATTATATGACCAAATTAATAAACCAGATTGAGAGATTTTGGGTAAGAAGAATATATAAAACTAATTTATCAAAGATGTTTAGAAGAATTCGAGAAACATTTCCAAGATTTTGAATAAGAAAGTGATTTATTGATAATAACAGTATCTTATAAGGAAGATTTGGAGATAAAAATTCTATGTCTTTATTGCTTGATATGGTTTGATCCTTGCTTACATAAACCAAGCTTTGATGAAAAATATATTTGTTGGTTGAAAAAATATAAAAAAGTATATAACCTTATGTAGAATTTTAACTTTGCAACTTTCTCGAGGCGATCTCCAATAATATATTTCTAAGAAAGATAAAATACAGATACTGGTAGTATCAAAAATTAAGTATAAAAAACAATTATAATCATGGGTGGAGATGAGGAGAAAAGAGAAATCAGAGAATGGATTAAAAAGAAAATAGAAAGAATTAATAATAAGAAAAATGAGGCCAATACGAACAAAATTAATGGATTTGGAAATGAAAAAAAATCTGAGGATTCAGAGGCGAGTGAGTATAAAAGAGATGAGTTGGACAAATTTGTAAGAAAAGAAAATAGATTATTTAAGCAATTGAAGCTGTTAGCTATCGTTTTATTAGTTTTAAATTCAGGTATATTGTTCTTATACTTGTACTTCAAGCAGTCATCATCAAAACCAATAATTTTGGAAATTTATGAAAACAAATATAATTCTTCAACAATCAAACTAAGTGGTACACTTATATCTTTTAGAATTTCATCTACTACTGGAAAAGGAATGGGTTATATAGAGAATGAAGGATATGTAATTTCAATAATAAATTTAACAAATTTAAATTATGATGTTGGAGATGTAATAGAAACAAATTCAAGTATTATTAGAGATAATTTTGTGACATTGTCGAGCTTGTCTGATAAAAAAATAGGTAGAAGCAAGATTATGCCAAAAAAAGAATTAAACGTTGAGAATATTAATGAAAATCCTAAAAGATATGAGTTTTTGCTCATAAAAATAAAAAATGCAATTATAGAAAGTATAAACATAACTTCTACTTTATCCCCTATATATAATCAAGAAGAGCATTACGTAATGGAAATAAAAATAAAGGGTTTAGGTATTGGTGCTTATTATATTGGACCAAAGCTCAATATAGAAACTGGTAAATCTTATAATTTGCTGGCTGCAATTATAAAATCTTCTAATGAAGTATATGCACTTAGAATTTTCAGCATTTACTAACTTTTATTTAACATCACTTCTAATACTTTCAAATATTTTTCTCCACTTTCTATACTCGGAAGAAAAAATAAGCTTAATAGTGTCTTTTGTTATTCCTTTAAAATATTGGTATACCCATATTAACAGAGGTAAATAATCTCTATATTTTTTCCTGTAAATCATGAAATGAAGCATCGAGTTTCTCCAGGAAAAGTTTTTTGGCATAAAAATAAATTTCTTTTTTATGTTTCTCTTTTCTACTATAGCTTCATGGAAAGCTTCAGGAAAATTAATATCAAAATCTGTACCAAAAAGAACGGCTGAAAGCCTTGGATTTATTTCAGTTAAATAAAGTTTGTTTTCTTTTAAAAGAAATTGAGGAGACGCAAACCCAAAATATTTTATTCTTCTAAAAAATTTTTCAAGCTCATGTATAATCTTCAGCATTTCTTTTTCGCTTTTAATTTTCCTCGTTATAACTCTTTTAATTCTATAGTTTCTATCTACTAAAACATTCATAGCAAACCTATCTTCAAAAGGAATGTATTCTTCTATTATCGGCTTTCTTCCAGCCAATTCTATTTTTCTTATACTTTTTATTAACTCAGTACGATCATTACATATCGATATATACATTCCTCCCCCACCTATATTAGGTTTGACTACACATGGAAATAAAACATTATTATAACCATCAAATGATTTTGGTATAATAAAATTTCTTATTCCTATTTTTTCTAAATATTTTTTTAGAAGACTTTTATCATAAAGTATTTCATAAGAAGTAATCGATGGAAAAATATCTATTATATCAAGTTCCTCCTTATGTTCAATAAGAGGTTTTGTCATTCTTTCAGAAAAACTTAAAACCAAATTAATGTCATATTTTTTGCACGTCTCCTTAACAAATTTTATAAAATTTCTTATTTTTTCCTTTTTTTCAATCATCTCTAGATGAGGTATACGGATTTTTAGTTGTGCAAATTTAGAAAAGAAACCTACTGGGAATCTTGTACTCCCACCAGCAAATACTTTATATCCCAATTTTCTGTAGTAATATAAAAATGGTAGTACATGGGTATTTTCAACATCCAGTATAAACACTTTATTTTTTTCCATTTTTTAAAATAGAAAATAACAATAAATTTAATGAGCATCGATGTTTTAGTAGTTAGGCCACCTCAAATAATAGAAGAACCAACAAGTTATAGAGTTCCGGGGTATCATATTGCAATAACTACATTACTTCAAAAAGTTGGATTAGAAAGCAGATATTTTAACGCAGACTTTTTAAGAAAACCAAGCCCATTTCAATACGCTCCAGTTAATATCTACAAAAAATTTATTGAAAAACCAGAAAAAATAAAAGTAGATTTCTTTAACGAAAAAAACAAAAAATGGAGGAATTTCAGAAGAATATTTGAAAATTATAACCCCAAATCCTTGCTTATTTTACCCAAAGACGTTTATAGTGTTAATTCTTCAATATTTTTAGCTAGACTCTCAAAGAAAATTAACCCCAACATAAAAATTGGAATTGCTGGATACCCTTCTAAATATTTTTATAAAAATTTTTTAAATAGTGGGGTTGATTTCGTTGTTGTGAATGATTTATTATACACAATACCATTAGCATTTAAAGGAATAATTAAAAATAAAAATTTAAACAAGGTACCTAACATTGTTTACAAAAAAGATAGAAAGTTTATTTTTACAAAAAAAATAATCGCAACTAAAAATTTGGATTTTATACCAATCCCAGATAGAGAATTAGTTATAGAAAGAAAATACTATCCTCCTTCTAGTTTGGGCAACATATTGGTTTCAGTTGGATGCATATACAATTGTAAATTTTGTCCATTAGCTGGTTCTAGATTTCTTTTGAGAAGCCCTAAAAACATCGTTAAAGAAATTAAAGACGTATATGAAAAATACGGAACGAGGGATTTTTCCTTTGAAGCGGCTTCTATTAACCTTAATAGAAGGTGGTTAGTTGAACTTTGCCAGGAAATAAAAAGAGAAAAATTAAAAATACTTTGGAGTGCCTATGCAAACGCAATAGGAATAGACGAAACTCTTGCTAAACTTATGAGAGAATGTGGATGCTGGAAGTTAGGTATAGGGTTCGAGTCGGGCTCTCAAAGAATTTTGAAAAAAATGAGCAAGCCTTTAAGAGTAGAAGATTCTTTTAAGGCCGTCAATATTTTAAAGAAGAATAAAATATTTGTTTATGGCAGCTTTATAGCTGGTTATCCTGGAGAAGAAATTAATGATTTATTGTCGACCATTAAATTAATTAGAGGATTAAAACCCGATGTTTTTCGAATAAATTTGCTTGTTCCAAAACCTGGCACACCTCTCTTTAATTTAAGGAAAGATAAAAATTTTTGGGAATATTCATCATCTAAGGTAAAAATTAAAGGAGTTAACGAGAAGACTTTAAGAGAACTTTGGGACGACTTATATCCTTTATCAGTTTTACAGGAAAAAATTTTATTTAGAAAATATTTTTTAGATGCTTCTATTCTTTATCTAAAAATGAGCGAGTATATTAGATACTTTTTAAATCTTATATGTAATAAGTAATAAATTTCCAGTTTTTTAAGTCGCTTCGCTTTGCTCGAGAACAGGAACCGAATATCTTGCACTTTGAATCACATAATCTCGCCGACCGCCTCAGCACCAGGAGCTGTATAATTAAAACTTTGAATCATAACTCTTCTTGTTTTTCTATTTTTTTCTATACCAACACAACCTGCATCTATTGGTTTGAAGTTATGCTCATTATTCACATTTCCTAAAGATATTATCAGCATATTAGAATTCAAAAGATAATCAAAAGGAAACATAATCATTTTTACTGCTTCAAATAGTCCTATCTTAAAGATAGTCTTGATAATAGCCAATACTTTGTTTTTCTCCCAAATTTTATTAATTTTCTTAAGTTCTCTTGTTGGTATTAATTCTCTTAATGAGCCTACTTTGTAAAAACCTATAAATCCTTCAGAAGCTATAGGTATCGGATATCTAATTTTCTTGGAGAAATTGTAAAGGTTTATGAGTAACTTTTTGAACTCAGAAAGATAACTTATTTTAATATCCTTATTACTTCTTGCTACCAATTTTAACAATTCATATGCATTTATTTCAGTTTCTTTGGGGAGCAAGTATCTCCCACCTTTTGTGATAGTTGCACCATAAATCATAACATGCCTTATCACTCCATGTCTTTTAACGGACTTAATTGCGTAATCTATTACTCTTTTTATTTCATTTTCATTAACGCCCTTTGCTACTGTCATTGAAATAAAAGTTAGTATTCTTTCTGCCTCTAAATTTCTCAAAGCCATAATCTTGAGAAGATGCTCAGTTTTACTCCCTCTCAAAGTTTCAGTAACTTTAGGATTAAAACCATCAAAAGTTATTATAACTTGCTTCAAACCTGCTTTCTTCAACAATTTTACATATTTTATATCACTCAATTTTAACCCATTTGTATATAATATGGGATAATTACCACTTTTTCTTATTAGCTTTATTATTTCTGGTAGGTCATCTCTTACTGTCGGTTCCCCTCCCATTAAGACTACTCTTTTTTTCTTACCTATTTTTTTAAGTATTGATCTGATCTCATTCAAAGAAAGGTCAAATTTTTTAGATACTATTGGACTAGAATTCATAAAACATAATTTACAAAAAGAGTTGCATCTCTGTGTGATGTAAAGATTAATAGTTGGTATATTTTTTATTATTATTTTCCAGTCATTTTTTGTTGGAAAGAAGTAAAATTCCTCACTTGAAAAAGGAGATTTCTCATAGTACTTTCCTAGGGTATATTTTCTTTTGTTTTTGTAAATCTTTTTGCTTATAATAAAATTGTCTATATTTTCTATTTTTCCAGAATTCATAAGTATAGTTTTTTCCTAGGTATATAAATCTTTTATAATCTGATTTGTTTTTAATTCTTATAAATTCCTAAAGATAAAAACGTTATCCTCTTACTAAATCTAAAATGTATATCAATCCTACGATAATTCCAATTGTTTTAAAATTTTTTCTAACTTTTATATCAACATTTTTCCTACGAATAAAATACAAAGAAAAAAATATTGAAGAGAGAGAAATTAACAAAAACTTCCTTAAAATAAAAAATGATAATAGAATAACAAACAGCAAACAGGTTTTGAAAAAAATAAGAGATTTTCTTACCCCAAAATAAGCAGTTGTTGTAATCTTTTTTACTTTTTTATCTTCTTTTAAATCCACAATTTCATGCAATAATTGTGCGGCAGTATTGAGGAAGAAAATTAGAAGAATAAAACTATAGTTATTTATTATCTTTTCTATACCTTGAAAAGGGATAAGGAAAATAAGTGTAAATCCTATTGAATTAGTTATAGTAGAGATTATTGGTTTTCCCTCTAACCAAACTTTTGGCCAAGAGTAGAGTGTAAATAAGATTAAAAAAGATAGTGATATTAAAAAACTAGAGTAAGAAACAAAAGGGATGATTAATAAATAAAGAATTAGAGGGACAAGAAAGTATTTTTTCTTCATTTTCTTGTCATAATAATCATTCAGCGAATAAGCATATGCTAAAATGATTGCAGATAGAACAAAGTTGATTAGCTCTATGTTTGAGATTAAAATAGAAGATATAAGAGTATAACCTAAATAATGAATCCAATCATCAACTCTGTAGTATTTCCCAATTTTAAAAATTTGTACAAACATCATTTCTATATTTCCATAATTAAAAAATAAGAAAAAAATTCTTTAAATATGCAAATTATAGAGCAAATTAGACTGAGAATCTACATTAACATTTTAAATAAATTTAAAAAACAAGAAGCAATTTTATCCGAAAATCTCTTTTAATACCT
>OFEJ01000284.1_pt1 | contig 16021 bp, 21 predicted proteins | sample 1521051 | NCBI WGS metagenome assembly OFEJ01 (sample SAMN06268701, study PRJEB24108) | sediment metagenome | isolation source: Joseph's Coat, Yellowstone National Park, Wyoming, USA | place: USA:Joseph's Coat, Yellowstone National Park, Wyoming, USA | reverse complement strand
ATCCCTTATTTCCTGCAACAATTCCACAACCTCGGACATTATGCTCCTAAAACCGTCCACCCAAAACAAATATATAAAGAACACGCCCTTCCCCAACATAAGAAATATTAGTCAGTTATAGCGCGCTATTTCAAAGCCAGAGACGACCAATCGCCAAAACACTAGATCTAGCTTAATGCTTTCGACCACAAAGATTGATTTGAAATTTTACCCAGCATTTAGACATAAACCATCCTTATAAACAAGTTGCATGCGCGCTAAAAGCGAGCAACCTCCTGCCCTTTGAACCCACTTTTGGTAATGCCTAGGATAAACACATGTGCCGGCGACATGAACTCTTCTTTCTATCGGCTTATATTTATCTGGGCCATTAACATGGTAGGACATGGGGGTACTGAGCTTGCCTGGAGCTGAGCGCCACCTCGCCCTCGCATTGAGATACCTGGAAGAGGGGAAGACACTAATCGAGAAAGACCCCGTCCAGGCCTCGGAGAAGCTCTACAAGGCCGCCGAGGAAGCTGTCAAGGCACTCGCCATAGGGCTCGACCTAGAGCAGGCCAGAATAGCCGAAAAGGAAGGTACGTGGTGGACGAAGCTACTCAACCGGGCCGCAGAGGCTACCGCCGAGAAGCTAGGCATAGATGAGCTCGCTCTCTGGTGGAAGGCCGCCTACTACCTACACGTCGAGGGCTTCCACGAGGCGAGGCTCGACAGCGAAGACGTAAAAAGGAACTACAGGTACATAAAGGCTCTAGTAACGACAGCAGAGAAAATCCTCAAAGCCAAAGCCTAGGAACACAAGAATATTCACTTTAACCAGACAACACGAGAAGCTACCAGCAGAGGACTCGTGGCCCCAGGGCACCTATTGCGGGAGCCTCTTATAAACTACCTCTTTAGCCTCCTCGAGCAACTCGAGCATCTCATCCCAGCGTTCCCTGAAAAGCTCCCCGTGTAAGCTTCCCTCATAGAAATGCTCGTGGAGCACATGCGCCCTGTCAACAAGCTCTCTAAAGAGCTTCCTGTACTCGAGCTCAACATTGCTAGCAATAACGCTGTCTATCTTCGATCGGCTCCAGTGAGCGACAAAGACTCCCTTTATTGCCGCGTAAAGCTTCACAAGCGCCAACACGGCACCCACATCTTCTCCGCCGCCTGCCTCGTATCACCCCGGCTGAAGAGCTCCACTGCCTCCCGGCTGTACTTCTCGAAGAGCTCCTTGTACCTCTCGACGCTTTCCGAGGGGTCCCCGCCAAGCCTGGCGAGCTCCTCTCTCAGGTCTGCTTCGTCCCAGCCAGTAGCTTTCGTGAGCTCCTTGAAGTTCTCCTCGTCGAGCCCTTCGAGGCGTTGGCCCTTAGCCACCCTCTCGGCTAACCTGGCCACCTCCGGCCAAGCCTTACGGATCTCGGAGAGCTGAGCCACCCTATACTTGGATGCACCTTGTTAGAGCTGAGATTTCATATAGCTTAGCTGTTTTTGTATGTTCTCCGCTTGTTTCAGCAATTGCTCCCGCTGAGCACAGGGCATGCCCAAAACCACTAATAAATTATCAATTCTCTTTTTCATCTCCTCTAGCTCTGCAACTAACCTCTTGTAATCCTCATATATTTTCTCCATTTTCTCTACTTCAATGCGGAGACCGATGAGGAATTTTCGTAGTTCTTCTCGCCATGGCTCTAGCTGAGTAGCGCCCATTTCAAGCTCGAGAAAACACATGGTTCTCAGACACTTAAAAATTTCTCGAATTCTCAATTGTCGCTATAATACGGAGCTCTATCCGTCCTGCTATGACGCGGTGCTTCCTGGTTCTTAACCTGGAGCCTGGCGCAGCGTGTCTCCCCAACTAATCCGTGAACAACTTCTCTACCAACAACTTTAAGTGCATATCGACCCCGTCTCCGGGCCAACTCATTCCCCAAGTCTCAGCATTTTAAAATGTCAGGTAACTTTTTAAACGTGCTAACTTTGCTTTACAGCGGGTTCGGCGCTACAGGATGAGTAAGGGAATCGACGCAAAGCAACACATGGATCTAGCGTTAAGGTACCTTGAGGATGGGAGAAGCCTAGCCGATAAAGACCCCGTGCAAGCCAGCGAAAAACTCTACAAGGCCGCCGAAGAAGCCGTCAAGATGCTCGCTATAAGCTTCAACGTGGAAGACATCCTCAAAACTGTTGATGAGATGGGCAGGTGGACAGTCACAGAACTCGAGAAGGCAGTCTCAAGAATATCCAAGAAGCTAGGCGACTGGTTCAGCGCGGCATGGGACAGAGCAAACTACCTACACGTCTGGGGCTTCCACGAGGCCAAGCTAGACTCAGAAGCCGTAAAGGAGAGAATACCAGACATAGAAAGGATGGTCACTGAAACAAGGAAGATCATTTATGGCAACAACGATTAAACACATAGCGCCCCTAAAAGCTTGTCATGGGGCACACCCTGCAAAACATATCCACTTCTCAGTCGAAGCACACCCTCATTCCACTCTTCTATTTTCGCCACGCGTCTCAAAACAGTGGTCCTTATGAGAAACGCTAAAACAACAATTCACCCAAACAAATTGCCCCTAGTCCAAAAGAGGGACGAAGCACCTTCTATAGGCACAAACTGACCAACCCACCTTAAACCGCCACAAGCCCTATAAGCGCGCTATCGCCCTAAGCTTCTCAACAAAAACTTTAACGTCCCTCACAGCGAGCTCAACCTCCCTAGGCGGCATCCAGCCCTCATAAAAATTCTGGTGAAGAGCATTCGCGGTCCTCCAAAGATACCTCAACATCACGTCCCCAGCCCTCTCAGCCAGCTCATCCATATACCCCCACAGCTCAGCGTGACCCCTAAGCTCCCTCCCCTCCCTTGCCGCCACAGCTTTAACAATCTGGGCCGCGGCGCCCCAGGCCTTCCCAGACGCCTGCACATAGTCACCCCTAGCCAGCAACTCCTCTGCATCCCCCAGATACTTCTCCGACAGCTTCAAGTGCACCTCAAACCTAGTCTCCGGGCCGAGCGGCTCATTAAACATCCTCGACAAAGCCTCAACCACCAATTCCTCCTCGCAAACCTCAGTCTTCTCTGACCCTTTCCTCAATAACCCCCATCACATTTCTAGGGACATAGATGCTATAAACCTTGCGGAGCACTACAACAAGTCTACGCACAAAGTACTACCCACGCTACTCCTACACATAATCATGTCAGGCTAGACGGCAAAAAAGGAAACATTCCGGTACAAGCTCATACACGACTTTTCCCAAATGGAAAACACATCACATATATCCACCTCCGCGCTTCCCCCTCAACAAATGAATCTACAAATGAAGTACCACTAGCGTAGCCCACTTGATACAGAATATACAACGAACCCTGGGAGACTTCAAAGAGCCTGAACCGAGTCTCAAACATTGCACAAAGAACCAGCGACAAAGACAAAGCTTTATTGTTACTTGCTAGCGTCACTATAAAGAAGCATTTAACTCAAAGCGCCCAAAAGAGCCCGCAAACACTCAGACATACTACCTTTAAATCTGTTTTAGAGCAGAAACGCCACGCTTTCCTTAAGCTTACCCGTCGTAGGGTCTACTTCGAGACGCAGCAATTCAAGCGTTGTAACGCCCAAAAGTGCAAAATCCATCTCATCCGACACCAACATAGGCACAACCCTCCTCTTACCCATAACCTCCAGAACCCCTATACACTCATCAAGCTCCACAGAGCCCCTAGCCGTCAACACAACACCCTTACCAGTCACAGGCAGTTCAAGCTCTCTGGCAATCCTCCTAGGGATAACAGTATCCGTAGCCCCCGTATCAACAAGAGCCCTAACAGGCGCACCCCTACCGTAGACGGGTTCCTAACAACAGCCTCAACCCACACGTACCCCACTCCCCGCCCACCCCACAGGCCAACACAATCTAAGAATTCACACTCTTAAAACCTCTACCCATCACCAACACTCAAACCCCCATCCACAATAAACACTAATACACCCATCCCATCCCCCAGCAGACACCCGATTAGTAACTAGAGACACTTTCAACGAGCTACACCCGTTCACTCCTTTTGTACTGCCTTGGCATAGAGCCTGTAAACTACCTCCCTTGCCTCCCCTAGGAGCTTAACAGCCCTTTTCCAGAAATATGTGAAGGTATCCTCGTCCAGGTCGCCTTCATAGAAGTATCTATGCAGCTCCCTGCCCGTCATCAGAAGACCATAAAAGAGCTCCCTATGCTCCTCCTCAACGTTGCGAGTAACATAGTTGTAGAGCCCGCCGTGATCCCACCCAGCAACAAATGCCCCCTTCAGAGACGCGTGGAGCTTCACCAGGGCCGTCACAGCACCCCAAAGCCTCCCAGCCGCCTGCCAAGAATCTCTATCAACCAGCTCCAAGGCCTCGCTAAAGTACCTCTCAAACATCTCCCTATACCTATCAACCCTACCCAAAGGATCCACCCACCCATTCCTCAAATCATCAACAACATCATCGACGCTCCAGCCTGTAGCCCCCACCAGCTCCCTCAAATTAGCCTCATCAGTCTCGTCCAGAGGCTTCTCTTCAATGAGCTTTTCTACTAAGGGAAACAGCTCCGGGAACCCATAGAGAGGCTCCAGAGATCCTGTAATGGCGCCATCCACCTTTATCACCTCACAAGGATACTCGCCCTACTTAATGCTCCCAGCACCAGCAAGAACAGAAGTAGCAACCACAACACATAACTCTCCAAAACTAGACTTTCACGCGCCATCATTCTGTGCAAGTTTTCTCAGCCAACTCTACCAGCCGCTTTATCAGGGGAATCCTCGCTTCCACATCCTCCACTTCCAGCTTCGCTTCGTGAAACCCCCACACATGCAAGTGGCTCGCCGCATCCCAGCCAAGCTGAACATCCACGCCCAACTCGCCGGCCAGCCTCCTCACAGCTCTCTCAAGCAGAGCAACCGTCCACCTCCCCTCCACCTCGGCTTCCTTCGCCTCGGGGAGACCCAATCGCTCAGACAACGCTTTAACGCACTCCTCAGCAGCCTTGTAAAGCTTCTCCGAAGACTGGACAGCATCCCCCCTAGCCAGATACTCCTCAGCCTCGACAAGCAAACGACTAACCAGCTCAAACCTCCCAGCGGCAACCACACACCTTGCAGGACAATGCCATTTAAAAACCTTCCCCACAGCATGCCACCCCGCCTAGACCCCTGCAATCCTCCAGCTTTGAACCAAAAACCCTGAAGCAACTGGCGAGCGCGCACAACCCAAACTTTTCCACAGAAAGAGCCCTAGTGAAAGGTCTACACTTATAATCCTAGCCACAGGACCCGCAACCTTCGTAAATAAGAATAACACATGTGCGCAAAAAACCGAGAGGATTAATGTGAAAAATTAGAAAACAGAAGCAGCGAGAGACAGGCTTTCTTCATTAAGCCTCCTACTTACCAAAATATAGTTCCTCGCCCTTTTCCCGAATTAATTTAATTGTAAGAGAGATTGTTTTAACGAAGCTAGCCGGATCTCGTAGCCTCCAGACCCTAGGATTATTCGGAATACCCTCCACAACAATAAGCCAATACTTCTCACCATAATTATGAGCAGCCTTCGACTCATCTTCCGTGAGCTCCACAGTCTCAGACCTAGCGCCCTTAACCTCTACGAAAGCCTCTTCCCCGTCCTTCATAACATGCAAATCGTACCCAGTACCTCCCAGAGTTACCGAGTAGCCCATCTCTACAAGCATCTTTTCAACAAACCAAACAGCGAAATTCCCAATTATTTGGTTGTTAGCCTCTTCCATTATGCCTACGTCCCTAAAAAACTCCCGCCAGCTAGAAACTTCCGAGTCGTCAGTCATATATTTCAAGCTCACGAAGGGACCAATCTTAAAGCCCCTATCCCTCCACGCAACCCATTTCTCCTCCGGACCATATGCGTCATGCAAAAAGCATTGATCTGAATCTACAAGTCTATCCTCGTCTGTCAGGAGCTTTAGCCCGCCAAATGCCCTTCTAAGATATTCCCTTGGAACGTACGAACGAAGAGCCATATAGAGTAGCTTCAAGAAGCGTACATACTTAATATTTTCATCGATAGGAGAACCTTCTAGTTTCCTCTTAATGGCCGAAATTATTTCCTCGTAGCTCGGATTAATATAATATGTCCTCATATACCCATTATAATCAACGAGAGTTACGCCCTTAGCGATATTTGAAAAGAAGCTCAGCCAACCATCTTCTTTGGCATCATATTTTAGGTAGAAGTCTATGTCTATAACCTTTAGTCCCAAAGACTTCATAACCTCTAAATAATTGGGAAAATTTCTCAATTCTTTCCTCGGATAATAAACTTTATCCGACTCCGCAAAAGAGCCATCAGTTGTTAGAACCCATATCGCTTTAGGAGGCACTGCATTCACACTTTTTGCTAAAAGCACAATGGCCATATAATCATCTTTACTCTTCGGGGGCTCCGCATCAACACTAATCTTAGGTAGCAATTCTTTTGTGACCAGTTCCTTTAGGCTGATCTCCTTTACTCCTAGCCACTTGAGGAGATCTTCGCCAACATACTCAACCAGTTTTCCGTGGACAAACTGGAGCCTACTAAGGTATTCATCGACCTCTCCATATTTACCTTTGAGATCCTCGACTTCACTCGGAGTTTTTGGGATATAAGCCGCACCAGAGTCCACAATCTCCAGCGATGAGGTTATAATAGGCACCTTTGAGCGCTGAGGCGGATAGTATGATGCGTGTTCCCACTTTTTATAAAACAACCTGTAAGCCTCCCCTAGAAACTTAAAAGCCTCGTCCAAGTTCTTCTTCATCTTAGCCTCAATGAGACTCCGGCTGAAAAGATCCTCAATATTTATAGTCCTCACCTTGTTCTTATCAGCTTCCCTCAGTTTAAACTCTGGATGAAGAATATGCATGCCCTCCCCAACAATATAGCCTAGCTCATCCTCCCTGAAAAGCCCATACTTGATGAGCTCTAAAACCTCAGAAGAAGCAAGCACAGCTTTGCTAAGAGGCACCTCGTGATTAAGATAGCAAAACACTTTTGGATCTGAAAGCTCGCTTCGAATCACGGAGAAAACAGTTGGTTCCAGCAATTTCTGGTAAAGATCGGATTTCCTATCAACATCTCCCATCTCGAAAACAGTCAAATAGGAAAACTTATAGTTTCGAGCCAGGTACCTAATAGAAATTTTAACCAGGTCTGAAGCACACTTCATAAGCCATGCGTTCCACTTAGCCGAGGGATGAATATTGCTCCTACTCGGATCAACAATAAAATCAGAGTGTATCAGGAACCTTAGACCCGTCCGAGCCTCCGTTAGCGGGAGAAACGAATACAAGGCCCAGAACTTGGTTCCCTCAACTGGCTTAAGGTCTTCCGTTTTTGGGTCGAGCATAAAAGCCAGGGCAACTTCCCTTATCTTAACATCGCTCCTCTTAGCACTCTCCGTCAACTCGTCTTTCCTTACCTCATCAGGAACCTCAAATTCTTTCTTGAAAACCAGGAACTTATAGAACGTAGGGTTTCCTTCTGAAACAAGGGTTACCAAGTACCGGGCAACCTTCGCGCCCTCGAAGTTTTCTTCGCCCACCTTGTGCCACTCATAAATCCTCTTGCTTCCTCTCACATTATCAATTATCTCAATCCTATTGATATGCTCCAAAAACAAAAAGAGAGATTGATCCAACTTGTCTACTATTCGAGCAACATCGGAATATTTCGACTCACTAAGAAGATGAACCACAAACTTTGTCTCTCCGCCCCCCGACCCTACAGTCTCTAAAGGTATAGGTGTAAGCTGCCAAATAACATTCTCGGGATCAAGCCCATACTTCGCCAGCAGTTCCCTCCCCTGAGGACCACTCCAAAATTCCTTGTTAAACTCGAAACCCAGCCCATTAGAATAAACCTCAACCCTCCGAGAAACCATAAAAACAGACTTCCAACCAATCCCCATGAAACCCTTATATCCCAAAGCCGGCTTCTTCTTACTAGCCAAATTACACAAACCCTCCAAATCCCCCTCGTCGATAGGCTTCCCATTATGAGTAATAACCACCCTGTCCTTATCCAGCTCAATCCTAAAAAACCCCGCACGACCAGCCTCCATCAAAGCATCCTCAGCATTCTGCAAAAACTCCAAAACAAACTCCCCAGCCTCCCCATGCATAATCCCAAGCGACGTATCCAAAACATTCTTCAAGCCCAGACCAGCCCTCGACCTAGCCTCCCTAAGCCAGTACTCCTGTATCTCCAACAACTTTGCACGCAAGTCACCCATGGCTTCATCCCGGCAAACAAAATCTTTCACTCAAAAAATAAAAAATTTTCGTATCTCCTTCCCAAGCCTCCTCCTCACAATATACTCTATAGACCCCCTCGGGCCAACAAGCCTCTCGAACTCGAGGAAGCTCAGCGTCCCCGAAACATCCACCCTAAACCTGTACTTATCCTCCGGCCCAAACCGCGAAGGCAAGCCCTGGTCAACAACCTCGACCCTAAGCTTCAGGAAGCCTCAGAGCAGCCCTGCGCGCTACTTAAAGAAATATAAATTTTTGTTCAGTGGCCCGAATTTTTCACGCGCACGCAGACAGGCTCGGTAGACCCAAACAGGGAGGTATTCATTGTGTTCCCAGACGACCTCTTCCTAGATGAGTCACTGCCCCCTGGGGTTCCTCTCAAGCCACCTCGAGGTTGTGAACAGGCTAGAGGTGTGGGAAAGCGTAGCCGTAACTGCTGGCCTGCAGCTGCCCTACGGCTACGTCGAGATAGACTCTTTGAGCCTCGCGACGAGCTTCAAGGAGAAGCCAGTACTCCCGATACACGTGAGCACCGGGCTATACATACTCGAGCCCCAGGCACTAAGGCTCCTAAAAGAAACAGTGGACATGAACGCCGACGAGCCAATAGAGTTCGAAAACGCACTCCTGCCAAGGCTAGCGGAAAAAGCCAAGCTACACGCATTCATCGTGCCGAGAGACGCATGGCTACCAGTAAATACGCTAAAAGAACTAGAAGAAGCAACAAAAACACTAAAAACACACAGCTACTAAAGAAGCAAGACAAACGAAGGAAAACAGAATGCTAGACTAAAATCCAAAACCTAGAACATTTTTAGCACCATCCTTGCAAGCTGGTAGACCTCCCCAACCCTAAGAACACCCATCAAGTGGAGCACGGCCAACAGGCCAACAACGAGCGGGACGGAGAGCAGGGGTCCAAGCATTCAGCCAGCAAGGGGCATAAAAAGCCCCAACGCGACGACCCAGCCCAGGCGCCAACCAACATACCTCAACGCCGCAAGGCAACCAGGAAGAAAGCCAGCCGTAAGCGCAAGCCCAGACCCGATCCCCGGCAACACTAACGGGAAAACGGCAGAAGCCACGCTAAGCGAGACAGCATTCAGGAACCCCAGCAGAACAAGCTCCCTCCACCTCGCCTCAGCGTTAAGCCTAGCACCAGCAACCGAAACAACACTAGCCATCACAGCGCTCGGAGCCGCCAACGCGAAGACCAGCGGGCCAACACTGAAGTCCTTCCCGAGCAACGGGAAAAGCACCGCACTCACTGGGACAGCAGCCACGGCCCCCAGCAAAGTGAGGCTTGCACCTATCCTCGCACCCTCCCCCAGAACACCCCCATCCCCAGACACGGCCAAGGGCAGGCCAACAGTCGCCAGCCCACTGGAAAAAGACGACACGACGAGAACAGCCATTCCGGCAAGGTAAAAAACTCCAGCCTCCCCTGGGCCAGCAACACGGCCAACAAGAACAACACCAAGAGAAGTAGCAAAACCCATAGAAAAGTTCATCCAGTAGTTCCCAGCGGAAACGGCAAAAACACCACGCCAGTCCCCACTCAGCCCAAAGCCAAGCCTCCTAGCAACAAACAAGACCCCCCAAAACAGTAGAAACCACCATAGACCAAAAAACAGCAGGCAAAGCCCCAACCCCAGCCAACACAAGCCCAACCTTCAACAAGGCGCCAAAAACCTGGAAAACAAAAACAGAAACATAGTCACCAACAGCCACAAGCCCACCAACCACAGGGCCGCTACAAAGCATCAAGGGGACAAGGGCGCCGCCCCACCCATATCCCAAAACAAGGGCAACCAACCCCCCAGCAACACCCACAACAAAACTAGCCAAAAAACCGTCCCAGAAAGCTCCACGCCCACGCAACAGGACACCCCTCAAAACATACTGCCCGAAACCAAAGTTAAGAAGCCCAGTCACAACACCTGCAACCCCAACCTCGCCCCCAGCCACACCAACCCCAACAGCACCAAAACGCCACGCAACAACAAACCAAAAAACAACACCCAAAACACTCACAGCTAAAGAACCCAGACCAAGCCAAAAAGCACCCCTAACCGCACGACCAACACCACCAGACGCCATAACCTCCACCATCAAGACTCCCCTAATATCTATAGCGGTCGGCTAACCTGCAAAAACAACAAAGCAGTAAAGATATTCCCTCGACACTTTCAGAAATCCATAGGAGTATTTGATTTTTCACAATAGAAATATTAGCAAAACATCCCTTTCCATAGCCTGTCTCACTCAAAGATTGCGCACGCAAAACACTTCCCACAACCCCACAGACCACCCCACCCATAGATAAGGGCGGAAAACAAATACTCAAAAAATTCGATGATATAAACTACGAGAAGCCCTACATCCTCCTAATAAACATGATGGAAGCACACCCACCCCACACAAAACTAGAAGGATGGGCAGAGCTCTCATATCTAATACCAAAAATAGTCGACTCAGTCATATGCACAGGGCAAGCCCCAAAGTGGGCCCAAAAAATATGGCGCCAATCCTACCCCCAACACGCCCACTACGCCACCCAAATAGCAACCGACATAGCAAAGAAGCTGGCACAGGACGCTCACGTTATAATAACATCAGACCACGGGGAAGCCCTAGGCCCAGCCGTATTCCACGGAATACCCCCAACACCAGAACTCGCAGAAGCCCCCTCATAACAACAACACCACTAAATATCCAAGGAGTCATCTCCCTAACCGAAATCCCCAAGCTTATCCAACACTCCTACAAAACCAGACACCCCAAATCGGACAAAAAACAGCCAAAACAGAATACCACACAACACCAAAAAGACACCCATGCGCCAAAAAACAAAAAATAACACTATTTTATACCTCTAATGGTCTCACAAAAACAGTCATAATAGAGCACTAATGAAAGGTAAGCAGGTTAAAATCCCATGCTAAACTTGGAACAAGAATAACATATTAATGACTTAACTCTCCAATAACACTACACCACGAGTCCAATAAGCAACAACCTAGTTAAACACCTTCCGAGTTCAAACAGGTCGTATAAATCGAGTCTCATCACTTCTCAACCCCTCTGCGCCGCAACCCCGAGTTTCTCCTCGTCAATTTCGTCGACCACTGCCCTCCGATTGTTAAGCTCCCTAGCGAGAACCTCCGCGAGCCAGCCATCACCGTTGCCAAGATCTAGAGGGGAGCTGCCCCCGCTGACCAGCGCTCGCAAGACGCTTAGAAGCATAGAACCTACTTCCGCAAAAACCAGCTTAAGCGATGTAACGCTCACGAGATCAGCCTTTAGCGCGCTCCAACCCTTTGGCTCCGCGCCTGTGTGCTTAACGTATCAAAGCGTTAGCTTCTGCGCCTCCTCGAAGATGCAGTCGGTGTTCCAGTACTGCCAGTTCCCCAAGTGGCCGAACAGGACCACGCCCGGCTCCCTCAAGCAACGCTCCAACACGGTGGCGTCGCCGGAGTGGATCAGCGCGTAAACAGTGCAGATGTTGAGCTCACAAGATAAACTACCTACAAGCCAGCCCTCATTATCCAATTTTGGAAGAGCTGACTTAAGTAAAGAAATTCGCATAGATTTGCTCCTACGAGCTCTTAATTTATTTCTTTTTATTTTTGTAATATGCAATGATAATGCTATTATCCTGAGAAATGTAATAGTCTGAGTTTTCCAAATAATAGTCAATAATGGTTTTAAAGTACTCTTTCGGCTTTATATCACTATGGTCTTTAAAATACAAGCATTGATCAACTGTTGTACATAAACTTACAAAGAATTTACGAGGAGATGCACGCCAAGAACCATTTATAAATTCTAAATAGTTATGAGGAGTATCGGTACTCCAGGCCGTTTTCACACCTCTGGGTAGTGAAAAAGCTACAATATAAGAGCTAGGTGAAAGCAATAATGGTTGATGAAATACAATAACATAAATTCCCTTAAAGTTGGCTGGAACAATTGCTGATCCATTAATTAAGGACATTTTTGTAATGTTATTAAAAACAGTATAATTTATTAAAACATCATGAGGATTTGTATTTTCCAAATATATGATAAGACCTGCGCTTTTAATAAATTTAGTTACATTGAGAACAATAGCTCTATAATACCAAAAATCAAGGTATGGCTCAGAAAGCTTATAGGAATCAATATATCCAATCTTAACTTTAGGTAAAGGTAAAGCTGTAATTCCCCTCGGGGTTAAAAATAACACAACACTTTGATTGTAATGACTTAGATCACAAATTATTGAAAAATACGAAAAACATTGATAGATGTATATCGTTTCATTTAAAAACCTAGTTTCTGTTATATCATAAGTTATGCTAGGCATCACAGTTGAAACTGTAAGCGTTTTAATGCGGAACAAGCCTCTTAATTGAGTAGCGCCATATATATCTGAAGAAATAACCGTTAATTCCTGGGGAACGGGCAACTTGGACGAAAAATTAAGAAAAGAAAAGAACACATTAGCTTCAATTCCTACAGGATGCCTGAAATGAAGCAATGGAAACAGAAAAGATAAATCTAAGTTGTTATAAAACAAATTAATTGACAAAATTAATAAAAAGATAAAGATTAGTCTAGATCTATTACTTCTAATAATTGTTAACGCAGAAGCAAAAAATATGACAATAGAAAGAGGCCCTAAAAATCTAAACCAGAATAAAGAAGATCCAAGGAAAACAAAATTTAAAAATAGTGCTGAAATAATCATATAAGTTACGGTTCGAAAGTATCTCCCTAGAATATTCTCGCCATTTATAAGAATATATATAACTGGAAAATAATATACTAATGCAAAAAAAGACATTCCATAAAAGGGTGCGGAAATATCAAATACTGCATTTCCGACATCAAAAATAACATAAGCACTCATGAGAGAATAAATTTTATTTATAACTAGGGAAAGGAATGTTAGCTTAGAGATATAGAGAAAGATCACTATTTGGGAAAAACATAAAAATGAAAATATAAATAATTTTTTTCTTAACGTAATTTCAAAAAGAATAAAGAAAAAAAGCAATAGCAGATAAAGAGGTGTCTCGAATGTATGGATTAATGGAAGCAAAATCAATATAAAGTAAAGCTTATTTTTAAGTTTAAAAAGAGAGAAAAATGATATAAAAATAAATATTAGCGAAATAAAAAACCAAATTAAGTTCTTGCTATAATATTTAATGCAAAATAAAGAGTAAGCATAAGATAATATAACTAAAAGAAATAATAAAAAAAGGTTTATTTCTCCTTTTATTTTATCTTCGTTTTTAAGAAACTCAAAAAATACGGCAAGAAAGATTACATATAGAAAACCTCTAGGTGTAAAAACCATAGATTCATTCATCGCTCCATAAGATAATGTAAAAAGTGGCATCAAAGAGCTCAAAACAATTTTAATTGTTTTATTTTTGACAAATATATCAAGAATATCCTTAGCCAGCTTGATATTCAAAGTAGTTAAAAAAATAGAGAAAGCTGCTATCGAAAATAGACCAGCCACGCCTATTGCATAAAAGAAATTATGAGTGAATAAATAAAGAGTGTAATATATCCAAGGATAAAATATTGAAATAATGACAAATGGATAGTAACTATAACTGGGGGTAAATGACATTGGGTCACCAAAAAACAAATCAGATGCACGTAATATGTGTTGAACAGCACTTTGATGCAATAAAATATAATTATTATTACTCATAGCATGATATACAAAATTAATTAAAAAAGAAATAATGGATATATTAAGAAATTCTTTAAAATCTGCCTGATGCCTTATTAAGATTTTGTCGGAAACATATCTTGATAATAATAAGACACAAAAAGAGATTATAAAAATCGTAGAAAAAATGCTATTATGAATAAAAAGTATATTTATGTAACCAAAAATATATAATATCATCATAAAAATTAATAAAGTTTGAATGAAGTCGAGATCTATATTGGTAATTTTCTCCAAGAGCTCATTAAATGACTTAATAATAATAAAAAGAATAAGTGTTAATAACCATCCTACAAAAAATTCTATAGCGATAAACAAGGAAATACTAAGGTTAATGGCGTTAAATAGCATATCCATCTTTTCTACCTCTACTTAACGGACAGGCGAGAGTAGTTTAAATGACTACATCTCATGGTGAGCTTTTAAAGATATCCCATGCTTTAACCTATCTAATTTTAACTTGAAATTCAACATTGGAATTTCATCAGCAATAAATTGATTGCAATATTTCAACATTCGTAATTCTTTGCAAACTTCAATGAAGCTTTTAATATTATTTACTTTCGATAGAAGTGACAAAATCACAGAAAAGATTCCAGATGCAACAACTAGTAAGAAGAAATATGAGTTTCCCATGATATATGTGGGCGCCAATTCCGCTAGCACCACACCTTTAAACCACCTAGGACTTTTTAGCTTGCGACTAGCGGCGTAGCTGGCACTCCCAAGGTGATAGGCGACCACGAGAGGAATGTGGAGTAGCTTGTAGCCAGAGCTCCATAGCCTCAAGCCGAGGTACTTGTCATCAAAGTAGGCTTCGACCGCGTTGTGGAAGGGTTGACCCAGCTTCTCTATCGCGTCGGCTCTGTACACGGAGAGGGCCCCGCTGAGGTAGCTCGGGTGGCACGTTTTCGCGCACTCGATTGTGTAGCCCCTGCATATCGGGTACGTCAGCCCGAAGGTGTCTACGGCGAAGCCCGCGTTGTCTACGATGTGGGGGTTGTCGGCCTGCATTATTGTGCCTTGGACGCCCGCAACATTGTCGATCTCGAGATACTTGAGTAGCTTCGCAACGTTGCTGGGCACGATTACGAGGTCGTTGTTTAGGAGCATGAGGAACTTGAATTTCCAGCGCTTGGATGCATAGTGCCAGGCGATGTTGACAGCTCTTGCGAACCCATAGTTTTTGCTCAGCCTTACAGCCTCCGTGTCGACGCCGAGGCGCTTTGAATGCTCTTTCAGCTCCTCGAAGCTACCATCAGTGCTGTAATTGTCGACGAGAAGAAGCTTGATCTTTGTGTAGCGCCCTAGATCGGCGAGACCCTCGAGCAACATTCTTTCAATTGCTAGGAAGGGCTTCGAGTTGTAATTGACGATCACTGCAAGCACCTCGAAATCGTAGCTTTTTGTCGAGTAGCTATTATGTTGAGGCGTGCTTTTCAATGGTGAGTACATAGGGACTTATCCTAAAATCTTAACTGTCTTGCTCAACCTTGTTGCTGTATCAGGCTTCTAGGTTGTATTTTGGGTCTGGTAGCTGTAGTTGTTGGAAGAATATGCGATCCATGTTGTAGGAGTAGTGCTGGCCAGTGTGTAGGATGAAGAATTCAATGTTTCTTTTTTCGAGCTCCTTTACTATTGGTGCTAGTTTTATGATTTCGGGTCTTGTGCCCAGAATTATGGATAGCTTCATTTCTCTGTGTTGCCTCTTATTTAGAAAGGGATTGTTTTGTGTTTGTGAGGAGTGATACTGTTGACGCTGCTGTAAGTGTTGTTGCTATGGTTGGTAGTGTGAGTGCTAGTGCTGTGTATGTGAGCCGGATGTAGCGTGATAGGTTGAATAGTATTGCTACGTGGGCTGTGAGTAGTGCTGAGGCTGTGTAGAGTGTGGCGGCGAGGAGTAGGGTTTTTGTTGGGTTGTGTGTTATCCAGGTCCACGTGATGGTCCATGCTAGGTTTAGTCCTTGTAGGAGCATGTTTGCTTTGCT
>OFEJ01000283.1_pt1 | contig 16044 bp, 12 predicted proteins | sample 1521051 | NCBI WGS metagenome assembly OFEJ01 (sample SAMN06268701, study PRJEB24108) | sediment metagenome | isolation source: Joseph's Coat, Yellowstone National Park, Wyoming, USA | place: USA:Joseph's Coat, Yellowstone National Park, Wyoming, USA | reverse complement strand
CGCCCGGTGCGCGTGGATCGCCAGCCCGTACTCCTCCGCGAGGTCCCTCACGTAGGTGAGCGCCGACCAGCCGGCTACCACCACGTCGACCATCACGTAGGGGTTCCCGTAGTCGGCGACGAGCTTCAGCCTGCGCTCCATCTCCCTCACGTCCGCCGTTATGTTCGCGAACCACGCCTTCCTCTCGCCCGTCTCCCTCTCCGCCGCGTCGATCGCCCTCATGATCGCCCTAGCCCTCTCCTCGAACCGGCAGAACCTGGGGCTCACCAGGTTCTCGTCGTCCTTCACGTAGTCCAGCCCGCCCGTCAGCAGGTCGTAGGCGAGCTTCCCCACCTCCTCGGGGGAGTAGCCGACCTTCGGCTTGGGGACGGTGCCGACGATCGGCCTCCCCTCCACCTTCATCACGGCGCGGACGCCCTCGATGCCCCTGAAGGGGCCCTTGAAGCGCTCGAGGAAGCCCTTGGGCAGGTACAGGTCCTCGAGCCGCAGGCCCTTGACCCTCCGCATCCCGAAGATGTTGCCCGCTACGGAGGCGAGGAAGCCCGGCATGTTCCCCTCCTCGAACAGCTCCAGCGGGTAGGCGATCTTCACCAGGTAGGAGCCGTCGCCCAAGCTCCTCACCTCGTAGGCCTTCCCCATCAGCCTGTCGACGCGGGCCTTGTCGTACCAGGTGTAGAGCGTCGTCCAAGTCCCCGTGCTGCTCTCGGCCGCCACGCCCCCCGCCGCGTCCTCGGCCGTGAAGCCCTCGGCCGGCGTCACCCTGAAAACCGCGACCACGTCGCTCTCGGGGTCGGGCACGTAGCCGGGCTTCAGGAACTCCGGGTAGGGCTCGAACTCGACCGGCATCGGCTAAATGCAGCTGCCTGGTAAAAAAGCTTGGCGGGGCGCTAGATGGGCGGTGGGGCCGCCCCCACCCTGCGCCACAGCTCGGCTCTGACCTTGTCGAGCGCCTCCAGCCTGTCGCCCTCGAGCTTGGGCGGCTCGTGCTCCCTCAGCAGCCGCTCCACCTCCTCGTGCGCCCACTCCAGCAGGTCGCGGCGGGCCGCCGGCTCGGCGTCCCAAACCCTCGGGAGGTGGACCTCCCTCCTCAGGTTCGCCAGCGTGTGCTTGTGCGCGAGGAAGTTCCCCCTCCTCGAGAGGACCACGTCGCGGATGACGTCGGCGTCACCGGGGCTGACGGAGAAGCCCCTCGCCAGCCTCCTCGCGATCCCGCACACCTCGTTGTCGAGGACGAGCTTCTCCATCGACTGGGCGCTCTCGAACTCGAGCATCCCGGGCCCCGAGACCACGTCGAAGGAGGCGAGCGCGGCGAGCGCCGCCGTGAAGCCCGCCTCAGCTCCAGCTTGGAAGTCGGGGGCTTTCGCGTCGGAGATCGCCATGTACGTGTGAGCTGGAAGCTCGACGAGCCTAGCCATGTCCCTGTAGGCGAGGCTGACGAGCGCCGCCTCGGGCGCGGCGATCAGCGCGGTCCCGTGGCGCGGGTGGACGAGGGTGGGCGAGCCGCCGTAGACCACCTTCGCCCCAGGCGACGCGAGCTGCGCCAGCACGACCCCGCTGAGCACCTCGGCGTGGTGCTGGATCAGCGCGCCGTACACGGTCACGGGGGCGTTCGCGCCGAGCCCCGGCATCGAGATGATCTCGGCCGGCGCGCCCAGCCGGGCCAAGTCCAAAAGGTTCCTAGAGGTGATCGTGCTCCACGAGAGCGGGGGCGAGGGGCACACGTCGAATATCGCGAACGGCCTCTCCCGGTAGTCCTCCCGCACGGCCGCCAGCATCTCAACCATCAAGGGGAGGTTCTCGACCGTGAAGGCTCCGGTGACGACGGGCTTCCTCGAGTACTTGAGGACGACGTAGAGGCGCTCGGCGTCGCTCACCTCCACCGGCACGTCCTTCGGGACGAGCGCGGTGCTCTGCGCCCCGATGTGCTCCAGCGCGTCCGCCAGGATCACGAACCGCTTCAAGTCCTCGAGCGTGGGAGGCCTCGGCTCCCTAGCCCCGTAGTCGAGGATCCTCACGGCGGCGGAGCCGGGGTTGAAGAGGAGCGCACCGCTCCCCAGGGTGGCCACGCGGTTCCCGTCGCGGTCGTAGAGGTCGAACCTCCTCGGGGCCTTGGAGAGCGCCTCCTTCACGAGCTCCTCGGGGATGAGGACCCGCCCCTCCCTCAGCTCGCAGCCGCCGTCGAGCATCAGCTTCTCGACGCTCTTATCCTCGAAGTACACCCCGACCTTCGAGAGGAGCTCGAGCGCGCGGGAGTGCACCTCCTCAGCCTCACTCCTCAGCAGGAGCCCCAACACCGGCCTCGGCACGCCCACCCCCTTAGCTAACCGGAGAAAAACCCTTCGAAGCGTAGGCTAGCTCATCACGCTAAGAATTTGTAAATAAATTAAAAAGAAAAACAAAATTAGTTTTTACTGCTTCTTTTCTTCGGCTGCGGGGGCTGGAGTTTTCGGCGCTCTACCTTTCACTATCACGATCACGAGCACCGCTAGGAGCACGATGATGCCCGCTATGATGCTGTACATGTAGGCTTTCTCGGGCGTAATCAGCGGCGGCGGTGGGGGAGTCTTCTGAGCGAGCGTGGGGTCGAGGATGTACGCTACCACGGCGGCCGTGATAGCGGTCTTCCTCATCTCGTCGCCGCCGCTCATCCCGCCCCAAACGAGCATACCCTTGCCCACTTTCCAGGCGGCCATCGAGTAGAAAGGCAGCCCGTCCCACGTCTTAGCGGACTCCGGCACCTTGTAGAAGTACCAAAGGGGTGTAGCGTTTGTCGCTATAGCCCTTGCAGCTCCGACAACCTCTGGAGCGTCGAGACCCAAGACCGCGGCTACGCGTTTGCCGAGATCGGAGATCTGCGCGTTCTGGTCGCACCATGGGTTGATCGGCGGCAACCCAAGAGACCTTCTGAACGCGCTCACACTTGGACCATCGACGACCTTCGTGTAGCCGACCGTCTTCTCGTTCCCGATCAACCAGGTGGTGAGGCCGATGGGTAGCACGAGGACCCAGCCCTTCTCCCTCACATTACGCGCGAGATCCTGGTAGAACAGCGTGTAGTTGTCCCCGTACTTGGTGGGTATCGGCATCACCTCGCCGTGGCAGTTGACGATAACGAGGTTCTCGGGAGCTTGATCCACAAGTTTCCCCCAGTCGTCGATGCTCTTTATCACCTCAAAGCTGACTCCAGCCTTCTTCAAGTGCGTGGCTAGGAAGGAAGCGAACGCGTCCTTGCTAACCCAGCTGTCCCCCGCCTCCGCCACGTAGAGCAGGTAGACCTTGTAAGGCTGCGCGCGGGCAGCCGGAGCTAAGGCGAGCGCGAGCAGGGCGAAAAACGCGAGTACCGGAAACCTTCTCACGACCACCACCTCACGGCACGAAGAACGCCTGGAACTTCGGCAGTATGTTTAGGAAGAGGTCGTAGAAGCCGCCGATGATGTAGGTTGATCCTAGACCCCAGCATAGGCCTGCAGCCACGTAAGCGATGTACTCCTCGTACCTCTTGGCTCCGAAGAGCCTGATGCCGATGTACTTGGCGATCAAAGCCACCAGCGCGGCGAGCCATATGAACTCGGGCAGCCACAGCGTCATCGCAACGGCGGTCGGGTTGATGAGGAACCAGGCGAACCGCATCCTGAGGAAGTAGATTATGAACACGGTGGCGATGCCGAGCACCGCGAGGAGGCCGTGGTACCAGAAGGGCATCTGCAGCAGCGAGCCGAAGTGCGTGAGACCGCGGACACCCTGGTTCAAAGCGACGTCAACGGGCCACTGGTTCCCACCCTGGTTCATTTTCACGTAACCGCCGCCGTGGTAGAGGAGCCATACGTCGAACATGAAGACGACAGGCCAGCCGACGATCGCTATAGCGAAGAGCGTGAGCAGCACATCCTTCAGGTTCACGTTCAGGTCCCTAGCCCACTTGTACGTGTGGGCTGTGAAGCCCATGTTCCACGGGTTCTGCCTGTACGCACCCCAGCTCCCGTGGACAAGCAGCGCCATGTTCTGGATGTAGAGCGGCTGGCTGCTCTGACTGGGCACGGCAGCCCAGGCGCCGATCGAAGCCCCCACCGGCCAGATGAGTATGTGGTAGGTGTCGTGGATGACGGGCGGGTGCCACCAGATCTCCGCGTAGTATCTTACGATGCTGATCTGCCAGAGGATGAAGAGGATGAAGAAGTAGATCATCATGATCGGGTTCGCGCCAGCGGCGGTCCAGAGCGCGAGCCAGACGACGAAGAGGCCGGCGAACAGGTAGAGAAGCTGCTTAACAGGAAGCTCCGCGCCAGCCATCTCACCCTTCAAAACGCGCGAGATCGTGCCACGAGCCTCCCACAGAGTGAGGAGGCCCAGGCCGAGCGACATCCCGTATATCGCGAAGGCGGCCATCGGGAAGGGTGCCTGGTACCCGTAGTACCAGTCCGCCCAGCCTTCGACGCCCGGCGTGTACGGTAGGAACCCCATCCTCACTCCCACCGTGAGGTAGATGACGTAGACAACGAGCCAGACGATGACGGGCGTGATCAGCACGTCGTACGGCAGCAGCGTCATCAGGATCGCCTGGTGGATGATGAAAACGGCGCCAAACATGGAGCCGGGTAGCACTGCTGCCGTGTTAAACCACGTGTTGAGAGGTAAAGGTATCTCGCCCCAGAGGAATGCCCCAAGTATCGGTACCACCGGTAGCACCTCCATCAATACAGGGATCAAGCCTAGGAAGAGCGCGCCGATCACGAAGGAGACCCAGAAGATTTTGATCCTCGTATCTGTTAGATCGAAGAGCTTCGACGTCGCCTTGCCGCCAGATTCAATCCAGGTGCCGGCGTTGGAGAGGAGCACGGTAGCGGGAACGCTCATCGGGTATATGAGACGCTCAACCTCAACGGTTTGCGGCCCGATAACCGTGTAGACGAGCACGGCGATGATGAGCGTCGTGACGATGAGCCAGAGGGACCAGAACGCTATGGGGCCGATCCAGGGAGCCCAGTTGATCACCTCGCCGGGCATCAACCCCCTCCAGATCTTGTCGAGCTCCACCGGGTCCTTCGGCGCAACGAGCGAGGGCGTCAGATCCCAGCACCATTGCCTTATGCTGGGGTCGCGGAGCCCCCTGATTATGAAGGGGAATATCTGGTTGGGAATGTCGTACCACATTTCGCCTCCAGCGCCCGTGATCATGAAAGCTTTCCCGGCAGCGTACCATAAAGGCAGCAGGAGGATGAGCAGCTGGCCCGGGCTTAACCTGAACTTAGGGCTTAATCTCCCCAGCAGCTGTATGAGGAGGATTATGTAGATGGGGCCTATGAACCACCCGGTAATTCTTGTAGCGTACGAATCGATGAATACGTTGACTATTCCGCCCACAATCGTTAGCACGATCACCGTAGCAAGGAGCGGCGGTGTTAGCACTCGAGCGCGCTCGGCTTTAACTTCAGCGGGCCTTTCTAGGCTCATCAAGGGGATTTCGATCCTGGTCTATATAAGCTTTGCTCAAATGAGCAAGAAGTAAGAGGGACCCTTTGTTGGGGAGAGCAAGGATTTAAGGTGATTCATTTGAAAAGCGAGCTCATCGAAATCTCGTTACGATCTTTAACGCCCCTCCCCTTTAGCGTACCTTTCCTTCTCCTTGCTGGGGAGCGAGGTCCAGAGCAGCAGCTGCTTCCTGAGGTCGTCGAAGAAGATGGGGGCTGTGCTCTGCCACACGGCTCTGGAGCCGCCTAGGAAGCGGGCGGTGACCGCGACCGAGAACCTAGCTCCCGGCTGCTCGATCACTTTCACGAGCACTTCGTGCTCAGTGCCGCTCTCGATGGGCGCGAGCAAGGCTCTCAGCGAGAGCTCCAGCCTCTCCACGTCCACCTCGCCGACAGCGCTTATCCGGAAGCCCGCCTTGTAGTAGCCGGCCCCCAGGTAGTACTCCTTCAGGTAGCGCAGCAGGCCCAAGGCCTCCGCTCTCGAAGCCAGCCGGAGCGGGAAGACGAGCTCCCAGACGTCGCCCCTCGGCTTCGTGGGCGGCTTCCAGACCCTCTCCAGCGAGGGCGTGATCAGCCGCGCGGCTTTCGCAGCCGGGTACGCTGCCGCCGCCGCGCAGACCGCGACAATCGCCGCCATCGCGAGCGCGACGGACAGCGAAGCGTAGTTGAAGACGAAGGTCGCGGGCAGGAGGCCGGCTGCGGCGAACGCGCGCGACGCCGCCCACCCGGCCATGTAGCCGATGAACGTGCCGATGAACCCGTAGACGAGGAACTCGACGGTGAACATCAGCGCGGCGCCGCGCGGCGAGAGGCCGACCGACGAGAACACGTAGAGCTCCCTCGTCCTCTCGTAAACCGAAGCCAGCAGCGCGGCGACCACGTTGATGGCCCCCAGCACGAGGAGCGGCGCGACCGACTCCCAGCCGAGGAAAGAGTAGCCGAACAGCCTGCTAGCTGTGTACGAGGTACCGTTCGCGTGCGCGGTCACCCGCGCGTCGAGCGCGTACGCTACGCTGCCCGCCAGCTCGAGCAGATCGGCGCGCGTGGCGTTGGGGCTCGCCACCCCGATGCTGTTGACGAACGCGCCCAGCTTCGAGGCGAAAGGCGCTGTCACGATAAGAACGCGGTCCCATGCCAGAGATGTGAGGGCCATTTGGCCGCTTCCCACCGTGAAGCCGTAGAGCGTCGCCGAGTACGTGGGGTCGATGGGCACATAGTAGTAGCCGTCCGCGTCGCGCGGCAAGCCCAGCAAGGCCTCGTCGCTGAGCACGCCGACCACGACCAGCTTGAAGCCGGCGAACTCCACCTCGTCGCCGACGTCCACGCCGAGCGCTTTGGCCTGCGACGCCGAGAGCAGGCACGCATAAACCTGCCCCTCGCGGAGCAGGTCGCCGCGCGCCAGAGCCCTCCCCAGGATCAGCCTCGCCTCAGCGGGCGTCAAGCCCAGCACGGCCTGCACGGCGAGCGACCCATTCCTCCCGACCACGAGGCCGTAAGGGCCGATCTTGTTGACCGAGACCGGGTAGTACCAGAGGCGGGGCATGACGGCAGCTCCGGGAGCCAGCCCCTTCACGGCTTCAACCGTCGTCGCGCTGAGAACCTCCGCGAGCACGCCGTAACCCCTCCTGACGAGCAAGCCCTCGTAGGGGGCGCTCGCCCCCTGCGCCGAGAAGGTCGCGTAGACGGTGGGCGAGGTCGAGGTCAGCGCGACGACCGCCGTGGACACCGCCGCGATCGTGAGCAGCGTCAGGAAGCTCCTGAGCGGCCTCCTCCGCATGTTCTCCAAGCCCGTGGAGATCGCCATCAGCGCCGCGGCCGCCTCCTCCCTCCTGAACTCGTGCGCGCCCATCCTCGACTCCGCGTAGGACCTCAGCGCCGCGGACGTCTCGCTCGCGAACACGTAGATCAGCAGGAGCGTGATCAGGAGCACGGCTACGGCCATCACGGCCATGGCGGAGTTCGCGATCACGGTGAGCGCCGGGTGGACGAGCGAGAAGAGCCACACGGCGGCGGCTCCGATCGCTAGGGTCGACGCGATCCTCCTAACTCCCTCAGCGTGCACGAGGAGCCTCTCGAGGAAGAGGGCGGAGGGGAGGACGAGCAGGAGCATCAGCACCGCCGTCCTCCCCGTCTCGTCGTAAAGGGGCATTACCTCGTCCGCGTAGAAGCGCGCGGCTAGGCTCAGCGCGACCAGCGAGCTCCTGTACGCCTCCGAGTACTTCCGCTGCTCGTAAGCCCGCTGGGACTTGGCGAGGTACCCCTCTGCCATCCGCTCGTAGAGCTCGGCGCTGAGCCTCCTCACCATCCGCTCCCTCAGCTCCTGGTACCTGAGCTCGGCCGTGGCGAGGAGGTCGCGCGCGTACCTCAGCGCAGCCCTATCGATCACCGTGAAGCTGGGCTCCACCACCACGCCTGCCCCCTCCGGCTCGTCGGGCGTGCAGTTCGAGAACAGGATCACGGGGCGAGCCTCCACGAACGGGTTCTCCGGTTTAGCGGCTACCACCACCCTGGAACCCGCGGGCGCCGCGACGAGGGCGACCTCGTCCTGCGGCATCGTGTAGACGCCCCAGAACATCGGCTCCGCCCGCGTCCCCACTTCGTACACCCTCACGTCCCTGCCGAGGTTGTACCACTGCCTGAGCGCGCCCATCCTCGGGTCGTCCATGGCTCCGGGCCTGAACGTCCTCGGCGACACTATGTCGAAGAGCACGAGCACACCGCCCTTGAAGACGGGGACGAAGACGGGCATGGGATGCTGTAAGGCTCCAACGACCAACGAGGCTGGTTGTGTGCCGTAGACACCGAAGTCCACAACGTACACCCCATCCTCGCCTACTTTAACAGCGTCCACCATCCAGTAACACACGCCCTGGGGCGCGAGGCCCACGAGTTCAGCAACGCCGTCGCTGCCGGTTCTCGCGAGCGCGCACACGAACGGGTAGTCGTGGGGGTAGCTCCAAACCCTAACCACCGCTCCGGGAAGCGGCGTGTACCAGCCCGCGCTCAAGTTAAAGGAGGCAACGCTAACTCTGAACGTGACGAGCCCCCAGAGCATGTCTCTGAGACCAGTGAAGTGCGTAGGCCTAACGCTCGCGGGGTTCAGCCTCACCTCCTCGGCCGCGCAGGCGTAAAGTATGATCGCAGCCGCCTGGTAGAGCTGGGGCGTGACGTACTCCCACCTTACGCTGCGCGAGCCCGGCACCCCCTCCCAGTTCCTGTAGCTGAACTGCGTCCTGATCGTGAAGCCGGCCATGTTCGCCACTACGAACGGCTCAGTGTCGAGTATGTAGGGGGTCGCCATCGTGCCCGTCCAGCTCCAGTCGGGCCCCTCGACCAGGTCGACCTCCCTCACGAGCCCGAGCGCGTCGATCGCGCTCCTTAGGTTGCCGGGGATCAGGCCGCGCCTCTCGAGGTAGCCGCGCAGGAGGCCCGAGAGCTGCGTGCTCACCGCCTCCTGGATCCAGCTGAATTTAGAGGTGAAGAGCGCCCTACCGGCGCGGTAGAAGTGGCCCATGTAGACGAGGGAGACGCCGGGGAAGTCGTCCGACAGGTCCACACCAACCACGTACCAGACGACGACCCTGCCCGAGGTCAGCTCCGGGTCCCTCGTGAAGTTCTCCGCGAGGAAACGCGCACCCGCCAAGCCCTGCCAGTGGCCCGAAAGGAAGGCTAGCCACAGCGACCTCTCCAGCCGCGCCCGCTTCGCGAGCCGCGCGAGCTCGAGCAGGAGCCCGACGTTGACAGCGTCGTGCGCGCTGCTCGCCAGCGCCGGCGCGACGGACCAGGAGTCGACGCTCGCCACGGCCAGTATAGCCTCGTTCTCGCGGCGGCCCGGCACCTTCGCGAGCACGTTGTAGGCTGTGACCTCCCTCAGCTCCAAGCGGGAGTCGATGACCGCCTCGTACCCCTTAGCGGCGAGCCGGACGAGCCTCTCGGCGTCCTCGCCCGCGACGTAGAGCCTCACGTACGGGTAGAACGCGTACCACTCGAACTTGGAGTACGCTTCGTAGCGGTCCCCGCCGCCCCGGTCCACGAACACCACAGCCTTCGCGCCCAGCTTCACCGCGTTCCTCCAGTTGCCTCCGCTGTCGAAGTCCATGACCACGATGCTGCCCTCCACCTCCTTCCCGTCGAAGTCCTCCAGCTCGCCCTTGCCGACGTAGACGAGCTTACCCCTCAACCCCTCGACGCTCCACACCCCCACGTGCCCGTTGGGCCACAGCGCGTGCGCCCTGATCGTGACGTTGAGCGCCGGGACCCGGATCGCGCTGCCGGCGTCCCAGGGGACGAGCACCGTGAAGTTCTGGAGCACCGGCTCCAACCCTTCGCTCCTCAGCACCTGGACGATGTAGTCGATTGCGCGGTAGTAGCCGGGGTATCCGGTCAGCCTCGAGCCGAAGCCGGCGATCGCCTGAGCGTGCCGCTGCACAGCCGCGACGTCGAGCGTGTCGAGCAGCGCTTCGAGAGAGCTGGAGGCCTGCGGCTGGGCCGAGACCGCGCACGCCGCGAGCAGCTGGAGGAGCAGCACCGCAATCGCAGCGCGCCTCATCCCCCTCACCAGGGCCAGAGCCACACGGCTTTGAGGAGCATGAGGCTTATAACCGCTACCGTCGCCGCGAGGCCCTCGCCGAGCAGGACCCCAGCCACCACGACGTTCTTCGCCTGGTCCCACCGCTCGCCGAAGCGGCGGCGCAGCACGAGCGAGCTGAGCGCCGAGCCGGCGAACATGGGGATCGCGGTGATGGGGGGCGAGAAGAGGCCGATCATCAGGCCGGAGGCGGATACGCCGACCTTCAGCAGCCTGCCCAACGCCTCGATAGCCGCGGCGAGGGCCACGGTGACAGCCGCCGAGCCGGCCAGCATCTGGGGCGAGATCCTCAACCCCCTCGTGACGAGCAGCGCGTCGATCATCGCGGTGGCGGGCATCGACACGACGGTGCTCGGGTAGGCGCTGCTCGGTATCGGCGCTATGCGCCAGAACATGTCGAGGGAGAGGAAGTTCACCAGCGTCCCGGCGAGGAAGGCGATGACCCAAACCTTCACCACGTCCGAGGGCTTCGTGCCCGTGAGCAGCGCCGCCTTTATCGTCTGGGCGCCTCCCCCCGTCATCGAGCCGGCGATCACCGGCGGGTAGACGAAGACGGAGTACGCCTCCTGCGGCGTCAGGTTGGGGGCCGGCGTGAGGTAGACGATCGTGTGCCACAGGAAGCCGGGGGCCGAGAAGCCCGCGCCGCTCTCGCCGACGATCGAGGCCGAGGCGAAGCCCATCAGCGTCCCCACGACCAGGGACATCACCAGCGGCACGGCGAGGGGGAAGTGGGGCATGAGGTAGTGGAAAACCGCCACCGACGCCAGGGTGGAGGCGAGGTAGCAGGCGAGCGCCAGCCTGAGCGGGGGGAGGGAGCTGCCCCCGCCCCCACCCTTCAGCGACAGGTAGAGCGCCCTGCCGGTCGCCGCGACCGCTTTCCTGTACTTGAGCAGGACGAGGGCCGCGAAGCCCAGTGCCGCCCCGATCTGCACGGGCAGCCAGACCCTCACCTGCGAGCGCTGGAGCACCCTTGTCAGGTCCATCCCCTGGTAGTACTCGGCGGCCCACTCGGGGAACAGGGAGCGGAGGGCGGGGTTCGTCAGCGCGAGGTAGTTCCCGAAGACCCAGACGGCCAGCGAGGTGGCGAGGGCTACGGCGGAGATGCCGAGGGGGACCACCATGCCGCCGACCCAGGGCATGAGGCTCGTGGCCACGCCGATGACCGCGCCGGGGAGCGCCGCGGATGTGAGGCGGGGGAAGTCGATGAAGGGCAGCGGTATCAGGGGGAAGCCGAGGGAGGGGCCGAGGTAGAGGATGAAGCCGTAGACGAGCCCGAGGTAGAAGCCCGGCATGAGGTACCTCACGACCTCCCTGAACCTCTCGCCGCTCGACAGCATCTCCACCACGGCCGCGTCGACGCGCGCGAAGGGGAAGGGGAGCTTCTGGACCTCGACGAACGCGTGGGACGCCACGATCACCAGCGAGAGCTCGGCCAGCATGCCCAGAACCATCGAGACCGTCCAAGCGGCGATCGGCGCGGCCAGGTCGGGGTGGAAGAACGTCCTGGCGAGGTAGGCGCTGGAGCCCCGGGGCGGCGCCAGCCACGCGGGGACCGCTTCGGGGAGCGGCACCCCCATCACCGTGTAGGACCTCGCGATGGGGCTCTCGACGAAGTACATCCTGTAGATTACGAGGAAGTACGCGCTCGAGGCGAGACCCGCGACCGCGGCCACGCCGACGTACATGACGAAGACCTCCTGCCTCCTCAACTCGAGGCCCATCATCCTCATAATGTAGGTGAAGATCACGAGCATCGCGTAGGTCCCCACGGCGCCCAGCGTGACCCCCGCGACCAGGTACAGGTACGTGCTAGCAGGGATGAAGACGAGCGCGGCCAGGATCACGAGCAGGAGCGCCCTCCACGTGAGCCCGCCCTCCAGCCTCTCAGACCCCATCGGGGGGAGCCGGCGGGAGCCGCTTAAATAAGCTGATGCTGCAAGCGATCCGCTGGAAGCCGCCAAGCGATAAAAGCCCCCGCGGCCCCTTGGGGCGTGCGCGAGGTCGTGCTGCTGCACCCGCCTTCCACGTACTCGGGCGGCGCGAACCCCTTCAGCCTGATGCCCGTCGGGATCTTCTCGCTCGCGGCGAGGCTGCTCGAGGAGGGGTTCGACGTTGAGATAGTAAATGTGCCCTTGGAGGCGCAGCTCGCGGGCGCGCGCTACGCCGACGTCGTGAAGAGGCTGGAGGCGGAGGTCTACGCCATCTCGCTGAACTGGTTCGTGCACGCGGACGGCGCCCTCGAGACGGCCAAGCTGATCAAGATGCTCAACCCGTCGGCGAAGGTCGTGGTCGGGGGTTTGACGGCGACGGTGTTCGCGGAGGAGGTGGCGGGGAGCGGCTACGTGGACGCGGTGGTGCTGGGGGAGGGCGAGGAGGCTTTAATGAAGTACGTTAAGTACGCGGTGAGGGGCTCGCAACCCCCCGACTGGCGCGGCCTCTACGCGAAGGTGGGGCGGAGGTGGGTGCGCGGGGGGCTGGCCGAGCCGCCGCCGCTCGAGCGCGTCAGGTACGCGGAGGGCTTCCGCGTGATGCGGCACGCGCGCGAGTACCTCAAAACGGGGATCCTCGGCTTCGTGCCGGCCCAGCAGCCCCACTTCTGGTTCGCGGTGGCGCGGGGCTGCCTCTTCGACTGCATCTACTGCGGGGGCTCTCGGGAGGGCTACGGGTTCGCGATGGGGAGGGCTTCGGTGGCGGTCAGGGATCCGGCTGCGGTGGCGGAGGAGATGGCGCAGCTGAGCGAAGCCGGCTTGAGGATCGCGAGGCTGACGCACGACCCCCAGATGCTGGGGGACCGCTGGTGGAGGAAGCTGTTCGAGGAGGTGAGGGAAAGGGGGTTGGACCTCAAGCTCTACTGGGAGAGCCACAGGCTTCCGGCCCCCCACCTCGTCCGCGAAGCCTCTAGGACGTTCGCCGCGCTCGACGTGGCGGTGTCGCCCGAGACGGCGAGCGAGGAGGTGCGCTTCAGAGCCAAGAGGTACTTCACGAACGACGCGCTCGTCAAGGCGCTCGACGCGCTGAAGGGCGCGGGCGCGCTCGTCGAGCTCTTCTTCCTCCTCGGGCTCCCGGGGGAGACGGTGGAGACCGCGCGCCTCATACCCCGCTTCGCCTCGAAGCTCGTGGAGGGGAGGGGCTACGCGGCCATCTACCCGCTCATCCCCTACACGATCGACCCCAACTGCCCGATGGCGCTCCACCCGGAGCGGTACGGCGTGCGCCTCATCTTCAGGAGCCTGAAGGACTACGCGAGGGCCGCAAGGGGGCGCAAGACGGAGGACTTCATCGGGCACGAGACGAGGGAGCTGAGCAGGAGGCAGATCGCCGCCCTCATCGAGGAGCTGAACGGGGAGCTCTCGAAGATACCCCAGAGCGAGGCGGCGACGTTGAAGCTCGAGTTCGAGGAGAAGCCGTAGGCTTTCAAGCGTCTTTTCGCGTAATCCGTGACCCGGTGAAGGCTTACGTGAGGTTCGAGGGGGCCCGCGGCAGCCGGGAGGGAGCTGCGCTCGTGGATACGGGCTACTCCCTAACACTGCTGGACGCGGCTATCGCCGCCGAAGTCGGCGCTAAGCTCACGGGCAGAACCATCAAGCTGGCTGCCGCCGATGGGCACGAGGTTGCCGGGGAGCTTGGGATCGTCAAATGGCCCGCTGCAGGGGGCGAAGAGCTTCCGGGGCGCACGTCGCGGTCGTCGAGCTCCCGCCTAAGTTGAAGGAAAAGCTCCGGGCGCTGGGGCTAGCCGAGCAGCGCGTGCTAGGCCTCTCCACGCTGGAGATCCTGAGGTTTGCATCGAATACTGCTACGACCGGCGCAGCCCGCGGCAGCGAGTTGCGGGTTAAGCTTATAAGCTGTAGACTACAAGCTGTAATGTGAAAACGATTCAGGTTAGGGAGGAAACCTATAGGCTACTCTCCAAGCTGAAGGAGGCGAGGAAGGCTAGGAGCTTCGACGAAGTGATATTCGACCTTTTAATCAAGGAGTTGGGCATAGAGGCGGACATGTTCGGCGCCGATAAAGGGAGGGTGAAGCCGTTCTCGCCCGAGGACAGGATGGAGGATCGGGAATGGTAGTGTACGACACGTACGCTTGGGTGGAGTACTTCCTCGGCACCGATAAAGGGTTGAAGGTGAGAGCGCTGCTGCGGAAGGGGGGAGGCTACACGCCCTCGATCGTTTTGGCGGAAATCTCGAGGAAGTACTTGAGGGAGGGGGTTAGCCCCGAAATCGTTGGGAAAAGGCTTCTCTTCATAGAAGCGATGACTGAGATTGTCGATATAACGGTCGAGATCGCTTTAAAAGCTGGAGAAACTTATCTGGAGCTCTTACAGCACTCGAAAAAGGTAAAAGGGAGAACGCCGAGTTTGGCAGACGCCATAGTTTACTCAACAGCCCTGCTCTTGGGCGAAGATCTAGTGACCGGAGACAGGCTTTTCAGGAACCTGCCCCACGTTCTTTACATAGGGGACTAGCGCGCTCGCCACCTGTTTGCGCGCAAGCTTGAAAAGCCGCGCTGGTAGCGCTGGCCGATGCCTCGCGTGGAGTGCCTCGCGGTGGACCTCGACGGGACGCTGACGGACAGCGAGGGGGTCATCCACCACGAGGTGGTCGAAGCCCTCGAGCGGCTGAGGAGGAGGGGCGTGAAGGTGGTCATCGTCACGGGCGCCTCCTACCCGGCCGCGATCACGCTCGCCTACTACCTGCCCGTCACCCGCTTCGCGGTCGCGGAGAACGGCGGGGTCGTGGGCTTCCGAGACAAGTACAAGCTGCTGGGCAGCAGGGAGGACAAGGAGAGGATACTGGCGGCGGTCAGGGAGCGCTTGAAGGGGGTTCTCGTGGAGAGCTGGCAGAACGAGTACCGGATGGTCGACGCGGCGTTCAAGCCCGCGCCCGGCCTCAGCCCCGAGGAGGCTGTCAGGCTCGCGGCGGCGGAGCTGGAGCCGCTGGGCTTCGAAGTCGTCTACAGCGGGTGGGCGATCCACGTGCACAGGTTCGGGGTCAACAAGGGCGCCGGCCTCCTCGAAGCTTGCAAGGCGCTGGGCGTCGACCCGGGCATGGTCGCGGCGGTCGGCGACAGCGCGGTGGACGAGCCGATGTTCGAGGTCTCCGGCTTCAGCGTGGCCCTAGCCAACTCCCCGGACAGCCTGAAGAGGAAGGCGCAGCACGTGGCGAGGGGGAGCCACTACCTCGGCTTCCTCGAAGCCGTGGAGCTCCTGGAGAGCCGCGGCCTGCTCTAGCGCGCCAGGCTTAAAAGGAGCGCGGGGGAAAGGCGCGCCAATGGACCCTGCCTTCGCCGCGAAGGTCGTGGTCGTCAGCGCCTCCGGCGCGCTCGCGCCGGGCCCCCTCACCGCTTCGACCGCCGCCTTGGGGGCTAGGGGCGGGTGGAGGGCCGGCTTCTCGGTCGCGGTGGGGCACACGCTGGTGGAGCTGCCCCTGGTCGTGGCGATAGCGTACGGGGTCGGCAGCGCGCTCTCCTCGCCCCTAGCCAGAGCCCTGCTCGGCGCGGTGGGCGGAGCCTTCATGGTGCTCTTCGCGGCTCTAACGCTGAAGGCCGCGGCGGGGGGCGGCCTCGAGGCGGGCGGCTCCGGGAGGTTCGGCTCGGCGCTGGCGACGGGCGCGGCGCTCTCGCTGTTCAACCCGTTCTTCATCATGTGGTGGTTGGGCGTGGGCTCGCCCCTGATCGCGGAGGCGGTGGGGCGGGGCGCGCGGGGCCTCCTGGAGTTCTACGCCGCTCACGTGTGGATCGACTACGCTTGGCTCTCCCTGGTCGCGGAGCTCGGCTCGGTTGCCCGCCTGAACGGCAGGGCTTACAGGGCGCTGCTCGCCGCGCTAGCGCTCCTCATGCTCTACTTCGGCGCCTCGACGGCCTTGACCGCCGCGTCGTGGCTGGCGGGCTGAGCGGGAAATTTTTAATAGGGCCGCCCCGCGGCGGGTGCGCCGGTGACCCCCTTGATCGTGGAGGTTGACGGGAGGCAGCTCGAGCTCGGGTGGAAGGAGG
>OFEJ01000280.1_pt1 | contig 16073 bp, 14 predicted proteins | sample 1521051 | NCBI WGS metagenome assembly OFEJ01 (sample SAMN06268701, study PRJEB24108) | sediment metagenome | isolation source: Joseph's Coat, Yellowstone National Park, Wyoming, USA | place: USA:Joseph's Coat, Yellowstone National Park, Wyoming, USA | reverse complement strand
TGATTATTTTCCCTACTTATTATTTTTAGATCCATGTAATTAATTTATATGATATAATTTTTTAAAATAATGAATGACATTACTATAAAATGGGCGATATTGCCGCAATAACTTATAGTTTATCATTCTTAGTAGGGTATTTCTCAGCAGATTATATAATTAAAAAATTTTCGCCAGAATTATTTATTGAAATTAAAACACGGACAAAAAAATATAGGGCAAAAGTCCATCATATATATTTATCAATAATTGGAATAATATCCGCAATAGTCGGAATGTTAACATATTTATATGAATTATATATATTAACATCTTTATTTCTTGGTGCTGCAATTCATGATGCAATATTAGAAATAAGAAAGAAGTTAAAAAAATTAAATTATATTAAGCAAAGCAAATAATCCCAATATTAAACTTACAATTTCAATTAAACCTGTTAAAGATATTCTTTCAGATACTACTATTTGAGAAGGTTGTGTATAATTAGCTATTACATTATTTGGTCCCAATATATATATTGGAACTTTTGTGCTATATGTTGAAGACCCATATGTAGAATTACATGTTATGCCATATATTAAATTACTTACACCACTAGAAGCTCCCAAGATTCTTATATTTAATTCTGAAGATCCATAAGGATTTATAGTGAATACATTACCATTTACACCATTTATACTATAGTTAATAACAATTGCATTATTATTTGTGGTTGATGGAACTGGTGTTAGAGAACATTGAATATTTGTTGGTACCAAATTCTTTATAAAGATTGTATATTCATATTCTTGTCCTACATATAAACTTATTACATTTGTTGGAACTGCTATCCCTATTATTGATGTTTGATTTGTTAAATAATTATAGTACATATAATTTTCATAGAATTTTGCATAATTATTTAATGCTTGAATTTGCGTATTACATAATGATCCTGCACACATATATTGTTGATATACAAAATTTGAATTGCAATTTCTAGAGAATTGTGCTCCATTAAATATTATATAACATTCTTGTGCATTCTTATCCACTATATTAAATGTTGTTATAGTTTGCAATTGTGCTCCATTTGGTGGAGAAATTATATAACTTATTGGTAATATTATTGAATAGTTATATATGTAAGTATTCCATCCATAAATTGTAAATGTTATATTATAATCTTGTGAAGAACAATATAGATTTGTTATATTAATTTCTACATTTAAATAACCTATGCTATTTGTATCTAATGAATCTATCTGACCACCAGTATTTAATACCTTTATACAATTTGGATTATAGTATACATTTTGTATAGATATATTCTCAGCAGGTACTGGTCCTGTATTTTGTATTGCTAATGTTATATTTGATGGTTTTCCATATGTTATCTGCGTTAATGATGGATTAGTATATATATTTAATGTATCCCATTTGATATCTACATATCCATAATATATTACTGAAGGATGAACTGTCAGTCCATATGCATTTTGATATGTTACACTATAATTTATTCTACAGTCATAATGTGGACATAAATTTGTTGGGAAATAAATATATAGTGGTGAATTTTGTTGCTGTTGTAATAAGAAGCTCATTGATTTAACTGGAAGTGTTTGGTTTACAATTATTGTAAGATTTCCAATTCCAACGTTTGTTATATTACCGATATAAATTGCGACACCAGGATCTATATTGTAAATATATGGATAATACGTTATATTTTGTAAATGTACAGTAGCATTTGGATTTATTACTAATAAATAATATCCGGGTTCTGGAAATATTGGTAACCATCCTTGTGCCTGTCCAGTTATATAACTAAGATTACACAAATTTCCATTTGCATCACATATATACTTCACTGGACTATCACATATTGTTTTTATATAATCTTGATATATTACATAATAACCCGCATTATTACCAAAATTATACAAAGTAAAGTAAGAATCTCCAGATGGTAAATTTTTTGATATTAATAATCCTTTATCTGGATATATATTATAAACTGTACTTCTACTTATACCATATTGTGTGAAATTAAATGGTAAATTTGATATACCTTGTAAATACTGGAAAGAACTTGGATTATAATATTGATTTGATCTATATAACCAAGCAACAACAGAAGGTGTATCATTTCTTGTAACACCATCACTACACAAAAGGTTATATCCGCTACTTACATCAAATCCTACAGAAGTATTCTGTGCTAAAATATATATTCCATTATAATATGTATAATATGATCCAGAATATGGTCCATAATATGAAAAGTGTATAGACATAGGATTTGAACTAACACTAGTTATTGTCCATGCATGGGAACATGATTGGGTAGTAAATTCTCCAGGATTAGCTACTAATACTTGTAATGGATTGTCAATAAATGATTGATTAAATGATATATTGTTATAGTAATATCTTCCATAATATGTATAATTTCCAGCATTGTTAGTATAATCACTTAAATATAAATTACATAAATTTTGACCCCAATCTGGATCTCCAGATCCAGGACAATTTGTTCTAGTAACTACACTTGTTCCATTTGGTAAAATTAAGGTAAAGTTAAAGTATGTATTATTTAATAAATTATTTGAAGAAGGACAACCTGGAATTATTTGCCCTGCATCATCTGATCCTTGATATATGGGGTTTGCATAATATTTAAAATAATATGGATAATTTAAATATATTGATCCATTATAATTATATTGATTACATTTAAATAATGTACAATTTTGAACAGTTATATTATAATTTATAATTGTAGAATTTATATTATTTGGTAAATTTAATGGTAGATTATTAAAGTATACTGTATAATTATAAATAGATATATCATTTCCTGAATAACTATAATTACCACTTGCGAAAATTTGTGAAATATTAGATGAATTATAAAACTTATAAGAAACTGTTACATATCCTTTAAATCCTTGCGTTGTTATATTTAATGAATCTACTGGTGTACATATTTGGCTTGTACTTAGATATAGTTCCTGAGAATGCACATTAAATAAGAATGGTAATAAAACTAATAAAAAGATAAATAATTTTTTTCTTCTAAATAACATAAATAATATTATTGCAGCAAAAATTATTAATATTATTAAATAATAGTTTGGATAATTATAATTGCTTTGTACATTATTTATTGGTTGGGTTTGGTTTATACTTGTATTATATGGAATATACATTACTGTGTTATCTATTACCCATAGATTTGAATACTGTGGCGAATAGAATGAAATATAATAAACTCCACTACCCAATGTATAATTTAGACAATTATTATTTATATTTGTAGTATATATTATATTTGATTGTGAATTATATCCTATATTTAATATTCCGGAAATGTTTGAACACATGTAGAAGTAATTATTTGTATAGTTTACATAAATCAAATTATTTAATGGAATTCCATAAGTATTTGATTTATTTATGAAATAATATGTACAATAACCATAATTTAAATTATTATTAGAATATAAGTTTATACATAAATCAAAGCTAGTAGAATTTAATGGTAAATTTATATTTACATAAGTAAATTTAGCATTATTCCAACTTATATTTCCCAATTGTATATTCTCTTTAAATCCTAATATTCTCGAATAAACTTCTGCTACTACATTTGGAGTAGTTGGATATGTATAATGATCTGGAGATGGCGCTACTATAAATGTTAAATTTCCATTTCCCTGTAAATATACACCGTCTAATCTTGTTGTTGGACCCAAAACAATAAATCTTAATCTATATATAGATTTTGTTTGATTATTATGTAATAATTTTATTATTAATGAATATGCATTTGGATTTAATATTGCAACATTTATATATGGAATATTTATTGTATTATATCCTTCCTTTAATTGTACATTTTCAGTATAATTATATATTGGATTATATAGAATATCATCCCATGGAGATATTAAAATATTCAAAGTAGCATTAGTATTTATACTTGAATATATACTAACTGTTAAATTAATATAATTTGAAACACCATAACCAGTAGGCCCACTTAATGAAGAATAATAATATCCTGATGATGATAATAAACTACCCCATGTATATATTGCAGAAGAACTTAAATATGTATGATCTTTTATAATATAAATTTCCGGAACATTATTTGGATTATTTATATAAAATTCTTTATATACTCCTGGATAATATATAAATGGTAAACCATTTATTTCACTTAAAGGTGTATATAAATATGCAACAATATAATAATATCCAGAAGGTAAATTATCTGGAATTGTATAATTTAATTGTATATTTAAAGATTCTCCTGGTTGTAAATATATATTTTTTATCACATATTCATATACTTGATTATTTGATGTAAATTGGAATGGATATATACCATTATTATCAGTTTTTTGTATTATTTGTATTACTAATGATGCATTTGGTATATAATAAATATCTCTATAATTTATATATACATCATAATACAACGTTTGACCTACAGATAAATTATTATTTAATAAATTTATACTTAAGAATGCTGTTGGTTTATATAAATATTCCGAATGCAATATATTATATCCCTGAGAAAAAATTGGATATAATGAAAACAAGAGAAATGATAGTAAATATATCTTTTTCATAAAGATTCATTTATAAAAAAACTTTTTAAATATTTTTACCAGTTGCAATTTCTATAACTTCATCTATTGTTTTTACAGGTGTTATCTTTATTTTATCAAATAAGTCTTCAGGTATATCATTATAATTACTTTCAGGTACTATAACTTCTTTTAATTTAGATTCTATTGCAGCCTCTATTTTTGCTATTATACCACCAACAGGCAATACTTCTCCCCTTATTGATAAAGAACCTGTCATCGCCAAATCCTGTCTTACCGGCCAATTCTTTAATGCAGATATTATTGCAGTTGCAACAGTTATTGAAGCTGAATCTCCTTCTACACCTTCATATGTTTGTAAAAATTGAACATGAACCTTATATTTCTTTAAATCTTCTCCAAATTTCTTTTTTATTACTGCAGATACATTTACTATTGCTTCCTTTGCAATTTTTCCCAAATTTCCTGTTGCAATAATTTCCTTACTACCTTCTCCAGGTACAACTTCTGCTTCAACAGGTAATACCAATCCTGAATAATATAATCTTGATCCAATTACCGCTAAACCATTTACCCTTCCAATTTCATATCCTTCAGTTTTTATTATTTGATATTCTTTCTTTTTTTCAATATAATATTTAGATAATTGTTCTTCAATTGTTAATGCTTTTTCCCTTGCTTCTATAACATCTTCAGATTCTACATATTTTTTTCCTTTTGCCTTTGCAATATCTCCTGCCAATCTTACTAATCCACCCAAATCTCTTAATCTCAATGTTAAATAACTTTTTCTTCCAGATCTTCTTTGTGCTTCCCTAATAACTTCTATTACAGCTTCCTTTGTAAAATGTGGTATATTGTCCGTTTTTTTAACTTCTTGTGCAACAAATTGGGCAAATTTATTTGCACTTTCTTCAGTAAATAATATTTCAGAATTCATAAATACTTCATACCCATATCCTCTTATTCTTGATCTAAATGCTGGATGTAATTTTTCTAATGTTTCTAAATTTCCAGCTGCTACTAATACAAAATCTGCAGGAGCTGGTGTAGTTCTTACCATAGCACCAGCAGATCTCTCAGATCTTCCAAATATTGGATATTTCTTTTCTTGTAAAACAGATAATAATTCTATCTGAACCTCTGGTCTTAATGTTCCAATTTCATCTATAAACAATACACCTTTATTTGCCTTATGTATTGCACCAGCAATTACCCTCTGATGTGCTGGGGTTTCAAGGCCTCCGGATTGAAATGGATCATGTAACACATCTCCAAATAACATACCTTCAAATGCACCTGTTGCATCTACAAATGGTACAGAAGTTCTATTTGAATTATCCACTAATAATTTTGGTATATTTTTCATTATTTGCTTTTGCACTACTTGAAAAGAAAAGGACAAACTTGCCATTAAAATCATAAATCCAATAAATGTTGCACCGGCCATTATATAATTTCCTGCATAGTAAAAGTACATCGGAGTAAATGCTGATATAAGTAATAATAAAATATAAAAATATCTAAACATCTTTGTTTGCTCTAATACTCTCTTTCTCATTTCTTCTACAATCTTTTTGCCAGTTCCCATTGGAAATGTTTTTATTATTGGTTGATATTCATCATTTGGATTTGGAAATACAAGTATATCTTCTAGATTTTTAACTTGTTCTTTATCTTCCGATAATATCTCTGCTAATGCCTGTGCTAACATAGATTTACCAGTACCAGGATCTCCTATCAATAAAACATGTCTTCTCTGTTTAGCAGCTTTTCTAATTATGTCCAATGCTTTATCTTGTCCAATAATTTGTTCTGATATTTTTTCAGGTACACTTATTTCTTCTGTGGTTTTAAATTTGAATATATTATACAGGTCCTTTATAGATATTATTCTATTTTCAGACATAATATATTTTATAAAGTTAAAAAATAAAAAGATGAAATATGTTTGAATATATAAAAATAGATAGAAGAATAATATATTATTTAATAATTGTAGGTTTTTTCTTATCTTTTAATCATTGGGATAATTTATTTATTGGATTGAGTAATTTATTTTTCTCAACAATTTATACAATAATTTCATATTTTATATTTTTATTTGTATTTAATTTAGTTTCATCATTTTATGGTTTATATATTTATCTAGATAATGTAATTGCAGAATTAAAAATATTATTTTATAAAAAGGAATCTTATACATTTTTTTATTATCTATTGATTATTTTGGAAATAATTTTGTTTTTTATATTTAGATATAATCTGTTTGTATATGTTATGATATCTTTTTTTATAATATTGTTCTTTTATAATTATATAAAACAACTAAAAATAAAGAGTTCAAAGAGCGAACAACTAAGTTTTACATATATAAAGAGACATAATCTAAGTTATATAATTACAATTATAATATCAATACTTACACTAGGATTATTCATCCCAGTAGTATTTTCCATGAAACCAATAATAATAGAATATAAAAGACTTGGAAGGAGTAAAAATATAGAAGTAAGAAATGATGAATTACTAAGGATATTTTTATTCTCTACAATATTATTATGGATAATATATTCATCAATAAAATATATATCATATTATTCAACACTATTATATGGTTTTGTTTATTATTTCTTTAATTTCTTATTCTTCTTTACATATACATCAATAATACCAATAGGAATATTATTATCTCCATATTTATCAATTAGAAGGGGATATGTATATTCCAATAAATTTATTGGAGATATATTAATATTATCAAATACACCATTTTATATTGCATCTATTGTAACTATTATCCTATTACCAATATTTTCAATGATATTTACTCCATTAGAAGTAATAATATTTTCTCTAGCTATATTTTCTATAATATGGATAAGGAAGCAATTTGATGTCCTAACAAAATGATATAAAAATTATTAAGGGTTATATTCATTGATCAATAGTAAAAAATTAATAATGTTTAAAAAGTTAACTTTATAAACATAATATTTAAAAATTTATTATGGTCCAAAAGCTTATAAAAAATCCAGAATTGAAATGTCCAGTATGTGGAAGTACAGAATTTATATACAATGAAAAGACAGCAGAGTTAGTGTGTGCAAAATGTGGTTATGTAATTGAAGAAGTCCCATATCTAGGAAAGGAATATAGAACAATAAATTCAGAAGATGCAGAAAAATTATCAAGAACTGGTAGTGCAATGAGATATACAAATATACCAAGTATGATATCAACAGAAATAGGAAAGGCAGAATCAGAAGATGAAGATGTATCATTATCTAGAAAATTGAAAAAATGGCAGCAGAGATCTACAAGTTCTTATGAAAGAAATTTAAAGTTAGCACAACAAGAGTTAAGAAGAATTTCTTCATTCCTACAGTTACCAAAACAAGTAGAAGAAACAGCATTAAAATTATATTTAGATGCTGTTGAAAGGGGATTAATTAGGGGAAGATCTGTAGAAACAGTTATTGCTGCTTGTACATATATAGCATGTAGATTACATGATGTTGCAAGAACAATAGATGAAATAGTTAAAGCATCAAACATACATAAAAAGGAATTAGGAAGAACATATAAACACTTATTACAAGCATTAAAGATAAAAATACAACCAATAGATGTTACAGAATATGTACATAGATTTTCATCATTATTAAACTTACCACCAGAAGTTGTATCTACAGCAATAGAAATAGTTAATAAAGCAAAAGAATCTGATATAACTGCAGGTAGAGGTCCAGCAGGAGTTGCTGCAGCTGCAATATATTTAGCATGTGTAAAGCATGGAATACAAAAGACACAAAAAGATATAGCAGAAGTTGCTGGAATAACTGAAGTTACAATAAGAAATAGATATAAAGAAATGTTAGAAAAATTAAATCTTAAAGATATTGAAGCAAAAATGAATAGTGTTGAAGAATGGTAATACTACCAAAGGCACTAAAAGTTAAAAATAGATATATTTTGATAGATTTTTTTGATGAAAATAAATTAAAAAATGATTTTATTAAATATTTTGGATATATAAATTATTATGATTTACACTTAAATAAAATAGAAATAAATAAAAAAATAATTATATCTGTGAACAAAAAACATTTGTATAAAATAATTTTTTTATTATATCTACAAAATATAAAAAATTTTAAAATATTTAAAACATTAAAAGGCGCAAAATCTTTTTTAAATATATCTTAAACCTTATCTTTATGGAAACTGATATTGGACAATTTGGACCAATAGACAGAGGATGGGCAATATTTTCACCAGAAGGAAAATTGATATTAGTAGAATATGCAAAACAAGCTGCAAAGGCAGGATCAACAGCAATTGGAATATGTACAACAGATGGTATATTAATAATTGCAGATAAAAAAATTCCAAGCAAATTAGTTATAACAGATTCTATTGAAAAAATTATGGAAATTGATGATAACATAATTGGAACATTTTCTGGATTCATACCGGATGGTAGAGTACTAATAGATTATGCAAGAGAAATTGCTCAACAACATAAACTACAATATGGAAAACAAATAGATATAGAATTATTAGTAAGAGAAATAAGTGATATAATGCAATCTTATACAAGATTCGGTGGTATAAGACCTTTTGCTGTATCATTAATAATTGGTGGGATAGATAAAAATGGTGAACCAAAATTGTTTTCATTAGATCCTTCAGGAATATTCTATAGATATAAAGCTGTTGTAATTGGAGAGGGTGAAGATAAGATTACACCAATATTAGAAGAAAGATATAAAGAAATGGATTTAGATGAAGCAATTAAATTTGGAATAGATGTATTAAAAGAATATTTGGGAAATAATTTTGCATATGAAAGATTAATATTGTCATATGTAAAGAGGGGTGAAAAAGTTAAAAAACTTGAAAATCATGAAGTAAAAGAACTATATGAAGGATAAAGATACAGAAATAAGTATAAAATATAAAAAAGAAGGTTATAATTTTGAGATAATTGTATATCTAAAAAAGGCTTTTGAATATAAAGAAGGGAAAATAAAGGATATAAGAGAAGTATTAGCTGTAGAAGAAATTTTTAAAGATTCTAAAAAGGGAGAAAGAGCATCAACCGAATCTTTAAAGAAAGCTTTCGGAACTACAGATATTCTTGAAGTTGCTAAAGAAATATTAGAAAATTCTGAAATTCCATTACCAACAGAATATAAGAGGGAATTAATTGAAGAAAAGAAAAAACAAATTATTGAATATATAAGAAGAATAGCATATGATAGCAAAAATAATATGCCATTAACATATGAAAGGGCAAAAGAACTATTTGAAATGGTAAAATATAATGTAGATATAAATAAACCGGTAGAAAAACAAGCTGAAGAAGTTTTAAAAGAAATAAGAAAGAAATATCCATTAAAAATAGAATATAAAAATATAAAACTTATAGTATATCCAAATAAATTCAAAATAATAGGAATAATAAAAAATAAATATAAAATTATAAAAGAAAATTGGGGTGAAAATTATGAAGCAATATTAGAAATCCCAATTGGATTATTATCAGAATTTTATTCAGATATAGGAAAATTGTGTGGAGATGATTGCATAGTTGAAGAAATAAAAAAATAATTATTAGGATTTTCCTTTATCTCCACCTTTTGCTTCCTGTTTTTCAGATACTTTTTCACCTTCAGGTCTAAAACCAGTACCAGAGAATACTAAAAATATTCCTATTAAAATAAAGAATATTATTGCAAATAATATATAAGGATTAAAAGCTATTGTATAAATTTGTGCTTGTGGAGATGTACCAAAATTTATTAATAAAAAATAATCTTGATATGCATAATACATAGCTAATAAAGCAAATAGAATAATAAATATCATTATCATTAATGGTATATATCTAACACTACTTGGCCTCCCTTCACCTGAAAATATTCTTTTTTCTATTAATTCAGATATTTTACCATTTGTTAAGAAAGATGATAAAAGTATGAAGAAGAAGAATACTAAAATCATTGATACTGTAAAAGCTATAAAATATTGTGTATATAATACAAAACCAGTAAATGTTGTTAACAATAATGATGCAGAAACGGATATAATAAATGCTAATATGCTATTTATATCTTTCTTCCCTCCTTTTTCATCTTTTTTTCCAATACTATCTAGCAAAAATTTTATTAGAAAATACAATATTCCAAAATAGAATAGAAAAACAAATATTAAGTTTATTCCCAATATATTTACCAGGTTTATTATAAAATCTGCAAATGATGCCATATATCAAAATTGATTTTTATTACTTTTAAATTATTACATAGAGTCATAAATATTTATATATTCATTTATATTATTTTTCCAATCAAATTTCTTAGATATATCATACATTTGCTTTTTTATTTCCATTTTTTCATATAAATTTAAATTATAATATTGTAAAAATTTATTATATATAAATTCTTTATCCAAATTATGTGGATCTACACTAATTATATATTCATGATTTATATTTTTACTTATTAAATTTCTATAAAATCCTGTTTTATTTGATAAAACAATTGGAACAAAATTATTCAATGCTTCTAAAGGTGTATATCCATAAGGTTCATACCTTGATAAAAATATGCCGAAATCAAATACTGGTAATATATATTCCAGATCCAAACTAAATAATACATCATTTCCAAGATAAACTGGAACATATATAACTTTTACATAGTTATTTTTATCATTGTTTAAATTATTTTCTCTTAATTTCTCAATTATAATATTATTTTCCACATCATGAGTACATATTGGTGGATTCTTATTCTTTATTCTGTCTAACTTATCTAATATATTTCTTCCATTATATAAATATCTAATGATTAAATGTATGTTTTCTTCTATATTTTCCTTCAATTTAATATACTCTTTATAAGATCTAATTATATCATTATTTTGTCCTTTAATATTGTAAGGAACAAAAATGAATGCAATAGTATTTAATTTATTTTCATCTAAATATTTTAACAAATCAATAAATAAATCTAGACCTTTATTATATGGCTCATATCTACCAATTGTATATATCAATAAATATTTTTCTGGTAGATCATAATATGGATAAAAATACCAGGTCAAAAATTCATCCATCCATTTCTTTGAAATTTTATAATAATTAAATAACTCTTTTTCCTTTACATTTATATAATTATATGTTATATAATCTGGCTTTCTCTTATATATTTTATACGCTTCCTCCCCCAAATTATCAGATACTACTGTAAATATATCAGAATTTAATATTGCTTGCTTTTCCAATTGATATTTTGAATTTATTCCTAATCTATAAGAATCTTTATCTGGATCTATTATATCCAATGCTTTCTCCACATTTACATTTTTTTCAGATAAGGTTCTTCCAATTACTGTTCCGTGAATCGTTAATATTGTCTTATAATTTAAATTATTTTTCTTTATATATAATATTGTACCTCCAGATAACCATTCATGTGCATGTAATATTTTTTTCTCATTAAAATACTTATCCAATTTTTCTAAAAATATACCAACAGCAACAGACCATAATAATGGTTCATCAAAAGTAAAGTCTGAATTTAAAGAATCTATTTTATACCATTCCCAATATTTATATTTCCATAAATTTCTTTCTTTATTAAAAAATTCATCAAATTCTATTAGGAATACATTTGGTTTTGATTCAATATTCCAATATCCATAATATACTTTAATCCCATCTAATTGATAATTTATTTCTTTTATATAACTTGGAGGATCTAATTCAATAAATTCTGAACTATTTTTATATGGACCTATCAAAAAATATTTATCATTATATCTTTCTTTTATATACTTTGCCTTAGTATACAATACAGTATATATTCCTCCAACTTTATTGCATACTTCCCAAGATTGTTCAAATAATATCATCTAAATATAATATCAAATATATCAAATATACTTCTTTTCCTTTTATTACCAGTTATACAATATGCCAGCTCATCTATATATTTTAATGCTTTTGATTTTTCATTATAAAATACAATAGGCTGATATTGAAATTGATAATTAATAAAGTCTTTAATTATTGGAATAACTGTATATACTTCTTTCTTAAATACATCTTCTACAAAATCTATTTCAATACTCTTATCATATTTATTTAATACTATTTTAACTTTATTTTTATCTAAAAGATCATATAATTTTTTATTTACATATAAAGAATAGAAATCTGGATTTATTACTAAGAAATTTATGTCTGATATTTTTTCAACACTTAGTATATAATTTATGTTTGGAAGTACATCAAAGATAATTACATCATAATATCTTTTCAAATAATTTAAATCATTAATACTAAAATCTAAATTATCTATAATTTTTAAATGAAAATATGGTAATACCTTTATTCCTTGATATACTTTATTTCCAAACAATTTTTCATTATTTAAAAATATTAAATTTGAAGAATATATTCCGTTTGTATCTATTATTAATACTTTATAATTATATTCTTTCTTTAAATATGCTGCAAGATTATTTGCCAATGTTGTTTTTCCAACTCCTCCCTTTAATGATAAAAAAGATATTATCATAATCCTAATAATTTTGAAAATTTTACTTCAGCTTCTTCTTTTGAAAGCCTTTTCTTTACATATATTTCATGAGCTTTTAAGAAATTTCCTATAATTTTTATATATTCATCCTTATCTTTTGCTTCCTTTATCTTTTCATATAAAACTTCCTCCTTTAATGCATTTTTTATCCATTCTAGAAAGTGATCCTTATGATAATTAAATTTGTCCTGATCCGCATTATATAACCAAATTAATAGATCTTGAAGACCATATAATTTTTGTCCATCAATAGTGATAAATGCTTCTTTTTCATTATCAACTTCAATCATATTAAATTTTATATTTTATATCTTTAAAAAATATTTATGACTGGTATTGTATTTTATTTCCATGCACATCAGCCAAGAAGAATAAGATATTATTCTTTTTTTGATATAGGATCAAAAAATTATTTCAACGATGATTTAAATAAAAGGATTTTAGATAGAGTTGTATATAAATGTTATAAACCAGCATTGGAAATGATATACGATAATATCATAAAATACGATATAAAAGTATCATTTTCAATTTCTGGAACATTAATTGAACAATTAGAACTATATCATCCAGAAATTCTAGAACTATGGAAAAAGTTAGTAGATACAGGAAATGTAGAAATTGTATCAGAAACGTACTATCATTCATTAGCATATTTAATTGATAAAGATGAATTTATTAATCAAATAAAGTTACATAGAAAAAAAATAAAAGAAATATTTAATTATAAATCTAGAAGCTTTAGGAATTTTGAGCTTGTATTTAATAATGAAATTGGAGAAATTGTATATTCTTTGGGATATAAAGTAGCATTAACTGAAGGGACTGAAAAAATTTTAGGAAACAGAAGTCCAAATTATGTATATAAATTAAAAATAAATAATTTAAGATTATTGTTAAGAAATTATAGATTATCTGATGATATAGGGTTTAGATTTACAAATAAGAATTGGTCAGAATATCCATTAACCGCAGATAAATATTATTTATGGTTAAAAAACACTCCTGGAGATATAATAAACATATTTATGGATTTTGAAACAATTGGAGAACATATATGGAAAGAATCTGGAATATTTGAATTTTGGAATAAATTATTTGAATATATTGGAAAAGAGAAATATTTTGAAACATATAATATAACTGAAGCTGCAGAAGAATTTAATTATAAAGATGAATTGAACATTCCAGAACTAATATCATGGGCAGATATTGAAAGGGATCTATCTGCATGGATTGGAGATAGTATACAAAGAGAAGCTTTAGATTATTTGAGAGAATTATATAGAAAGTTTAAAAATAATGAAAAAACATTAAATACATTGAGATATTTATCAACTTCAGATAATTTCTATTATATGAGTCTAAAATATAATAGTGATGGAGATATACATAAATATTTTAGGGAAGAGGCCTTTGCAACTCCTTATGATTCTTTTATATCATATATGAATATTTTAAGAGATATAGAATTAGACCAGGCTATTGAAAATAGAAATTAATTTTTCTACAGAATTTTTCCAGGATAAATTTTTTATATCGTCCAAACACAACTTTATCTCATATTCTCCTAATGTTGGATAATATAATAACGCCAATATATAATCTGCCATTTTATTTATATCCCAAAAATCAACTGCTAACGCATTTTTTAATACTTCATATACCCCTGTTTGTTTTGATATTATTATAAAGTCTTTATATTTTAAAGCTTCAAATGGTGTTAAACCAAATGGTTCTGATACAGACGGTAAAACAAATATATCTGCTATTGAATATAAATATTCTGCTAAATCATCATCAACCCACCCAGTAAATATTACATTTTTTGATATATTTAAATCTGCAGCCATTTTTATTAAATATTCTAACATTTCTCCAGTTCCTGCAAATATAAACAGTACATCCTTTCTTTTTTCCAAAACTTTTTTGGCCGCTTTTAATAAATAATCTGGGCCCTTATGCATTGTCATCCTTCCAAGATATAATACTATTTTATATTTTTCTTTTATTTTACTATTTATTTTTTCTCTTATATTAAAATCATCATCAGGAGCATTGTATATTACATCAATTTTCTTCTCATCACAATTATAATATTTTACCAATATATCTTTCTCCCTTTTACTTACTACTATAATTTTATCCGCATATTTACATGCTTCCAATTCTATTCCATAATCATAATCATATAAATATTTTAATACATCCGGATTTCCTCCAACTCTATCATATGCTAAAGAATGAAAATGAACAACCAATGGTTTTTTATATATTTTCTTTATTTCTATTCCTGCTAAAGCAGTTAACCAATCATATGCATATATTATATCAAAATCTAATTTCATTTTTTTCAATAAATCTATTATTTTATCTTTATATTCAATTACTGCTTTCTTATAGTCTATAATTTTCCTTTTATATAAAGTAAAAGATTCATATTTAAAATAATCTATATACGATTGATATACCTTCATATTTAATCCAAAAATTTTTGAGTTCTTTAATTTATTATCCCAGAAAGATTTTACATCATCAGTCAAATTTAAAATGAATAAATAAACATTGTTATTAAAATAATCAAGATATTTCAAATAATAATATGTTACTTTTTCTAATCCACCACCTTTCTGAGGAAATACCCCCCAAGATAAAAATAATATTTTCATAATTAAAAAATAAATAAAAATAATTATAAATCTTTTAACAAAAATATCTGTATGGAAAAAGAAATTGAATTAGAAAATTTTGATTATGCTGTCATATATAATAAAGGTTCTTTTTTGTTTTTACCTTTACTATATAACAGTAGATATTTTGGTTTATTACAATATTATAACAACAATTTTATCAAAAT
>OFEJ01000278.1_pt1 | contig 16113 bp, 19 predicted proteins | sample 1521051 | NCBI WGS metagenome assembly OFEJ01 (sample SAMN06268701, study PRJEB24108) | sediment metagenome | isolation source: Joseph's Coat, Yellowstone National Park, Wyoming, USA | place: USA:Joseph's Coat, Yellowstone National Park, Wyoming, USA | reverse complement strand
AGCGAAGCCTCAACGCTCCGCGGCCTCACCCGCTCGAACCTCTTCGCCGGCACGAGCCAGTCGAGGAGCCGCCTCAGGAGCTCCGCGATCGCCCAGCTCTGGTAGCTCCGGTAGCAGCGGAACAGCTCGGCCGCCACGTAGGCGGCCCTCCCCTTTCCGCGCTCGACCGCGCACACGGCCGGCTCGCCGGTGGGGACGGGTGAGCCGCGGCCGGCCCCCAGCCAGTCCTCGTACGGCAGCCCCTCCGCCTCCGGCGGAGCGTAGGGGTCGGCGCGCGTGGCGAGGACCCTAGCTTCTCGCGCCTCGACCTTAGCGAAGCGCCCCCTCACGAAGACGGGCGTCGCGAAGCCCAGCTCGGGGAGCGGCACGACGTAGCCGCACTCCCCCCGCGCGTGCCCCCTCAGCTCGACGCGCGCGGAGGGCGGCGAGGCGCGCGTTCCTGACCTTGGCGTACTTCAGGCTCCTGAAGACCACCGTGGGAGGCACGCTCGCGGCCAGCTCCGCCAGCGCGGAGTCCCCGCGGCCCAGCAGCACGAGCACGTACCTCGTGCCGTCCACCAGCTCCGCCAGCCGCTCAACCGCTCTCCCCGGCTCGCGGGCCCCTCCGAGCGTCGCGACCTCCACGCCCCAGCCGCTGTAGTAGCGGCTGAGCATCGCCCTCGCCGCGTCGGCGTCCTTCTTCGCTCTCACCACGACCCTGTACACGCTGCCGCGACCAGCTCAGCCGCGCGCCGAGATAAAGCTCTCCCCCGCGCTAAGCATTTTTAGGCGGTCCGCTCCGCGCGCACCGTGAAGGAGGTCAAGAAGTTCTACCTGCTGCTGCACCCGAGGCCGGCGTACCTGATCGGGAGCGGGCGCGTGGGCGAGAGGGTGAACTTCATGGCCGCCTCCTGGGTGACCCCGATCGCGGAGGAGCCCCCGCTCGTCGGCGCGGCGATCGGAGTCGACAGCTACACGCACGAGCTCATCGAGGCTTACGGCGAGTTCACGGTGAACGTCGTGCCGATGTCGATGCTCGACGCCCTTTACTACGCGGGGAGCAGGAGCGGCCGCGAGGAGGACAAGGCGAGGGTGATCAGGGCGGTGAAAGGCGAGAAGGTTTCGGCGCCCGTGGCGGAGGGTGCAATCGGGGTCCTGGAGTGCAGGGTCTACGCCAGGGTGAAGGCGGAGGACGTCACGTTCTTCGTCGGGGAGGTGCTGGCGGCGAGGGCCGACGAGAGCGCCTTCGACGAGCGGAGGGGCTGGAACACCCAGCGCGTCGACATACCCTTGCACAACTGGGGAAGGGGCTTCTACGGGCTCGGCGGCTTCAGGATGGCGAAGGCCTAGAGCCGGGCCGCGGAGGCGAGCTCGAGCGAAACCCCACCCTCTTTCTCCGCGAAAGCCAGCTTGATCAAAGCGGGCGGCCCCTCCCTCGGGCGGCAGTAGACCGCGTAGACGTGCAAGCCCTCGACCACCCCCTCGTAGACGACCGCGCCCGAAGCCCCCACCTCCCGCAGGGCTTCGCCGATCGCCGCCGGGACGCCGCCGTACCAGCGCGCGGTTCCGGCGGCCTCGACCTCGAGGGGCCAGCCGGGGCTGGCGAAGGCCGCTTCGCGCTCCCTAACCCCCCGCGACAGGGCGAGGAGCAGCTCGGCCAAGCGCACGCGGAGCGTCCGCAGGACCCCGGCTTATCCCAATCGCTCGCGAACCCGCTACTCTTCTTCCTCCTCTTCTCCCTCTTCCTCCTCCCACTCGCCGAAGAGCGCCGGCGCGTACTCCTTCTCCTCCTCGGGGTGCTTGCGAACGTGCTCCTCGAGGGCGGATTTGGACTCGAACTTCTTCCCGCACTTCGGGCACGTCAGGTAGTAGGGGCCTCCCGGCTTGTGCCACGCCTCGTAGTGCGCGTCCAAATCCTCCTTGTAGTAGAAGAGCGCTCCGCACTCAGGGCACTTCAGAAGCCCGCTCACAGGTGACTGGCTCGCCGGGCCTTATATCGCTAACACTTTTAGAGGGAGCCTACGGCCTCCAGCGTTGTGGTTGTGGCTCTAAAGTACACTGTTATCTCCCCCGAACTAGCAGCGTCGAGGACGCCTCGCGGGGTTACCAAGTAAGCGTTGGCCCTTATCCCCACTGCGAAGATCAGCGGATCCCGCGATTCCACCTCAACGGTACCCGCTACACCGTACGCCCTTGTTCCTGAGCCGTCGAACTTCGATAGCCCCCACCTCCATGTAGCCTTGCACCTCACGTAGTCGCGGTAGAAGCTACTGTAGCATACGCTGTAGTCGCTCGCCCAAACGATCTGGGGCTGGGAGAAGAGTGAGCTTTTTCGATCGCCGCTCCAGCCCAGGGGGTTGATGTCGCCGATTCTCTGCCGCGGCCACTCATTGGTCAAAGAATCCAAGGTGGCGGCGTTCGGCTGCACCGTGCTCCAGCGCGCGTACCACGGCGGAGAGTAGCCGTTCACGGTCTCCTCCCTGTGGTACTTCAGCGTGACCAGCCACAGGTACGTGCCGCGAGAGGGGTCGTACGTGTTGCTACCCCACCCAGCGTGTATTTCGAAGCCCGTGTAACCGGCTGTCCCGTACGAGCCCGAGAAGCTGTACTCGGCGCTGATGTAGTACCCCAGGTAAACCCATGCGGGCGATGATCGGAAGAGCGGCGCTTTCCGCAGCTCCGAGCTCCGCGCTCGAGCAGACTCCTCAGGCCGCGCTTCCAACGCCTTGCTCAGCACGGCAAGTAAGGTCCCCCGGAGCCCGCTCCACGGAGGCGTACTCGCCGCTACATAGCCGGCGATCAGCTTGCCGCCCGGCGCGCGCTTAGCGTCCACCAGCACTACGCTGCAACCGCAGCCGGGGACGAGGTAGCCGCCCCGCTCGACCATCGGCAACAGCGCGAAGGGGTCCTTCGGGACCTTCCTCTCGCCCAGCTTCACCGGCTCGACGACGCCCGAGAGGAGGATCGAGAGCGCGTCTTCCCCCGGCTCTGCCACTGCCAGCACCCTGCTCGAGTTAACGAGCGAGAGCACGAGCCCGGCGCTCCTCGACAGCTTTGGGAGGGCGTCCCAGCCCACGATCACCAGGTCGCAGGCGGCCGCCTCCCTCGCTCTCGGCGCTGGCAGCACCTTCAGCTCTTTCGGCGATACCGCCTGTCTGACAGTTTCGATGAAGCTTTCGTCCTCGCTTACGACAGCGACTCTCCACTCGAGCTTCAAGGGCTCTATCGGGGTTCTCGGCTCGATCCCCGCTCCGGCTCGAGTGCTCCAGCGCGCAGCATAGCACCCCAGCACTAACGCGAGCGCTGCCGCCAGCAGTAGCGGAGCCCCGAACCCGCCGCTCTTCAGCGCTCGCACGGCTGTTACCGCCAGTGGCTTCTGCATAACGTTTTCGGTAGTAAAAAGCGAGGGCTACGGCTTCGCTGTTTTAATTCCGTTTTCATTGAGCTGCTCCAGAGCCGTTGCAGGCCGTCGGGAATGCTTTTATGCGGCTTCGCGCAGGAGAGCCGCCCCGATGGCGAATGCACGTCAGGCCGATTGGTGAGATGATTGGTCTTTGCGGAGGGGCCGCTACTCGAGCGCTAGGTCGATCGTCGCCTCGAGGATGTCCATCGAGTAGTCGCAGATCCTGCGCAGGCTGTCGGCGATGAGCCTGACCACCATGTGGCGCCTCGCGTCGCACGGCTCCTCCAGTATCCTTTCGAGGAACCTCTGCTCGGCCTCCATCAGCTTCGGCGGGTACTCGTCGAGGAGCGCCAGCGCCCTCTCCCTATCCCTCCCGGTGAAGCAGCGGATGGAGTTCTGGAAGACCTCCTTCGCCAGCTTCGCCATCGACTCCAGCTCGCTCTCCAGCCCGCTCACGGACACGCCGGCCTCGATGAGCGACTTCGCGTTCGCCGCGATCTTCTGCGCGTGGTCGGCGCTCCTCTCGAGGCTCTTCCCGACGACCGCGTACTCGATGATCTCCTCCAAGCTCCTCAAACCGATCTCCTCCACGCTCACGAAGCCGCGCACGCCCGCGTTGAGCTGGCGGAGGAGGTACAGGTACAGCTTGTCGATGAAGTCGTCCCGCTCCAGCACGTCCTCCAGCAACCCCACGTTCCTCGCCATCAGCCCCTCCATCGAGTCGTCGATCATGCCGCTCGTCACCTGCCCCATCCGCTGGATCACAGAGTTGACCGGCAGCTCCTCGACGTTCACGAGCACCTGGAGGATCATGCTCCGCTCGCCCTCCTCGAGCAGCTCGACACCTATCATCTTGCTGGACACGACCCTCCTTATGACCTCCCTGTACCTCTTGGCGTCGGGGGGCAGGCTCACCCTGATCACTTTGAAGCCAGCCAGGTAGCGCGACATCAGCTCCCGGACGAGCGCGCCCTCGCTCACGCCCTCCCTCACCTGTAGCTTGCTCTCCGGCCTCTTCGCTTCCTGGAGCGGGGGCGGGACGATCCTCAACGACCCGTCGGGCTCGAGGACGATCGAGACCGTAGCGCCCCGGTCCAAACCCACGCGCTTCGCCCAGCTCTTGGGGAGGGAGACGACGTACGTCGACCTACCGATCAGCTGGACTTTCCGGACTACCTCCCTCACCTCCATAATAACCACACTATAGTCTACTTACCGCTCTTCCCCATTCCCATCCCCTTTTAACCTTTACTTACATGCGCGCGGGCCCGTCGAAGGCGACGAGCAGCGTCCCGCAGCCGTCCCCGCAGCCCAGCAGCTCGGCGAGGTACCTGTGAGTGGGGGGCGAGGGCGAGGCGGCGACGGGCTCGCGGACCAGCCCGTCCAGCTCGGGCAGCCGCAGCGGCAGGACCACCAGGACGTGCTCGCCCCTCGCGCGCGCCAGAGCCCGCGCGTCCACGCGGACCCCCCTCTCGTCGATCGCCCCCACTACGGACTCTCCGACCTTGATCAGGGCGTAGGGCCCCGGGGGCCACCTGAAGCTGGGGGAGGTCGCCGCGGCCAGCACGTGGCGCCGCTTCAAGCACTCGAATACGCCGAGGTTCACCGGCCGCCCCCAGGGCGTGAGCGCGCGGGAGTAGGCTTCCTCGAGCTCCCTGACGCGCTCGACCTCCTCCACCTTCAAGAGGCGGCCCCCAAGGACGCCCCTGCCGGCGAGGGCCTTGAGCACCTCCTCGGCGGGGCTCATAACCTGACGGGTTTGCCCTCGGCGCTCGAGCGGATCACTGCCTCGATGATCCTCACGTTCTCCACGCCGTCCTCGGCCGTTACCGCGGGCTCCGAGAGCCCGAGCACGCACCGCAGGAAGTGCCGGTCGGCCTCCCTGAGGAAGCCGGCCGCGAGCCCGTGCATCCTGTGCAGCTTCGCTAGGTGCGGGTACCCGTACGACTTGGCTGCGACGGCGATCGCCTCCCTCTCCGTGTCCACGTGCACGGCTCCCTCTGTGCACACGAGCTCCAGCTTGAAGTCGAAGATCGAGGGCGAGGACTCGGGGAGGACCCAGCCGCTCTCGAGCAGCGCGAAGCCCTCGTCGAACCTCAGGACGGCGGCGTACGCGTCGGGCGTCCCCAGGTCGCGCAGGACCTTCGACACGGAGACCGCGTACACCTCCCTCACCGGCCGCTCGAAGTACCAGCGGGCGAGGTCGGCGGTGTGGCTCATCAGGAAGAAGGCGACGCTCGTCCTCGAAGCCCAGCTCAGCATCCTCCTCGGGACGTGCAGGGTGTCGCTCAGCCTAGCGTACATGTAGAGGGGGGACCCCAGCTCGCCGCGGCGCAGCAGCTCCTTAACGTGGGCGAAGGGCGGGTTGAAGCGGTTCTCGAAGTTCACCATCAGGATCGCGCCCCTCCTCCCGGCTTCAGCCGCCATCCGCTCGGCCTCCTCCAGCCTCGTGGCCATCGGCTTCTCCACGAGGACGTGCTTGCCGCACTCGAGCGCGGCCATCACGGGTTCGAAGTGCAGGTGGTCGGGCGTGGCCACGACGACGGCGTCCACTCCGCCCCTCTCGCACAGCTCCCGGGCGCTCCCGTAAGCCGCGGGCACCCCGTACTCCTCGGCGACTTTCTTCGCCCGAGCCAGGTCGACGTCGGCCACCGCCACGAGCTCCGCCCCCTCGATGCCCTTCAGGGCTTCCACGTGCGCGAGGCCCTGGTTGCCCAACCCCACGACGCCAACCTTGACCTTGCCCGCCACGGGCGCCTGTGTGAGGCCTGCCATATTAAAGCGCCGCTGCGCAGCGCCGTGTCCCGGTTCCGACTTGATAACGGCGGCCTCGAGCTTGAGCTTCTCATCCTTTTCCCTTCAGCCGCGCGACCTCAGCGGAAGCTGCCTGTTTACAGATTGTAAGCGCGCACTAAGGGACGTAGCTGGTGGAGCGCGGGGGAGGGGCTCAGTGGAGCTATTCTCAGCTATTTAGCTGGGACGCGCAATTAGCTTCTTATACCCCTGCCATGAAAGGAATACCGGGGGCTGGGGGTCAGCGTCGAGTGGTGTCTTCACGGCTACGCGCGCCTGGTTGTCATCATCCCCCAGCCTTCCCCCTCTCAAAGGTCTTTAGCGAAGCGATCACTCTCGTAGAGGAGCTGCGCCTGCCCGCGCCCATCCCCCTCCTCGCCCTCCTCCGCGAGCCTGAGCGCGCGCATCTTCGCCAGCCTAGCTCCGCTGGAGCGTTCTCTATAGCTGCTAGAGTATTCTCTATTCTTTTCTTTAACTTTCTGTTTAAAAAAGATTACTTTCGAGGTTTTTCACATCGAATTTATAAGCCCCCGCCTCGCCTTTCGCGCGCGGCAGCGGAAGTGCAGCTTTCACCACTTCAGGGCTTTTGATCCACCCGCCCAACAATAGGTCCTCGAAGCCCAGCTCCCTCACGCTCTTGCCGAGCCTCGCGCGGCTCGGGCTGCACAGCTTCCCGGACTCGACAAGGTAGCGGTGAAGCGTGTTGTCGCTGCAGCTCTTCCTCGCCCGGAGCTAGGCTAGGAACCTTTCCGCCCCCCTTCCTGCTCTCGGGCGGCGGGGGCGGTAGAACCTCCCACGCCAGCCCCTCTATCGGCTCCAGCCGGTTCGCGAGCAGCGTCTCGGAGCTCAGCTCGATGGTGGTGCGAACGTCAACGCCCCTCTTCCGACGAGTAGTCCCGTTTAAACCGTCCGTGTTCTTCACACAAACCGTCAGCTTTCCTAGCCTTCGTCATTCCCCCCGCGGAGGTCTGCAGTTCCAGCGCACATCATCCGGTACCTGCGCGCGCGAAAGCCTAATAATTTAGCGGCGCGGTGCTGCGCGCATGGCAGCCCGCTTCAAGGGCAAGGTTGCGATCGTGACCGGCGGCGCCCGCGGGATCGGGGCGGCGATCGCGACGAGGCTGGGCAGGGAGGGCGCCAGAGTCGTCGTCTTCGACATCGACAGGGAAGCGGGGGAGAAGCGGGTGGAGATGCTCAGGGCTGAGGGCATCGACGCGGTCTTCGTGCACGGCGACGTTGCGCGGGAGCCCGACGTCGCGCGCTGCGTGAGCGCCGCTGTGGAGACCTTCGGCCGGTTGGACGTGCTCGTGAACAACGCGGGCATCGGCTCCTCGGGGAGACCGGTGTTCGAGCAGACTCTCGAGGAGTGGGAGCGGGTGATATCCGTCAACCTCACCGGGCCCTACCTCTTCGCGAAGCACGCGGCGAAGGTGATGGCTGAGCGGGGCGGAGGGGTGATCGTGAACATCGCGAGCACGCGCGCCCTCCAGTCCGAGCCCAACACCGAGCCCTACAGCGCCTCGAAGGGAGGTCTGCTCGCCCTGACGCACGCGCTGGCGGTGAGCCTAGCCCCTTACAGAATCCGGGTCGTGGCGGTATCGCCCGGCTGGATCGACACGAGCGAGTGGCAGCTTCCGCCCCGCAAGCCCCAGCTGACCCGCCTCGACCACGAGCAGCACCCGGCCGGCCGGGTCGGCAGGCCCGAGGACGTGGCGGCGCTCGTCGCCTTCCTCGCGTCGGACGAAGCCGGCTTCATCACGGGGGTCAACGTCGTGATCGACGGCGGGATGACGATCAAGATGCTGTACCTGGACGACGCGGTCATTGAGAGCGCGGTGGCGCTGCTCACCGGGGACCGCGAGCTCGCCGCGCTGATCAGGAGGGCGCTGGCGGGGGGCGACCTGGGAAGGGTCAAGGGGGCGCTCAAGGCGGCGCTAGGGGCGTGAAGCCCGACGCGCGCAGCGCGCAGCCGCGTCGTACACCGCGATGATGTTCTCCACGGGGGTGCCCGGCAGGATCGTGTGGCTCGGCCTCAGCGTGTAGCCGGTGGGGCCCAGGTTCTCGATCAGCCACTCGACCTCCCTCCCCACCTCGTCGGCGCTCAGGAAGGGCAGCCTCTGCACCCCCAGCCCCCCTTCGAAGCTGATCTCGTCCCCGTACGCTTCTTTGATCCGCTTGACGTCCATGCACTCCGGCTGTATCGGCTCGAGGACGTCCACCCCCACCTCGATGAGGTCCGGTATTATCGGCTCGATCCACCCGTCGCTGTGGAAGTGGAAGAAGGCGCCCCGCTTGTGGATCGCCCGCGCCAGGCGCTCGTACCTCGGCTTCAGGAACCGCCTCCACAGCTGCGGGGAGATGAGCATCGTTGTCTGAGCCCCCACGTCGTCGCCGCTGTACACTTGGTCGACGCCGGCGTCGGCGAGGAGCGCCGCCTGCTGCTCGGCGATCGCGAAGAGCTTGTCGAGCACGTAATCGACCTTCCACGGCTCCCTCAGCATCGCCCTGTAGATCGCGTTGTAGCCGAAGAGGGCGCACGCGGTCTCGAAGGGCTGGAGCGCGTAAGCGACCACGCAGTAGCTCTCGTGCTCCCTCCTGAACTTCTCCACCGCGGCGTAGTCCTCCTCGTTCACCTCGGGGAACGGGTACTCCCTCACGTCCATCCTCTCCAGCGGGTGCACCACGTGCATGCTCGTCCTACCGTCGCTCGAGGTGGCGTGCAGCACGCCCCAGCTGTCCCGCCACAGCCTCCTCCCGCCCACCTCGACCCAGCCGGGCTCGAAGCCCCCGCGCAAGCCGATGCCGAGGAAGCTGATGTTCGGGAGGAAGCCCCTGTAGTCCACCTGGAGGCGCCTGAGCAGCCGCTCGAGGTCGCTCTCCCCCAACCTCGCGGCGAGGCTCCCGTAGGGCTCCGGCCGCTCGATCCAGATGCTCAAGGGGATCCTGTCCACCTCCTCCCTCAGCACCGCCCTCAGGCACCGCTTCCTCGGCTCCATCGAGCTCGCGAGCGCCTCGAGGTAGAAAAGCGCTGCGCCCTCGGTGCGGCTCGGCGGGGGCGCCGGCGCGCTACTCCTCGATCTCGATGCGCAGCGTCCGAGCCTTTTCGGGGACACCCTTCAGCGTTGTCACCATTGCTATTACGACCCTCTTGAAAAGGTTCTGGACGAACGGGTTAAGGTCGATCGGCTTGCCGTCGACGAGCACCTTAACCTTCGAGCTCAGAACTGCGCAATCCCGGGGGCTCGCCTCCCCCCTGAGCACGGCTGCGGCCAGCGCGACGCAGCTGCCGTACCTGCAGGACCCGCAGTCCAGGCCCGCGGGCGGCTCGAAAGCCTTCTCCTCGATCAAACCGGCGAGCTCCTCCTCCTCGCCGGGCCCGTATACGGGGACGCTCGCGCCCGCTACGCTCCCCGACGGAGCGTAGGCTGCGATCGTGAGAGGGTGCGCGAGCTTCTCGAGCTCCTCCCCGCTCCTGACCACCGCGACTCTAACTCCTGGGAAGCTCTCCTTGAAGCCCTCCGCGACCAGGAAGTCGTAGGATCTGAGCAGCGAGAGCGCCTCGGAGAGCGCGAGGCTGCGCCTCTCGAGGATCTCGACCGCCTCCTGGGACACCGCCAGCGCGACGGCTGCACCAGCTTCGAAAAGCTTGGCCGAGTCCGTGGGGCTCAGGGTTAAGCTGCCGTGAGCGTGCTTCAGCGCAGCCACCCTGTAGCCGCGCGAGGAGAGGATCCTGACGAGCTTGGTCGCTAGCGCGGTTTTGCCGGAGCCCTTGAAGCCGACCACCGCGACCGCCTTCACGGCTGCGGCGCTTCACGCGGTCGCCTAAACTTTTCCACGGCGAAAACGCTCGCCTACCAAGCGCTCGATAAGGTGGCTAGCGCCCCACTAAAGCAAGTTAAAAACACAATGCATCGTTTTTAGGAGGAGCATTGCTTTCCCTTCGCTTCCTTCTCGGCCGAGAGTTCAGCTTGTCTCCTGAGTTCTTTAAACGGCTTTTTTAGATCAAGGGCTCCTTCGAGCACCTCGAGGGGGTCTGAAGGCAGGGGGACCACCTTAAGGTGGTCGCCGACGTTGATGACCAGCACTTTTCTCTTAATGTTTAGCGCCTCTCTCAGCTTCTTAGGGATTGTGAGCCTCCCTTTGCTATCCAACTCCAAAATAATCAACAGTTTCCACCCTGCTTTAAGCGGATAAAGAGTGGGATTAAATTTCTCGCCACCAATGGGAAACTGAGGATCGTTAGCGCGGCACGCTGTGCTTCACTGTTTTTACGGCTTCCCGCCCGAAGCCTCTGCTACGCGCTTAGAATCTCCTTCCGGCGCTAGTGCTTCATCCACAGCCTTCACCAGCTTCTCGACTTCCTGCAGCGCGTCCTCCACGTCCTCCCTGGTGGCCAGGTTCTCGTAGAAGTTCTTGTGCATGGAGTCGGCCTGCCTGAAGACCGCCCTCACCCAGTCGCCCAGCTCCCTCGCCACCTCGTTCTTGTACGCCCACAGCTCCGCGTGGCTCTCGATCCTCCGCCCCCTCCTGCGCAGGGCGTGCGCCTTTATCGCGAGCGCGCACGCGCCCCAAACCTTCTCCGAAGCCTGCCTCAAGTCGCCCCTCTCGAGCTCGATGCGGGCTTGGCGCAGGAGGTCCTTAGCCCCCTCGATGAAGCTTAGAGCGGCGTCGAGCGGGTCGAGCCCTTCTACGGCGATCTCGGCCAAGTACTCGCTGATGCTCATGCCCCTCCCCTCCGCCCTCCTCAGCAGCTCCCTGTAGACGGCGTCGGGCACCGCCACCTGCACGACCGCGCGGTAACAGCGGCGCCGCCCGTATAAAACCTGGCGTGCGCTAAGGCTTAAGTAGGCGCGAGGGCCCAGCTAGGGCATGGAGCAGAGGAGGTTGGGGAGGACCGGCTACAAGGTGACGGTTCTCACGATCGGTGGGGCTGGGATAGGCTTCGTGCCGGACCCCCAGGAGGGCGTGAAAGCGTTCGAGTTCGCTTTGGAGAAGGGGCTCAACATGCTGGACATCGCCCCCAGCTACGGCGACGCCGAGGTCAGGGCCGGCCCGCTCGTGAGGAAGTACAGGAGCAGGCTCGTCATCGCCGAGAAGACAATGGAAAGGACGAAGGAGGGGGCTTGGGCCGAGCTGAAGCGCTCCCTCGAGAGGCTGGGGGCCGGCTACTTCGACATCTACCAGTTCCACGCCGTCAGCTCCCTCGAGGAGCTGGACAGGATATTCGACAAGGGCGGGGCCCTCGAGGCGTTCCTCGAGGCGAAGGAGCAGGGGTTGATCAAGTACATCGGCATCACCGTCCACAACGACATGCGGATCGTGCTGAAGGCCCTGGAGCGCTTCGACTTCGACACGGTCCTCATACCCGTCAACGTGGGCAGCTTCATCGCTCCGAGCCCGGAGAACGACTTCCGGCCGGTGCTCAAAGCCGCCGTCGACAGGGACGTGGGGGTTATCGCGATCAAGGCCGTATCGAAGGGCAGGTGGCCCGGCGGCCAGCGGCGGGCCATCGGGGACCGCCCCTTCGCCACCTGGTACGAACCCCTCGAGGAGCAGGAGGACATCGACAAGGCCCTCTGGTTCACGCTTTCGCAGGAGGGGGTGACGACTTACTCGATGAGCTCCGAAGTGAGGCTCTGGCCGAAGATCATAAGCGCGGGCGAGAGGTTCAGGAAGCTGAGCGAGGAGGAGCAGAAGGAAATCGTGGAGTACTTCAAGCGCAAGGGCGTGCGTCCGCTCTTCCCCGAGTGAAACCGTTCTCCTCGTGTGAAAGAGTATAAGGAAATTAAGGAAATTAGGATCCCAGTCGTGTGCACTGTGTGGGTAAGATCAGGACCGTTTTGGGCGATATACACCCCTCTTCCCTCGGTTTGACGCTGTCGCACGAGCACGTGATGTGCGATTTCGTCGGCGCCAGGAGCGTGGACAGGAGCAGGTACGATAGGCGCGAGGTTGTCCGGACGATGCTTCCCTACCTCCTCGAGATCAGGCAGCTCGGCGTGACGGGTTTCGTCGACTGCACGCCGGCCTTCATAGGCAGGGACCCCATCGTGCTGGTGGAGCTCTCGAAGGCTGCGGGCATCCACATTTTGACGAACACCGGCCTGTACAAGGAGCCGTACCTGCCCGATTACGCCTACGAGCGCTCTGCGGACGAGCTGGCGGCGATGTGGGTAGCCGAGATCGAGGAAGGGGTTGAGGACGAGATCGTGAGGGCTAGGACCGGCAGAGTCGAAAGGTTCCCGGTGAAAGCGGGTTTCGTGAAGATCGCGGTCAACCCCGGGTCCATCGAGCCGGTGCAGGAGAAGATCGTCGGGGCGGCGGTCCGGTGCAGCCAGCTCGCAGGCGCGGCTGTAGTCTGCCACACGGGCCACCCGGTCGCCGTACTCGAGCTGCTGAGAGTGGTTAAAGAGGAGAGGCTGGAGCCCGACAGGCTCGTGGTCGCCCACCTTGACGCGGTAGACGACTGGAGCGTGCACGCGAAAGTGCTCGAGTGGGGCGCGTGGGCATCGTACGACGGGGTCAGCGAGTCCACCGCGGAGAGGACGCTCAAGCTCTTGGAGCTCGCGCTCGCGGAGGGCTTTGAGGAACAGATCCTCCTATCTCAGGACGCGGGGTGGTATAACGTGGGGGAGCCTGGAGGAGGCCGGATTAGAGGGTACTCGTACCTAGTGAAGGTTTTCAGCCATCTTATCGAGGAGAAGTTTGGGAAGAGCCTAGTGGAGAAGCTGCTCGTTCGAAACCCGGCCCGCGCCTTCGAGATGAGGTGAGCCGCGCTTCAAGCGCTGCTCGTCTCGAGCTTCGCGATCATGCTTTTTATTCGGCAAAACTGGCAAACAGGGCTCGAGCTGGGCTCGCCACACTTAGAGCATGAGAGGAGGCTCGGCTCCTCACACTGATGAGAGGCTGTATCCTCTCGAGGAAGCTCCTCAGCATCTGGAACTTGACGCTCGGGTGCTCCAGCTCGAGCAGGTCCAGCACCCTCTTGTACTCGAAGCTGGAGGCGCCGCTCGAGTAGGGGCACTTCCACGTCACGTGCTCGAGCCCCAGCGCCTCCACGTACAGCTTCGTGTCCCTCTCGGGCGTCTCGACGAGGGGCTTCGCCCTCGCGACAAGCTTGCCCTCCGGCGGCAGGTACGGCCTCAGCTTGGCCAGCGCCCTCAGGTCCCCCCTGATGTACGCTTGGAGGAGGGCCGCCAGGAAATCGTCGAGGTTGTGACCGGTCGCCAGCACGTGGGCCCCCAGCTCCCTCGCCTCCCTGTTCAGCACGTACCGCTTCACGGCGCCGCACAGGGAGCACACGGGCCTGCGCAACCCCCTCAGCTCGTCCACCGAGAACCCGTACTCCCCCCGCAGGTCGACGACCCTGCACGGGACGCCCAGCCTCTCGCAAACCCTCCTGGCGAGAGGGACGTACCTGTCGCTGTGGCCCGCTATGCCCAGGTCGATCGTGATCGCGACCAGCTCGACCCCCAGCTTCCCCCTGAGCTTCCACAGCGAGTGGAGCAGCGCGACGCTGTCCTTACCCCCCGAGACCGCCACCGCGACCCTCGAGCCGCGCTCGAACATCCCGTACCGCTCGACCGTGCGCTCCACCCTCCGCTCGAAGAAGCGGACGAAATCGTCCCTGCACAGCTGGAGGTTCGCGTACTCGAGCCTCGCGTAAGCCGGAGCCCCGCAAACCCTGCACCTGCCCGCCATACCCGCGCCCTCGCCGCCTGGAGCCTTAAAGCGGTGCGCCGGGGAAAAGTTTATCTGTAGGAAGAATGAACCTAAAAGCTCCGTGAGCGGGGCGCAAGCTGTTGGAGGGGTCCGCGGGGGGCTGGAGAGGGCGCTGCTTATCGTGCTGCTGGTTTGGGCGGTGGCGGCTAGCGCCGTTGCGGCGTACGTGTACCAGCAGGCGGAGGGGTTGAGGAGCGAGCTCTCGTCGGCGAAGGCCGCTCTCGCCGCGAGGGAGTCCGAGCTGCGCGCGCTGCGCGCCAGGGTCGTGCTCGTCAACGTGGCGATCGACTACGGCAACGGCACCGTGAAGTGGTTCAACTCCACGCCGCTCCCGCAGGGAGCCACGGTCCTGACGGCGCTGCTCTGCACGGCCTCCCGCGTCGAGTACGTGTACGGCAAGTACGGGGCTTACGTCAGAGCCGTGGACGGGGTCGAGGAGAAGATAATTTCGAAGAGCGAGGGCTACAGCTGGCTCTGGTACATCTTCAAGGAGGGGAAGTGGGCGATGGGCCCCGTCGCCGCCGACGCCTACAAGCTCTCCGACGGGGACACCATCATGTGGAGGTATGAGCACTGGAAGTTCTAAGGCGCTGGAGCTCAGCGGGGAGAGGGAGGTTCAAGCCGTAGCCTTGCTCCTTCTTTTGAGCGAGGGGGTGAGGGGCAGGTACTCGGCAAGCTCCCTCCTCGGCTTGAGGGAGGGGGTCGTGCGGGGGCTGTACGAGGATTTGAAGGAACTTGGCTACGTTGAAGCGAGGCGCGGTGGGGCTCGGATCACGGAGCTGGGTAGGAGGTGGCTGGCGGAGCGGTTGAGGCTCCGCGGGATCCTCGGGGCGAAGCTGCTGGAGGAGGTCGAGGCGTGGGGGTCCAAGTACGCGGGGGCGGCAGCCTCCCTCGAGCGCGAGGTCCGGAGGGTTGTCGCGGTGAGGGACGCCGCGGTCAGGGGCGGCGCGGCGATGGCCCTCATCGTGAAGAGGTCGGCGAGGGGCTTCTACCTGCCCCTCGTCGAGGAGTACGACCTGGAAGCGGGAGCCCCCGGCGTCTGCAGGGCGCTGGAGGGGCTGCCGGAGGGGCGGTCGTACCTCGTGGTGCTGGGCGAGAGCCTTTACGCTTGCGTGAGGGGCTTACTCAGCGCCGCCGCGGCCGCGGAGGGCGGTTGAGCGTGGACGCCAAGCGCGTAGCCCTGATCTCCACGTTCACCGCGCTGGCCGTGGCCCTGCGCCTGCTGAAGCACGCGGTCGCGGGGACCTTCCAGTTCGTGAACGCCCCTCTCGCCATCGCGATGGTGGCAGCCTACGCGGGGGGTCCGTGGGCCGGCGCCGCCGTGGGTGCTCTCTCCTTCGTCGTCAGCGACCTCCTCATATGGCTGGGCCCCTGGACCCCCATCAACGCTGCTCTAGCCGCCGCGGTCGGCTGGCTCTGGGGCTTCGCCGCCCGCGCGGCGCGCAGCAGGATCGCGCTCTTCGTCCTAGCCTACCTCTCGACCTTCGCTTACGACGTGCTGTCCTCCGTGCTCGGATACCTGATCTACCTGCCGGGCGCCAGCAGCGCCCTAGCGCTCGCGCTCGTCGGGTTGTTCCTCCCCGCGGGCGGCGGCTGGATGGTCGGCGTGGGTCCCCTCACGGAGTTCACCACGGCCGCGCTCGCTGTCTTGTCGATCGAAGCCCTGCGGAGGGGCTCCCCCCAGCTGGCGGCGACACGAATATAAGCGGGGGAGCGCGCTCAACCCGTGCGCGCGCTGGTCGCGCTCGTCGCGCTTCTCGCGCTGGCCCAGCTGGCGGCGGCTGGCCCGATAGCGCTGCTGGCTAGCGACGGCAGCACGCCCCTCGTCGGAGCGAGGATCGTGGCCGAGAAGCTGGACGGCGAGCGCGTCGAGCTGACCGTGCCGCCCGACGGCTCGGTGACGGTCAGGGAGGTGCCGCTGGGCATCCTGAAGATCACGGTTGTCAGCTGGAAGGGGGTCCCCGTCAACTACCAGTGCGTCGTGACGCCGCTGAACGCGACTGTTGTGGTCCCCAAGGTCCACAGGCTGGTGGTGAGCGTCGTGGGCTCGAGGGGGCAGGGGCTGGGCGGGGCTGCGGTCGAGGTGCTGTACGAGGGTAGGACCGTCGAGAGGGGGGTCGCCGACGGGGCCGGGAACTACGCGACCCTGCTGCCGGCCGCCAGCTACGTGGTGAGAGCCGAGTACGGGGGCAAGAGAGCGGAGAGGCGGGGGGACC
>OFEJ01000274.1_pt1 | contig 16326 bp, 13 predicted proteins | sample 1521051 | NCBI WGS metagenome assembly OFEJ01 (sample SAMN06268701, study PRJEB24108) | sediment metagenome | isolation source: Joseph's Coat, Yellowstone National Park, Wyoming, USA | place: USA:Joseph's Coat, Yellowstone National Park, Wyoming, USA | reverse complement strand
AAAAGCTCTTCCACCATTTTAATTTCTCTCGAATTCTGTAGAGAATATTATAGATATGTGTTAAATCCATTTTATCAACCTTTTTACAAAATTTCTTGGTGAAAATTTCATTGCGGAATTTACTGCATTTTTTCTTATTTTTATTATGTCTTTTTTGGAGAGTTTCCGATATTCATAAATTGTTTTTTCAACGGAGGGAAATTTATATAAAAATCCATTAACTTTATTCTTAATAATTTCTGAGGCTCCGCATCCCCTAGGTACTAAAACTATACAACCACTACTCATTGCTTCTAGTACTGTTAGTCCAAAGAATTCGTAAGGATTTGTAAATACATAAATATCTGCCTTGCTATAAAAAGAGTAGAGCTTGCTATCACTTACATTTATAAAGAATTTCACTGATGGAAATCTCTTCTTTAAATAAAGAAGATATTTTTTGTTTTTATTGCTGTCCACATATCCTGCAAAATTTATTTTTAAGTTTTTTATTTTACTTAACCGTTCCAGAATAGTTTCATACCTTTTAAAAGGGTGTAATCTTCCTGTAAGTAGAACTAGATTCTTTTCTTTTTTTAATTTCTTAGAGCTAGTCACTTCTAATATAGGTGGATAGACAACCCTACAATTTATATTGTGTATTCTTTTAACAATCTTAGCTGTAAGTTTAGAGTTAGCAATAAAAAATACGTTTTTTGTTTTTTTGAAATATCTTTCGCCTGATGCGAAGAAAAGAAGAATAAAAAAGGATATGAGGAGAGTTGAGAGTCGTGTTATTATGTTTCTCTTTAAATCCTCAACTGGTGTATGGAAATAAACTATTACTCTTTTTGCATATTTTGAGAAAAAATCAGTGTAATAGAGATAGTCACCACTACACATTATTAAATCGAATTCGAGTTTTTTTAAAAAGTGTAGAGATTTAAGAAGAATGTAGATGTTATTAATTTGCGGGAAATAATAATTCAATACTTTCCTTGCAGCTCCAAAGGATTTGATAATAGCTTTATTTGAAAAAAATGAATAAGTTGGTAATTTATCGGAAAAAATATAAACAATATGATTTGATTTTATAAATTCTTCTACCATGAGTAAAGTTGCTCTTTGCTCACCACCTTTAACATCTAAGTAAGGTTGAAATACAGCGATTTTCATACTTTCTTTATTAATTTACAAATTTAACTTCTTATATATTTCAACTAAAGTACTCACATGATCATTCCAAGTTAATTTACTTCTTATTAATAGCTTTCTTTGATCTTTAAGTGGACTGAATTCCTTTCTGATTATTTTTTCAAGTAGCAATTTTAGTTGGCTAAATTTTTTTATTTTGTATATCGGTAAAATTTCTCCTATTCCTGCATTTGTACCTATAATATAAGGAACTTCACAAGCCATTGCTTCGAGCAACGGAACTCCAAATCCTTCATATAAGCTCGGGAAAACAAAAACATCGAGAGAACCATAAAAATCTGGGAGCTTTTCCTCGCTAATGAACCCAACGAATTCTACATTAGTAAGTTTAAGTTTATTTTTGAGTTCCATAAGAAATGATAATCTTGGCCCATCTCCAGCTATCTTAACATGAATGTTGTCTTTCAAACTCCTAGCACTATAAAGTAACCACTCCACATTTTTTCTTTTTCCTAAGCCTCCAACATAACCCACAACAATTTTTCTATTATTTAGATTCTTTTTAGTTTTTTTGGGTCTAAAATGATTTAAATCTATACCCCATGGAAGTGTAAATATTTTATCTTCAGAAAATCCTACTATATTTATTAAATCTTCTTTACTTTGTCTTGAAGGAGTTATAATTATTTTTGCTCTCTTTGCTATCCAATACATCATTTTTATATACTTTTCTGATAACCATCTTCTCTCTTTTATTTTGTAGATTATTGCATCGTGTATGGTTACTATAGATTTGCTTCTTACTTCTCTAGAAAGTAAAATTGGTAAAGAAGATTCTGGCATCAAAAAATGGTAAATATCAAAATCTCTATTCAAAACATTTTTAGGAGATTCAACTAAATCAAATAAATAAGAATTTTTACTTCTACTTTCTATCTTTTGCACATCTAAGTCACTAAATTTTCTGATATTTTCATACAAATATCCAGCCATTTTGTATATTCCTTGTCCGCTGTTCTTATCGAAACTTCTACAAACTAATGCGACTTTCATTTTCCAAAACTCACCCCTAAAACATAGGCTATTCTTTTAGTTAATGATATTATAAACCCATAAAGAATTCCACTTATTTTCCTGCTTTTTATCGCCAATTTAAATCCTTCTGTAAAGAAATAAAGAAATGGTATAACTAATAAGAGTAAGAAAAGATGTAGAGAAACAAAAAAAGAAAACAACAACAAGAAAACATAAAACCAAAATCCCACAATAAACAAAAGGTTCTTTTTCATTTTAAAAATGCTTTTACTTTTTCTATCTCCAACTCCATACCTATAAAATTGTTTGAAGAGCTCTTTCAAATTTCTTCTCATTCTCCAATAAACTATTGCATTTTTTGCAAAATAAAACTTACAACCATTCTTTATCAAAATGATGTTAAATAAAGTATCTTCCCCTGTTCTTAGATTTGGATATCCTCCAATTTTTTTCCAACACACTTTTTTAAATGCTATACTACGAGATGACATTCTTGATGGGCTCTTGAAAATTTTTTCTGGAGGAGGTACTATAATAAGTCCTTGAAAATATTCAAAATCATTTGTATAATATGGCCTGTAAATACCAACAACTACATCAACATCTTTTTTTGTAAATGGCCTAGTTATTTCTTTTAACCAATTTCTATCAAGAATGCAACCAGCATCTGTGCAAGCAACAATTTCATTTTTGGACTTTTCTATTGCAATATTTCTTCCTCTGCCAATACTAGCCCCCTTTTCTTGAAATACCTTTATCCATTTATATTTTTTTGAATATTTCTTCAGAATTTCATAGGTTCCATCTGTTGAACCACCATCAACAATAATAAACTCGTCTGGCTTTTTTGTTTGACCTATTACAGATTTCATAAACTCATCAATTGTATCTTTTTCATTCAAAACTGTAGTTATCAAAGAAACTTTCATAATAATTTTTCCAAAAACATTAAAATAAATAGAAACTTTTAACTGCTTAATAGATAATCGACTATCCTTTTAGATGCTTTTCCATCTCCATAAGGATTTTTGAATTTTGGTATCTTGAATGTAGAACCTTCTAGCATTTCTATAATTCTTTTAGAGTATTCTACATCTAATCTGGTAAGGAAATTAATGCCAGTTTTCAATCCTTCTTGTCTCTCGGTTTCTTTCCTTAGTATAATACAAGGCTTCTTCAACACCAAGCTCTCTTCTTGTATTGATCCTCCATCAGTCACTAAATAAGTTGAGTTTTTTATTAACCAAAGAAACTCTATATAACTCAGCAAAGGCGAAAAATATATTTCTTTATCTTTTAATTCATTCAACAAACCAAACTTTTTCAATTGTAGTTTTGTGTTGTCATGAATAGGCCAATAAATTGGATAAGAAATGTTTTTTATTATCTCAACTATTCTTCTCATTCTTTCTTTAGATTTAATGTTCTCATGCCTATGAACATTAACAACAACATATTTCTTTTCTTTTGGCTTCTTCAACTTTCTCTTTTTTGCAATTTCTAAAGAAATCAAAACAGTATCAACAATTGTATTTCCAGTTTTGATAATTTCTCCCTTAACTTTTTCTTTTTTCAAGTTCTCCACACTTAAATCTGAAGGTGCAAAAAGTATATCAGAAAATCTATCTGCAATTCTTCTAGAGATTTCCTCTGGGAACGGTTCAAATAAATTAAAAGAACGAAGGCCGGCCTCTAAATGGGCATTTTCCCAAGATTTCCTTCCCCAAAAATTAGAAGATGCTATAGCTGCCGAAGCTGTAGTTAATGTATCTCCATGAAATAGAACGTATTTTGGTTGTAATTTATTCAAAACAAACCTGATTTTTTTGATAAGTGTTGCTCCCCAGAAAATTGCCTTATTAGTTTTAGTCATGAATCGTGAAGAAGTTTTGGGTGGATTATACAGTAAAATATCAGGATTTTTAATCCCAAAATCTTTTGCCAAATCTGATAGTGAGTGCTGTCCAGTATGAATTATACTATACTCAATACTCCTTTTATCTAATTCTTTTATTACTGGAACGCACTTTATTAACTCAGCTTTTGTTCCTATAACTATCGCTATCATACTTAATTATTTTCACCAAGAATATTTATGAAGGTTAAAATAAAGTTTCCATGGAGATTCATCGACTCTTCATATTATAGAAGTTTAATAAATTATCCTCCAAAAGATGTTAAATTTTTAGGGGTAGAGAGGAGTTATGTAAAAGTTATTGACTCTCCAAAACTTTTTACTTTTCAAAAAAGAGTAAAAACTTTCTTGAGAAAAACCGCCGAATTAATAAAGATTCCCAATATAACTTTTACTACCACTTTGAACTTTGACTTAATACACTGCGCTCATTGCTTATTACTAAATAATTTTCCTTGGGTTGTAGATGTAGAACATTATTGGACGTTTTCTGCATCATCTAACATCTCTTATTCAAAATTTGGAAAATTCATAATAAGGAAGATTTTAAGAAAAAATAACTGCAAAAAAATCTTACCTTGGACACATGCTGCAGGAACTACAATTAAAGATGCTCTAAGAGATAAAGAAATAAACAATAAAATTGAAGTTGTTTACCCAGCAATACCAGCAGCAAAGTTAATAAATGCGGTAAAAACAAATAAAACGACTTTATTGTTTATTGGGAGATATTTTTATCAAAAGGGTGGGTTATTTGCTTTGGAGGTTTTCAAAAAATTGAAACAAAAATATGATTGTAGGTGTATCCTTATATCACTAACAATTCCGAAGTATTTAAAAGAAAAATATGGAGATTTTGTTGAAATTTATGATTCTGTTTCTGAAGATGTTTTATTCAATGAAATTTATCCATCTTCCGATATTTTCATTTATCCCGGATTTTCTGATACCTTTGGATTTTCTTTATTAGAAGCTATGTCATTTGGAATACCAATAGTTACAGTAGATGGGTTCGCACGAAAAGAGATTGTAGAAAATGGAAAGAATGGTTTTGTTATAGAAAGGCCTAATGATATAAGAATATATCGAATTGGAAAAAAAGAAAGAAAAGTGATAAATGAAATTGTTGAGAAAGCATCGATACTAATAGAATCTTCCTCTCTAAGAAGAAAAATGGGAAAATATGGTAGAATGTTGGTAGAAAAAGGTAGATTCTCTATTAAAGAAAGAAATAAAAAACTGAAAGAAATATATGAAGAAGCAATTAGGTATTAATATGAAAAGACTCTTGGTATTAGATATCTGACCTGGTGAGAACCCTTATAAACCTCTAAAAAATGAAATAGTTATCTCTATTGATTTTAACAAAAAATTTAATCCTAATAAAATTCATGATTTAAAAAAATTTCCATGGCCATTTAAGGATAACACATTTGACAAAATTTATGCTTCTCATATTATAGAGCATATTCCTGATACAGTTAGAGTAATGGAAGAAATTTATAGAATAGCAAAACCCGGTGCCACAGTAATAATAAGAGTTCCACACTTTTCTTCCAGATCTGCATGGGTAAATCCAACACATTATAGGGCTTTTAGTATAGGTTCTTTTGATTATTTTTCTAAAGACATAAAGGAACACTATGGAAATTGTAACTTTAGAGTTATTAAAAGAGAATTAAGATATACTAGACCTGACGTTTCGCACAATATGATAACTAAATTATTCACTCGACTTCTTAATTTTTTTGCAAATTTAAATCAGAGCTTTTGTGAAAGGATATGGTGTTATTGGGTTGGAGGTTTCTCAGAAATATATTTCGAATTGAAAGTCATTAAGTAGATAGAAGAAAATCTTTAATAACTATGTACAATTTTTGAAAATGTTCTTACTTACATATAATCTGTCATTTAATTTTTAGAAGAAAATCTCTTGAAAAGATTTGGGAGAGAATAGAAACGACAAAATAATTATATCTTTCCTTTTGAAGCAAAGATACCTTGCTACTTGACGTATCAGATAGATAAAAATTCAACAATATTACACTCTTTCTTTTTCAATACGATTTTATAAATTCGTTTGGTACAAATAATGAATATGAACTCAATAGGATTAACTAAAATTGATTTGAAGAAAAGGATAACGTTAATAATGGGTGGATAAGATTGCATTTTACCAAAAGAAAGCATAAAATTATTTTAAACTTGGGTTGTGGAGAAGAAACTTACGGGGACGTAAGAGTTGATATATATCCAACTACAAGTACAACTCATGTTATGGACATTGAGAAAGGTTTACCTAGGGGATGGAGTAACAAATTTGATATAGTGTATTCAAAAAATCTTCTCGAACATGTAAGGAATCCTGGTTTCCTTATTGAAGAAATGAAAAGGGTATGTAAACCGGGAGGTAAAGTTATAATTATAACAGACAATGCTGGGTTCTGGGAATTTCATGTATTGGGAACACATGTAACACCAAAAATTAAACTAAAGAGACTTCATTTTTATCAAGGTAGAGGCGAACTGGATACTTATTATTCACTATTCACGCGAGAACATCTTATAAATCATTTCAAAAAAGTAAATCTAAAAATAGAAAGTATAACTTACTTGCCTTTTCCTAAAAATGAACCTTTGGGAAAGTTTCGTTTTTTACTCGATTTATTTTGTAAATTCTTATCTTCGACTAAAATTTTTGAAAACTTTGCCTATCCTAGGATTAAAATAGTTGGGGTTAAAGTGGAAAAATGAGATTAGCAATTTTCCACGACTTTTTAATAGAAAGAGGTGGAGGAGAAAGAGTTGTTTTTGCCATTATAAAGTCATGTAGAAAAAATGTTAAAATATTTTCTTCCCTCTATATTCCATCAAAAACATATGAAGATCTTTCATCAAAAAATATAATCTCAGTTGACCATCTTATTTCAACGTTGCTCTCTAAGTTTAGTCTTATAAAACCATTATTCACTATATTTTTCTTTGGAATTCTTCTGAAAAGATACAGAACAATAATAGAAAAGAAATTCGATATTGCTATATTTTCCGGCTTTTATTCAATTTGTCTAGCACCATTTCTAAACATTCCAAAAATCTACTACATAAATTCTGAACCTTTTCAAGAGGCCATGAAAAGGGAAAAAATATAGCATAATTAGCAAACTTTTCGAAAAGTTAGTGAAAGTTTATAGTAGGATTGAAAGAAAATGTCTCAATTCCATGGATTTAATAATAGCTAATTCCAACTATACAAGAAGATTGTATCAATCATATGGTTTCAAAGTCGATAAAGTTATCTATCCTCCTGTAGATACGAAAAGATTTAAAAAGTGGTATAAAAATGTAGGAAACTACTTTTTATTTGTTGGAAGATTACTAATTCATAAAAGACCAGAGATTCCACTTAGGGTATTTGCAAAAATTAAAAATGAGAAACTCATCATTGTAGGAGATGGACCACTAAGAAAGCTAGTCGAATATTATTCCAAAAAGTTCGCAAACATATCTTATTTAGGGAGTGTATCTGATCGAAAATTAAAAGAATTATACAGTGGATGTAAAGCTGTGATATATCTCACAGAAAAAGAACCGTTTGGAATTGTACCAATTGAAGCTAACACTTGTGGAAAACCTGCCATAGTTTCAAATGAAGGTGGTCTTCCCGAAACCATAATAAATGGAAGAACAGGACTCGTGCTAAAACCTGACTATGAAAAGAATCTGCTAAAGGTGTTGAAAGATTTTAATAAATACAAATTTTCTCCAGAAGCTTGTAAGAGAAATGCTAAAAAGTTTGACACCAGCCATTTTGTAAGAAAACTAGTAAGAGTAATTTCAAAAATAAAGAGACAATCTGATGATTAAGTAAAATCTTTATTTTTTATTAAATTCTATTTTATTAGAGAATACAGAAGTTTATTGAAATCGTAAATAAATGAACTCCATTGATATTTTTTGGCAATACTTCTATTTAGTGCTCCTAGTTGCTCGGTCTTTTCCTTTTCAATTAACATTCTTTCTATAACTCTTGCAATCGTTTCTATTTTATCATTTTCTTTGATTTTATAACCAAAGTATGGAAGAGGAACTGTAGATACAATAGCACAACCGGCTGCCATTGCTTCTAAGATAGAATATCCTAAAGTTTCTGCTCGAGAAGGAAGAAAAAAGATTAAAGCTTCCTCATAAAGTTTAATTAATGTTCTTTCAGATACGAATCCTTTCCATTCTACGTTTAATGGGAACTTTTCTAATTTCTCGTGCGGATTTCTTTTTCCTACTAGGATGAATTTAATATGGGGTAACCTTTTTGCGACTTCCATAACTATATCTATTCCTTTCTGTCTTTCTAACCTACCGACAAAAAACACAAACTTCTTCTTTTTTCTTTTCTTAAACTTATTTATCTCAATCCCAGGCGAGATTACTATTGTACGAGCTTTATTGACGCCTAGCTTTAATGCTGATTTTTGTGCAAAATCAGAAAAAAATAGAAAATACGAAAATGGTAACCTAAAAATAATCTTCTCGAGAAGAATAGCAAAAAAGGAAAGCATACCTTTCATTTCTAACCACTTCTTTCCGTATGCTCCATGTACAATACAAATAGAAGGCTTTTTCAGTAAAAACGAAGCAATAGCTGTTGGAATAGCTGAATGATAAGTATTACCAATTAAGACATCGAACCTCTTACCATAAACTAACAGCAATGGAATGCCAAAAATGTTAAATAGTATTCGATGAATTGGCACTCTAACAGTTCTAATTCCGTCAAACTCTTTAATTTCAGGGTTTCCCGAGGTTATTACAATTATTTGATGTTGTCTTCTTAACCGCCTAATTATTTCAAGAAGAAGTTTCTCCCCTCCACCAGAAAACTCTGGGGGAAATATTTCATGCGCTATAAGTAATTTCATTAATTTTATTATTTCCTGCTTACTTATTTACCTGCCTTAAGCAACTAAGAAGCATCTTATAACTATCATATGGCAATTGACAAAATTTTAGCATTAGAATCAAATTAATGATTAGGAAATATTTAAATCACTTGTTGCTTTTTCTTATATTTCTCTTCATTGATTTATCTCCGTCTTTTGGCTACACAGTTTATATTTTCCATGATGGAAAGCATTATGATCATATCCAGATGTTTATAGAGTTGTTCAAAAATAAGAGCTTTCAAGTTGATGAAGGAACATTCTTCCCTAACAATTTAACTAAGTATGATATCTTGTTACTTGAATTTGATTCATACCCAACCCTTACCTTTGACTGGAAAGAAAATGAAACACGTAAATACATTTCTAATGGTGGAATATTTATAGGTGCTGGAGATGGAGGAATGCTAGCCTCTTTAGTATTAACTAATTCTTCTATTTCTTCTAGCTTATGGGCATCTTCTCTTGACTCAGAAATACTCTATAATAATTCAGTGTTATTCAAAGAATACTCTATTGGCGATATACTAAAATTGGGAAGCGCAGCAAGTTACCATCTCACTTATGCCGAATCTCTTTCATCAACGACAATACCACTTTTAAAAATGACAGAAAACAAAAAAGTTATAGCAATTACAAACGAGAAATTCAACATATTTGGTTTTACGTTGGGATGTGGCGGATGGGTAAATACTCCAAACTGTACATATGTCTATTCGTCTTTTATCGATACCATTCTCAACTTTAAACTTAAAAAATTTTCAATTTTTTCTCCTCTCAACAAAACCTACTTCACTACTTTACCCTATACACAAATCCCTCTAAACATTTCCCTTCATTCCTTAAACGAAACTTTCTACATACAAATTTTCATTGACAACAATCTTTTCCTAAATCAAACATTCTACGAAGAAGCAACAATCAACGAAGAGTTAAATCAATCAATTGGCTCTCATTGTATTTCAATCTACACAAACGCGACAAATATAGAAAATCAAACCGTTTGCTATTCAATAGTTAGAGTTTTAGAAAAACCTCTTTTCATTACAGATAAAGATTGGAAAAATATTATTTCTTTAGCACCTTTAAAACAGCCAGTTTTAGTTTTCGATAACAACGAAAATCAAATAAATCATTTTATTGAACTCTTCAAACCTCAACAAATCTTTCTTCTAGGAAACATTAGCTTAAACATCAAAAATTATCCAACGATAAAAATTTCAAAGGAAGATTTAATCCAATTCTTCGAAAACAAAAAAGGAATTTATGCAGATTCTTTAGAAAAATACATTTATGCTTCTCAAATAGCTTCTTTACTAAACTTGCCAATAGTTTTTGAAAAAGAAAATTCAATCTTAGATTTTTCTCAAAACTCAACAGAAGAAATAGAAGATTTTTATTTAAAGCTAGCAAAAGAAAAAGGAATTAACATTAATTACATCATACTCTCAAAGCCAATTGCTTATTCTTCGATAATTTCTTCCTTGAGAAATGGTTTTATAATTTTAACAAACTCAAACAACACAAGCGAAATAAAACAAATTTTAAAACAAAAAGTTTCAAAGTTGAATTCTTTTGGCTTTCTTTTTAACAATTCACAAAACATTTTAAGAGGAAATTACTTGCTTTTAATTGGCTTACCAAGCTTTGAAGTTGAAGATCCTGTAGAAAAACAAAAATTTTTAGGAATAATTCAAGCAGAAGATAAAGAAGATGGAAATATAACTTTAACAGACATTCCTTACGCTGATATAAATGACGATACTTATCTAGATTTTGCGATTGGAAGATTGCCAGAAGATGAAAGCTTAGCTTCTCTAATTTTCTCTAGAGGCTATTTAGATACTAACAAAAAAGCTTTGGTTGCAAGCGAATATTTGTACAATGATTATTTCTCAATTTTAGTCTATGGTGGAGGAGGAATGTTAAACGCAAGAAATGTTGCAGAAATTTTGGAGAAAAAAGGATATGATGTTAGCAGATTAGTAGAGCAAAGAACAAACCACAAAGCTTTCTTAAGTCAATTAAAAACTAGTGAAATCACAAAGTTCATTTTAACTTATGAAGGTTTAAAGAAACTTTTAGAAAAATATGTCTCTGAAAGTTTATCAACAGTTTTAGCGAACGTTTTGCTTTTCTTAAAGGGCTCTCAAGTTGCAGGTGAAGCTTTACAAACTTATTTTGAATATGATTGGAGCTCTTTTGGAGAAAATTATGAAGATGCTTTATACTACTTATCTCAAAAGGAAGCAAATAATGAAAGCATTACTTTAAACGATATTATCAAAATTGTTGAAATACTTTGGCCAAATCCTTGGCCAGAATTAACAAAAGAAAATTTAATCGAAGAAATGCCAAAGACTTCGATAATTTACTATGAAGGTTTAGGGAATGGAAGCTTATGGATTTTGCCAAATAACTTTAAAGAAAGCGGAGATATTTTAAGCTACAGTTTTTGGACTCAACAAATCACAAACTATCAATATAATGGAAGTAAAGTTTTTCTTCCAGAAGACATTCCTTTGATAAACGCAAGAATCGTTTGGGATAATTCTGATTTTGCAGCTTTAGGAAAAATGAAAGATAAATTTTTAGAAAATGGAGCAGCAAGTTTTATTGGAGCTTCAGCCTTAAACTATGCTCCTTTTAGCGGGGAAATTGATTCGAGGTTTTTCTCAAGTGAAAACACAATCGGTAAAGCTTTAGTTTATGCACTAAATTCTTTTCGCTCAGACTGGTTCACTTGGGATCCTTTTGACATAACAAAACCAGGAATAAAAAAGAAATCTTTGCTTGAATTCTTCTTGTTTGGAGATCCATCATTACCCAAAGAAGGAAAGGTTGAATTAGAATATCATAAAATATTATTTGATTGTAAGGAAAATTGTGAGCTAAAAGTTTTCATTCCTTTCAATTATACTTTCAAAGATGGAAAGATTGAATACGAATCTAGAGAAAACCTAATTGAAGAAGATGAACCAATAACTCCAATAAAAAGATTTGTTTATTATTTGCCAGAAAATGTTTCAGTTAGCGAGGAAAATATCACAATAAATTTCGATGAAGAGAAAATAGAAAACATAAGCTTGCCAAAAGTTAAATTACTCTCTCATTCAAATTCATCTCTAGAAACAAACAAAACAAAATCAGCTGCGAGTAAAAAATACAAAGTTAGAGTGAACAAAACAATTGACAATAGAAATGAAGTTGAAGTTATCATTCCAACTATAAATTATGATGAAGAAAATAGATCAGCTACAATCATCAAAAACATAACAATAAGCTTGAAATATTCTTCCCCTCTTGATTTTGATGTTAAAGCGAAAGATGTGAAACTTGGAGAAAAAGTTCCAATAAACTTGAAAATCTTTAGTAAAGTTTTCGATAATGCAACAATCTATATTGAAATATCGAATTCCACTTATGCTTTCAACTTCACATTCAACGAAAGTTTGGAAAATTCAACTTTTGAAAAAATTTATGAATTTAAACCAGAAGCTCCGGGAATTTACAGAGTTAGAACAGTATTAGAAAAATGGGATCCATTAACTGTTGGTCCGAGGGAAACAACATTTACTGTTTATGATAATGAAAATTATAGCAATTCAAATACTTCAGATTCTACAGCCTGCACAGAACAAAAAGTCATAATAAACGAAATAATGTACAATCCTAAAGGAAGCGATGAAGATAGAGAATGGATAGAATTGTTTAATGCTGGAAATTGTGAAGTCAATTTAACTGGTTGGAAGTTTTTTGAAGGCAATACGAACCATAAAATAACTCTAATCTCTGGAAGCATTATACTTAAACCAAAGCAATTCGCTATAATTTCAAACAATGCAACAAAATTCAAAGAAGAATATCCATCTGCTTCTTGTAGCATTTTCCAATCTTCATTTTCTTTGAGCAATATTGGCGAATTCATAGCAATTAAAAATTCTTCATTACATATAATTGATTCGGTTAACTATTCTAGTTCCTGGGGTGCTAATGACAATGGTAAAAGTTTAGAGTTAAAGAATGGAATTTGGGTTGAAAGTTATGTTGATGGTGGAACTCCTTGCATGCCGAATGATGATAAACCGACAGAAAATCAAGAAACAAAAAAAGATGCAATGACCGCTTTTGCTGCTTTACCTTCTTTAAACAATACATTGAAAGTTTATACAAATTCTTCAACAAACGATACACTAAACACAAATTTAAGTGCCCTACTCGAAGAAAATATAACATCAACAAAAAATGAAGCGATCAAAAATATTACAAGAAAAAATGAAACAAAGATTGAAAGAAGCATCAACAAAACAAAAGAGTCGAGTCCAAATAAAGGTCTTCAAACTGGTTTGTTTGGTATTACTATCTCGAATTATGTTTTAACTCTTATACTACTTGCATCAATAATTTTAGGAGTTAGTAGTATGATTTTGCCTAGAGTATTCAAATCTAAACAAAAAGAAATGGCAAAAAGGCTAAAAGTAGCAAAAATTGACAGTGAAATATCAAAAAATGATTAAAAATTGACAGCTAATTATCAAAAATGATAGGAATAGAAATATTAGCATCTGTAATCATTTCTGCTCTTGCGACTTTTTTCATCACACCATATGCCATTAGATACTTCAGACTCATTGGTCTTTTAACGACTGACGTTCACAAGAAAAATAAACCATTGGTTCCAAATTCTGCTGGAGTACCAGTTGTTGCCGGAATAATAGCAGGTTTGTTAGTTTATACCTTCATAACTGTTTTCATTCACCAAGAATCCTCTCAACTTGTATATCTTTTTGCATCAATAACAAGCATACTTATAATAATGTTCTCTGGCTTTCTAGACGATTTAAACTCTAGACAAGTAAAGATTGCTGGTCATATAGAAGGAAAACAAGGATTGAAAGCTTGGCAAAAGCCTTTGTTAACTCTACCTGCTGCTTTTCCGTTAATGGCAATAATGGCAGGCGATACTACAATGAATTTGCCATTGATAGGAACTGCAGATTTTGGAATTTTGTATCCATTGCTAATAGTTCCAATTGGTGTAGTTGGTGCGTCAAACATGGTTAATCTACTTGGTGGATATAACTTTTTGGAAGCAGGAATGGGTTTAGTTTATACACTCTCTCTTGGAATCTATGCTTATTTACATGGAAGCATTATAGCTTCAGCAATTTTCTTAACAACTTTTGGTGCTTTGCTTGGAATAGCAAAATACAATTTTTACCCAGCTAAAATTCTTTCTGGCGATAGTCTAACTTATACTTTGGGAGCTGTAGTTGCTGTTGGTGCAATAGTTGGAAATATGGAGAAAGCCACAGTAATAACAATGGCACCATTCATCATTCAAGGAATTCTAAAGTTTTACTCAAGATTTAAGCTTGGGAGATTTGCTTCGGATTTGGGAATTCTACAGAAAGATGGAACTATCAAACCAAAATATGGTAAGCAAATTTACTCTTGGATTCACTTGATAACAAACTTAGGAAACTTGAATGAAAAACAAATTGTTTTTGTTATGATGATAATTCAAGCTATCTTCTCTTTGATTCCTTTCTTGGGAATTCTATAAAACTTCTAGTGAATACCTAAAGCTAAATCTAAAAAGTTAATAGCTTCTATATTTTCAGTTTTTCTAGTTTCACCATTGTAGAAAAGCCTTGCTTTTTTAACTTTGAACTTTTCCATGAAGTAAGAAATTGTATCGAGATTTTTAACTTCTTCTTCACTCTTAACTTCCACAGGAATAATCTCTCCGTTTTCCTTCAAAATGAAATCGATTTCTCTATCCTTTTCCCTCCAATAATATTTTGCATTAAGTTGCTGAGCTACAAAAGTTTCAAAAACCTTACCCATATCTGGAAATGGTTTAAAGATGAAAATGAAAGCTGGAATGTATGGATAAACTTTTCTCAATTTTCTTGAAGCAAGCATTGCAGATGGCCTAAAATTTTTTACAACTCTAATTAACTTGGAAAATTCCAGGTAAAAAATGTGCTTTGAAATCTCTTCTTTTCTTTTTTTAAGATTAGAAGAAAGAGAATCTATATTTAAAATCATTCCTGGATTGGAGAAGAAAATTTCAACAAGCTCTTCTAGTAAATTGCTATCAACATCTTCAAAAATATCTGGCAAATCGCTTTTTATAATCTTTGAAACAACAATCTCGCTTATGTATTCAACTACTCTGGAAAAATCGTTCCATTTGACTATTTCTGGAAAAGGTTTCTTCAAATATTCCTCAAACTCGAATTTTAATTCCCTTTTAAAAATTATGACATTTTCAACTTTTTTTCCATATTTTAACTCGAAAAATTCCTTTAAAGATATAGGTGGAATTTCTCTAAGAAAATATCTTCCTGCCAGATTATCTTTTGCTTCTTTTTCCAATTCCAAAGAAGCTGAGCCAGAAACAACGAATTTTATGTTTGGAAAATTATCATAAAGTTGTTTCAATTGTAGACTCCAACCTTTGACTTTTTGTATCTCATCCAAAAACACAAAAATTTTTTCTTTTTCCCAATTAACTTTTGTTATATTTCTAAACACATCTAAAATTTTAATCAAATCTTCTTCTTTATTTCTATCAAAGGAAAAATATAAAATTCTATTTGGATCTTCTCCTTTCTTTATCAAATGATCTATCAATTGAAACATTATCGTTGATTTTCCAACTCTTCTTAAACCTGAGAGAATTAGAATTTGTCTGTATTCACTAAAAGTGTTTAGAACATCTTCGAAAATCTCCCTTTTATAAGGTAAGGCCTTTTCTTCACTAATCTTTCCCTCTTTCCACCAACTGTTAATAAGAGACAAAAACTCTTCCATTAGTTCATTTTTGGGAACGAATATTTAAATTTTTGGTACAAAATTGGGAACGAATATAGTTTGCCTAATTCGGATTTTTAATTCTCAGAAAAAATTAAAGATAATGTCTGTAAGCAAGAAACTTCTATCTAACACAACGTATCTTTTCCTTGATTGGTTTCTAGTCTCATTAATAGGATTCTTATACTGGTTTATCTCAGGCAAAATTTTACCACCAGAAGAATATGGAATTGTTTCTACAGTTGTAAATTTTGCCACATTTCTTTCAACTTTTTCTCTTCTAGGAATAAATACAGCATTATGGAAACTTGTTTCGGAGTATGAGGCGAAAAAAGAAGTAGGAAAAATAAAATCTTTAATAAGTTTTTCGTATCAAATTATCCTGCTAACAAACTCCCTAATTTTAATATCATTTCTGTTTTTCAACAATTTTATCTCTTCTGTTTTAAAAATACCTGCAACAGCTAGTATCCTCATTCCATT
>OFEJ01000263.1_pt1 | contig 16595 bp, 20 predicted proteins | sample 1521051 | NCBI WGS metagenome assembly OFEJ01 (sample SAMN06268701, study PRJEB24108) | sediment metagenome | isolation source: Joseph's Coat, Yellowstone National Park, Wyoming, USA | place: USA:Joseph's Coat, Yellowstone National Park, Wyoming, USA | reverse complement strand
CCGCTCCAAGCTCGCTTCCTCGATCAACCCGGCCTCCCTCAACCTGGCGACGTAGTACACCGCGCGCGCCCTCCACCACACCCTCCTCCTTCCTCCTCCCACCTCCATAACCCGCCCCTCTCTCGAGGCAGGGGCTTTCGAGCTCGGAGGTCCGGGGCGCAGGCCCCCTCACCGCGTGCTCTCTTACCGTGCTCTCCAAGCGCGACACGCTCAAAAGGCGAAGCGAGGCTTTATAAATTCTATGTTGAGAAGACTGAAAATGAATTTTTCTAAACAAAAAGTTAGTGGAAAGGATGGAAAATATTCCAGAAAACTACAGAGAGGGCGCCGATAACTATAGGGAGGGCGCCGGCGCGCTTTGAGCGTGCTGAAGCCCGTAGCTAGCGTCGACTTGGGCGGAGAGGCTGCCGCGCGAGGAGTCGACCTGTTCAAGACGCTGAGCGTCTACAACTTCGGCTTCTGGTTCGATGGGAGGGAGGCGAAGCTGGTGCTGGACGCCGAGCTCCCAGCTGTCGCGGTGGTCAGCGTGAGCGGGGCTGCGCGGATCTACGCGCCTCCCGGCTCCGACGTCGCCAGCCTCGAGGAGCGGCTGCTCCACGCGCTCGGCCTTCGTGAGGACCTCGAGCCCTTCTACGCGAGAGCGTCGGCCGACCCGCTGCTCTCAGCTTTCGCGAGGGAGTGGAGGGGGTGGAGGCTCAGGGGTTGCGACCTCTGGTGGGCGCTGGTCACCGCGGTCTGCCAGCAGAACGCGAGCTTCAGGCAGGGTTGGGGGATGCTCGCGAAGCTCGTCGCCCTCTACGGGAGGGGGGTCGAGCTGGAGGGCCGGGGGTGGGTGCCGCTCCCGCCCACCCCCCGCGACGTGCTGGCGGATCCCGGGAAGCTGAGGGGGGCGGGGCTGGGGTACAGGTCCGCCACCGTGCTGAGGGTGGCTGAAGCGGTGGAGAGCGGCGCGCTACCCAGCCGCGAGCTCCTCGCCGCCGAGCCGGCCGAGCGGGCTGAGGCCGCTCTGAGGAGCGTGAAGGGGGTTGGCAGCTACACGGCGAGGCTCGCCCTGGCCTTAGCGCTGCGCAGGTACGAGCTGCCGCCCATCGACAGGTGGGTGCGTGCGCTCGCCGCGAAGGCCTACGGCGTCGGGGAGGAGGCGGTGGAGGCGGAGTGGCGGAGGAGGTGGGGAGGGTGGAGCGCGCTCGCCGTCGTAGCGCTCACCGTGGCGCTCGACGCCGCGCCGCTGTCGAAGGCGCTCGCGAGGCTCGAGAGCGGCCGCCTCCTGCCGGAGCCGGGAGCCGGCGGGCCGGCTGAGCTCTGGCTCCAGCGGTGGGCGCAACCCTTTTGAGGGAGCGCCGGTGAGCCCGAGCAATGGCGGCGGAGCTCCTGCTCGCGGTAGCCCCGCTGCTGGCGGCTGCCCACATCTTCTCCGACAGCGGGTTCGGGGAGGAGTCGCGCTTCCAGCTGTGGCTCCACGCGTTCTACGCGAAGATCGAGCCCGGCGTGGTCTGGCTGATCGACAAGATGCTCAAGTCGAAGCTCCTGAGCGGCACGAGGCCCGGCAGGGCTCTCCTGAAGGCCTTAGCAAAGGCCCTCTGGTTCCTGCCGCACGGCGTGGTCGTCGAGCACGAGGCGGCGCTCCGGCTGATCGACTCGCTTCCGGAGGACTCGCACGTCGCCATCGGCCCCTGCGTCTGCAAGAAGAGCATCGGAGTGAGGGAGGAGCCCTACTACACGGACATGGTGATCATGTACGGGGCGCAGGCTTACAAGCTCGCGCACCCGGAAGAATACAAGTTCATATCTAAGGAGGAGGCCAAGGAGCTCTTGAGGCAGTTCAGGGAGCACAACCTGATCCACGAGGTTTTCGCCTGCTTCAAGGCGAAGAGCTGGGCGTTCGTCATATGCAACTGCGACCCACGCTACTGCATACCTACGAGGAGCTACTTCGTCACGGGCGAAGGCGTCTACCCGGGCCCCCTTGTCGCGCGCGTCGACGCGGGGAAGTGCGCCGGCACGGAGAGTTGCGGGGTGTGCTTGAAGGTCTGCCCCTTCGGCGCGGTTGAGGCGCGGGACGGGAAGTCCGCGGTGCGCGCCGACAAGTGCATGGGCTGCGGCATCTGCGTGTACAGGTGCCCCAGCAAGGCCCGCGAGCTCGTACCCCGCGAGAACTACAACCCGCGGTTCCTACCGATCGAGCACACGCACCCATCGCTGGCTGCGAGAAAGTGAAGTAGAGAAGAGGAAAAGGGCTCTTCACGGTAGTAGCTTTCTGCGGAGCCTTTCTATGCTCAACCTCCTTTCTCTCGCCTTCTCCTTCGCCTTTGTGAAGCGCTTGTAGGCCGCGTCGACAGCTTCCATTGCGGCTTCCACAGGGTTCCACGCTTCCGCTTTCGCCGCGTGAACCCCTACGTCCAGCTTTATGCTGGCGTAAGCCTCGAATCTAGCCGCGGTGCCCTTTCTCCTAGACTTGAGGACTACGCTCATCTCGAGCAGTCTCGCCCGCTCGGCGACGCTCTTCGCGACTTCGAGGCTCCTAGTGTAGATGAGGCGCTGCGAGATGAAGTCCAGCTCCTCCACCCCCTCCACGCGCAGCGGCACCGCGGCCTCCTCCACGGCCGGCAGCAGGCGGCGCAAGAGCAGGTAGGGGGATATCACCCCGAGGACCTCGCCCCTCTCGCCCACGACCACGCACCCCTCCGCGAGGTCCAGCGTGGTCGGCACGCTTCCGCTCTCCACGACCCTCTGCGCCTCCACGACCAGGTCCCTGAGCGGCCTGCTCAGGTAGTACTCCACGTCCCCGGAGACCTCGCCCCTCGTACCCCTCTGGATCGGGGTCACGTACACGTACCTCGCGATGTCGTAGACCCTGACGACCCCCGCGAGCCTCCCCTGCTGGGCGACGGGCACGAGCCTCAACCCCACGTCCCCCGCCAGCTTCCTCGCCTTCTCGACCGGGTCGTCGGGGCTGAGCGGCTCCACCCTGTGCATCAGGAGCCCGGCCGGCACCCGGGGCTTCAGCCCCATCGCCTGGATCAGCCTCCTCGCCGACACGACGCCCACGGGCTTCCCGCCCTCCACGAAGGGGAGCCCGGGGTAGCCGGTCTTGACGAAGGCCCGCGCGACGGCCACGGGGTCGGAGAGGTCCTCGAGCGCCGGCACCCGCTCGACGAGGCTGCGCGCCTTCGCCGAGGCGGGCGCCCTCCTCCTGAGGAGGGAGAAGATCGAGATGGAGCCCGCGTACGCGCCCTTCTCGTCGACCACGGGGACGACCGGGACCTCGAACCTCCACATCACCTCGGCCACGAGCGAAAGTGTGTCATCGAGCTTGAGCGGGCCCACGGGTACGACCAGCTCGCGAGAAGCGGCCCCCACGATCAATCGTGTGTGGCAGCGCCTATAAAAAGGATGCTAAGCGCGCCTCACTTGTAGTGCTTCCTCATCTCCTCGTGGTAGGGCAGCTTCAGGATGCGCTCGACCGGCCGCTCGGCCTGCTCCCTCGAGCGCGTCCACGGGTCCATCGCGGCGAGCTCCACCAGCAGCTCCCTGCTCCCGCTCTCGTAAGCCTCCAGCTCGACCTCCACCGGCGCCACGCGGTCCCTCAGCGCGTAGGCGAGCACGGGCGCGCGCTCGGCCACGGGCCTCGGCCGATCTCCAGCTAACAAGCTTTGCGGCGGGGCGCGCCGCTCGACCGGCTCAGGCAAGCCTTAAATGAGCGGCTCTACCGCGCCCCTGTGCGCGCGCTCTACGCGCTATCGTTCGCCGGCTCGCTGCTGCAGGCGATTTTCCTGCCGACGCTCTCGATGTACGCCCGCTCCCTCGGGCTGAGCGAAGCGGAGGTCGGCGCGGTGGCTGGTGCCGGCTCGCTGGCCTACGTCGTCTCCGCCTTGCTCTCGGAGGGGCTCCTGAGGAAGCTCGGCTACAGGCTCCCGGCGTCGGCGTCGCTCCTGGCCGTCTCGCTCGGGTACGCGCTGCTCTCCCTGGCTCGCGACCCGACCGCCCTGCTAGCGGCCTCCAGCCTCGTCAGCTTCGGTTTCGGCGTCTTCTGGCCGAGCGTGGAGAAAGGGCTCTCGAAAGCTGGCGGCGACGCGCCCACCTTCTCGTTCTCCTGGAGCGCGGGCAGCCTGAGCGGGGCTCTCCTGGTCTCACCCCTAGCGGAGCTGGGCCTCAGGACCGCTTACGCGGCCTCCTCCGCGGCGTCGGCGGCGCTGGCGGCGCTCCCCCTAGCGCTGGCCGCGCCCGGCGCGGGGGCTGGCGCGGAGAAGGGCGGGAGCGTGCTCTCCCTCTGGCGCTCCTGGCTGCTCTGCGTGGCATACGCCACCTCCGCCGGCGGCCTACTAGCTTTCTACCCCATCGCCGCGGAAGGCCTACCGGGCTACAGCGTCTCGCTCGTGGTGTTCTCGATGATGCTCGCTAGGACGCTGACGTTCCTAGCCCAGAGGCGCTCGCCGAAGCTCCTCGCGGGCTCCGCCGCGGCCCTCCCCCTGCTCCTCGCGCCAGCCGCGGTCGGAGCGGTCGCGAACCAGTACGTCCACGCTGCGCTCGCTGTTGCCGCTGGGGTCGCGCAGGGCCTCGTGTACACGGCAGCCCTAGCCGGGATCTTCCAGGCGGGAGGCGCCTACACCTCGATCTTCGAAGCGTCGATCGGCTTGGGCTACGCCGTAGGACCCATGATTGGGGCGGCCGGAGCCTTGCTCGGCCTTGACCCACTACTCGCCGCCTCCCTCGCGGCCCTATCCTTAGCCTGCCCTGCGCTGCTGACGCGGAAGCTAACGGCTGGGGGAAACCGATAAAGCGGTGGGAGTGTAGCAAAGCTCGATGAGCGAGCGGCTGAGCGAGGATGATCGCGCGCTCATAAAGAAGTTGCTGTGGGAAGTGGAGGAGGCCCTGCAGGTTTTGGAGGAGGTCTCGGCGAAACCCGAGCCCTCGCGCAGCGACGTCTACGCCGCTAGGTACGCGATATCGCAGATCGTTGAAGCGTTCGCCGCCATCGCCGCAAGGGTAGCGGCAGCGCAGGGCGTAGCAGTTGAAGGGTACGCGGAATCCATGGCTTTCTTAGGTCGAGCCGGGATCGTGCGAGCGGAGGCGGCTGAAGCGCTCGTTAAGCTCGCTAAGCTCAGGAACCTGATAATCCACAGGTACTGGCTGCTAAACGATAAAAGGATCCTCGCCGAGGCGAGGAGCGGCGGCATCGAAGCGATCCGCAGGGCGGTCGGAGATGTTAGACGGTTCATCGAAGGGTAGGCGCCCCTTCGCGGTGAGCGGGGAGCTCAGGGAGAGGGTGCTCAGCCAGCTGAAAGCCGCCCTGGAGGCGCGCCGGGAAGTGCTGCTCGCTGTAGCGTTCGGCAGCTTCGTGGAGCGCAGCCTGGCTAGGGACGTCGACGTCGCGGTCTACCTCCCCGGCGGCGCGGACATCCTAGAGGCGGCGGCGTACGCCGAGGGGCTTTCGAGGGAGCTGAGCAAGCTCGTGGGGCTCCCCGTCGACGTGGTGGTGCTAAACTTCGCGGGCGAGGGCCTGCTGATGCGGGCCATGCTGAAGGGGCGCCCGCTCGTCGTCAGGGACCTCAGGCTCGCAACCGGGCTCTACCTCCTGGCTCTGGAGGTTAGGAACGTGTTCGTGCTCGGCGAGCCGAAGTAGCGCCGATCGGCGCCGCGGTTCCCGCCACCGTTGGAGCAGGCGCCGCTCACGGTCTCTCCGCATTTCCCCTACTAGGTCGCTTACGGGGCTCCCGGGTTCTACGGGTTCGAAGTCCGTCTCGCCGCCTTCGGAGCCGGCTAGCTCGCTCAGGGCTTCGATCAGGTGATCGCCCAGCTCCTCCTTCATCAACTCCTCCAGCAGGCCGCTAGCAGTCGTGCCCATCGCGGCTGCGTGCCTTTTGAACCTCTCCCACAGCTCGCCCTCCACGTACACGCTAACCTTCTTGCGCACGGGAGCGCGGCTACGGGAAACCCATAAGCGTTTTTCAGCGCCGCGCGCTAGCTTACCGCAGTGAGGAGCCGGCGCAGGTACTCGATGGAGGCTCTCGCCACCTCGAGGGGCTTGTCCACGGGCGCCAGCACTTCGACGGAGAGCCAGCCGGCGTAGCCCACCCTCCTCAGCGCGGCGAGTATCTCGCCGTAGTCCGCCTCCCCCATCCCGGGGCCGAGGCCGTTGGTGTCGTTCGCGTGGAAGTGCGCGAGGAGCGGCCCCACCTCCTCGATTATTTCAGCGTAGGGCCTCCCCTCGTCGCTCATGCTGTACACGTCCAGGTTCACCTTGAGGGCCGGCGACCCCACCTCCTCCACCATCCGCACGGCCTCCCTCGCCGTGTTGACCACGTCCGTCAGGTGCCTGGCGAGCGGCTCGAGCGCGATCACCACGCCGTGCTCCTCGGCGGCCCGCGCCGCCGCTTTCAAGCTCCCCCCGAGGAGCCGCCACGCCTCCTCCCTGATCTGCCCCGGCACGGTGCTCCGCTGCTTGGGGGAGCCGAGCACCATCACCTCCCCGCCCAGGTCGGAGCAGAGGCGGGCGAGCTCGCTCATGTACTCGACCGTCCTGCGCCGCACCCGCTCGTCCGGGTGCGCCAGGTGCAAGCCGGGGGGCGAGACGAGGAGCCAGTGGAGGCCGCAGATCCTGAGCCCGTGGCTCTCCGCCTCCTCCCTGATCCTCAGCCGGTCCGCCTGGGTCAGACTCCTCGCGTCCTCAGCCAGCGTGTAGGGGGCTACCTCCAAGCCCTCGTAGCCGAGCTCCGCGGCGGCCGCCACCACGTCGCTCCAAGACCCCTTCAGCAGCTCGTTGCAGAGCGCGATCCTCATCCTACCAGCCGTCGTAGTGGACGATCTCCTCCAGCGACTTCCTGTCGGTCACGGGCCCCTTCTCCTCCGCCGGGTAGCCGAGGGGCGTCATCGCCACGACGCGGATGTGCTCGGGGATCCCCAGGACCTCCTTGACCGCCTTCTCGTCGAAAGCGGCTATCCAGCACGTGCCCAACCCCTCGTTCGCCGCCGCGAGGACGAGGTGCTCCATCGCGATCGCCACGTCCACCTTCCAGTACTCCTCCCCGTCCCTGCGCCTCCAAGCCTTCGTGGGGTCGGCGCAGGCGACGATGATGACGGGCGCCTTCACGAACCAGTCGCGGTCGTAGGCTTTCCTCAGCTGCTCCCTCTTCTGCGGGTCGCGGACCACGATGAAGTGCCACGGCTGCCGGTTGGCGGCCGAGGGCGCGAGCCGCGCAGCCTCCAGGACCCTAAGCAGCTTCTCCTCCTCCACCGGCTCGGGCTTGTACGCTCGTATGCTCCTCCGCCTCCTAACGACCTCGTAGAACTCCATCGCGACCTCGGCGTGTCTCGGGGTAAAAATGGCTAGCGCGGCAGCAGCTGGGAGGCACAAGCCACTTATACGAGGGGCGGGAGCTTCACGCGTGGCGAAGCTGGTTCTCTGGCCCGCGCGGCCGCTCGAAAGGGTTTTCAAGGATTCCCAGCCGACTCGGGTGGGGGAGCCGCTCCGCCTCTCCTGCGTGCGGAACGAGTACGAGGGCTGCATGTTCGGGCTCCGCAGCGACGCAGACGTGAAGGGCGTGAGGCTGGAGGTCTCCGAGCTGCGCTCGGCGAGCGGAGCCGCGATACCTGCGAGCTGCGCGAAGGCGTTCTTCGTCGGCTCGATCCCCCTGAGCAGGAACACCCCCCTCACCCCTCCCGAGGAGCTGGAGAGGGCAGCGCCCTGCGAGGTGCCCGACCCGCTTCTCGACGCCGAGGAGGTGGACCTGAAGGCTGGGGTCACGCAGCCCTGCTACTACCGCGTGCGCGTTCCGCCCGACGCGGAGCCCGGCGAGTACAGGGGCTTCGTGAGGGCGGTCGCGGCCGACGGCTCCTCCGCCGAGATGGAGGTCGCCGTCACCGTGCACCCGGTGACGCTGCCGAGCAGGAGGAGCCTCTACGTGACCAACTGGTTCTCCCTCGACAACATCGCCAAGGCGTGCGGGGTGGAGCTCTGGAGCGAGGCGTTCTGGAAGTGCTTCGAGGAGTGGGTCGCGATGATGTCCGAGTACAGGCAGAACGTCTTCTGGGTGCCGCTCGACACCGTGAGGGTTGTCAAGCGCGGCGGAGGCTACGAGTTCGACTTCTCGGTCTTCGACCGGTACGTGGAGATCCTGCTGAAGCACGGGGCCGACCTCGTCGAGATCGCGCACGTGGCCGGCTTCACCCGGTGGGGCGGCAGCGAGATCAGGTTGAGGAGCTTCAAGGTGGCGCGCGAGGACGGCAGCGTCGCGGAGGAGCCGGGCGAGGCGGTGCTGCCCCACCTGCTGAGGGCGCTCGAGGCGCACCTGAGGGAGAGGGGCTGGCTGGAGAAGGCGGTGATCCACATCGCCGACGAGCCGACCGAGGAGGGGATCGAGGAGTGGAGGAGGGCCTCCCGCTTCGTCCGCGAGCACGCGCCCAGCTTGAGGAGGATCGACGCGGTCGAGACGACGGGCTTCGGCGGCGACCTGGAGATCTGGGTCCCCACGCTCCACCACTACGACCAGTGGATGGAGGAGTACGAGAGGGCGAGGGGGGAGGGGGCCGAGCTCTGGTTCTACACCTGCCTGAACCCCGTGGGCCGCTACCCCAACCGCTTCCTCGACTACCCCTTGATCAAGACGAGGGTGCTCCACTGGATCAACTACGCCTACGGGCTGCGCGGCTTCCTGCACTGGGGCTTCAACTGGTGGTGGAAGGACCCGTTCGGCGAGCCCAACCCCAACCTCCCGCCCGGCGACACGCACATCGCGTACCCGGGGGAGAGGGGCAGGCCGCTGCCCAGCTTGAGGCTGGAGGCGATGCGGGACGGGCTGGAGGACTACGAGCTCCTGAAGCTGCTGGAGGAGGAGATCGCGAAGGTGAAGCGGGAGCTGGGCGGCAGGGCGCTCGAGCTGCCGTTCGAGCGGAGAGCGCTGGAGCTGTGCCGCAGGGTCGTGCCCAGCGTAACCGGCTACGCGAGGAAGCCGGAGGAGCTGCTCGCGGTCAGGGAGCAGGTGGTCAGGGAGATCCTGGAGCTGCGGAGGAGGCCGCTGGCGCTCGTCCTCACCGAGCCGCCCGAGTGGGAGGAGCTCGAGTGGGGCCCGGTCATGGTCCTCGTGAGGGGCGTGTGCGAGGAGGGGTGCGAGGTCGAGGTGAACGGCAAGCGGGTCCCCGTCAGGGGCGGGTACTTCGCGACCTACACGGGTCTCGACCAGGCGGCTAGGGTCGTGGTGAAGGTTGAGAAGGGGGAGACCGTGAAGGTGGTAGAGAGGCGCTTCGCCGTGCGCGGCTAGCGGGGTGGGCGCCGTGGCGGCCGCGCAGCAGGAGGAGAAGGACAAGCTGATCGAAGCCGTGCTGAAGGTCCTCAGGATGAACCCGCGGTTCTCTAAGATCGAGGAGAGGAACGTGAAGAGGATCCTGAGGAAGCTCGACCTCGAGGACCTCGTCTACCTAGCGAACGTGTTCGACGTGTTCGCGGAGTGGTTGAGCGCGCGGGAGCGGGGTCAGGCTTCGGCCGGCGCGACGGCGTAGGAGCGCCCCGCCTCCGTCTTGAACGCGACCTCGTAGAGCTTCGGCCTGCTGGCGCTCAGCCGCGCCCTCGCTACGTACTTCGGGGGTGGCGGCGGCTCCAGGAGCGGGTTGGCTGCCCCCTCCGGCGCCGGCTCGGCCCCCTCCACCTTTACCGGCTCCCTGTACCTGACCCTGCACGCGCCCCCGATCGTCGAGCGGATGACGGCTTTCTCCAGCCTCCCCTCGCGCCAGTAGATGTCGACGACGAACCCTCCCCTAGCCCTCAACCCCCTCACGTAGCCGCTCCTCCACGAGCTGGGGAGGGCGGGGAGGAGGTGCACCGCGCCGTCGTGCGACTGGAGGAGCATCTCCGCGATGCCGGCGCAGCCGCCCAGGCTGCCGTCGATCTGGAAGATGCGCGGCGGGTGGAGGTCGAGGAGGTTGGGGAGCGTGAACCTCCTCAGCAGCTCGAGGAGGCACTCGTGCGCCTTCTCGCCGTCGAGGAGCCTGGCGTACAGGGAGGTCATCCACGCCCTGCTCCAGCCCGTGCTGCCCCCGCCGTGCCTCAAGCGCTCCTCGAGCACCCTCCTAGCCGCCTCCGCGAGCTCCGGCGTCCTCACCGGCGAGATCCGCCCGCCGGGGTACAGGGCGAAGAGGTGGGACTGGTGCCTGTGGCCCGGCTCCACCTCCTCGAACTCCTCGGGCCACTCCATCAAGCGCCCGTCCGACCCGATCTGCAGCGGGGCCAGCCTCTCCAGGGCCCGCTTAGCTCTCTCCCTCAGTTCGGGGTCGAGGCCGAGGATCTCGCCCGCCTTCACGAAGGCGTAGAGGACCTCGTAGGTTATCTCCAGGTCCATCGCCGGCCCCATCGAGAGGCTCACCACGCAGCCGCCAACCCTGAACAGGTTCTCGGGCGAGTTCGAGGGGCCTGTGACCAGGTGGCCCGTCCTCGGGTCCTCGGTGAGCGCGCGCTAATAAGGCTGATTCCTCAGCCAGCTGCGCGCGGGCGGGAGCCGAGCGCGGCCGAGGCGAGGAGGAGGGGGAGGGAGATCGAGGAGAGGGCGGCCGCCGCGAGGTACATGATCGTGTAGCCGTAGCGGGCTTGAACCAGCGCGAGGAGGTAGCCGCCGGCCACCCCCCCGAGGTTGAAGGCGGCTGTGAACAGGCTCAGCGCGAACCCCGTGGCCCCGCCCGCGGCGTCGGCTAGGTACGCGCTGCCCACCACGTACAAGCCGGCGAAGGTCAGGCCGTGGAGCAGCTGGACGGCGATCACCTGCGCCGGGCTCCTGAGCAGGCCCGTGAGCCCGTAGCGCAGCGGGTACGCGAGGAAGCAGAGGGCTAGGACCTTGAAGTGGCCCAACCGGTCGGAGAGCGCGCCCAGCGCCACCATCGCCGGGATCTCCGCGAGCGGCGTGACGGCGAAGGCGAGGGACGCCTCCAGCTCCGACCCGCCCAGCTCCTTGACGATGTAGAGCGGCGTAAACGTGTAGTACGCCGGGTCGCTCACCGACGCCGCGAACACGGCGGCGAGCAGCAGGAGCGCGCTCGCGCCCAGGGACGCGGGCTCGGCCGCCCCGGCGGCCGCCCGCTTCGCGCCGCGCGCGCCCAGCCCGTAGAGGAGCGCTGCCGCAGCGTACGCCAGCGAGGACGCGGCGAACGCGGCCTGGTAGCCGAGGCGCTCGACCAGGTAGCCGCCGGCCAGCGTCCCCGCGACCCAGCCCACAGCCCCCGACGTCCTCAGGGCCCCGAAGCGCGCCCCCCTCCGCTCCGCGATGTAGTCCATCGCCACCGCGCCGCTGAGCGTCATCGCGGCGCCGCCCAGCGACATGAAGGCGGACTGCAGGAGGAGGAACCAGCTGAACCCGCTGGCGAGCGCGTAGGTCGGCATGAGCCCGGCGAGGGCGGCGCAGACGGCCGCCTGCAGCGCCTCCCGCCTCTCGATCGAGTCGGAGTAAAGGCCCAGCAGGACGGTCGCCGCTGTCGAGGCTAGGGCTGAGGCGGACGCCACGGCGCCGATCTCCACGCTGCCCAAGCCCTTCGACGACATGTAGAGGGGGAGGGTGGGGTAGACGATCCCCGCCGCGAGGAATAGCAGGGCCATCGCGGCCCACAGCCTGGCTAAGCGCACGCCGGGGGTTTCGGGGAGCCGCGAATAGCTTTTACTGCGGGCCGCTGGGAGCCAGCGTGCTGAGCGCCGGCAGGCTGGCCGAAGCGAGGGCTGTGGCGGAGGAGTTCGCCTCGAGGTTCAGGAGGAGGGGGGTCGTCGGCGTCGTGTTCCTGGGCGCGCTCGCTCGGGGCTACTTCGACGAGAGCTCCGACATCGACGTCGTAGTGTTCAAGAGGAAGGGCGTCAGGCTGGGCGTCCCGCGGGAGCGCGAGCTCGAGTACAAAGGGTTCCTCGTGGACTACGAGGTGAGAGATTACGAGGACGAGCTGCGCAGGCCGTGGAGCATGGAGGAGCGCTGGGCTTTCTCACACGCCGTGGTGCACTACGACCCCGAGGGCAGGGTGGCGCGGCTGCTCAAGCGGAAGGTCCCCCTGAGGGAGGGGGAGCGCAGGCGCCTCCTGAGGGAGAGCCTGAGGTGGGCCGCCTGGTACGGCTGGGACTTCGCCGACTCCTGGGTGCGCAGGGGCGACCTCGCGAGCGCGCACCACTGCGTGACCGTGGCGCTGGAGCTCCTCGTGAAAGCGCTCTTCCTCTTCAACGGGCAGCTCGTGCCGCCCGACAAGTGGCTCCTCCACGAAGCCGCCAAGCTCGGCAAGCTCCCTCCCAACTTCGCGCAGATCGTGCGGGAAGCCCTCCTCACCCGAGACTTCACCGCGGAAGAGCTGGAGCGCAGGAAAGCGGCGGTGGCGCAGCTCCGCGCGTGGCTGGAGGCGGGGACCTCCTCCAGCTAAGCGCGCCGACCCCCCGCCGGCTCGCGGGTTGCAAGCAGCCCTTTTCTACCCGGTGCGCGGGGGGCCTCCGTGACCCGGCTCTGGGTGGCGGCCCTCGCCCTGCTGGCTGCGGCGGCGCTCGAAGCTTTGGGGCAGCCGTGGCCCGTCGAGGTCGAAGTCGGCTCGGAGAGGCCCCAGTGGGGCAGCCCGCTCGTCTACTGGGTCAACGTGACCGCCCTGAGGCCAGTTCGCGTGCGCGTGAGGGTGAACGTGCTCGCGCCGGGGAGGGGCTGGAGCGGGTGGAGCGTCCTGTGGGAGGGCGACATGGCGGTCGGGGAGAGCAGGGTGTTCCGCGGCGAGCTAGGCGAGCCCGTTAGGCTCGGCAGCTACGTGATCTGGGCTTCGATCGGCTTCAGCAGCCCGCAGGATTACCAGGTGATCGGCGGCAGCCCCTACTACGCCTCCTACGACGTGGTGCGCGTCATCACGGTCTACGACCCGAGCGCCGAGTACTGGTACAGCATGTACGTGCAAGCGCGCAACGAGAGCGAGCAGCTGAGGAGGGCTCTCGGGAAGCTCGAAGCGGAGGTCGCCGCGTTGCGGGCGAACGCCACCTCCCTGCGGGCGGAGCTCGAGAAGCTGCGGAGCGAGCGCGAGGCGCTCGCCGCCGAGCGCGCTCGGCTGCAGAGCGAGAACGAGGCGCTCCTAGCCGAGAAAGGCAGGCTCGAGGGCGAGAACGCCCAGCTCCGAGCTCTAGCCTCCAAGCTCGAGGAGGAGGCGAGAACCGCGCTCGCCGTAGCCTTGCTCCTCGCAGCCCTCTCGGTAGCCCTTGCGGCGGCCCTCGTCTACGCGATCAGGAAGCGAACCCAGCAGCTCCCTCCTCCGCCTCCTCCCGATTGAGCGTGCGCAAGGACGAAAAGCTTATAAAGAGGGAGGAGGGCTCCCTCGATGGCAGCCGCCGGCCTGGACAGATCCACCCCCCGCTACCATCCCCCAAGCGGGGTGGGGAAGCCAGGTATCCCGCGGGGCTCATGGCGCGCCGCATACGCGCGAGTAGAACCCCGAGGTCGGTGGTTCAAAAGGCCCGGCGGCTGCCCCCGCCACCATCTCCTTACAGCGTGCCAGCTCCCCCTCAACGCGGCCTCGATCCGGGCGGAGACCCTTCCCCCCGCCGCGCTTCTCCTCCTCGTAAAGCTCCCTCGGTATGACGGTCCTTACCCTTATGCGCGCGCCCCCTGATTAGTTGAGGCGGGGGAGAGCCCTAAGCTCCAGCGATTACCCGACGCGGATTCCCTCCCGAGCTTGCCCTATCCCTTTGATGCAATAGCGAGAAAGGGGACCTGCAGATGATCTCCGCTCAGGGATCTAGAGGCGCGGGGGAGGCTTTTGGCGGGAGCTATGCAGCTAGCAATTAACTTCTTATACCCCTGCCTTGGGAAGTAAGCGAGGGCTGGGGGTCAGTACCGAGAGGCGTCTTCACAGTTACGCTGCACACCCTTTCATCATCCCCCGGCCCTCCCCCTCTTCTTAAGCGCCTTAAGCCACCGTGTAACTTCTTCTTGGAACTAAGCAGTAGCGCAAACCGGGTATCGGCTCCCGAGCGACGCCTCGGCGGGTGGAGCGTTAAGTCGTCCTTCGGTGCGCGCTAGCGCAGAATAGCCGTCGCTGGCAGCGGCTCAGCCGCCGCCGGCGCTCGAGCTAACCCCTTAGCGCTTTTTCGAGGGTTTTCAAGATCGCCGCGTCGGTCGTGAGAGGCTTTGCGCCCCTCACCGCGCACTGGGCAGCCACCAGCGCGTCGAAGTAGTCCAAGCCCTCAGACTCGTGCAGCTCCACCGCTGCAGCGAAGTCCTGCGGGGTTAAAGGCTCGACCGCGTCCTCGGGGATCACCCGCGTTAACACGAGCCACGCGCTTTCCCTCTCCTCGGGGCTGAACCCCCTCGGCTTCATCAAGAGATCCAGCTCGATGAGAGCGGCTTGGGAGATCCGCCTGCCGGCGCCCAAACCGCTGAGCAGCTTGACGGCCTCCTCGTGCCTCGGGTCGTCCGGGTTGAGGAAGGCGACTAGGTACACCGTGTCAACGAGCTCCACTCCCCTTCACCATCTCGAGAAGAGCCGCCGTCGCCTCGTGGTCCTCCTCCCTCCAACCCGCGAACTTCCTCCTGAACACCTCAGCGACGCGCTCCAGCTCACGCTCCAGCGGGACGGCTTCGAGACGCCCACCTTCCGCCACCCGCAGGATGAGCTTTGAACCCTTCCTCAGCCCAAGCTTCCTCCTCACATCGGCCGGCAAGAGGATCCTCCCACGATCGTCAACTGTTACCACGTAGCTCATATTTTCCCACATAATCAATGGGCTAGTAAGAGCCTTTCCCACGGCATCGCATCAGCTCTGGCAACTAAGCGCGTTACCGAGTTTCAACCCCCAGCACCCTACCGACGTCGCTCAGGTAGGCCTCGACCTTCTCCAGCTCGTACTTCACGTCCTCGACGTCGATTACGCCCTCGTAGAACACCATCTCGTGGAGGTGCCGCTCCCTAGCCCCGTACCTGTCCCTGAGCATCAGCCGCCCAACCTCGGGCAGCTTCCTCTCAAGCTCGCGCAGCATCCTCCTGCGCTCCCAGTGGCTGGACGGCAGCTTCCCCATCAGCTTCAGCAGCAGAGCGTTTGTCGCTTGAACGACGGCGTTCCAGGCTTTCTCGGCCGCATCCCTGATCTTGTACGGGTTGCTCTCCTTGACCCCTTCCTCGAACTCCCTGAGGGATTCCTCGTAGAACTTTAGAGCGTCCTCGAAGTACGCGAGAACCCTGTCGGCGGACATCGCGGGCGCTTGCCGGTTCCAGCCTTTAAGCTTGGCGCACCGGCTCGATCAAGCTTATATGGGAGGGCGCTCCCGGCTCCTGATGCCGTTCACGCCCCTCCACCTGGGCCCCGCGCTGGCGCTCGGCTTGCCTTTGAGGAGGGTGCTGCACCTGCCCACGCTGCTTGTGGCGAGCGTGGCGGTTGATGTGGAGCCTTTGCTGGTGGTCGCTTTGGGGTTGAGCTACCCGCTGCACGGCTACCTCCACACCCTCCCGGCAGCGGTGGCCTACGGCCTCCTGCTGGGCTACGCCATGGCCCTCTTGGAGGGGAGGCTCGGCCCGCTCTACAGAGCGCTTCTCCTCGAGGAGGGGGCGCCCGCCGGCCGCGGGCCCTTCCTGGCGGCGGGGGTCGCGGGCACCGTATCCCACGTCCTGCTCGACTCCCCGCTCTACTCCGACATCCAGCCCCTCTACCCGCTCGGAGCCAACCCCTTCTTCGCCCCGCGCCTGGCCCCTGCGGTCTACGGCTTCTGCGCGCTCAGCTTCCTCGCCGGAACCCTCCTCTACCTATCGCTGTGGGCGCTCCGCTTGAAGCGGGGAAGCGGCCCTTGAGTCCGCGTCCTGCCCTTTTATCAAGTTTCTCTAAACGAGCGGGGGAGGGCTTGAAGCTGGCGGCGATCGGGATTGCGATGCTGGGCGACGAGCGCAGGTCGGTCATGGAGCGGCTGGAGCCGAAGTGCCGCGAGCAGATGGAGAGGTTGGCCCAGATCGTAAGGGAGAAGTGCAAGTACGTTAACGGGGAGAGCCCGCCGGTCGTCGTCGCGCCCAAGGTCGTGTCGAGCATCCGGGACTCGAAGGAGGTCGGCGCGTACCTGGCCAGCCGGAACGTGAAGATCCTCGTGCTGGCCTACTACATATGGGACTACCCGTACCTGGTCTGGCCGCTCGTGAACGAGGTCGGGAAGGACAAGCCCGTGCTCTGCATCTCCAACAACGAGGGCCTCTACCCGGGCAACGTGGGGCTCCTCGCCACCGACGGCGCGCTCAGGCAGGCGGGCTTCAGGACGCACAGGATCGTCGGCGACTTCGAGGACCCGAAGGTCCAGGACGCGCTGGTCAAGTGGGTGAGGGCGGCTGAAGCGTACGCCTCGCTGAGGGGGCAGGTGTACGGGATGTTCGGGGGCCACTCGATGGGGATGGAGACCGGGTACTTCCACCTCGTGCCCATCCAGCGCGCCTTCGGCGTCACCGTCTACCAGATCGACCAGCTCTGGCTGCTCAAGGAGATGGAGAAGGTGAGCGAGGAGGAGGTGGAGAAGGGGTTCAAGTGGCTCACGAGCATGGTCCGCGAGGTGAGGTACGACGGCAAGATGCTGACTCCCGAGACCCTGAAGAGGCAGATCCGCCTCTACATCGCCATGAAGAAGGTCTGCGAGGAGTGGGGC
>OFEJ01000262.1_pt1 | contig 16721 bp, 12 predicted proteins | sample 1521051 | NCBI WGS metagenome assembly OFEJ01 (sample SAMN06268701, study PRJEB24108) | sediment metagenome | isolation source: Joseph's Coat, Yellowstone National Park, Wyoming, USA | place: USA:Joseph's Coat, Yellowstone National Park, Wyoming, USA | reverse complement strand
GAGCCAGTTTCTCGGCTACTCCTAGCTCTACGCCCTCATAGTCTGGACGGAGCTGTCCCTGAGTCAGGTATATGACCCTGTCAATTATGCTGGGGGGTGTTTTCTTGAAAAGTGCAACAAGGTAATCTGTCATGGCAATCCTGCTGGTTATAGACTCGATTTTTTCGTAGAAGTCTGCTAGAACCGAATATGGTAAATCTTCTCCGGTTTGACTCATAAAATCCCCTGATCTATATGTTATATAACGATGCTTATAAGCACTATTTTTCCTGCTACTATTTGGGTCTTCTCCTTCCGCAAGGTGGATTATAGGGGTCTTGTACAGCGATGTGCAGGAGTCTGCATTTTGACTTATCCTTGTCATAGAAGAGACAGGTAAAGCATGTTCCCTTTAGGTCTTCTTGAACCGTTGGTGGTTTGGCTTGTTGCTGAACAGAAGGCTTAGGTAATGCTTCTTGTGGAGTTTTTGTTACGAGTGCTGGGGGCTTCTCGATAGGCTTAGGCAACGTTGGAGGCGGAGGTAGAGTTGGAGCTACCTGTGGCTTTGGTTTCGCCTCTTGGGCAACTTTTGGCGTAGGCTTAGTAGTTATTGGTGCTTCTTCTTGTGGCTGTTCTTCTTGGAGGGGCTCCTCTAGTTGTATTGGCGTGGGGATTTCTTCTGGTTGTCTTCTTTTTGACATGGCTGGCTCTCCAAGAAGTGGTGCTTCGAGTTGCTTGGTTACAACTGGAGATTGGACTGGAGGTTGCTGTGCAGGCTTTTCCGGCGTAATAGTTATTGGTTTGGGTGTTTCTGGTTCCTCGAGTTCTATTGGGAGGATTATTGATTTAGGTTCTTTTTTGGGCTGTGGTTTTGGCTGTGGCGTTATTGGTGCTACTTGGGGTAGTTCTTCTTCTAGTGGTACAGGGGGTGTTGGCTTTGCTTCTATTTTTACGGGTAATCCTAGGATGTCTCTTATCTCCTCCTTGCCGAGGTACTTGCCCTCTGATACTTTTTCGCCGTCGACGACGACGGCTGGCAATTTTTCGATGTTTAGCTTTTTGAACTCCAGTGTGTATACGCCCCCGTATAGTTCTTCTAGTTGCTGGAGGAAGCTTGGAAAGTCTCTTGGGTCATTTATTTTTACTAGTTTTACCTTTAGCTTTGGCCTCTCAGGCTTTGGCAAAAGAGTCAACACGCTTTGAAAATCCTGGAGCATCTCTTTTGACTGTTCGTCCCTGCAAAGGTATAGCACAATTTCTTTGGGCAAAAAGCCCCATCGCCTCTAATAATATAAAAAGAAAGTCTCCGTATTTAATTTATCGTTACATGTTTCTAAAAACTTCACATTTGCCAAGAGTAGATTCGGGAGTAATGGCGCTACAAATTTACCGCCGCTACGCAGCATTCTGTTAATTTTTCAATGGGAGAGCTCTTGCCAAATCACTTCATTTGGCACTTGGAGAAGAAATTAATGACTAGTTATGCTAAGGGTTGTAGCCTGTGTCCATTTTTATTTTTCTGTGACTGCCTGAGACGTTGGGGAAAGAGCTTCTTTTTCTCTTTTCTCCTCAAGTAGTCTATGAGTTTTTCTTCGAACTGCCTCATTGTTGGCCTGGCTTCTAGCTATATTCTGATGCATTCCCTGAGTATAACGTCGAGCGCCGCGTCCCCTGTCTGTATGTCTGGTCTACCAGTCTTCTCGAATTGTTCAAGCTGTTCGGGGTACCCATCATCCAGGGGAAGAGGCTCTTACCCCTCACTGCCGCGTATTGAACGAGTGCGAAAAACCACACGTCACCCCCTGGCTCGGCCTGCCGTATGCCCTAAATCGTCCCATCTGAGTTGCAGACAAAGATCATCCCTTTGTCGAGTACGGGTGTGACCTTGACAGAGGCGCCAGAATTATCGCTCTCTTGAACCCTTGCTCTTCAATTAACGAAAAACCCGAGAACGCTAAAGCCAGGGAAAAGCCTCACAACCTTGCGGAAGCCACTAATCGTCCTTCACAAAGTATTTATACAAAAGATACAGGGATATATAGGTATAGATGGCTACAACACAGCCACCCATCACACGCTCATGCATCGGGTGCCCCCTCTACATAAAGTCACGAAGCTACTGCCTAAAACTAAAAACATACGTACAAAACCCATACAACCCGCCATGCCTATATATCAAAAATTATCCACAACCCATAAACAAAAAACAACAAGAAAAACTAAGCAAGTCACTAATTAAGGCCGTAAAGAAAGGCGACATCGAAAAAGTCAAAAAACTTATCATGTTAGGAGCCGACGTTAATACAAAAACCAAGTATGGAGACACACCGTTACATATTGCCGCATCGAAAGATCATGTCGACATTTTTGAACTGCTTTTGAATGCAGGAGCCGACCCTACAATTCGCAACGTGCAAGGCTTAACACCTATCGACGTCGCATGCAGGAATCACAATTCTAAAATCATTGAATTAATACAAAAGAAATTAGACGGGGGTCTGAATAGAAATACGATATGCTCCATTCACTTATTCTTAGGTCTCAAATCATTAAAACAAGGTCTTTTAATTAAACATGCTCTTCAGATCTTATTTTTCCTAATTTTCTTTGTTTTAATTGTTTTATTCCAATCAAAAATTGACATTAGAGAATTACGTGAAGTTTTTGCTCTTTACAATGTTATTTTTATTTCTTCAGTGACCTATATGTTCGCATCGATAGTTTCTTTTTCATACTGGAATCCCGAAATTAATCCAAAAAGCGCGCACATGCTGGCAGGAGTCATATTTTTGTTGTGGCTAATGTTATCCTTTCTATTAATTGGTTTTCCTATCTTGCTTCTTCCCTCTATCATTGTAATCAACCTTCTCTTTATTGTCTTTGTTGTTGTAATCGCTAGGTCGTTGTTTAAACTTTCAGAACTCACTGGAATAATGGAGATAAAACCTCAAGCTAAATCTTTTACAATTAGGACCTTCCTAAGCCTTTTAAGCAACATATCAATTTCACTCCTATACATGGTAACGTATTCAGCAAAAAACTCGGCGGTTTTCCATTTTTATCAAGCTGTCTCAACGGCGTTTATATTTTTATATGCTTTAATAACATTCGTGGATCTGGAGGCTAGCTACTCCTTATATAAAATCTCAAAGATGACCATGAAAATTTTTTCAAGTGAATTTGCCAAGTCATATCAAATCTCCCAGCTTCTTGCAAGAAAGCTCCGGTATCAGAGAGATCTCCAGTTCGGAGCTATGAGTGGATTAGTTTCAGCTAGGGAAAGTCAAAGCATACACAATTATGGGAATCTAGCTGACCACATCACTCTTCAAAATGAACATGAGAGATATACAACTACAAATACTAGTTCTCCTAAGGCTTACGAAGTCGCTGAGGAACTAAAGAGATATCAAGAATACCTTGAAAGGCTCGAGAATCTTTATAGAGAAAAGAAGGTATCGCAACAAGTATACACGAGGTTGAAGGAGGAATATTTAAGGAAAATCGAGGAGCTTCGAAAAGAACTCAACAATCCATGAGAATTTTGAAATGTAAAAAGCTCACTCAATGGGAAAGTAATACAAATAGAGAGAGCGCGCTCGTGATGTGCTGACAGAGCTGAAGAAGTATCAGGAATACCTTGCAAAGCTAGATGGGCTGTATGAAAAAAGAATGGTTCGGGAAGAGGTTTACACTAGACTACGTGAACAATATGTGAAGAAGATCCAAGAGCTTCAGGAAAAAATTAGCGAATTGTCAAGCTAAATGTTTTTTAGAATTTTATGTTTTCGACTCAAAGTAGTCTATTATTTTTTGGATGTTTGTTAGAGCAGTAATGAGTTGGTTCAATATATCGATGTTTTCCTGTGACAGGGCTTCTTTGTTGTTGTTTAAAATTTCTGTGATAAGCAGGGTTATTTCGTTTAGTTGTCTTTCTCCTCTATGTGAGAGCTCTTGTTCGATGTCGAGGATTTTCCGTTGCAATGTTTCTATTTGGGTTTGGAGGCGTGCAGCCATGTTCAGGGAGTTGAGATCCTTTTCTACCAGGGCTTTAACTTTGTAGAGTTCATACTGCTCAGTGTACTCTTCTAGGGCTATCCTGAGCTGGTCAAGCTGTGCTCTTAGCGAGGCATCCTCGTCTATTACTCCCAGAGTTGTGATTTTCCTGAGAGTGCCGCGATATAATTGTATCTGTTTAGCAAGGTTTTGTTTCTCTTCTGAGCGGTCAACGTTGCGTATTTTTTCGTCTACCTCTATTGCGTTTAGCTCTGTCTCCAGGTATATGATCGTTTCTCCTAGATTTTTTATAGTCTTATTCAAGAAGTTTACTAAGGGCAGGATTGCTAACGCCAGCTCATGGAGCTTTTCATTGTATTGCTTTTGCAATAGTTGTACTGCATCCTTGTTGCTTTGGCTAGTTGGGTCACTTGGCTCTCCCATTTTGGAGACCTCTTCGTGTAGCCTCTTCAAGGCTTGAAGTGTATCAAAAAAGTCTTGTAAGACTTTGCCCATTTCAAGTGGGTTTCTTGGAACAGTTTCCAGGTTTATGCCTATGGAGTCAAGCATGCTGAAGAGGTTGTCCCAATCCCTCTTCAATTCTTCTATTGTTATCTTGCCGGCATAATGGTAGATGAGGAGCCTGGCAAACCTCTTGTAGAAATATTCCTTTAAGCGGGGTGCATTAGGTGCCTTGACTATCTTTAGGTAACCTTTCATGGCAAGATCCAGTAGTACCTCTTCTAATCTTTGCGGCTCCAGCCCGAGCTCCTTAGATGCCTCAAGGACATCTATATTTACATCCTTGTTTGCAGTGCTGGTCTTTGTCCGCAAATACGTTAATATTTTTTCCTCGGTGGGTGATAACATTTTGTCATCCTCTTTTAGGGTTTTCAAATATCCACAAACATAAAATGGAAGTGAAACAAGACTTGAACTTATATAGTGTTTGGTAGGGAGGAATCCCCGGAAACACCATACACCTGACCGCAGGTATAGATATATTCATAAAGGTGTTAAACATATTTGTATCAGCGAGTTGGGAAATAAATGTTTAATGCGGAAAACACCTAGTTACCTCCTCATTTTTTCACTACATATCTTAGAAAACAGTAGATTTTTTCCTCTTCCTATACATATCTTTTACATGTAAAACAGTAGTATCTATTCAAAGTGTTGAGCTTGACGGCATTACTACCACAGAACGGGCACCTCACAGCCTCAATGACTTGCTTTGGCGTCGTCTGGCTTTCTTTTTTCTCTTCTTTTTCAACGAGTTCTAGCCGGTATTTATAGAGGTCGAAGGCCTTTGGGGTCAAGCGCACGACGTAATTTATGCTCACACAGTTAGGCCTCTTATCGACTAATAAATTTCTTGCTTTGGTTATTATCCTTAAAACTACTGTTGAGGCGCCAAATGTGAAGTTTCTAAGACTTCAGTTTTTCCTTTAAGCTCCGGATTCTTCTCGTATACTCTTCCTTCAACGCAAAGTATGTTTTATCAGATATAGCATTTTGCCGCCTTAGCTCATCAAGACGTGATAAATAGTTCTCATATCTGACTAGTTCCTCGAAGAGATTAACCTTCACGACATTACTGCTGAGATAATTCTCCTTTTGTTCTTCACCAGAAGAAGAGACAGCAAGAGGGCGTTTCAGGAGAATTTTACCTAGAGACTTGGAAATAATATACGTTGCCCCTGAATTAAGAATCAAGGCATAAAAAGCAACTATCATTGAAAAAAGAATAATTATCTCCTTATGTGAAGAAAATATTACAGCAACCCATGACAAAATAAAGGCAAGCGTTCCAGCAAAAATTGCTACAACGCTAAGACTTTCAGCCGTGTTTATTTCGCCGCTCACAATGACTATTGTTAGGCACTGATTTTATAGTTGACGCTTTTCCGTTTGCTCCAGCTTTTTAATTAAAGTAAACCAAATTTAAGGATCGATGAATACAGGTTTGTTCTCATAAAGATAATTTCCATATTGTTGAAGTCGAAAATTTTATCTTTCTTCCAAGAAGTTTATAGAGTTGTGTAGTGTATGGAAAATGGCTTGCAAAGTCAAGATCTAGAAGCTATTTTCTCGAGCCCCGAGGTAAAACAGAGATTGCTAGAGCTCGAGATTTGGTTAAAGAAATACTCGATTTACTGGCGAGACGAATTAGTTGGTCTAATTACACACGTGGAGCTACTGCTTTATAATACGTTGAGACTAGCCGACAAAAAAGGCGTTGACAAGGCTCGAGTAGCAGAAATTCTTACTAATCGGATTAGAGAACTTCTCTTGTCCTATAATATCCAGCCAGAAGATATCACGGGGTACGAGCCCAAAGGGGTAAGAAAGGATGTAGCAGAAGTCTTGTTGCAAATATTTCCTAACATTAAAAATCCCTTTCAAGGAAACGATGGAAAAACCCCAACTGGGCCAACTAAAAAGTCATATAGAGAACCTTCTATTTATGAACTATTCCATGCAGTTCAAAATGGGGACTTCTCATCAGTACGTGAATTGATAGATAAAGGAGTAGATGTTAACGTTACAGACACAGATGGATGGGCCCCCATTCACTATGCAACTTCAAAAGGTTTGACAAAAATTATTCAAATACTCGTAGAGAAAGGTGCAGACCCCAATAAAAGAACGCGTGAAGGTTGGACACCACTGCACCTCGCCGTTGTATATGATAAACACGACGTAGCCATGCTTCTTCTCCAGAAAGGAGCAGACCCAAATCTCCAGGATTCAAAAGGAAAGACTCCGCTACACTGGGCTATAGAAAACAATAAGACCGAACTAGTTAAGCTCCTCGTAGAAAGTGGCGCGCGCCTTGATGTGCCCGATAGAGAAGGAAAAACTCCCTTAGACTATGCCCAAGAAAAAAGCTTGAAAAACATCCTTACACATCAAGAAACAGAGAGCGAAGAGGAACAACAATACAACAACAATATCTGCCCTGTCTGTGGAAACAAACTCGTCTTTATCAAGGCTTTAAACCGCTATTATTGCTTTAAATGCAAAAATTATCGTTGACAAATTTGGCGAGCATATTAAAGTAGCACACTCTAGTTTTGATGAGACACAATGCCTATGGTTATATTGTCATGTCCACCTCTCTTCTTTGCGAGCTCCACAAGTTCCCACGCGAGCCTATTGGGTGTGCCGCGATACCTCTGCGTATATGCTTGGATTTCCCCCTCTGAAACAAGATCCGTTAATCCGTCCGTGGCTGATATAATTGTGGATCCGGGCACAAGCTTCAAGCCCGCCTCTTTTCCGTGGAGTTCTACCCACATGGACTCTAGGCCCAGCGCGTTGGTGATTACGTTTCTGGGGCCGTCCCTTGGCTTGTGGTCTGTTGTCAGGCGTATTATCTGCGATCCGGATATGAAGTAGACCCTTGAATCGCCCACGTGGCCAACATATATGTCCGAGCCGTCAATAAGTGCAACTGAGAAAGTTGACGCCATATTTTTACCATGGCTTCTCGCTAAAGATAGCACTTTTTCATTTGCTTTCATTATACCGCTGGATATAATCGCTTTAGGCTCGGCACCACCTATGATCTGGGGAAGACTTGCCCTCAAAAACTCGAACACGGCTTCCCTGCTCGCGAGTTCTCCAAAGCTCAGGCCACCAGCCCCGTCAGCAACACCCACAAGCCTCACTATCCTGGTTTGCCCCATACTAGAAATCTTTAAGCTAAGCGTGAAGCCTGCATCTTCGTTGTTCTGCCTTTTTAGTCCAACGTCACTTAAAAGAGCCACTGCCACGCCCGAATGGTGTACATGTGGTATGGTGCTAGCCTTAAAAAATCCCAGAGCCATGGCTTCAGACACATCATACAGATCTCTAACAAGATCCCTCGAATAACCCTTTGCTATAAACTTTTCATCTATTCTATCAGACAAAAACAAAATTCTGCCATCAAGCGTCTCACCCGCCGCGACCTCACTTATTCTGTTGTTCCGAAAACTATAGACTTTCTTGTCACGTGGCAAAGTGACTATGCGATACCTATGGGTACTCGGGTCACGCAAAATGGCAACATATCCTTGCTTTGAGGTCTCAAGCAAACCTCTAATACTTCCTGTTACGGACAAATATACAAAATTCAAAAAATCCATCAATCCTGCATACAAATTCCTCTCTTCCCCCAAAGTAAACATTAAGAACTTATGAACCTTATCAGCAACAGCCATGTTGAAAGATAGAGAAAATGACAAGGTATCACTTTTAGAAAACACACCTGTCCCTGTAAACTTATAAACCTGAACGGCTCCCATTATTTAACCACCTTTGAATTGCAGATTATCTTTATCCGAATCCTCCCATCCACGCATTATTTTACTTTTTAGGGTCTTATCTTATGAGCGTGGACAGCACTGTGGTAATTAAACTGTATTATGGATGAGCTAAGATAGAAAAAATTACGACGAGAAGAAAAATATATATTAATGATTTCTTAATGTGCATTTATGAGCCTTCAAAAAAATGCTTCTTCTTCCAGTTCTGAAAGACCACTTGGCATATCGATAATAGCAGGTCTACAGATGATCGGAGGCGCTATACTCACCTTGTTTAGTGTTTCTTTCTTCACGTACTTGCGTGCCTTTAGCATATTTTTCCTATTTTTAGGAATTTTCTCCTTCATTATCGGTTGGGGTCTCTGGGAAGGCAAGCGCTGGGCATGGATAATTTATGTAATTGTAGTTGCATTGGGCATTCTAGTTAGTCTCTCCACATTTGATCTGGTTTCTCTGATTTATGCGGGTCTTATACTGTGGTACATGTTTCAGCCTAATGTAAAAAGATATTTTAGAATAGAGGCCGAACCTACTAACTCCTATACACCTTCATCCTACTCGACCACTACCCCTGGCTTTTCTTATTCAACGCCAGCGGCAATACCTCAATACGCTGTAATAAATGTTGAAGATCTAAAGAGTGAGCTCAAAAAATACGAGGAATATCTACAAAGGCTAGAGTTGCTAAAAAATGAAGGAAAAATTTCTGACACTGTCTATGCTCAACTTAGAAGAGAATACACACAAAAAATGGATGAAATCAAAAAGCGCTTGCTTCTCTAGCAATACTTTAAGAATTGAGCCCAGGTTAACTACCGTACAGGTAATGGCTTAACATAGCTATTTCCTTTCTATATATGACTTTCTCAATCTTATTCCCTATTTTAATCTTAAACCTTTCTCTAAAAATAGTAATAAAAAATTTTATAAATACCTTGAAAGTTAAATTTAGTGTGAACAATGTTATAAAAAAAGTTAAGCCTCGCAACCCAACTGTTATGCCGTTTATCATATTCATTTGCATTTTTACCTTATCACTGTCTCTTGCTCAGCCCATCATAGTCTCTGTGGCCATAGAGCCCAAAACATTAACCCTCAGCCCTGGAAGCGATGGGAAAATCAATTTAGTGATTTCTTCTGGGGCCCAAGCTGTGCTAGCCGGCGAGTTCAAATTGACATATCCGATTGACGTGGTAAACGTAACGATAATAGGTACAGCTGAGTGGACCGTCTCGCCAGTACCTAGCGATCCCCGTCTTTTTATTTTCTATAGGAATCAGGGTGTCCCAATTGATAATCGTTCGACTTTGGCAATTATCCTGGTTAGGGCGCTCCGAGGAGAGACTAATGCTACTGTTAGGATTGAGCACTTCAAGGCGGCAGATAAGGATGGGAATGACCTAACGATTTCGCTAGCAAATAATCAGTCGATAATAGTTATTTCCGGCGCGGGGGGAGGAGAAACAGGCTGGCAACCACCACCAAGCAGACCAAGGAGCACAAACACAAGCTTCCTGGTATGGATCGCTTTAGGGGTCGCACTTTTAACGGCTGGTGTTTTTGCCTTATACCAGGTATATAGGCAAACAACCTTCTACCTCTTTATAGATGGAAGACCATTAAAGCTAAAGGGATCTCGAGTCGTCATAGGCAGGGAGGATCTCGCGGGACTTCTACCTCCTGAAAAAGCTACATATATAACCAGGAAGGCACGAGGAGGACACTTCTTAATACTTCGTCAAAAACACACATTCTTCATCCAGGATCTAGGCAGCACTAATGGAACCTACGTTAATGGGGTTGACATCAGAGGCAGAGGGCTTGTGCCGCTTAAAGATGGCGACGTCATCCAAGTTCCAGGGGCCTTTGAAGCAGTCTTCCGAAGCAGGTGAAAAAAATGCGTAAAGAGGGTCAGGTTTATACAAACGATAAACCAGCTAAGCGCAAAGCATACAAAGCAATCCAAGCACTATTTATGATTTTCTTAGTTGTTTCTCCCGTTTTCCTACCCATAATCTTCGCACCATTTCAAGTCCCACCGGAAATCGCAAAATACTTGAAGACAGGCGAAACAGTCATAGATGTACAAGATCTTTACTTCCCAAGCACCCCTGAATACAACATGACCGTATACAGGCTCTCATCGGGAGCCGTCTTAATCTTCTCAAAAAAATATAGCGCTACCGTATTGGGAGACGATTGGGTAAGGATACCGCAGGGAGACGACTTAGCCTTGCAGTTCTATACCGCTTACTATTTTTCCAGAGTAAAAGCTCCTGACTTTAGGGTTCCTGAGAATTATCCATGGTATAAAGGAGTAGAAATCTATAACAATTATGTTCAAAAAAGGCTAATACAAATTGGAATGATAACTTTTGCTCTAGGAGTTTTATCACTTGCGCTGTCAGGAGGTACTCTGTTTTTCTTACTCAGCTATGCGGGTGGTCTCGCCAATACTTTGCTTACATTTATCGAGAATAACATGGGACTAACTCTTGAAAATGCTCCAAGAGCCTATTATGCACTAGTCAACTTGAAGCCACTTGCCCCAGACGACATGAAGGCTTTATATGAGACTCTTGACAAGCTAGAGAAGTTTGATAAAGAGTTCGTAGATAAACTTCGGCTTCTCCGCGATACATTAAATCTTATCGATGAAACTGGGAATTTTGCACAATGGAGTTCAATGTCTACTTTAATAGTTGCAGCTAGAACAGGTGCCCTTAATGATATAATTAATTCGATTGGAAAAGAGAAAGCCACCAAGTTTGTAAGTGTTTTTATAACTGGCGACAAGCAGAGTGCCCAAACATTCCTTGAATCACTAGGACAGTGGGGATCCTCTAGTGATTCAACAACGAAACAAATGGCGATAAATAACATAGAGAATACTCTTGGCGATTTATTGATATCTAATGCTATTAGTGCTGGGCTTAGTTTCTTAGGAAAATATTTAATGGTGGAGATCCAACAACAGCAGGATAGTCTCATGGGCTTTTTTGGACTTCACTGTCTCCTTTTAGGAGATTTAAAGATAGGTCTCAACAGCTATGGCACACGGCTGGCTGTTGGAGACGTTGCTCCTACAGCGAAAAACGTTCTCATATTTTACCAGTTCAAAATAACGTATTATGATTTAAGAGATGAGCTCTTTGAGGGGCTCGAGAAGTATAATGCAGCTGACATATACGATACAGGTGTGTATTCTTTATTTACCTCTGTTGTGACATCTGGGAAAAGCCGGAACGAGATCATAAATCAAATTAAAGGACAAATGGTAGACATCATACACAAAGAGAAAAACAAGACACCACAAGTAGTTAAAGAGGCCATAGCTGTTCTCTCAGATGTGGCAGAGGCCTTCGACAAATTCAAGACAGACATGTCTAGCAGAAGAAAGTCGCCTAGCAAAACGTCTGGGCTAGACATTGTTCTTGTAATAGATGTCTCAGGTAGTATGTTGGATACCTTCAAAGGGCAAAGGAAAATAGATGCGGCCATACGTTCTGCCAGTGATTTCACACGTCTAACTGGTCCCTATGACAGAGTAGGTTTGGTAAAGTTTTCAACACAAGCAACTCTTGTGAAGAACTTGACATACAACAAGTGGGAAGTCCTTGATGGAATCATGTCATTGACGACTGGAGGTGCTACAGCTATAGGCGATGGCTTATGGCTGGCTCTAAACATCCTGGAGAGAAGAACCGAAATGAGAAATGCTGCAATAATTTTACTGACTGATGGAATGAATAATGCTGGGATCCATGCTCCAGAAGAAAGTGCAGAAAGAGCAAAAAGATTGGGGATACCTGTCTTCACGCTTGGCTTTGGAGAGAAAAACGACATAGACGAGGACGCATTAAAAGAAGTTGCTTCAATAACTGGAGGAAGATATTACTATGCACCTTCACCCGAGGATCTTCATAACATATATGTCTCGCTTTCTGGCACGGTTTCAGGACATATAACCTATGGAACTATAACGGGTGTACTGAACCAGGGCGAAGTTAAAGAAATACCACTTAACGTCTCCAGTGGCGAGGGCTACTTCTCAGTCAGGGTGTCTTATCCGGGAAGCTTGATAACGATAACTGCTATTACTCCGAGTGGCCGAGAAATAGACACGGCAACATCAAATGTAGTTTACTATACAGATAAAGGGGTAACACAGCTCACAGTCTACAGACCCCAGCCAGGACAATGGAAAATAATCCTGAAAGGTGTTGAAACATCACCTTCCGGCGAAATGTATTCAGCCGTTTTATTCAAGCCAGGCTTCACAGCTAAGATAGCCACACCATTAGTAGTCGTTCCCACAGGATCAACAAACCAAACAACAATAGAGATCCAATCATTACGTGATCTCCCATACTTAAGAATCGTGATACCAGAAACGCTCTCCAATTACGTCATGGCTCAACCCAGCCAAATAACAAACTTAAAAGAGGGCCAAAGATACCTAGTCACCCTTACAATTAGAGCTCCCCCTACACTCCTGTCAGACTCTATACTACTTCAAACTTTAGACTCCTATGTATGGATCGACATAAAAATCAAGCCACAAAACTCACTCGCGATAGCTTTCGTAGCTTCTCAATTCACAATTTTCGAAGGATCCACACTTACAGCAAAAATATGGGTTTTAGACGATAAAGGATATAAAGTCCCGGATGCAGAGGTTAAAGCAATACTAAAAGGTAAAGAACAGACATTGCCCTTTATCAACAACTCCTATATTATAAGCATGAAGGAACTGCCACCCGGAAAACACCTGATCCAATTAGAAGCATCCAAGCCTGGATACATGAAAGCTCAAACTTCTCTCTTCGTGCACGTATTGATACGGGGAGACGTAAACGGAGACGATATAGTCGATTACCGGGATCTAGCCATCCTTGTTGCCTCGTATGGGAAGACAGACATGTTTATGGATCTTAATGGAGATGGAATCATCGACTACAAGGATATCGCCATAACAATAAGTAATTACGGCAGAAAGGCGTAAACTTTCTTAAAATGTGCCTTATCAAAATAGAAAACTTTTTTAGCTTTCAAGACATAAAACAATTATGTGGCAAGTTGCAATTTTAACCTATCTACCCCCTTCTGAGACCCTCTCTAGGGCTGCCACGTTCTTTTCTTCTAACGGCTGGGAACTATATCAAGAAGACAATGTCTACATATTTGAGAGAAGCTCAATTTTCACGTACTTTTCTATCGCCTTGCTGGCCACGGGAGTCATCCTCTTGATTGGAAGCTTCCTCAGCCCATCCAACCTCCCACTCGCCTTTATCTTCCTCCTCATAGGAGCAATCCTCTACCACAACAAGCACACCATAGCACTAGCCCTAAGGGAAAACGCACTCTTGGTTGCCACCGACAGCTACGAAGCCTTCAAAGAAACACTACTCTTCGCCGAAACAATAAACGGTAAAATAATTCACGCAGAAGCCCCCACAACTCCACCAACAACGCTAACACTCCAGCCCCCAGACACAGCCACCGCATTAAGAGAGCTAGAAACAAAAGTCCTTAAAATATTCCAGACAACGAGCCAGACACAACTCTTAACAGACAAGGCACAACTCCAGCAACAACTCACACAAGAAATAGCCACCTACCAAACCTACCTCGAAAAACTAGAAAAGCTGAAGGAGGAAGGAAAAATCACCGAAAAAGCATACATAGACCTAAAAAACGAGTACACACAAAAAATAGCCGAGCTACAAAAACAACTACAACAAGCCTAGACATACCTCTTACAGCTAAAACAATAATACCTACCAAGCGTCCCCAAATGATAAGCAGGCCTACCGCAATAAGGACAAACTACAGTCATAGCCTCCGATCCCCTACCGCTAGAAACAAGCCTGCCTCTCGACTTAACCCAAAATTCTTTAATCATCCTTCCACAAACCCCCTGAGACTCGCGAGCTTTAGAATCACGAGTGAACCTTTCTATCAACTCTAAAACAGAGATACCTTGGTTGTTCCTAATGGTCGGATCTGCACCATTCTCGAGTAATAATTTAACAGTGTCAGTATCACAAGTTGACCAGATAAAAGGATAGTGAAGTGATGTATTACCATTAGCATCTCTTGCATTAACATCAGCTCCATATTTAACCAATAAAGTGATGCATTCATGCCGAGCATGTTCCTCTACTAGTCCATAATAACTTCCATAGCCCCCAAATAAAGGGTCTTCCACTTTTAGGGTATAATGTAGGGGCGTGCATGCACCTCGATTAAAAGATGTTCTTGCGTTTACGTCTGCACCACGTTTAATGAGCATTTTTACAATCTCAACCTCACCATAATAGGTAGCAACATGGAGTGGAGTAACGCCAAAGGTTGTTTTAACGTTTACGTCTGCACCATATTCAAGTAAAGTCTTTACAACATCTATGAGTGGTTCCCTTGAGCCCAAAGATCTATGCGCAGCATAGTGTAAAGGAGTTACACCTTCTTTATCTCTTGCATTGATATCGGCCCCTGCTTCGATAAGCATCTTTACAACACTTGCATTGCTTGCGTAATGGAGAGGTATTCTGCCCATATCGTCTCTTGCGTTTGCGTCTGCACCGCTTTCAAGTAGCAACTTAGCTACATCGGCATTACCGCTCACTGCCGCTAAATGAAGGGGAGTAATACCACCCGACGTTTTTGAACCCACGTCAGAGCCTTTTTCAATAAGCAATTTAACTGTAGCTACATCTCCTTTAATGATAGCAAAGTGTAGCGGAGTTAAAGGCAAGTACGCGACGTATAAATAATCTTCGCAGCTCCACTCGCCAAGAACCACGCGTCCTTCCTTATCAATAATTAATTCATGAAAAATTTTATGTAAAGAAAGGGCGTCATCATACAATTCGCTTTTCGCATTTATGTCTGCACCTTTTTCTATTAGTAGCTTGGCTACTTCGACGTTTGCAGCGTAATGTAGGGGGGTGCAGTTGCGCTCATCCTTAGCGTTTATGTCTGCGCCCTTTTCGAGAAGCAATTTGGCGATTATAGTGTCTCCGATCTTCGCCGCATAGTGGAGGGGTGTTTTACCACTCCAGTCCTTAATGTTTACGTCTGCTCCCTTTTCAATGAGAAATCTTACGATGCCCGGATGGCCTATAAAGGTTGCCCAGTGTAAGAGTGAAATGCCGTTTCTATCTCTCGCGTTTGGGACTCTAAGGTTCGCGAGGAGCTTTTCAGCTTTAGAGGTGTCTCCTTTCTTTAGGGTCTCAAACAGTTCCTTCACATTCTCGATCATGTTTGCGATTTCTATGTGTCCTCTCTCGCGCGCCAAGTCGGCAGGTGTTTTGCCTATATTATTCTCTACTGACGGATCTGCGCAACTTTCCAAGAGAAGTTTAACTACGTTGGCATGACCGTTGTAGGCAGCGTAATGCAGGGGAGTGGACCCATACCATGAGGTTGCATCTACATGGGCCCCATGCTTTAATAATAGCTCAACAACATCGGCGTGTCCATTAATGGAGGCTTTGTGTAAGGGAGTATCATTGAAAACATACTCTTCTTCATTTACCCAGCTCAATCTGTAAGAACTTGCATAGTCAAGTAGAGTTGCCACAATCTCCTTGTAACCTTTGTAGGCTGCGATATGTAACAGAGTATTGCCTAGACCATCGCGCGCCTTCACTACACCTTCAACGTCTTTTGAAGAGCTTCCCATTTTAAGAAGCTCTTTAACTCTTGTGATGTCTCCATTTTCTACTGCTTTAAAGAGTTCCTTATATAGGGTCATCATTTATGAAGGAGAGTCTATACTATTAAGTTTTATTGGGTATAGACAGGAGTAAAGAGTGTTTACGCCTGCAAAGCTTGGATGCAATGGAGTAATCCAAAGGCTAGGTAGAGATTTGACGTGTAAGAGTGCGGTCGATGCGGAGCGCATAGGTGTCTTTATATTTATTTGTTGAGGAGCTTATGTTGTTGGGTAGGTTTTTATTCTCTGTAGGATAGCGTTTATTTCTTTGAGTTGTTTTAGGGTTTCCTGGGTGATTGTTGACGGTGGGTTTTCAACTGTGTTGCTGATAAGTGTGGTAAGTTCCTGTGTTTGGCTTGTGTTTGTCTGTGAGAGAGTTGACTGGATGGATGCAAGTTGCTGTTTTAGCTGGTTGATTTGTGTTTCGAGTTTTCTTGCTTCTTCTTTTAGTGTGGGGTTTCCTTCTATTAGTGCTTTTGCATTTGTGATCTCGTATTGGTGTTGTAGTGTGGTTATCAATTTTTTTATTCTTTCTGCTTCTTGGAGAAGTTTCTGTTGGTCTACTTGTTGTGGCTGAAGTAAGCTTAGCATTATGCTGATGTTTTTTCTTGTTTCCTCTATCCTGGTTTTGATGTGTTGTTTTTCTATGGTTTTGTCTATGCCTCTGATTTTCTCGTCTGCCTCGATTATTTTTAGCTGGGCTTCGAGCTCAT
>OFEJ01000259.1_pt1 | contig 16881 bp, 12 predicted proteins | sample 1521051 | NCBI WGS metagenome assembly OFEJ01 (sample SAMN06268701, study PRJEB24108) | sediment metagenome | isolation source: Joseph's Coat, Yellowstone National Park, Wyoming, USA | place: USA:Joseph's Coat, Yellowstone National Park, Wyoming, USA | reverse complement strand
CGGGCCCGTGGCCCAGAGCGGACAGGGCGCAGGCCTTCGGAGCCTGAAGTCGCCGGTTCAAGTCCGGCCGGGCCCATTAACCCTCCAAGGCACGCGCGGAACTTTACATGGAAATGTAAAATTCGGGCCTTCACGAGGCCCCTCAGGGAGTTTCCGCATGACGCATGGTGCCGGGAACACCCCTAAATACCGCCGGATTCCCACCCAGGGGCGTGTCGGAGGGCTGGAGGGACTCCGTGAACGTGGGGGCGCTCTCAGCGGAGTCGCGGCGCACGATCTTGGAGGCGGTGAGGTCCAAGTTCGGACCAGCGCTGGAATAGCGCTCGGGGGAGGTCGCCTGAAGTTCCGGGATAGCGCTGAAGGTCGGCTCCCCCCGCGGCGGCCCGAGCTCAGAAGGCACTGCCGTGAAGGCGTCCTCAGGGGAATAACTCGGGTCTTCGAGGGCGGCCAAAGCGTACGCCTTCTTGTTGTGATGCATGAAATAAATAAATTTTAGTATGCGAACGCACGTTAGTCGGCTCTCAATACGTGTAGGTTATGGTCACGGTCTCGGTGGCGCCGTTAACAAGGTTGTTGTTGCCCACGTACACGTAGACAGTGCCCGGCAACACCGGGTAGGAGACGGTCCCGCCATATCCCACCGATACCTGGCCGGAAGTATAGGTGATGCCGTTCGATGATATACCATAAATCTCGACCCATGTATTCGAGGTGGTCGATGAGGATACCGTGACCGTCACGTAGCCCGCATATGATGTGGAGAACGACCAGTAATAGTAGCCGCCGGGTCCCTCGCTCACCGTCTGCGCGTTCACCCACGTGGTTGTCTGTTGCAGATTCGCGATTGACTGGAGGTAGCTGTAGCTGGACTGGAGGGAGGAGTACTGCGCTCCAAGGGAGTTACAGCTGGACTGGAGGGAGGAGTACTGGGACTGGAGACTAGCGTAGCTGGACTGGAGGGCCTGGTACTGGGAATGCAGGGAGTTGTAGCTGGACTGGAGATTCCAGTAGCTGGCGTTGAGGGCCTGGTACTGCCCCTGGAGGGAATTGTAGCTGAGCATCAGAGGGGCGCCGGCGGCCACCAATCCTATCACGAGCCCTATGACCAGCCAGAGCCACGCCCTGCTCCTCCTCCCCGGAGCGGGTTTGGATTCGGATGGAGCGACCGGGGCCGGGGGCTGTGCCGCGGCCTCGGGGGGCTTCGCAGCCGGAAGGGGGCTTCCGCACTTGGAGCAGTAGAGCGCGTCGTCCGGATTTGGAGCACCGCACTTAGGACAGTACTTCGTCATTCAATTGGCGGTTGGGTGCGCATAACTATAAGCGTTGCTAACCGAGCGATTGGCCCCCTGGCCGAGGGATCCACGCATGTCGGCCCATGGATTCATGGTACCCTAGTAATCCTATCAGGGTCCCCACACAAGATGGGACCTCAATCTTCTGGCAGTTTCAGCGGTTTACCGGTTCAACCGAGGAGTGCCGGGGAGGGCCTGGAAAGGGCGCGCCCGTGTGGGGGGACCGCGCGCATCCACGTATGCGGGGGGTAACCCTCCACACATGGATGCTTAGTGTGGGGGTCTCCATGACTTTGGGACGATTGGAGCGGATTGGAGCACGATTGGAGTCAAATGTGTGGGGGCATTGGAACAGGTTGGACGGGGATTGGAGTCAAATGTGTGGGGGTTTAAGCGGGTTCAGCGTGGGGGTTCAAGTTAACTTATGGGGGTTTTAAGCGGCTGTGTGTGGGGGTACCCCGCAAAGCGCCCCCTGAACGGCTCCTATGCCCCCACACATGCGCGTGCAACGTTAGCTATACAATTAATAAATCACATGTGCCCCGAGTCCCCTGGATGCCGAATGTGAGCCCCTTGGATGACAAGATATGCCCCAGGTGCGGCGAGCCGTTCGCCTGGCTGGAGCGGAGGCTCCGCGGGGACCGCGTGTACCTCTACGCGGTCCACGAGCACAGAGAGAAGGGCGCGCGGCGGCGCAGGCGCTGCTACCTGGGGCCCGAGGAGGAGGCTAGACGGAAGCCAGAGGAGACTCGGGCCGCAGGGAGGGAGGTCCCGGGCGAGGGAGAGGAGGAGATCTCGCCCGCGGCCCTCACACCCCTCACAGCCCCGACCGCGGTCGGGGGGCCCGGGTCGTATGAGGACGAATTCCGGGAGCTCGTCCGCTGGGCCCGCTCCCAGGGCCTGACTCCGTGCGACGTCAAGCGGCTGCTGGGGATGCGCTCCCCGGGGTGCGAGGAGGAAGGGAAGGAAGGGGAGGCCGCGCCGAGGAGTGAGGAAGAGGACGATCTCCTGGCGGAGGCGAAGCGCGCGATTAGGATGAAGGTGCAGGTGGATCTCGTGAGGGGCATGGGGATCCTGAGGGGGGATGAGGGAAGGGGCGGGAGCGCGACGCTGGATGCCCCGGAGATCCTGCTGATGTCGGCGGCGGGCGGCAGGGACGAGGTGGACCTGAGGGGGATGCTTCCCTATATGGTAGTTATGAAGGCGCTGGGCGGCGAGAAATCGAGCGATTGGAAGGACCTCACGGCGGCCCTAGTCTCGTTAGCACGGAGGAAGCAGGAGTTCGACCCGCTGGCGCTCCTCGACCTGATGGAGAAGGCGGAGCGCGGGGCGAGGAAGGAGGAGAGGGAGCGCTGGAGAGCGCTTGCGGAGGCGCTCCGGAGAAGGAGGCCCCCGGAGGAGGACCTCGGGCTCGACGAGGAGGTCGGGCGCCTGGTGGGGGAGCGCCTCAGGGCGGCGCTCGCGGCGGAGGAGCCCCATGGGGCGGGGGCCGAGGGCGCGATTATGCGGCCCAGGCTGCTGCAGGTGCTGCGCTGAGGGGAGGTATGATGAATGTTGTAAGCGCGTGGAAAGACTTATATAGCGTTCATCGGTAAAGGTTTACCGATGAAGAATGCTGATAGAAGGGGAAAGCCGCTTCAGATCGTCGGGGAGTCCGAACCCAAGCCCGAGCCGATTTGCCCTCGGTGCGGCCAGCCCTATAGGTGGTTGGAGAGAAAGATGATTGCTGGTCGTGAATATTTATTTGCAGTCCACAATGGCTACAGAAGATGTTACCTCGGTCCGGTGCATGGGTATAAGATTGGCGCAAAGACGCATCCCTTCCTTCAGCTGACTGGCCTCAGAGCGAACCCGCGCGAGGAGCTCGAGCGGCGCCTGAAGTACATCGAGGAGAGCTTCCAGAGCTTGCCGGAGCTGGTCTCAACCGAGGAGGATCGCCGGAGGGTCCTGGAGGCGCTGGAGAGGGCGAGGCGCATATTCGAAGGTGGCGCCGGGCAATCGACGGACTCCGGGGGTGGTGGATGAGAGGTGAGCGAAAGGGTTCCCGTCCAGGCGGTGGCGGCCGCCTGGACGGGAAGGGCACCTTTGTGTGTTGCCCAACAGGATCAAGAGCGCACTCGCTCTAAAAATATTTCGCAACCGCTGGTCGCGCACGAGGTCCTGGGCGGCGGGGGCCGCGCACTGGCGCTCGCCGTCGAACTGGGAGGGGTTGGTTGAGATTGGAGAGCCGGAGAGCCCTCGCGCCCGGGCGCGATGGAGCGATGCGGGCCGAGGAACGGCTTCCGCGCGCGGTCAGCCCGGTCGTGGACATCGGCGTGCGCATAATAGCCAGGCAGGGCGGGCGCGCCGGCGGCGAGCCCCGGTACCTCCTGACGCTGCCCAAGCAGCTCAACCACCTGTGGACCGAGCTCTGGGAGGACCACCGCGAGGTCCGCTTCCTGGTGGAGGTCCTGGATTACCGGCGGGAGGAGGGCGCCGGCCCGGGCGCGCTCCCGAGCGTGATGAGCCCGGTGATCGACCTCGGGACGCGGCGCGTGTCCAGGCAGGGGGCGCGCTCCTCGCGCGGCTCGCCGCGCTTCACGCTCGTCCTGCCCAGGTCGCTCGACCACGTCTGGGAGAAGCTCTGGAGCTCCCGCGCGCGGGTCCGCGTCGTGGCCGAGGTCCTCGGACCGAAGGGGGTGGGCGGAGGATGAGCGCCGCGCTCCTGATCCGTGCGGACCTCGCGGCGGTCCTGGCACTGTGGGGGGCGCCCGGTGCGGGGCCGCGGTCGCGCGGGAATCGCGCATTATCAGCGAAGGAGCTCCTGCGCCGCGAGCTGGAGCCCGGGGTCCACACCATTGAGGTCCCGGAGGGGGCCGCGTGGGGAGGCCTGTTCGACCCGAAGTGCAAGCCGCCCCTGCTGATAGGGGCCTTCCGCGTGCTGGACGGGCCGCAGGAGGTCCGCGTGGCGCGGCGCCCCGCTGGACCCTATCTGGAGGGCGAGGGGGTCCTGGAGCTCCTCGGGCCCAGGGAGTTCGACCGCACGCTGAATGCGATCCGCGCGGCCGGCCTGCGGCTCGATGCGGACGGGCCGTTCTCCCCACCGGTATTGCTGTGGTGGGCACGCGTCGGCCCGATCGCCCGCCGGACGCGCTCGTCGAGGGGCACGGTGGAAGGGGGTGGCATGGTGGGCGTGAGCGCTGCGACGAGGGGTGTGCCGGTGGACCAACCGGTAGAGGTGAACCTAGAAGCGGTCGCCCTGGAGCTCTACGATAAGGGGTTCAACGTGTTGCCCGTGGGGGACGATAAGCGCCCCCTGGGGAGCTGGGGCGTTGACAGGCGCCTGGATCTCAGCGAGATCGGTCGGCTGTTCAGGAGCGGGCGGGCCAAGGGCATCGCGCTAGTCGCCGGTCCCCAGAACTCGGTGGTGGGCGAGGGGAAGTGGCTTGTGCTGATCGACGTGGATCGCCCCGACGCCCTGAAGGAGATGCCGACGCTGCGGAGCGTGGTCGAGAACACCATTGCCTGGCGGACCGGACCGCGGTGCCCCCACTGCGGGTCGAAGCATTTGGAGGTCCTGGAGCCGGGACGGCGCTGGAGGTGCAAGGAACACGGGCACGAGTTCACCATTGAGGATAACCCGCCGCGCGGCATGGGGGCGCTGGCGGCGGTCGACGCCGAGGACTACGAGCGGTACCTGAGGGGGACCGTGCGGGGCGGGGACGTGGAGATCCTCGCGAAGAACTACGCGCTCATTCCTCCATCGCTTCATCCCAGCGGACTACGGTACGAGTGGATCCCTAACGGCACCAAGGCGATCGCGCGTCTGGACAGCTCCACGCTCCGGCGGATCTTGGGGGAGATCGGGGTCCGCGCGGGGCCGCGCGCTGCTGTAGCGGTCGGCGCGCCGGCCGCGGGCGAACTGAGGCGCCTCACTGAGGAGCAGATCGCGCACCTCGTGGACCTCTTGAACGGGATCTACCACCCCGGGCACCGCCAGATGCTCTGGCTCTACACCAGTGGGTGGCTCGCGAAGGAGCGGGTCGACCCGCGGGACGCCGCGCGGATCCTCGCTCGGCTCTACAGTAAGCACCGCGACGAGGACCCGACCTCCCAGAGGGTGACCGCGCTCGTTGCGTCATACAGGAAGGCCGGCGTGGACCTGGAGCCGTACGCGGAGGAGCTGGAGGGGATCCTCGGCACCAAGATCTCCGGGATCGCGAGGGACCCCGCCGCCGAGGAGCTGTCGCTGAAGGGCATATCCGGCCTGGAGGAGATCGCCGCCGATGTCCATGAGGACCCCGATCGCGCGCATGCCCTCGCCGCGGAACTGAGGGGGGCGATCGGCTCCCGGCCCGATGAGGCCGCCTGGCTCCCGGGGGAGCCAGGCGCTGAGGGGAGGAGCACCTATGAGCTCCTGTATGAGGTCGCCGATGAGAAGGTGAAGGAACTGTTCAGGGACGAGGAGGGGGAGATCTGCGCGGTCGTGGAGGAGGGGGATCACTTGGAGGTGTGGCCGGTCGAGAGCGACGTGTTCGACGAGAAGCTGAACCTATGGTTCTACACCAAATACGGACGGGGGGCGAGGAGGGACGTAAGGCGGGACGTCATAGAGACGCTGGAGGCCAAGGCGCTGAGAAGAGGTGAAGAGAGGAGGCTCTCCCTCCTGTGCTCCTTGGAGGAAGCCGGGGGCCCGGAGATAATCGTGGATCTCCTCACGCCGGACTGGAAGGGGGCCGTTATTCGCCCCGATGAGGTAAAGATCGCCCCGCTGCCTCCGAGGTTCCGGAGGCCGCCCCACCTGGGTCCGCTGTGGAATCCCGAGGTGTCGTTCAGGGGGGAGCCGAGGGAGGTAATGCTGGACTTCCTCAGGAAGATAATCCCGGAGCCGGAGGACCCCAGGACCTACGACCTGCTGGCCCCAGTCCTGCCCGCCCTCTTGCTCCCGATCCCCAGGCCGATACTGGCGTTCCTGGGCGGGCACGGATCCTCGAAGAGCTTCGCCCAGAGGATGATCATACGCGCGCTCCTCAGGAGGCAGGCGCCGAGGCCCCGCAGCCTGGACCAGGAGGACATGGCGCTGACCGCGAGGGACAACCCGATCCTCTTCCTGGACAACGTGAGGAGGATGAGCGAGGACCTGGCGAGATTCCTCGCGGTGGCCATAACGGGGGAGGCCGTGGGCGGGAGGGAGAGGTACACGGACAAGGGGACCGTCTACTACGAGTTCCGGAGGGCAATCCTCCTGAACGGGATAACGCCGAACATTCACTCCTATCCGGACGTGGCGGACCGCACCCTGATCATCAGGCTGAGGAGGGTGCCGCCTGAGAAGCGGAGACCCGAGGGGGAGCTCGAGGAGGAGCTGGAGCCGCTGCTGCCCCGCGTATTTTCGGCCTCCCTGGAGGCCCTCAGGAGGGCGCTGGGCCACCTGCGGGACGCCAGGAATGATCTGAGGGGGTCCCTCCCCCGGATGGCGGACTTCGCGGTGTGGGGCGAGGCGATAGCCCGCGGCATGGGGTACGCGCGCCGCGAGTGGTTCGACCTCTACCAAGAATGGGTGGGGGAGGCGACGGAGGAGGCTGTCGAGATGAGCGCCCTTGGGAGGGGGATATTGAAGCTGGGGGAGATGGTGGTGGCAAGGTCGGACCTGGGGGAGATGACGCTGGAGGGGGTGGTGGACGTTGTGGAGGACAGGGGGAGCGTGGAGTGCCTGCTGGACGGCAAGCCCACCTGGGCCGGGACGACGCGCGACCTCAAGAAGAGGATAACTGAGGCCCTCGGCGGCACCCCCGAGGAGCTGGAGCGGGAGGGACTGCCGCGGACCCCGCAGGGGATCGGGAAGGAACTCCGGGACCTCCAGTCCTCCCTCCAAGACCTCGGCGTGGAAATCTCATTCCGGAGGGGCGGGAGCAAGAAGGGCACACGCCTAGTGCTGATACAATTCGCCCGCCCCCCTGCACCGGCCGGGGGAGGAGAGGAGGAACGGCTCCGCGCAGCATCGGCCTAGCGCGCCGGGCTTCTGACAATTCTGACGTTTCTGACATTTCTGACAATGGAAAGCTGGAACACCACCCCCGGCACTTCTCGTCCTTCTGACATTTCTGACAATGGAAAGCTGGAACACCACCCCCGGCACTTCTCGTCCTTCTGACATTTCTGACGTTTCACTGCCCTTTACACCCTGAGCTCCAATAGATAAATTAGATATATATAGGTGAGAAGAGTGCGGAAAAGGGTGAAGTGTAGGGGGTTGGGGTGGGGGTGGGGTTCCAGCTTTCCATTGTCAGAAATGTCAGAAACGTCAGAAGCCATCGCCTAGGGGTATGTATAGGGAGGTGCGATCGCGTCCGCTATGGATCGGATCCCGGAGTGGACCCGGGATTCGAGCCAACTCGGCCGTGGCACCACGCTAAGGCGTGGTGCCACGGCTGGACCACGTGATACCAGTGCCTCGGGGACTCCCGGCCGCCAGAATAATTATCGGCCGCGCCGGACCTCCACCCCTAGCGTCGTCCCGCGTGGAATCTCCACAGCATCTCCACTGAATGAGACCCCATCGAATTTATTTGAGGCAGACCGGCCGTATCGGACCACATTACGCCCGCGAAGAGGGTGGGTCTACAAAGAAAGAAGGAGAAAAACGAGAAGAGGTGCTCGATGGTATATCGTCAGGAATATGGGACGTAGTAGGTGACGGTCAGGGTACCTGTGACGGTCTTGCCGCTGAACACTGAGAACGTGTTGTCAAACACGACGTAATAGGTTCCACCACCCGGCAGCTGGATGTTTATGTTGAACGCGGTCTCCTGTCTCCGAACGTCCCATGGTAGTGCTCCAGACCCAGCTCCCGGAGGGCCCACAAGTACCACGGTCCCTGTCCATGACGAACGTCGGTTTGTTCGTGCAGACCCCGAGCACCCTCCTCAGGAAGAGGAGGGCGTCCATGGAGCTCCCGGGCCACGTCGCCTTCATCGCGGGGAGCTCCCCGATGTCCACGTCCATCGCGGCCTAGGTGCTGACCTCCCGGCCGTTGGCCTTCTCCGCGGTCTCGTCCACCGCGATCAGCCTCCTCTCCCTCGGCGGTATGGTCCACCTGACCGAACCGAGCGCGCGGGCCCAGTTGAGCACCGACGCGTGGGACGGCTTCCTCCCGCAGCGATCCTCCCTCGCGTCGGCTATCCCCAAGAGGATAGGTCAGCCGTGTAGAGGTGGAGCGCGTGCGCCATCTCCCCGATGGATATTTTATGTCGCCTGAGTATACCAGAGCGCGGATCATCCACTCCAGCTCCCTTATTGGGTTGAGGTGGAAGGGTACGTCTATGTGCATGGGGGCCGGTGTGGATGGTCCGCCCATTTGGGCTTATCTGACCAACACCCTTAGTATCTGGTACTTAGTATCTGGTACAAGGCATAAATATAGGATCGGTGCATAGTTCTTCCGTGATTGAAAAGGAGAAACTGACTAGGGGAGGGAGGGTCGTATGGGTCGAAAGAGATATGCAGTCATTGAAGGTGACCTCGGGTGAGGGTCTAATAGAGCGGCTCTCCATCTACGATCCCAAGTTTCCCCCGGATATGAACGAGGTCAGGGGGGGTCCCACCGTCATAGTGGAGGGTGAGGGGTTCACGCTCGAATTGACGAAGAGGCGGAAGGGGATGGAATTCTGGCACCGGAACTTGGACCAGGATGAGTTGATATTCATCGTCAAGGGGAAGGCCATTTGGCGCACCGAACTGGGCACGTACGAAATGCAACCGGGAGACCTGCTAATAATCCCCAAGGGCGTGGCCCACAGAGTCGAACCCGTCGACGAGAACGAATATGTGGCACTAGAGATAAAGTCATTGACTCTCAGGAAGGCTCCATTACCTTAAGCCCACCCCCTACCCGAGCGAAAGGATCGGGCGCAGCCCGTTCAGCCACGGGGGCATCCACTCCTCCCTCCACACCGGTGTGGAGGCCTCCCTAGGCTCTCGGATGTTCTCCTCGACCTCGGCCTGCTCTTCCTCGCCGGGAACAGGTCGTCGAACGCCTCCGTCCCCCCCCCGGATGTACTGGACCACGCGCTCCATCATGTTCCTCAGGGGGCGATCGTAGACCACGTGCTCCACGCCGGCCCACCTGCAGGCGTCCGCGTACCATGGGGCGCCGTCCGTGTAGATCGGGACCCCGCCGCACCTGCGGACGAGCCTCCTGATGAACAGATAGGCATCGATCGAGTTCCCGCGCCAGCTCACGTGGAAGTCCAGCATCGCGCGCAGGTCGGGCTCGAACGCGACCCAGATCCACGCGGGGGTCCCTCCCAGGTCCACCATGGTCTCATCCACGAATATCCTGCGCACTTCCCTCGGGTCGGCGCCGATCGATCCGAGGGCGGGGCCCAACCTCTGCGCCCACCTCCACATCGAGGCGTGGCTCCTGCTGGCGATGAGCCTCAGGGACCTGGCGGCCCTCCTCAGCGGGGGCCCGAGAAATAGGGATAAACCGCGTAGGACATGACCGGAAGGGGAGTCCTCCTCCTGATCCGTACCGAATTTGCGCTCATTGCGAATCGGGCGGATGGCTCCCCTCGGATTTAGGTTAATCGATCGGCTTAAGGTAACGGAGCCGCTAATGACGTCAGCTATCGCTCCCCAAGATTCAGGTTACGCGAATCAAGTCATATCGCGAGCAAGGGCAGCCGCACTAGAAATTTCTTGAGCGCGCTGGAGAGGCGCCGTTCCCGCCCGGTTCCCACGCGCACCTCGGGGCACGCCTCGGGGTGTGAGAGTTCCCGATTACGCGTGATTTCCGGGAACTTCCCACGCGTAATTTCAGGCCTTCGGAGCCTGAAGTCGCCGGTTCAAGTCCGGCCGGGCCCATTAACCCTCCGAGGCACGCGTGGAACTTTACACAGAAATGTAAAATTCGGGGCCTTCACGAGGCCCTTCAGGGAGTTCCCGCATGACGCATGGTGTCGGGAACACCCCTAAATACCGCCGGATTCCCACCCAGGGGCGTGTCGGAGGGCTGGAGGGATTCCGTGAACGTGGGGGCGCTCTCAGCGGAGTCCCGGCGCGCGATCCTGGAGGCGGTGAGGTCCAAGCTGGGGTGGTCCGGCGCGCTGGCCGCGCTGGGGATATCGAGGGCGGCGCTCTCGCGCTACCTCTCGGGGGAGCGCGCGGTCCCGGACGAGGTGGCCAGGAGGGCCCTGGGGCATCTGGAGGAGGGAGAGTTCCTCTCCGCCGTGGGGTCGGCGGAGAGGCTCAGGGCCCTCGGGATCCTCGGGGAGGACGGATCCGTGGACTACGGGCTGCTCTCGCAGATCGTGGCGGTCGCCTCGCGCGACGAGTACGCCAGGAGGCTGATCCTGGAGTTCGCGGTCCGCAACTTCCGCGAGGACCTCCGCAAAATGCTGGGGATCTCCGCGGCGGGCGTGAAACTGCACTGGGACGAGGGCTTCGAGGCCTTCCTGAGGGAGGGGAAGAGGAGGAGGAAGGTGAGGACCGATGGGATGATCCAATATTATAGGAGCCTGTTCGCGCGCCGCCTGGAGGGCAGGGAGCTCACGGCCGAGCTCGTGGAGGAGGTCGCGGCCGAGAGGAACGGGTGGCTGCGGAACGTGTTCCGCCACCACGCCCAGTACCTCTACAGGAGGAGGCTGATCGGCCCGGAGCTCTTCGGGTGGATAATGGAGGCGGTGCCCGCGCGGAGCTACCGCTTGGACGTGCGGCCCTACAGGGTGGACGAGGGCGAGGCGCGCAGGACCCTGGAGTTCCTCCGGGAGAACCACCGGAGGTACTACCTCCTCTACCGCCTGATGCTGGAGGGCGGGCTCAGGGTGGCACATGCGCTGAGGCTCGCCCGCGAGTTCGCGCCGGGCGAGGAGGTCGAGGTCCCCGGGCTGGACCTCCCGGTGAGGAGGCTGGTGGAGCGGGAGGGCTTCGCCCGCTACTACTGCGGCTTCAGGGGGTCCACGAAGCCCTGCGAGTGGGCGTACATGAGCGCGGAGACGCTGGGGATGCTGAGGGAGCTGGCGCCATTCAGGACGACATCAGATGTCGTGCCACTGTACGCCAGGAGGCATGGCCTGGTGCTCCCGAAGATGATGAGGAAGCTGTCCTGGAGGGTAATGGTCTCGGCCGTGCCGCGCGAGGTCGCGCGCTTCCTGCAGTCGCGCCTGGGCGAGCTCTCGGTCTCGGAGGCCCGCTACGAGGACCTGCTCTCGGAGGCGGACGCCGCCTACCCGAAATACTTGGAGGCGCTGAGGGCGCGGCTCGGGATCCGAGGCACGTCTCATATTTGCACTGATATTACCTGAGTTCCAGCGCCCCGGCGAGCAGGCGCGGGCGGCGCGCGACCAGCACGCTCAACACCATCAAATCATATGCGATTAAATTAATAACCCGATCCACTTCACTTACTGATGTGCGCCAGGAACTCATGGATCTCGCGCTCAGGGCCCTCCGCGTGGATCACATGTTCAGGAACACGCCGTGCGTGCAGGCCTCCGGCGCTAAGATAGACGCGCTCCCCCACCAGATAAGCGCCCTCAGATACGCGCTGGATCAGGCGCTCAAGCTCGGCAGCGTCAGGCTGATGATCGCGGACGACGTCGGGCTGGGCAAGACGGTGATAGCTGGGATGATCCTGAGGGAGCTCCAGCTGAGGGGGAGGATAGGGAGGGTCCTCGTGGTCGTGCCCAAGTCGCTGCTCTTCCAGTGGGAACGCGAGCTCCGGGAAAAGTTCGACATGGATCCCTTCGTGGTCCGCTCGAGGAACGACCTGAGGGATGCTCGCGCCAGGGATCTGGTGGTGGTCTCGCTGGGCCTCGTGAGGAGGCGCAGGAACCTGGAAGAGCTGGGCCTCGGCTGGGACATGGTCGTGTTCGACGAGGCGCACAACCTGACGGTGAGGGAGCTGGGGGGGACCGTGAGGAAGACCAAGGGGTATGAGGCCGCCGAGAGGCTCGCGGGCCGCGCCCCCAACGTGCTCCTGCTCACGGCCACCCCGCACCACGGCAAGCCGGTCGACTTCAGGTACAGGCTGCGCCTCCTGGACCCAAACGTGCCGCTCGACAAGAACTCGCCGATCGGCGGCTTCGTGAGCAGGTACGTCATCAGGAGGCTCAGGGAGGAGGCGGTGGACTTCAACGGCAGGAGGCTCATACCGGACCGCAGGTCCCTCACGATATCGGTGGGCTTCAGCCCGGAGGAGAGGTCTGCCTACGAAGGGCTGCTCGAGTACGTGAAGGAGTACTACAATCTCTACAGGAGGACGGGGAAGAAGTCGTACGGGTTCCTGGCCGCGGTCCTCCAGAAGAGGGCATCGTCCAGCATCTTCGCGCTGAGGGAGAGCCTAGTGAGGAGGAGGAAAAGGCTGGAGGGGCTCCGCGGCAATCCGCGCGCGGTGAGCGTTGAGGAGTTCGAGAGGAGGCTGGAGGGGGCCGAGGGGAGCGCGGAGGACCTGGAGAGACTGGAGGAGGACGCGATAGAGGAGGTCGTGGACCCCTCGGGGCTTGAGAGGGAGATCGCCGCCCTGGACGCGCTCGTGAAAAGGTGCGACTCCGCCCTGGAGCGCGACTCCAAGATGATGAGGCTCAGGGAGGAGCTCGAGAAGTTGCTGGCGGATCGGGAATCGAAGGTCATCGTGTTCACGCAGTACAGGGACACGCTGCGCCATTTGCTGAAGGGGCTCAGCGGGTCCATCCTCGGCATCGTGGAGCTGCACGGCGAGATGAAGATAGAGGATAGGCTCAGCAGTGAGAGGGAGTTCCTGGAGAAGGGCAGGGTGCTCCTGGCGACGGACGTCGCCTCCGAGGGGTTGAACCTCCAGAGGGCGAGCATCGTCGTGAACTACGATATCCCGTGGAACCCCACGAAGCTCGACCAGAGAATAGGCAGGGTGCACAGGTACGGGCAGAGGAGGGATGTCTTGGCCCTCAACATGATGGTCCGCGACACGATAGACAATCGCGTATACGAGATATTGATGGAGAAGCTGGAGAGGATCAGGGAGGAGCTGGGGCCGGTCTTCAACTACCTCGGGATGCTCGTAGACGAGGCGGACATCGAGAGGGCCGTCGAGAGGGCGATCGAGACGGGGAACGTCGAGGGGGCCGTCGAGGAGGTCTACGCGGATGTGGCACTCAGGAACAGGGAGCTGAGGGAGCTGGAGGGCATCCTAGACAAGAACAGGATAAGGATTCCGGAATCGGATCCAAGGTGCCCCGAGGGCGAGTCGATCGAGGAGTCGGACGTCAGGGAGCTCGTCCTGGGGACCCTATCCGCGCTGGATCCCAGGAGCTTCGAGTACAGCGATGGCGTCCTCACGCTGCGCTACGTGCCGCGCGAGCTGGCGGCCGGCGCCGGGGACCTCGCGCCCTTCAGGGGCACGTTCAGCCGGGAAGCCGCGTCCAGGTCGGGGGGCGGGCTCGAGTACGTGGGAGTTGAGCACCCCCTCACGCGCTCGGTGATCGATTACCTGATGGACGCCTTCCGCTCGCCGGGCGGCGTCAAACTGGAGGCCGAGAACAAGTACACGAAGGGGTGGCTGTGGCTCGTCAGGGTCCGCGGCGAGGTCCCGGAGGTGCCGCTGGACCCGGACGACCCGAGCCGCAAGCGCGATCTCTTCGAGGAGAAGCTGGTGGCGATACTGGAGGACGAGGTCAGGGGATCGACACGCGTCCTGGGGCTCTCGGCCGTGAAGAGCCTGTTCGTGGTAGGGGAGCTGGGGGAGGCGAAGCCGCACCCGGCCGGACCGGTCGAGGAGGTGAAGGATGAGATCAATAGGAATTTGAGGGGAATCCTAGAGCAACTACGCGGCGACGTCATATCCAGGATCACTGATGAGATCGAGCGCCTGGAGAAGCTCGCGGCCGAGCGCGGCCTGAGCCTCCCGGAGAAGCAGAAGTATGAGGGCAAGAAGCTTGAGCGCTTTAGCAAGAGCAGCGAAATCAGGAGCTTATTCAACGCGCTGATAGGCGGCGGCCCCCGGTGGACGGTGGAGGAGCTGGCCGCCCTGCGGCTCCTCCCCTACGGCTACTCAGAGCTCGGCCTGGAGTTCGCGGAGCGGCTCCTCGATGAGGGGAGGAAGGGGGAGGAGCTCGTGATCGAGTGCGAGAGGGCGAGGGGGGCGGGCGTGGAGGACCTGAGGGACAAGTTTACGGCCGGGGTGGACCTAGTCTCCTACCGCGATGACGGCGCCAGGCTCATAGAGGTGAAGACAGTCAGGGGGCGCCGCGGCAAGATCTACATAACGCAGAGGGAGTGGGAGGTCATGTGCATGGAGAGGAGGAGGAGGGAGCGCTACGTCTCGGAGGTCCTGGGGGAAACGCCGCGCATGGACATCGCGAGGGGCAGCGTGCACCTGTACATAGTGGACCTGGAGCGCGGCGGGGACTGCGCGTCCATAATGGACATAACGGATCCGTGCTCCGCGCTGGGCGGCCTCGCCGAGAAGTACAGGCAATACTTCTACAAGATAGTGATACCGTATGAGGAACTGATCAGGAGTGGGGCGGCGGGCTTGAACGCTTAAAAGCGATGGTTCCGCATTCGCACCGTGGCGAACGGCAGGCGCCTCGTGGAGGCGGAGGCCGGAATACCGGACATCGATAGGATAGATGAGGCGGCGGCCAAGGAGAAGGCCGCTAGGGCCCCGATATCCGAGGTGGCGTTCTGGTGGACAAGGAAGCCGCTGGTGGCGTCGAGGGCCGTGGTCCTCGCATCGCTCGTGGATGAGGACTTCCCTCGGGAGAGGTTCCTGAGGGCGCTGGGGCTGGGCGAGAGGGCGCCGCACGAGCAGGATCCGCCGGGCGACCTGGTGCGCGAGCTGAACGAGCGCGCCCGCCGGGAGGGGATATCCCTCCTAGACCCGTTCGCCGGGGGCGGATCCATACCGTTCGAGGCCGTGAGGCTCGGGGTTCCCGCCGTGGCGCTGGAGTATAACCCGGTCGCCTGGCTCCTGTTGAAGTTCTTGGAGTGGAGCAAGGTCTACGGGGCGAAACTACTGGACCCCCACAAATACAGGGACGTGAGGGGGAGGTTGAGGAGGGGCTTCGGCCTCGACGCGGAGAAGCTCTGCGCCCTCCCGGATCCGGAGCTGGAGGAGCTCGGGGACCTGGCGTACTGGGGATGCTGGGTCCTCAGGAGGGTGAGGGACGAGGTGGCGCCCCTGCACCCCGAATACGATGGGAGGAGGGTCGCCGCGTATATCTGGCTCAGGCAGGTCAGGTGCCCGAGGTGCGGCGCCTGGGTGCCTCTATCCAAGGACTTCTCGCTCTCCGAGAAGAGGAAAATCGTGTTCGACATCAAGTACGAGGGCGACGACTACGAGGTGAAGGTGATCGAGGGCGGGAGCCCGAGGGAGCCGACCGTGAACAGGGGGGTAGCCACGTGCCCCAAGTGCGGGCACGTGATATCGAATGATTATATTAAGGAGGGATGGAGGGGGAACGACAGACTGGCGGTCCTCGTCCTCGAGGGTAAGGACTACGTGCCGGCGCCCCGGGGCTACCGGATCCCGGAGGTCGAGATACGGGAGGAGCTCGTGCCGGACGAGGACACAGCGCCGACGAATGAGCTCCGTGTCGTTGGGTATGGCGTGAGGAGGTTCGGCGAGTTGTTCAATCGCAGGCAGCTCGCGGCGCTCACCGCGCTCTCGCGCGCGATAGTGGATGCCCGGGAGGAGATGCTGAGGAGGGGCTACGACGCCGAGCGCGCGAACGCGGTCTCCGGAATCCTCTCCATCCTGCTCATCAAGCACGCCGATCACAACTCGTCCTTCACATCTTGGAATTCCTTGCGTGATAATGCAAGCCATACCTTGGCCTTCAGGGGAGCCTCGTTCACATGGAACTACGTGGAGGTGAACCCCTTCGCTAACTTCTCCGGCTCCCTCTGGGTCGCTTTCGGCGACCTCCTGGACGGCGCGGCCTACGCCATCGAGAAGCTTGGCCGGAGCCCGGCGGAGCTGAGGGTCGTCTTCGGCTCCGCGCTCCACCTCCCCTCCAAATTCCCTGACGGCTCCGTGAAGCTCGTGGTGACGGATCCCCCCTACTACGACGACGTCCCCTACGCGGAGCTCAGCGACTTCCACTACGTATGGCTCAAGAGGGTCCTCCGCGGCGCCTTCCCCGAGCAGTTCCAGTTCTACACATTGTGGAGGGACAGGTCGGACGAGGAGCTGAGCGTCGGCGGCTACAGGGACGAGCGCACCTTCTCTGTGAACCTGGACGCGGCCCTCAGGGGGCTCAGGAGGATCCTGAGCGACGACGGGCTGCTGGTGATATTCTTCGCCCACTCGAGCGTCGAGGCGTGGGCGCACGTCGTGGATGCGCTGTCCGGCGCCGGCTTCCACGTGGAGTCCGCGGCGCCCCTGCGCACGGAGTTCAGCGGGAGCGCCACGTCGAGGGGGAAGTTCTCGATGGAGTCCTCGATAGTCCTGGCCTGCAGGCCCAGGCCCAAGGGCGCGCCGCCCGTCTACCTGGAGACGATCGTCGACAGGATCCGGGAGAGGATCAGGGAGGCGGTGGGGAAGGCGTGGGACCGCGGATACAGGGGCGCAGACCTCCTGGTGGCGGCGTACGGGGCGGCCCTCAGGGAGCTCACGCAGTACTCGGAGATA
>OFEJ01000258.1_pt1 | contig 16884 bp, 17 predicted proteins | sample 1521051 | NCBI WGS metagenome assembly OFEJ01 (sample SAMN06268701, study PRJEB24108) | sediment metagenome | isolation source: Joseph's Coat, Yellowstone National Park, Wyoming, USA | place: USA:Joseph's Coat, Yellowstone National Park, Wyoming, USA | reverse complement strand
TTCCTTATGAAGAGCTCCCTATCCTCGAACGGGTAGGAAACCAGCACCACCTCCTTCGCAACCCTAAGGGCTTCCTTAAGCACCTTCTCTACATCATCGACATGCTCAAGTACCTCCATGAGGAACACCGTGTCGAAGCTGTTGTCCCTAAACGGCAACATGTTAGCATCAAGCCTAACGTGGGTGTGCACATAAACCTCGATGTCTGTACAGAGCACGTTTGGTGGGGGATTTCCGTCCCAAATGAAGACGGCATCACCACAACCTACATCCAGTATATATCCTTTGGCGAAGTCTCTAACCAAGTCTTTTCGATTCATTAGAAACATTTTTAACTAAGTCTTAAAAAGTAATCTGATGAGCTTCCAATCCAGTTCTGATGAGGATAGGATAATCAAGAGGGCTATGGAGGCTTGGGCCGATGAAATTATGCATACAGTCGATACCTTCACTAGTGAGCTCAAGGATGTTGATAGCATTGATGCAAGCGGGGACAGGTTGGAGAAGATTGCTAAGATATATTTCTTGCTCAGCAAGATTGAGAAAGTTATAAACGACTTCAAGGCTTGGTTGAGGTACCCATCCGTGCAGGTCTTCATAACGGACGAGATGCTGTCCGAGTTGTTCACGGAGTTCCAGCAGGTAGCCCGCAAGATGCTGGTAATAGATATTGAACATTCAAGCAAGTTCGCAGAGCACGTGATTAAGCACACGGATGAGCGCATCCCAGCCCTAAGGTTTATCAGGAGGATTGAATTGGAGAGGCAAGGCATACGGCCAGAACAAGTAGAGCAACGGCAACAAGGAGGAGGAACACCAATGTATATTTAGGGCTGGGGAAAATATTTAAAAGTCTTCTTCCAGTGAGGTTATAGGATGTGCATGGGGCAGAGAATACAAATCCCAATCCAGTTCGTGCCGCAGCAGACGCAACAGCAACAGAGGGTCGCTGGAGGCCTAATAGGTAGGTACAGGAGGATAAAGCTAATTGAGGAGGTCGATGTTACCTGGAGCTGGTATGACGAGAACGCAGGTATTGTCGAATGGACCTTCAAGAACAACAGCGACAAGACAGCGACAGTAGCCTTGTTCAGGAACGGCTACTACTTCGGCGGAGCATTCTGGCCGGTGTACCTCAACTACCCAGGCTTCAACACCCAGTGGCTAGACCACGACCCAACTCCGTTACAGGACCAGGGCGTGGAGAACAACTCACCACCCCTTGCATTGATCACGAACGGGAGCCAGTACTTGGTTGCCTTCGCCTTCACGCTTGCGCCGGGGCAACAGTGGTCAATGCTTGAGGGCGGCTTCATACCAGGACAGCTTGTGCCGACCGGCTACATGGCTGTCCCACTCGTCTTTAGAGGGGTCAGCGACTACTGCATAGGGTACAACCCGCAGGCGGTTACACAGTGGGATTGGCAGACCGGGACCAACATGCAGGGATATCAGCCCAATCCGAAGACCTTCAAGGTGGCGCTCTTCGAGGTACCGCCCAATGCGCCATTTACCGATGCTTTTCCACCAACAGTCTCCGCCGGCGCATGCATTGAGATGTGCAGAGCCCTCTGGGATATGGCAATAAGGCAGGCGAGCCAAGGCTTGATACAAGATGCCCTTCAGTACTTCGCGCAGTACTTCGCATGCATAGGCAGGACAGCTGGCGAGTGGGCTAAGGAGGGAGGCGAAGCTGTAGGGAAAGACCTAGAGGACCTGCTGAAGGACATAGAAGGATTATTGCATCACATAGGCGGGGAGGGAACTGAGGAAGCGCTTGGAAGGCTGAAGGATAAATTGAAAGAACTTTCATAACGTCACTGCGCGTTAAACAACTCTAAAAACAATCTTAGTTTTTCAATTTGCTCCTTATCGTCACATACATACCACTCGTCCTTCTCAGGTATTATTCCAAGGAAGCTCTTGACGCTGGGCAAGTACTTTGCCATATCTGGGTTCTCAAAGTAGTATTCAACCCTCCTCTCGTACTTCCTCTTATCTGGGTTCTCAATGAGCTTTCCGAGCAATTCCTTGCACTCTCCAAGAGCTAGGCCCTTCTGGACGCAGTACTCCCCAAGCACGCTGGCAAACCTCTCCCTACAGTCAGTGAGCTTTATGTGGTTCTCAACCATCCAGTTAATGAGAGCGTCCCACTCAGCAATCAAGCTTCTACTCTTTCTTCGGGCACCAACCTCTGAGGACGGAGTATAATACCTCGCCCTCCTCTGCGGCTCCATCAAATCAAGCGTCGGCGTCTTCTGGATGACGAAGTCGGTTGGCTTCAAGTCCCAGTCCACTGTGAACCCCCTGGACTTGGTCTTGGGGTGGAGCGTGAACGGTAGCCTGAAGGGGGTCATTGGGGAGAGCTGGTTCATATCCAAGTTCTTCGGTATCACCTTCGGTACCCAAGTCTCCTCCACCGGCGTGTCCAAGAAGTAGATGATGTAGATGGACTTCCCGCCGTTGTAGTAAATCATCGGTATCCCAACGCCGTAGAGTGGTGAATCCTTGAGGTTGAAGTGCTCCTTCACGCACGTGAAGCTTGGCTTCTCTTCGCACTCGTGTATGTCGAACTCGTACACGAGCAAGTCCCTCAACCATTTGCCCTCGTCGTTGTCGAAGTACGCCTTGGACACGCCGACGCTGAGGTATTTCTTTATCAACAGCCTGAGGGTGTCCCTATCAGCTTCGCCAGGGGTGAGCCAAGAGCAGTCCTTCCCACCAGCCGGGAGGCAAGGCTCGTAATTCTTCCTAGCCCACACGTTGACCCTCCTGGGAAAGTGAATGGCAGATATGAACCTCTCAATGTACTCATCGTAGTTCTCGGGCACAAAAGCATGATAACTAACAAGTTTTTAAAGTTTTCCTCACGAAGTGAAATCCTTAAAAAGAAGCGCATAAAGAAGGTGGTGCATGAAGAGGATTTTTCACCTAAGAGGTCGGACTGTTGTAGTTAATGGAGAGCCAACTAACGAGTCCCATCCTTACTTCTACGTTATTGGCGAGAAGCCAAGGAGGGACGAGGGCATCGTCGGCTCGGAGGAGGTGGACTTAAACCCGTACATCTATAGGGATGGGAAGTACGTAGAGGGAGACGGGAAGGTCTACAAGGTGCTTGTGGAGAAACCATCGCTCGTGACAAAGCTGAGGGAGAGATACAAGCTTGTCTCGCAGTCCTACATCAAATACAGCGCCAGGGCGTCAATAGACCTAAACACCCAGACCTGGAGGGACCTGCTCCCAGCCAAGGACCCAATGGCATTGGTTGAGGAGAAGCCGGACTTGAAGGTGGCAGTCTTCGACATAGAGGTCGTTGGAAACAAAATATACCTTGGGTTGGGCTTCGGGGAGGACGAGCACAAAATATTCCCATGCAGTGTCAGTGATACGTTATGCTTCATGAACATTGCGAAGGAGTTGCTGAGTCTCAACATAGACTACCTAGTCGGATATAACAACTGGGAGTACGACCAACCGAAGCTGATGCAGTCAATACCACTGTTCAGGACTAAGTACGCAATATTAACGAACAAAGGCTATACCCCAGTGCTTGACCTATACGTCTTTGCAAGGTCCAGGTTTGCTTCAAGCCTTGGGTTGCAGGAGTCTGGGCTGGACTTGGTCAGCGTGGCATCACAAGTAGCGCTGACTAGGGATGAGTCGGAGAAGGCGCTCCAGATGAAGACTATGAGGTCCAAGCTCAACGTGTTAACGGACCAGGAGATAAAGGCGTACCTATCCAGCGATTTGTTCATTACGTATAAATTAGCGAGGACCTGGGTCCCACTGCTTGAGATAGCGGGGAGGTGGGCAAACATGAGCGCCATAACCCTTAACCAAGTGGCGGAGTCAGCCTCGCCTGGGCACATCGACGAGGTGCTGATACATAAGTGGCTGGCGGAGAGACACGGAATGGTGCTTCAAGACACGAGGAGGATGTTCGACTTGCCGGGCTTGGAGAAGGTGAAGGCTGTGAAGGCGGGGATATTCAAGGGCGTTGCCGAGTACGACTTCTCAGCGCTATATCCAACATTGTATAAGGCGAAGAATGTCGACGCAACCACAGTGAAGGAGTGTGCGGATGGCTATGAAGTGGTGTACATCGTCAATGGCACAACGAAGAAGGCGAAGCTGTGTTTTGAGCCAGGGCCAATACACGAGGTTGAGGATGCGCTCTACAACCTCAGGAGGGCGACCAAGAGGTTCAAGGATGAGAGGGACAAGGCGGCGAAGATATTTGCCAATGCCCTGTACGGCATCTTCACGAAGAAGGGGCTGGGCATACACTCAATAGTCGGCGCCTTCATATTCGAGTACTCCGAGGTGATACATAAGGACATATTTAACAAATACGGCGCAATCTACGGCGATACTGACTCTATCTTTGTAGTAACGGATAAGCCCAATGAGCTACTGGACGATATAAACAACTACGTGAAGGGCAAATACGATGAATTGCTGGAGATGAAGCTGGAGGAATACTGGAAGGTGGTACTAATCCCGTCGTCCAAGGGCGGCCAGCCCAGCAGGAAGAACCTGGTGAAGGTGGGAGAAAACGAGGTCGTGTTGAAGGGAACCCTCTTCAAGATGAAGGATGCGCCGACGTATGTCAGGCTCAAGCTGAGGGAGTGGATCAAAGAGGCGATCGAGGGAGGGAAGACGCTTAGCGAGGTCATGGCTGAGGAGGGCGCTATACCCCCAGATATGTTGCTCATTGAGGACTCATTAACTGCCAAGGACTTCTTCGTGACAGTGAGCGGGAAGGAGAAGAAGGGAGGGCTAGACAGGAAGAGGGCTAGGGCTCTTGGGTACCTGGCCGCATCCCTCCTAAGCACTAACCAAACATTAGCCATCTATAGGGAGAACAAATCAATCTATATGAGGACGCCGAAGGGCATAGCGGAGCTCCCGCCGCAGGCGATAATAGGGTACAAGTTCCTGCCAATAAACGAGCAGGGGGAGGAGAAGAGGTACATATATCTCGTCAGGGACAAGCCGATTCTTGTGGCAATAAAGGCGAAGTACAACAAGGCATCGGAGCAGTACGAGGTAGTTCTCACGAAGAAGCAAGCGGTTGATGAAAAGGTAGTGCAAGGTTATGCATTGCGGTGGATAAGGCAGAAGGACTACCTCTTTAGGTCTCCATAATTTTAAACTCTGATCTCACGAATAAAACTATGTTTCCATCTTGGTCGTAGTAGTTCTTCCCGTCGAACCTCAAACCGAGCTTTTCAACAGCCTTGGGGATATTATCTGTCTGGATTATCCTAACGCCCTTGCCCCTACCGATCTCTTTGACCCTCATATTCACTAAAGCTCTGATGTAGTCTCTTAAAAAGGTTCTCTGGCATGATCCCCCGCCTTGGGAGGGTGGGAAGAAATCAGTTAGCAAGCAACCTTTTTAATTAGTTAGGTCAATGTAGGGAACAGCTATGTTTCTCAGGAGGAGATTGAAAAAGGTTGGGGAGGGGAAGAACGTTGTGATTTACTTGAGCAAGGATCATCCAAGCAGGTTTGTTTCGGCTGGCTTATTTAAGCAGGAGGGTAAGGTACTGAGGGACAAGAAGGGGAGGTACGTAATCATAATTAGGAACCCAATTAGGGCTTTCCAATTCCCACCTTGCATGCAGTACCCCTATTTGTGGGGCAAGTACGATGGGGGAGTAGCCGGCGGCTCAATCACGTATGCAAAGGATACTTCCCTATATACCAATTGGCATGTTGCCTCAGTGACAAGCACCGTCTGCTACAACGGTGATAACAATTACGCAACAGCAACTATGGTGGATGCTTGGAAGCCAGACCTAGAGAACTGCGTGGAGCTTGAAATAGAGCTCTTTATAAGGAGGTTGCTTAAAATCCTTGGTATCAAGTTTCATTCTGGCATCTACAGCCAGTACGACTTCGCACAGATGCAAGCAAGCAAGTCCGTCAGTACTCAGTGGGACATGCCACCACTTGTCTTCTTCGCAGGCTCGTGTTTGGCGAAGGAGGAGGCGAACTGCGTTGGTCTAGCCTTTCCAAATCCGCTTCTCAAGCAACAGCTCCCGGAGGCACCGTTTAGGGTGAAGGGCTACTGCACCCTGTGGGAGTTCGAAAGCGAGGGAACAGCCTATGGCCCAGTCACGGTAACTGTGAACTATGAGAACGGAAAATGCGCAGTCTTCAAGGACACGTACGCCATAGTCTTCGACCAGCTCAACTTCATACCAGGTTGCTCCGGCTCACCAATATTTATCGAGGTTGAGGGATCACAATCTCAAGGTCAGGGATAAACAACCTGCGCGCCCTCCATGTACTTGGCTTGAATTGCATAGGCTTCGTCTAGGCTCAGAACTGCGTTCTTCTTAAACTCCCTAATTTTCTCCATTATGTAGTCCTTGTTCATAACCTTCTCGCATATGTCCTTCCTCACGAAGGAAGGCAAGGAATCGTACTGCTTCAAGGCAAAGATGCAGTCCCCCCACATTATTGAGTACAGCCAAACATCGGTGCCTGGCGTAATATATTCACAGAATGGTTCTCTGATACACCTCTGCTTATTCCTCTCCTGGAAGCCGGTCTTCACAGAGGACTTGTAGAGGTGGGCAACGGCTGTGCTATCCACAATATCCATATCCACCTTGGTCAATCTAAATGCCGAGAGGGTCGTGTCGAACAGCTCCTTCCCCCAGTAGTGGCAGGGGGTTGCCTCCCCTTGTACAGAGATTAATGTCTCCAGCAGTTCAGCGGGTATAATTTGCATGGGATCTGCGGACATAATCGTCTTGTGGCTTCTCGTACTGAGTACGTAGGCCCACCTCCAGTTGTCCTTGTTCAACCAAATGTTCAAGTGGACGGCATTGTAGTTGATTGGTTGTTGGGATATGTCCAGCCTAACATCAACGTCCAAGGAAGACGCCCTTTCAATGGCGTGGGTCTTCGGGACAGTCATATTCCTCCTAATTAGACCCCATGGGTTCTTGAGCATGAGCATGTGCCCGTCAGCCTTTATCACGTGTGTATATCCCATCTTCACGGCGTAGTATGCGCAGTAATTGATTGCCTTCCCAACCCCAAAGCCCGGAACCCACCCCTGCTTGAACCTGCCCTCATATGCTCCATTCAACATGACAGTGCCCTCATCGGTTACAACAAGCACGTCCAAGTCCCTACCATATGCATGTCTAAAGGAAAGGACGGTCTTGTCCACATAGTATGGGTAGTCAGTCACGTGGTATGGAATACACAACAAGAGCACAATTTTTACGGAAAGGTGAAGAAATAAAAATGTTTAGTTTCCCTTTTCCTTACACACCATTTTCAAAAATTCCCCTACTTTGCTTATCAATGCTACCCTATTTTTGCCAAGACTATGGGCGAGGTAGTCCTTCCCCTTCACGTTTATCAGCCACTCAATATCGTCCTTATCCACAGAGTTGCAGAGGTCCCTGACGGCAAACATCACCCACACCACATCGCTGTTCCTCAGCATGTCACTTATCTCATATAGGGACTTTATCGACTTGTTGAGCTTCTCAACCGTGTCGTTCATGGCATCTATGGACTCCCCCAGCGCCTTAAATGTGCTGAGCTTTCCATTCTTTCCGTATTTAGCGTATATATTAAGTAGCATGTTCAAGAACTCATCCGCAGTTACGCCAAGCTCCTTCGCTCCATCCTCCAACCTCCTCCTAACCAAGGGGTCTGTGTACATCGTGAAAACCCTAAATAATGAGCTTTTAAAACTTTTCTTCAACACAAAGCTTTATTAATTGAGGAGAGAAGTCTTAGTTAATGGTTACGAAAGCTATAAATCTCATGAAGGAGCTGGATACAATCCTTGTCCACAGGAGGTGGGAAATAGAGGGGCTAGTCTTGGGCTTATTTACGGGCTATCCAACCTTTTGGCTGGGCCCAATAGGCATAGGGAAGACGTACGCAATAGACAGGCTTGTCGCAATGATAAAGGGGGCGAAGCTCTTCAGGCTCATGCTCACGAAACACACGGAGCCGGAGGAGCTTTTCGGCCCCTTCAACTTCAAGAAGCTGAGGAAGGGGGTTTACGAGAGGATAATCACAGATAAGCTACCGGATGCGGATGTCGCCTACCTAGACGAGCCGTTCAAGGCATCCTCAGCAATAATAAACTCCCTCCTGGACATACTTCTCTACCAGAGGTTCTACGACGGCTCCAAGTACGTAAGGACGCATATCCTTGCCCTCTACCTATCCGCAAACGAGGAGCCAAGGCTCTACGAACAATTGACATTCTTCGACAGGTCGGCAATACGCATCATAAGCCAACACCTGGGCTGGGAGGAGATGATTGACGTCTTAGGGACACCACAGAGGGCTATTGACTCAATGCCCAAGGTTATCTCCAAGGACGAGATAGAGGAGACCCAGAGGGAAGTGATGGAGGTGGAGAGGTCAATCATGAACAACAGCGAGCTGAAAACCGCTATCATCAAGGTGGTGAACCAATCAATCTCCAAGGTGGTGGAGCAAGGTGAGGTACTTGAAGTGAGCGAGAGGAGACTCATGATGGTGAGGAGGGTTATAGCCGCAGTAGCCTGGGCGTATGAGGAGGAGCCCAACCTGGACCACGTGGCGATGGCATGTCTCCTCGCCCTACCTACAAGCCAAACCACATATGCAACAGTAAAGGCGGTCATAAGCGCCCAGTTGCCGAACTCCTCAGTGGCGTACAAGGACAAACTCGACACAGTGAAGGCGGAGATAATCAACACAAAGTCCGAGGAAGACAGGATGAAGCTCCAAGGAAAGCTGGCGGAACTCCAGCAACAAGCTCCAAGGAGGTTCTTTTTGGGAACAATTTAAAAAGAAGATTTTAAATAGAGACTGGTTAATTCCGTCTTTACGTTTTAGTATCTTGTACCTTTATACTTCTTGCCAACAAAGTAACCAACTGAGGCACCGACCAAGGTGCCTGCGATTATTGTTGCCGTCTCGCTCTTCCTTATAAAATAAGCCGCGATACCGCCTATTGCGCCACCAACGAGAAGCCCTATTAATTCACCGTACTCCGACATTACATTTTCAACAGTTTCCCTTGCGGTCCTAATGGTTTCTGCCATATTGGTCAGTTAATGATTGCGCATGCATTCTTAAAGGTTGCGGTTTTGGAATGAAAAGCTTTAAAAACTCCTAGTGTTATGGCAATATAGATGGATTCCTCAGTTTCCCTTGGGGATGTAAAGCCGGAGGCATTGGATGAGGAAGTGGCGAGACTGAACAAGTTAGCTAACGAGAAGGGGGTGGGGGAAATGCCCATAAACGCCATCATATATCCAATATTCCAGACAGCAATGTTTAAGAAGGTCTTTGGGAAGGAGCTACAAGACGATATTGAGATGTTCACAAGGTCCCACTCGTTTGAGGAGACATTTCTTGTTGCTGACTCCGTGAAGAAGTACGGTGAGATCTACCCCCTCATTGTGGACTTGGACGGATACATCATTGATGGGAGGTCCAGGTTCCAGGCAAAGGTGATTGCAGAGCAGGATAAGGTACTTGTGAAGCAGTTACCAATCAGGTGTACTGCAAACGAGAAGGACATGGTCGTTTGCACCCTTTTTGCATTACAGATCTGGAGGAGCAAGGGCATCTCACCGCACCTCCTCGGCATAATGAAGAAGGTTGAGGACAAACTCAAGGAGCTAGGAATCAACATGCAGTTGCTGGACATGAGGCTCCTCTCCATGTACAAGTACGCGATAAAGAAGGCAGAGAGGGAGAGGAAGAGGATAGTCGCGCTCAAGGACATAGTGAGCGAGATAGGGTCGAAGCTGGTGGATGACCAAGTGGTCAAGCTCGCCGAGGCAATAATAGAGAGCTACATGAAGAAGGGAGGCACTGAGAGGATAAAGATGTCTCTGCTCGCATCGGCAGCGCTCGTTGTCGCCGTATCAACCACGTGCAATGGGGATGAGGGAGTGAGGAACCTCCTCAGGGAGTTGTACTACCACGGCTTTATAGACAACATACGGGGCGCGCAGAGACTAGCCAGGAGGATGTCAAGAGATCTGGGGCTGTCGAGGACGGTAAACGACCACTGTAGGGAGAGGATAACCTACATCCTCCAGAGCCACAACATCGACCCAAAGCCATGGCTCGAAAAATTCGAACAGTGGAGGCTGGTTACCCACAACAGGCCAGCCACTGCCGCCCTCGTGGTACAGCAAGCCCTCGGGCTACCGGAGAAGGATGCCTGCGATATGTTCGGCATAACCCCACCAACCTTCAGGAACAACAGGGAGAAGCTCTTCGCGAGGGGTTTGATCAGCCTACAATCCTTACCCCAATCAGCTCAGTCGCGTGGACCCTCCTCACAGCAACCCCAGAGCGGTGGAGCTTAATAATCTTGATTGCGTTCTTTATGCACATGAAGTCGAGCTGTTCAAAGCATCTGAAGGAGTAGACTAGGTTCCTCTCCACATCCCATACCTCTAAGATATTGCACAAGGCGATGCCATCTATTCCAACCTCCTGACAATTCGTGAACCTATACTTGAACTTGCTCACGATAAAATCTTGAATTAAAAGTTTCTTAAGCTTTTCCTTCATGGGTGCACATCCTTTTTAAAGGCTCTTCTTCTATGAGGACTGTGTCCCTCACAAGTATACCCATTACGCTGCCCATTACAAGTGTACCAGTGGGGCCTACCTGCCCAGAGGGTACCTTCTGCATGAGGAAGGACTTCTGTAACCAATTTGGCGGTACATGTGTTACTGAGTCTTGTTCTTGCTATCCTATTATAACGACTACAACGACCACGATTAGGTACCCCACAATCATACCGCTACAAGCAACCAAGGAGATAATCACCCCATGCGATTACACAAATCCGTCGAACAATTGTTGCTGTAAATTACCAAGTACTTGGACGCCAACAACAATACTCCCAACCATTCACCCACCGACAACTTCACATACAACTACCACAACGACTTCTTCACCTTCACCTACAACAACATCACCAATAATATCTCCCACAACACAAACTACAACCACATCTCCAACGACTGCCCTCGCTGTCGCACCGCCGTCCAAGGCAGAGGCATATGTTGCCTTGGGCATAGCCCTTCTAGTAGCGATTGGCGGTCTTGGCTACTGGCTCTACTCGCGGAGGAAAAAGTGAGATTGCCTGACGATTAATTATTTTGGTTTAAATCGTAAAGGATGGATACACATCCTTTTTAAATTTCACTTGTGATGAGAAAGTTGGTATGGTTTCGTATAAGGTGAGGTTCATAAATGTAAACGACCCATATGCGAGGTACTTGATAGTCTGTGTGGACAAGACGTGGGGCCAGCCGGGTTGTCAAGCATGGACCGGCGACTGGGTAACCACAGCACCAGGAATACCCGGCTATACTGTTGATTCGCCATACTTCACGCCAAAGACTGTGCTGACGGCAGTTACATCATCGGATGCCGGGTACTACTATAGGGTCGATATAATCGATGAGAACGGCAACGTGGTTCATACTTGCGACCACGTCGATAGATACACCCCATGCTACTTCTATCCTTCAACCTTAACAACTACCACAATCAGTTCCGTTATTTCACCTGGAGTATCACCAACGATATCTCCCACAACACCGACAACTACTTCTACATGTCCAGCGGTGGGGTACTATGGCGTAATCTCGGCACGGGCGATCCCACCTACGTGGACCGTCGGGCAATCCCTACAGATAGTGCTAGATGTATGCTCGCCCTCGCCTCCATCAAGTAATGTTCCAATTGATGTATCCGTAACGGCTCTCGTTTGCAATAAGGAGTTCTCCCTCGGAGATCTAGGACATCTTGCTACTTACCCAGCCAATCAATCGCAAGCAACCATAACTATAACGATACCGCCATTGCTCACGCCAAATATGTGTCCACCAGGAAGATACACTGGTATACTTCGCCTAGGCCTAACTTTTGAGGATCCAAGGGGGACATCAAGTATTCTATTTGCCGTTCTGGTAACGTTTGATTTTCCAAGCACGACTACCACAGTCTCTGTTCCAATGACGCTGACAACCACAGAAACAATAACGCCAACTCCAACCACGTCTCCACTAGTAGTAGCGCCAACTCCAACACCAGTTACTCCAGCTCCACCGTCCAAGGTAGGCGTATATATCGCAATAGGTGCGGTGGCAATAATAGCCCTCGCAGGGCTCGGGTACTATCTTTACTCGCGCAGGAAAAAGTGAGGTTAGCAAATACTAATCCCTTTTAAAAATCCACTTATAATAAGGGTCGGGTGAGCAATGAGCAACACCGTTATTCCAAAGTTTACGCTCTGGTACTTTCAGCCGTTTTATATCTGGACGACGCCGGATAATGGGGGTTATGTAATTTCCGAGTACAAGATAGAGTCGGCAAACGGGCAGGCGGGCTATGGCGTCTTTCAAGTATGCCTTTCATCCAGTGGACCAACTAGGACGTTCTACGTGATACCCTATGGAATATACAACTTAAGCATACCGCTCAGTGGTAATCAATGCTCAAGTTTATACACGTTCTACATACCAGCTAGCGGCCTCGCCCAGGACCTATCAATCAGCACGCCCCTGCCCCTTGAGGAGGGCACCTACACCCTAACCTTCAACATAGGGTACATGCAGGATAACACCTTCGTTGTAACAGACAGCAAGACGGTGGTGATATATATAGTTCCACCGCTCGGTTGCCCGCCAGGCACATACTGCATGATGACCTTCACATGCGAGATGCTGGGTGGTAAGTGCTTGAAGTACGGCTGTGGGTGCACCGGTAACATACCTACGACAATATGTCCAGGGGGCGCATGCTGTGATTACAACCTACCGGGTGCGAACTGCTGTTGTGCATTCCCACAGGTGGTCCCCACAACCACAACCACAACAACGCTGACTACTACGACAACCACCGTAATAAGCCCAACAACGACAGTGACCACCTCCCCCACTACGACAACCACTGTGACATATACGCCCACTACAACTACTACATGGACAACAACTACAACGTCAACTACAACATACACAACCACAATATCGCTACCAACTACAACCCTCACAACTACAACAAGTCCAGTCACCTCACTCACTATCTCTCCAACGCTGTTTGTCGCACCAACTCCAACGCCGGTCGCACCAACTCCGCCAAGCAAGACGCTACTATACATAGCGATTGGCGGAGCCATAGCGCTAACCCTTGTGGGGTTTGGTTACCATCTCTATAGGAAATCGAGACGCTAACCCTTTTAAACAGAAATATCGGTCTCCAGTGAGAACTATGCCAATAGGAATTAAGGTTAGGGTGTTGTATCCACTAGGTGGATCTCTACAAAACATAATGGTCTGCGTTGATAATGACTATAATACACCGCTCTGTAATACAAAGCAGTCAATGTATTTAGGGTTGTTTCCTTGGACCGGTGATTGGGAACAAGCCGGCGGAGCAAGTTCAGGCGTTGCTTATATAGGGCCTCAACCTTATGTATATTACGATACACCCTACTTCTTCCCCACTAAGAACTTGATAGTTGTAGTGGAGCCGGCGCCCTTTGTTGTATACTTTTACGATTCTAATGGCAACCAGTTATATGCTTGTACCAATGCGTCTCCAGACAATCCATGCATCTTCAATGTAGCACCAGTGTATCCAAACATAGTCAGCTCTAATCAAGGTATAGTCACAGTTTCGATTCCCTCAATTACGTGGAATGTATCTCAATACTCAGGGTCTTCATTTGGGCCCGCTTTTAACATAACATTTAGTAGCAATTATTCAGATTTGCTTCAGCAGATAGCTCAAAATGCTAACTTATGGGATGGTTATGTCTCTCTATGTAATAAAACATTTATTTTCACCTCCGGTGGTGGAACTGTGCAGAATTGTTCAGTTTCTGGTAACACAGTTACATGCCTAGCGATCTTACCGAACTTCGTGCCGGCAGATGCTTGCTCACCTGGCCAGTATCAAGGGAATATAGTCCTCACAATCACATCTGATGTAACATATAATTCGCTTCCAGGATATCTAGTCATTCGACCTACTATACCAACAACGTTCATATTCCCATCACCATCAACAACAGCTCCTACATGCCCAGCGGTGGGGTACTACGGCATAATTTCGGCACAGCCGGTCACAAGCATGTGGACGGTTGGACAACCCCTACAGATAGTGCTAGACATGTGCTCGACCTCGCCTCCATCAAGTAATGTTCCAATTGATGTGGTGGCGAGTGCCAATATATGTTATCAAGCCAGCTTTGGAGACCTTGGGTACTTAGCGTACTACCCAGCTAATCAGTCGCAGGCGAAGATAACAATAACAATACCACCGCTACTTACGCCAAGCATGTGTTCACCAGGATCGTATAAAGGGACACTTAACCTGAGCATAACTGTTGAGGACCCAAGAGGGGCATCAAACTTCCCAATACAAATACCACTAACGTTTGTTTTTCCAAGTACGACTACCACAACCAGTGTCCCAACGACCACCACAAAGATTGTTACAAGCACCTGGACTACCACGTACCAGACCAGCTCAACAATAACACAAACCACCAGCCCAACCACAACGCTCACAACAACCACAGTGGTCATACCAACGCAGACGATGACGCAGACAACTACGGAAACAACAATGCCTGCCCCAACCACGCCCCCATTGGCGACGGCCCCAACTCCCACACCGGTTACCTCCGCTCCGCCCTCCAAGGCAGGTATATACATTGCGATAGGCGTGGTAGCGATAATAACCCTCGCAGGGCTTGGTTACTGGCTCTACAGCAAAAGGAAGCGGTAATTATTAACCCTTTTAAATGATTCGCATTTAAATTTCATAATGTCTTCTGAGCAGTGTGCAAATCCGAAGTTTGCGATGTGGGGAGGTGGGTCATACACTTGGTACACAAACAGCCCTGAGACCGAGGTCTTCGAGTATGTAATATACTCTGGAAGTGGCTCATCGGGTGTTGGCTACCTACAGGTCTGCCTATCAAGCTCCGGGGGTAACCAGCCCATTGGGTTCATAATGAACGGCATCCCAGGCGCGCAGGGATCGCTGAGCGGTAATCAATGCGCAGGACTTTACAAGTTCACCCTTTCAGCTTCAAGCAATATATACAGCAATGTTGAGGTTTACCCAGCATCATTCCCACCACTACAGACGGGTATTTACACATTAACGTTCAATATAGGTTGCGTGTCGAATGGGCAATTCACAGCTACCGATTCAAGGTCCGTGACAATAACCATTACATCACCACCACCATCACCACCCCAATGCCCATCCGGCACATACTGCATGCTGAGCAGGATGTGCCAAGCCGCCGGCGGCACATGCCTATCAACGGGTTGCAACTGCAACGTGCCCACAACAATATGCTTCCCACCAGGGATATGTTGTGGATCATACGACGAAAACTGCTGTTGCCAGCTACCACAAACAACCACAATCCCTCCAACAACCTCACCCACCACAAGTCCCACCGCTTCACCAACAACCTCCCCAACTGTGATGCCAACGACACCGACGTTGGTCGTTGCACCACCAACTCCTCCACCGAAAGTTAGCACAACGGCAATTATCATAGCTGGGGTTGGGGTAGGCGTGGTGTTGGGTTTTCTTGTGCCGTACTTCCTCAGCAAGAGGAAAAAATAATCCCTTAAAAAGGCATTTACGTTTGAGTTCTGAGCTATGGCGCTTTTAACGGTTAAGGTCAATGGGAACGTTGTCTTCACAACGGATAACTCCTCAGGCTCAACAACTGTTGATGTAACGAACTACGTGCAGTTTGGCAACAATACAATAGAGATAGATGTTGGCTCCGGGGCATGTCCAGCATCATGGCTCTTTGGCTGTGTCTCTAAACCGGGTAATATTGGTTGTACTTATCCGTCTGGTGTACTACAGAGTGCAAATTATTTTCCACCACCATATCTAAGTTTTAATAATCTATGTAATCTATCCTGCTCGAACTGCACAGTTGGTTCATTCTCGGGTGGAGGCCAGTCTAGCTGTCCAAGCGGTGAATCATGTAGCCCACCAGTGCTACCGCCAGGTACGTACACAGTTGCATTCACTATACCAACAAGCTTCCAATCATACATGAGCCAAGCTTCATCCTTCAACAATGTACAATTAGATATATCATGGAGCACGCAGAACAATGGATTGCAAGTTTACATTACTGGGAGCTACAATCTGTATGCGAGCTACGGCAACTGCCCAGCGTTCAACAAACGCATTTACTCAATATCAATGTTACCACAGATACCGGTGTCATGCCTATCACAGATGTACTTCGATATGAGCAAACTGTACCAGTACGTTTCATCAAATCAATCATGGTATGTATGCGTGCCTGTTGAACTTAACGGTTTAGCATTATTGGCAGACGCGTCTTGTGGTAGTAGTTACCCACCAATTGGGCAGTGCGTAGTTACCTGTGTTGGTCCAACTACAAGCATTAATTTCATTAGCAACCAAAACGTCTGCCAATATTCATTGCTCACGCTACCACAGTTCCTAATAGCTAAGTTATATATAGACGGTGTATACGTGGGAACTGTCAACCTACAAGGACCAAGTCAGTGGGGACAGAATGCTAGCTATGGGACTGGAGGTGTGGTGTGGAACTTCCTGCAAGGTGTTACAAATTCAATAGGTGGTGGTTGTCACAATTTATGCATGCAGTTGTACTACTACGACCAAAACGGTAATTTGGTACAATTCGTGGACCCACAAGGCAACACGCAGTGGTGTACACAATTCATTAAGATGTATGATGGCTCAATCAAGCCGTACAACCTAGGCGGCGGTATATCAGGCACAGCATCGTGGCAGTGGGGTTGCCCAGAAACAAGCGTTGTGGATAACGC
>OFEJ01000257.1_pt1 | contig 16925 bp, 16 predicted proteins | sample 1521051 | NCBI WGS metagenome assembly OFEJ01 (sample SAMN06268701, study PRJEB24108) | sediment metagenome | isolation source: Joseph's Coat, Yellowstone National Park, Wyoming, USA | place: USA:Joseph's Coat, Yellowstone National Park, Wyoming, USA | reverse complement strand
AGGTGTAAGACTAGAATTAAAAAATCTTCAAACGTATCAACAAGTAAATGTAAAGAAAAACCAAAAAATGAAAATAGAGCAATTATTAATGAAACACGTAACTTCACTTTAAGCAAAAATGGTAGAAGAAAAAATAAGAAAAGCGAATAGAATAACATGAAGGAGATGCTATGAGTTTTCCTTCTGATTATTTTATGTTTGTTAGAAAAGATTGAAAGAAAAATAAAAAGGATGTCCGGAAGAAATGCAGAAATTAGAAAAAACGGTAATGCAATGAAAATACTAGAGTCAAAATATATTGCTAAAAGAAAGAGTAAAATTGAAACAATAAACGGAAGAAAAAACTTAACGAAGAACCAATGCCTTTCCAATTCTTCGAAGATTTTTCTTTTTTCTAATTTTAACATACTAATCTTCCTTCTTTCATGATAGTTTTGTCGTCAATAATTATTGTTGGTTTTTCAATAATTCCATCTACATGAAATGGAACATCGTTAATTCCACCAAAATTAACATTGTTACCCAAGGCAAAATGACATGTTCCAAAAACTTTTTCATCTTCAAGAGCATTTCCAATAACTTTAGCTTTAGGATTTGTACCAATTCCAAACTCAGCAATTTGTCTTGATTTTTCTCCAAGCTGTAAAAAGATTTTCTCAATTTTTTCTATATCGTTTCTAACTTCATATGCTTTGCCATTCCTAACTTCTAAAATGAGTTTTGATTTGGTTAAAGGAAAACTATCAAAAACAATTGTTCCATTAACGCTATCTTCTAGCGGTGCAATGAAAACTTCACCAGCAGGCAAATTTCCTAAGCTTCCTTTTTTATTCAACCATCCATCATCCTTATACCATTCCCTACCTTCAACCGAAAATTCAACATTCGTTCCATTTTTTGCAATTACTCTAATTTTCTTTGAATTTTTGACTAGATTGAAGATTTTTTCTGTTATTTCTTTTACTTGTTCATAATCTGCTGTTAAACCACCTTCCTTAATACTGAACTCGCTTAAATTTGGCATACTTGCAATTCTCTTTCCTTTTTCAACACATTCTCTTGTAACTTTTGTATGAGTTATTGAGTAAAATGTTACAGCAAAAATTACATCGGCTTCTAGCATTAACTCTCTTGCTCTTTTGGTTGGTTCTTCTCCATCTCTGTTTCTTGTTTTCATTACAAAAAGTTTTACATTTGCTTTTTCTTTTAGTTCTTTGAAAATTTTTCTTCCAATTTTTTCTTTCTTTAAATCGGTTAAAACTAAGACCTTCTCCCAAGGCTGAATTCCAAGAAGCTTAACTAAAGTTTCGCCTATAGCCATAAAATAATTTTGAGGTAAAAATAAAATTTTCTATGAAAGTTTTTTTATTTTATGACAATTTTTTACTTCATCTGTAAGAGTAAATATAACATTGTTATATATGAAGCTAAAATAGCCGCTGTAGCCACTGTTAAACCTATAAATCCTCTTTCTATTGGAAGTTTATATTTTCTAGTGACATATTCGATTAGTTTTTCGTCTTTTTCGGTTGGAATTCCCTTGTGTAGATATAAAAAGGCTGAAGTTGGAGAGATACTTCCACTCACATTATCTCCATTTACTCTTAGATAATTTTCTTCCTTTATTTTATGGGGCGCTACTAGTTTTCTATAATTTTCTTTTCTTACATCTATGCCTATTGTTCCTAACTCTTTTGCAATTTCATCGAGGTTATTAGAGCGTAAACTATATCTCATCATATTTCTATTTAGTACAAACCTAATATAAAGGTTAAAAAAGGAATTATTTGGATGAAAATCAAATAGAATTATGTCAAGGTCTGAAAACTTGTTAATATTAATTGCTTTTGTTATCTCGCTTTCCTAATTCTACAAAATTCGACTTTTGAAATTAACATAAGGACTACAGAGTCTTCAAAATATCTAATAATCGGCTGTGATATGAGAGTCGGAAGCTATCAAAATTACCTAAACTACGATAGAAACAATAAGACAGTGGAAGCGAATATTGTTATAAATTGTTGTGGTGTCAATACTTCTGTAGAAAAACACGGAAAAAACTTATTTTATTTACGAAAAACAATATGGAGATCTTTGTAAGTTTTATGTAATCAAAAAGTCATAATATTTAATGTTGAAAATGATGCAAAAGTTGTTTTTATTTCTTATGACAATAAGAAGATACTTTCTCCTAATTTAGAATTTTGTGGTATTTCAACTTATTCAGAATGCCAAACTGATGAAGATTGCATTACTACTGGTTGTTCTAACCAAATATGTCAATCAAAAAAATGAAGAGGAATTAATGACAACTTGTGAATTTAGAGAATGTTTTGATGCGAGAAAATTTAAAGTTTCTTGTAAATGTATTGATAATAAATGCCAGTGGAACTAAAGAAGCTTTTATATAAAGATTTCACATTTTTCTAATGAAACTCGAATTTTTAGGTGCAATGGGAAGTGTGGGAGCTAGTGGTATTTCTATAGAAGATGGTAGCGATAGAATTGTCTTAGACTATGGAACTAAGGTTAGAGAAGTCCCACCAAAATTCCCATTACCAGTAGAAAAACCAAAAGCTGTTTTGCTTTCTCATGCCCATTTAGACCATTCGGGAGGTGTTCCGCTTCTTGTTAAAAAATATTCAACTCCAATTTATGCTTTAGATGTAACAAAAGAACTAACTGAGCTTTTGTTAGAAGATTCTATAAAAGTTTCAAGAGAAGAGGGTGTGGAATTACCATACAATGAGTTTGACCTTAAACAAACGATGAAAAATTTTGTCCTAGTAAGCTATCACAAGCCATTCAGAATTGGAAATTTTAAGATAACTTATTTTGATGCTGGACATATTCCTGGATCTGCTATGATTTTTGTTGAAAACAAGGAAACTAATGTTCTCTACACTGGTGATTTTAATGACATAAATACTAGGTTGCTTGAAAAATGCGAAGAAGATTTGCCAAGAGTTAAAAACCTTATAATAGAAAGCACTTACGCTGATAGAGAACATCCTGATAGAAAAAGAGAAGAAAAAGAATTTGTAAAAATGGTTGAAGATACTATTTCCAACAACTCTCCAGCAATAGTTGCCGTTTTTGCTGTTGGTAGAGCTCAGGAAATTTTACTAATTTTGGCAAAACATGGAATATCTTATCCTGTTTTCATGGATGGTATGACAAAAAGAGCAACAACAATAATAAACAAGTACAAAAAATATTTGAGAGAACCTGATGAACTCGATGATGCACTAAAGTTTGTAACATATGTTGAAGGAAGGATGAGAAGGAGAATTATCAAAGAGGCTGCCTGTATTATAACGACTAGCGGAATGTTAAATGGTGGGCCTGTTGTAAAATATTTAGAAAAATTACACAAAAACGAAAGAGCTAGTTTAATTTTAACTGGATGGCAAATCGAAGGTACCCCAGGAAAAATATTGCTAGAAACTGGAAGATTTATCTACGAAAATATTGATATCGAGGTAAAAATGAGAGTAAAAAGATTTGATTTTTCTGCGCATGCGGGAAGAAAAAGTTTATTTGAATTTGTTAAAAAGATTAACCCAGAAAAAGTTTTCTGTGTTCATGGGGATCATACAGAAGAGTTTGCTGAAGAGTTGAGAAGAGAGGGGTTTGATGCTATAGCTCCTTTAGCAAACAATAGAATTTTTAATTTATAGGTAAGGAAAGCGTAACTCCCTAGCTTTTTTAATTATTTCCTCATAGTTTGTTAACTCTCATTTTATTTTTATTTTAATGTTGATTTTTCCTTTTCCATCTCTTTCCCTTATATTTTCTTCTTTCAAGAAGTATATCTTTGCATATGGGCAGGTAATGCATTCTCCATTATGTTTTTCAAAAAGTTGAGTATATTTTTTAATTGACAAATATCCTTTATTTACCTCTCCAATAGCTACTATCATTTCCTTATAAGAGTATGGATCATGATAACCATTTCTTCCATTATGGTACTTGCATGTTATTATAACAACTTCTGAATCGCCCTTCTCTTTCATAGTTTTAAATAGTTTTTAAATTTAAATTATTTACTATCTAAAGGTGATAAATAAACAAAAGCTTTAAATACTTTACTACTATATAGTAAATATGGATTTGAAACAACAACTAGAAATATGCTATAGAAACTACAAAAAGTGGAAAGAATTAGCTTTTTCTTTAAACGGAGTTGAATCACAAAAGGCAATGGAAAGAGCGTTTTTCTGGCTAGAAATGCACTCTGCATTTTTTGCTATTGGGGCTCTTGAAAAAACAAAGAAAATGAGCAAAGAGGATGTTTTTAAATTAATTCAACTAAAATCTAAACTAATTGAAAGATTGAGTGAATATGCTAAGACTTTAATCGAAGATTTCTAGACTCAAAACTCAATTTTTAAATACCTTTTCTTAATTTCTAATTGGAGGTGCTGAAAATGGCAAAGAAAGAAGAAAAGGCACTAGTTGTTAAGTCTGCTGTTAGAGAACTTGTTGGCGACTTCAGAGTATCAGAAGACTTTTGGGAAGCTTTGAATAAGACAGTGTCAGAAGTTGTTAAGAAAGCTGTAGAGAGAGCTAAAGCAAACGGAAGAAAGACTGTCAGAGGAGCTGACCTCTAAATGAAAATAATAGGAATAACAGGAACTTTAGCAAGTGGCAAAACAAGCGTTAAAGATTTTTTCCTCTCCCGTTTTTCTTCTTCTTATTTTATTTCTTTATCTGACATAATTAAAGAGGAACTTCTAAAAGAAGGCAAAGAGCTAAAAAGAGAGAATTTTATAGAAAAAGGTAACGAATTAAGGAAAAAGTACGGATCCCAAATTCTTGTAGAAGTAGCAACTTTAACTCTTCCGAAAAATACCAATAACCTAATCATTATTATTGATGGTATTAGAAATCCTGGTGAGGTAGAGTATCTAAAGAAGAAATTTGGAAAGAATTTTGTTTTAATTGCTGTTGATGCTCCAAAAGAGCTTAGATTTAAAAGATTGTTAGAACGAAAAAAGGAAGGAGACCCACAAACCTTTGAAGAATTCAATGAAATAGATGAAACAGATAATGGCAAAAATCAGCCAGAGTATGGACAAAGAGTTGGGGAGTGTTTAAAGCTTGCTGACTATTTGATAATCAACGATGGTTCTTTAGACGAATTGAATAAAAAATTGGAAAATATATCAAAGCTCATTCTTTCTTCATAAGAACAACTTTAGTATAAGCTGATGCTAATTGTTCAAATTTTTCAGCATCTTTTTCGCTACCAACAATGCTACCATAATGCATTGGTATAGTGTATTTTGGCTTTATTGCTTTAACAGCTTCTACCGCCTCTTCAACATTCATCGTATAAGTTCCGCCTATTGGTAGCATAGCTATGTCGATTCTCCCTAAATTGTTCATTTCTTGAATGAAATCTGTATCTCCGGCATGATAAATTCTTATCTTATCTATTTCTATAACATATCCAACGTATCCCATTTCTTTTGGATGAAAAACGACACCTGGGGCTCTAAACTTATTAACATTATATGCTGGAACTGCTTCAATTGACGCATTGTTAACTTTTATTTTATCACCTTGCATAAAGTATATGATTTTTGCTACCTGAGATTTGAAATTATCAATTTTTGCTCTACACATTTTGGCTGCAATTATCACTGCTTGCTTATTTGCAAGCTTTCTAATGTCATCAATACTACAATGATCAAAATGGTCATGTGTTATTAATATCAGGTCTGCATCTTTTTCTGGTACTCTCAACTGAAAAGGATCTATAAAAATTTTCTGACCTTTTTCAATTTTAAAACTTGCATGACCTAACCAATGAATATCTACTCCAAGAATTTCCATATTGAGGTTTCAAATTTGAATTTAAATGTTTTCTTTTTGCTAATAAATAAAGATTTAAATATTGCAAATAAAATAAACTCTATGGCAATAAGCGATTTTTTCCCTTCTAGGAAGGAAGAAAGAGAAGTTGAGCTAAACGAAGTTGAAGAAGAGGTAAGAATTCCTGAAGAAAAGGAGAAGCTTAGAATAAAAATTGAAAAGATCTCTAAAGCTGAAGATGTTGACAAGATTGTTAGACTGGCTAGACAAATGATAGTAATAGTTAAAACACACGAACTTCAAAAAAGAGATTTTGGATATGCTCAAACACTTATAATGAAGTTAAAGAGAAGCTGTAAACAGAACAATATAGATATTGTTGGTACTTCTGACGGCTATCTAATTCTCGCTCCTTCTTTTGTTGAAATAATAAGAGAATAGCTTCTTGAAAAAGGTGAATCGCGATTAGCGAGGAGCAGTTAAAACTAAAAAGACTAATTAAAGAATTAGAAAAAATTAGAGGAAGACATACCGAATTAGTTTCTGTTTATATACCAGCTGGATATAATTTATACGAAATCATAAACCAGCTTGTCCAGGAAAGGTCTACAGCAGAAAACATAAAAAGCAAGGCAACAAGAAAAAATGTTGTTGCTGCTTTAGAAAAAATAATTCAATATCTAAGACTTTTTAGACAAACTCCACCAAATGGTTTAGCAGTCTTTGCTGGAAATGTTTCTGAATTCGAAGGAAAAGAAGATATAAGACTTTGGGCAATTGAGCCACCGGAAAAATTGGAAACAAAAATATACTGGTGTGATCAGGTTTTTGTTTTAGATCCTTTGAAAGACATGTTGAAAGATAAAGATGTTTATGGTTTGCTAGTTTTAGATGCAAGAGAAGCCACAATTGGAATATTGAGGGGGAAAAAGATTATAGTGAGGAAGAAACTAGAGTCAACAGTTCCAAGTAAGACTGTAAAAGGTGGTATGTGTTTACATAAAGCAACAATGATAAAGCTAGCTAACGGACAAGAAGTTCCAATAAATAAAATAAAGAAGGGAGATGAAGTTTTGTCTTATGATTTTGTTGATAACAAATTAAAAGCATCTGTCGTAGAAGAAGTTTATAAAAGAAAAGTTGAAAAGGCAAAAAAGATTTTCTTTGAAAAAGACTCTATTATAGCAAGTTATGACCATTTAATTTTCGTCAAAAAAGATAAAGTTGAAGAAAAATTTGTTAAGGATTTAGAAAAGCAAGATGTTGTTTTTGTTCTAGAAGGAGAAACAATTAAAGAAGCAAAAATAAAGAATATGAGCGAGACTTTTGTAGAAGCTTCAATTTTCTTCTATGATTTAGAAGTTAGGCCATATGGAAACTATTTTGCAAACAATTTGCTAGTACACAATTCTCAAGGAAGATATGATAGATTGAGAGAAGATGCTATCAACGAATTCTTGTCAAAAGTTGGGGAAGTAGCATCAAATGTTTTTCTCGAAGAAAATGTTATTGGAGTTTTAATTGGTGGGCCCGGACCAGTTAAAGAGAGAATAGCAAAAGAGGATTATCTAAACTATCAAATAAGAAACAAAATATTAGCAGTTAAAGATGTTGGCTATACTGATGAATATGGTTTAGAAGAACTGGTTAAAAGATCTGAAGACGTTTTACAACAAGCAGAAATTTTCAGAGAGAAGAAACTCCTAAGCGATTTCTTTGTTAAATTGAGGGAAGGAGAAAACGCTGTTGTTGGATTAGAAAAAACATTAAAAGCGTTAGAAATGGGGGCTGTTAATGAATTGATAATTTTGGAAAATTTTGAATATGTGAGAAAACATTTAGTTTGTGAAAATGGACATAAAAAAACAGTAATTGCAAAAAAGGATGAAAGGATAAAGTGTGATGTTTGTGGTAAGGAAATGAATGTTGAAAAAGAAGAAGATATTTTCGATGAAATTGTCTTAAAAGCAGAAGAACTAGGGGCAAAAGTAAATATAGTGTCAGATGATACTGAGGAAGGAAAAGGTTTCAGGAGCATGGGTGGTATTGGAGCCCTTTTAAGGTTCAAAATAGATTAGTTAGATGTCCAAAATAACTTGCGCTTTCCAAATATCATTTTCTTTCCAAATCTTCATTTTATGATAAGTTGCTGCTTTAACCACAGTTCTTGTCTCATGTTTTTGAGGATTTATTTCTTCGCCCTTACAAATTGCTTCTAATCTAAAATTTTTGTCATCAACTTTTACATCAAATTCGCTAAAAGCCAGATTTTTGCTATCAGATATATAAAGAAGTTCATTCAACCAATTAAACATTAGAGACTCTAAATCATAACCATCTACTGAAATTTTTTCTTCAATCCTCTTTTCAACATGTTTTGTATTTATCATTACCTCAAACATTGCGAGCGCTGCATTAGCAAAAAGTTCGCTTAAATCTTTACCATACGCTATAAAAGCGACATCTGCTGTTGTTATATCTACAAACTCAAACTTTTTCATAATGATTTTTATCAAACCTCATTAAATTTGTTAATTTATCTTAGATTAAACTAACTATAAGCAAATAAATAAATATCAACTTCAATTATTCATTATGGTTAAGAAAAAAGGATTGCCTAACATTCAAGAACTTGTAGTTGTGAAAATTTCAGAGGTCACTCAATTCGCTGCTTGGTGTGATTTGCTTGAGTATGATGCTAGAGGGATGATACCTATTTCAGAAGCTGCAGGAAAGTGGATTTTTGATGTTGGAGAAGTTGTAAAAGAAGGAGAAATTAGAGTGGCAAAAGTAATAAAAATAGAAGAAGATAAAAATCTTGTTCATTTGAGTTTGAAGAGAGTTTCAAAAGACGATGAAAAGGAAAAACTAAATGAATTTCGAAAAGAAGAGAGGGGAGAAAAGCTCTTAGAGTTGGCTGCAAAAAAACTTGGAAAAACTTTGGATCAAGCCTATGAAGAGGTTGGATATCTACTACAAGAAAAATTTGGAAGTTTGTATGAAGCAATAGTAAATGTAAAGAAAAACCTCACTAAGTTAGAAAAAATGAACATTCCTAAAGAATGGATAGATGCAATTATTGAAATCGTTGAAAAAAATATAAAGGAAAAAGAGATTGAATTGAAATTTGAATTAGAGTTGAAAACCTTTGAGCCCAATGGACTGGAAATTATAAAATCTATCTTGAAAGAGGTTGAAGAAAAAACCGGAGGTAAGGTTAGATATTTATCCGCTCCCATTTATAGACTAGAAATCAAAACTACTGACCCCAAAAAAGATGAAAAGAGAGTTTTGTCTGCATTAGAAAAAATAAAATCAAAACACAACAATTTCTCTTACAGGCGGGTTGAATGAAGTTGAGGAAGTGTCCGAATTGTAAAAAATACACTTTAAAAGAGATTTGTCCATACTGTGGCCAAAAAACCGTTTCACCACATCCACCGAAATATTCTCCTCAGGACAAATTCGGAAAATTTAGAAGAGAGGCATTAAAAGAGCTTGAATCTAAAAGTCAAACTTAATTTTTAAACTTTCTATCTCTACTTCTTTCCCGCTTTCTAGCTTTTCGAGCAATATGCTCTCTGCTCCAACCTCTTCCATTAATTTTTCTCCAAACCTTTCTATAATATTCAGTGATATTTCACTTTCGTCAATCTTCAGAATTATTTTGTCCCAAACATTCATCTTTCTTTTCTTTCTTTCTTCTTGTATTGCCCTAACCAACTCTCTGAACAAGCCTTCTTCAATTAATTCTTTATCCAAGCTAGTATTTAGATAAACTTTACCAAATTTTGTTTCTGCTTCAACTAAACCATCTTTTGATCCAACTTTAACTTCCTTTACATTTGCCAAATTTTGTATCAAAATTTTTGCTTCTCCAATATCAAACGGAATGTAAGCTTCTCTCAATGGCTGCCTTATTTTTATTTTTGCTTTTTCTCTCGAAGCTAAAATTCCTTCTAAAAATTCTTTAGCATACTCGAATTCTTCCTCAAGTTTTTTGTCTATATACTTTTCATCAACTGAAGGCCATCCTGCTTCAAAAACACTTTTTTCATAATTTCCTTCTAATCTCTGATAGATCTCTTCTGATATGAATGGGGAAATTGGAGCCAACATTTTTGCTACATTTGTCAAGCAAACTTTAAGCACGGAAAGAGGCACACTTCTTTCACTCGAATAAATCCAAGCTCTGTCTCTTATAAGTTTAACATAAGTTCTACTCAAATCTTCAACAACAAAATTCAAAATTTTTCTTCCAGCTTTTTCGAATTCAAAATTTTCTAAATGGTTTGTAACTTCTTTAATCGTAGAATTTAATCTAGACAAAATCCATTTATCTTCTGCCTTCAAGTTTTCGAGAGCAAATGTAAAATTCTCCTTTGAATAAGTTTCAAAGAAAAGCAAAGTGTTCCAAAGAATGTTCAAAGCTGCTCTAACTTCTTCAGCAATCTTAAAACTAAAGTTTTGTTGTTCCCATGGTGGGCTCTCCCAACAATAATAAAGTCTTAAAACATCTGCTCCTAATTTATCTAAAGCATCTTTTGCCCAAACAACATTACCTAAGCTCTTACTCATTTTTTCTCCTTTTTCATCCAAAACCCACCCATTCATCGCAACAGCCCTATAAGGAGCTCTATCAAAAACTGCAACGCTTGTAAACATTAAGCTATAAAACCAACCTCTAATTTGATCTTGACTTTCATCTACTAAGTCTACAGGCCAGAGCCTTTCGAAAACTTCTTTGTTTTTATAAGGATAGCCTAAAGAAGCCCAAGGAGCTATTCCGCTATCAAACCAAACATCTATAACATCTGGAACTCTCTTCATGTCTCCTCCACAATTTGAGCATTTGAGAACAATTTTATCAACTTGATGCTTGTGCAAATCTATATTTTCTGGAATCTCTGTTTTTGCTTTGCTTTTCAATTCTTCTAAGCTTCCTACGACCTCAAACTTTCCACACTTCTCACAAACCCAAATTGGTAATGGAATTCCCCAATATCTTTGTCTAGAAATACACCAATCAACTGCATCCTTTAGCCAATTGTGGAATCTTTTCTTACCAAATTCTGGCAACCATCTTACTTTTTCGTTTTCTTGAATCATCTTTTCTTTAATCTCGTCAACACTCAAAAACCATTGTTTTGTTAATCTGAAGATTAAAGGCGATTTGCAACGCCAACACAATGGATAAGAGTGTACGATCCAACCATTGAATAGCAAATATCCTCTTTCTTTCAACTTTTCTATTATTATCTTATCTGCATCTTTAACAAAAACTCCTGCTAAAAATCCGGCTTCTTCTGTGAATTTTCCTTCATCATCAACTGGAGAAAGAGCAGGTAAATTGTAGTGTTGGCCTAAATAATAATCTTCCGGACCATGACCAGGAGCAACATGAACACAACCAGAACCTTCTTCAGTATTTACAAAATCGAAGAAATCTTCCTTCATCTTTTCTGCTTTTTCCAAAACACCATGCTTATAAGATTTTGATTTCAAAACAGGGATTGATAAATAAACTCTTCTTGCATTATCAACTTTATCCAGCTTTCTTTGAGCAGGAACATCTAATACTGGCTTATACTTTAAGCCAGCTAACTCCTTTCCCAGAAATCTTTCTTCAACTTTCAAATCTTCCTTCAAAAGCTCTTTTATTGCCTCTAACCTTTTCTCAGCAAAAATCAGTTTTTCTCCTTTGTAAGAAACTTTTACATAGTATTCATCTCCCTTAACAGCTATGGCAACGTTGCTAACTAAAGTCCAGGGTGTTGTTGTGAAAATAACAATGTACTCATTTTCTTTTCCTTCTATTGGAAACTTTACGTAAACATAGGGATCTTTAACATCAGCATAGCTATCAGTAACCTCATATCCGCTTAAAGATGTCTGACAATGAGGACACCAATAAGTTGGTTTTTCTCCTTGATACAACATTCCTTTTTCATGCATCTTTTTTATAGTCCACCAAGCTGATTCAATGTAGTAATTTTCAAGCGTCATATATGGCTTAAGGTAACCTCTCCATGCTCCAAGCTTTTTGTAAAGTTCTAACCAAACTTTTTCATTTCCAGTTGCCTTTTTCCTACATTCTTCAATGAACCTTTCAATGCCAAGCTCTTCAATATCTTTTTTTGATTTTAGTTTTAGCTCTTTTTCAACCATGTTTTCTATTGGTAAACCATGACAATCAAAGCCAGGCTGAAACCAAGAAAAATAACCTTGCATGAGTTTAAACTTAGACCAAACATCTTTGAATGTAGTTGTTTTTATATGGCCTACATGAGGCTCAGCATTAACATAAGGAGGACCATCTAACAAGTAAAATTTTGGTTTGTGTTTATTTTGTTCAAAATCTGTCAATCTTTCTATAACCTTTTTATCTTCCCAAAATTTTCTAATTTTCTCTTCTATTAGCTTAATGTCTAATTGCATAAAATCACCTTAGAATTTTGAGTAAATAAATGTTTCAAAAAATTAGAATTTGATCCGACAATCCATTTTTTTATTTAAAGTAAAAGTATTTAAAGATTTAAAAAATTGAGCAGAAATATAATCGATGAGAATTAGTAAAGAAGAATACTATTTGGAGATAGCAAAAGCTGTTGCCCTAAGATCTCCATGTCTAAGAAGAAAGTATGGTGCGATAATTGTTAAAAACGATGCAATTGTTTCTACAGGCTATAATGGACCTGCAAGAGGGAGCACAAACTGCGAAGAAGTTGGCTGCATAAAAGAAATTCTAAATTTGCCACACTATTCGGGCTATGATTATTGCCCTGCTGTACATGCGGAAGAGAATTCCGTAATAAATGCCGCGAGAAATGGAAATTCTGTAATAGATGGTACCCTATATCTTTATGGAATTGATGTAAAAACAAACAAGCCGGTAGCTGGTATGCCCTGTCCAAGATGTAAAAGAGTATTAATAAACGCCGGTATAAAAGAAGTTGTCACAATTGATGAGAGTGGTAACATCACAAAATATGATGTCAGAAACTGGATAGAAGAAGATAAAGATAACTATTTAAAGATTGTCGAAATGTCAAAGAAAAACCAAATTTAATTTTCAATACATCAAATAAAAATAAATGCCCCGGTAGCTCAGCGGTAGAGCAACCGGCTGTTAACCGGGAGGTCGTGGGTTCAAATCCCACCCGGGGCGAAACAAGTTTGAGCCTTATTCAAAGGTTTTGTAAGAACTCGAAAGTAAAGCTTAATAAAACATAATTAAAAAGGGAATTAAGTCAGTTTAACCCCTATTAAAAATTTTATTTTCATTAAGACCATTTAATATGAATGGAAGAAGCGAAAGAAAAAACTAATCCAATAAAAAGGAAAACAAAAATAGTTGCTACATTAGGTCCAGCAAGCATAAACAGTATAGACCGACTTTTAAAATACGTTGACATCATAAGAATAAACTTTGCTCATGGTGATGCCAAAGTACACAAAATGTATTTTTCTTTAGTGAATAAAAGAGTGCCAATTTTAGTTGATTTACCAGGACCAAAATTAAGAATTGGTGAAATAAAAGGAGAGATACATCTCAAAAAAGGAGAAAAAGTTATATTTGGAAAGAATGGAATACCAGTTGATGATCCAATATTTTTTGATATAGTTAAAAAAGGTATAAACATATTTATAGCAGATGGTAGAATAAAAGTAGCCATAACTAATGTTGGAAAAGATTATGCTGAGGGAATAGTAAAAGAAGGGGGAATTTTAACATCAAAAAAGGGAATAAATATACCTCATGGTAAAATTGTTTCTGGAGTAACTAAGAAAGATTTAGAGCTTCTCAAAGAAGCTCTGAAACTTGGTGCAACATATATTGGTGTTTCTTTTGTAGCTAACAAAGATGACATACTAAGAATTCGAGATGTTGTTAAAGATAAAGCTTGGATAATAGCAAAGATTGAAAGAGAGGTTGCTCTGAAAAATATTGAAGAAATAGTCGAAGTTGCTGATGGTATAATGGTTGCCAGAGGGGATTTAGGAATTGAAGTTGGATTGCCTAACTTACCAAAAGCTCAAAAAATTATCATACATAAAGCAAGAAAATTTGGAAAGCCTGTTATTCTAGCTACACAAGTTTTAGAATCAATGGTAGACTCCCCAATTCCAACAAGAGCAGAAACTATAGATATTGCAAATTCTGTGTTAGAGGGAGTAGATGCAATAATGTTGAGTGACGAAACTTCTATAGGAAAATATCCGATTGACGCAGTAAAAGCTCTCAATGATATAATAATAAAAGCAGAAAAAAGTTTTAGACCAAAAGAAATACAATTATATAAAAATGTGGATGAGGCAATAGCATACTCAGCTACAATTATAAGCGAACTGTCAAAAGCTTCTATGATAGTAACATACACGCGCTCCGGATCAACAACACTTAGAATATCTAGGTTGAGACCATCTTGCACAATATTATCATTAACACCTTCGAGCGATGTTGCAAATAAACTTAAAATATGTTATGGGGTGTATTCGAAAAAAGTCTCTGAGCTAAAAACTATAGACAATATAATAAGAACGGCAAAAAAAGAAGCTAAAAAATTAAATAGAAAAGGTTTTATAGTAATAGTGGGTGGTGTAGGAAAAGATTCAAAAGGAACAACAAGATTTCTCAGAATTGAAAAAGTGTAATCAGCTCTTTACCTTTATATAATCATCGTTCATTGCCTAACCGATTTAATCATTGCCTCATAAAACGCAATATTATTCTTCATCTCTACAGGTAAAATAAACTATATTTTCCAGAATCTTCTATTCCTTATAAATGCTTTTTCAGCATCAAACAATGCCTCAAAAAATTCATTTTCGTCTTTGAAGTATCTATTCAAAATTCTTTTAGCATTCTCCACTCCAACTCCTCTAACTGAAAACGCTATTACAGCTTTTCTACCATATGTCATAAAAAGGGTTGCTCTAGCCAACAACTTTTTGAATTCGTCCTCTTCCGTTTTATTCATCTTCTTCTTGTTAACATATTTTTCAACAATCCTCTCAGCTTTCAAATTAGTAGATTTTACAACAGTTAGTAACCTAGCTCCACAATGCTCACATGCAACATCTTCTGGCATTTCTGCCAATGTATAAACTTTTCTCCAAACGCCACAATTTAAACAAATCAACTTAACTCTAGTCTCCAAAACTCTTTTTTTGAAAAGTTCTAATACATCTTTAGATTTTTCCTCATAAAATTCTATGAAAACTTTCTTTAATCCAAGCTTAGCTAATGGAGATGCACCTTTAACAACAAAAACTCTTATCTTTCCTTCTTTTATCATTTCTAAAACTTCTTTTAATTTTTCTAAATCTAACTTTTCTACTTTTAATTCTTTCAAGGCTTCCTGCCAAACCACACTTCCAAAAAACTCTCTAGCTAATCCTCTTATAATCATCTTGCTAATCTCAGCATCACTTTTTATTATACCAAATCTCTTGGCAACATTAGTAAATCTCAAGTAGAACAAATCGCTTTGAGAAACAAAAGAGTCTATATCATCTTCCGAATTTCCATCATATTTTTCAATTATTTCCTTAATTTCGTTTGCATGTTTTTCGCTAGCCAATCCCTCAAGAACAAAAATTATTCTGTAAGCATCTACTTTACTCTTTGCCAAATAAGGCAATTTGCTTAAGATTAATTTGCTTAAAGTTTCATTTACCTTATTTCCGAAACTTGCATGAACGATAATTTTGTTCTCAAAATATTCAATGAAAATTTTCTTATCTGTTGGAAGAAAATGTTTTGATTGCTCTTGAAAAAATTTTCTAGCAACTTTAAGGCTATTTTCATCCATTGGATACTCATTAACATCTTCCTTCAAAATTTTCTCTCTCAATCTCCCAACTTCTTGAGCAACCTCGAATGGCACAGGAATTAGTTCTCCTTCCCATGCAGGAACTGCAGCTTCAAAATCTTTGCTTGGCTCAACAAATATTTTGTCCTCTTCAATAGAAACAATTTTATAAGGCTCTCCTCTCAAAATGAATGAAGATCCTTCTTCTCCATACAAAGCTACAAACTCTTCGTGTAAAGAGCCAATATAAGTTTGGTCGACAATGTTGTAAACTTTATACTCTTTTACATCCGGAATTGTCGATAGTTGAGAAAAGTAATATTCATATGCTTTCCTTCTTTTCCTTATGACACCATTTTCCAGGCTTAAAATTCCAATTTTCGCTAAAATTTCCAAAACCTGAGAGAATTCATTCATCGATAAATTCTCATAAGGTTTCGCTCTCTTCACAATTTCATAAGCTCTCTCTACAGAAATTTCACCAAAATCAAAAGTCAATCCTACTATTTGATGAGCTAAAACATCATAAGCTTTCTCGTGTATTTTAAAAGATTCTAGCTCTTTATTTATTGCCTTTCTTGCAATTACAGCAGATTCAAGAATGTCATCCTCATCAGTTGCAATTATCAGTCCTATACTCTTCTTCCAAAACTTATGTCCGCTTCTTCCAACTCTTTGTAAAAGTTGAGCAACTTCTCTTGGAGATTGATATTGAAAGACAGCATCGACAGAACCAATATCAACACCTAATTGTAAACTTGAAGTGCAAACCAAAGCTTTCAATTTTCCTTCTTTAAACTCTTTCTCTGTTTTTTCTCTAACTTCTTTGCTCAAGCTTGAATGATGTATTCCTATGTTTATTTTACTCAAAAGTTTTATTCTACTTGCCAAAACTTCTGCAAATTCTCTAGTGTTAGTGAAAATTAAAGCCGAATTGAATTCATTCAACTTCTCTAAAATGAATCTAACTCTAGCTGCACTTTCTTTAGAAGAAAAAATCTTTATAGCATTCTTTTCATCAATTTCAGTTGTCAAGGGATAATAAACTTTAATCTCAATTGGTTTTTCAACTTCAACTTTTATTATCTCAACTTTTTTTCTTGAGAAAAATTCAGCAACTCTTTTTTCATCACCAATTGTAGCTGATAGCATTACTATTTGAAAATCTTTTGAAAGTTCTCTCAATCTTTCTAAAGCCAAAGTTAATTGAATGCCTCTTTTAGAATCAATTATTTCATGGACCTCATCTATTATAACCCATTTAACATTTTTTAGCAACTCTCTAATTTT
>OFEJ01000254.1_pt1 | contig 16977 bp, 19 predicted proteins | sample 1521051 | NCBI WGS metagenome assembly OFEJ01 (sample SAMN06268701, study PRJEB24108) | sediment metagenome | isolation source: Joseph's Coat, Yellowstone National Park, Wyoming, USA | place: USA:Joseph's Coat, Yellowstone National Park, Wyoming, USA | reverse complement strand
GGGGCCGAGTTCGATGAGGGCAGGAGCGGCAAACTCTCCTGAGGATTAAGATAACGGCTGAGGTGGACGGCGTAAGGAGCAACTACGCGATTACTTTCAGCAGGCGCGGCGGAGACAACGCGGCCAAGGGCTTCGCCGTGGCGAGGACTGACGCACCGGGGGGCAGAGAGTCAGACGCCACGAGATTCGCCGTCGTGATAATGGCCCTTACGGGGAGGGAGCCGAAGGTGTACCGCATGAAGAACGGCTTCAAAGCAACCTTATAGCTAATCTGGGGTCGAGTCGCCTTTCTACGTATTCGTAGTAGTTAAGGATGGGGGTTTTCACCCGGTCTAAGTCGTCTATCCCAATGCGGGGACATGCGGTGTTTATGACTAGGTCGAACTGTAGATCGTCGATGTATTCAGGTGAGGCCTCGTCAAGTACCACTAAGGTAACGCCCCTGGCCGTCAGCTCTTTAGCTTTTTCATCTTGCCGTTGGCCGGGTTTTGTGGTGAGCAACACGGCGACTCTACGTGGCGTGGTTAGATGCGCCCTGGCCTTCAGCTTCATCACTCTTATGAAGTCTTGCTCCACGTCTTTCACCTCGCCGCGGAACGGGTCTATCTGGAAAACCTTGCTGTCTGGGTAGAAGAACTTTAAAGTGAGTGGGTAGAAGAGACCTGTGGCGACGACGTACGCCATGGGCCCCGGCGGCTCCCCCACCCAACAACCTGTGATCGGCTCTTTTGCCAGGGGGAGGCCGGTCTCGGCGTGGAGTCTTTCCGCAATTTTTCGATAGGGCAGGGGGAAGTATATCTTTCCATCTTGGGGCAGCTTGGGGAGGTGCGGCGGCGGCCTGTAGTAAACTGGTATGAAGTACACCTCGGAGGCGTTGGTCCTCAGTCTGTAGAGGTCAACATCTAGCCTCTCTAGGGAGGCGCCTAGGTTTCGTTGTAGGAGATGTGCAATGTTGGGCGGCACGCCGTGGCCTAGGTGAAAGATGCGTTTATAAGCAGGGTCTAGCCGCACGTCGCACGACCCCCATACCGGCCGTCCAGACAAGGCGGCGCCCGTCTTCTCCGCTATATGAGCCGCAAGCCACTTAAACCCTGGCGGCGCCTCAATCAAGGTGTCTGAGCCCGCCTGCCAGGCCAGGGGGTGTACTTCAACCGTGTCCACTCTCCTCTCTTTGTCTCCCATTTAAAACCGCTTCCAGCATCTTTTTGAGTTCTTCTCTTCGTTCTTTTAAAGCTAGGTAGTATTTTTCAAATTCTGCCTTAATCTCAGGTATAAGCTTCTTAGGCGAGATGCCGTCTTTAACTATGCTCTGGAGGGCTTTTTCTATCCTTGCACGTACAGTGGGCTCGATTAACTCAGGGGCGTAGTTAAACAACGCAGTGGCTAGAGCCATCCCCAGCTCTGTAGGTATACACTTCCCTTTCCGTATCTCCATGTAGCCACGTTTGACGTTGGTATAGATGTGGTCTTGCATGGTGGCGTCTGTGCCTATGCCATACTTCCTCATAAGCGCCAGAAGCTCGGACTCGGACATCTGAGGCGGCGGCTCGGTTTCTCTCTCCACCACCTTCACCTCGATGGCGTAGGCGACGTCGCCCACCTCAACCCGCGGGAGAGGCTTCTCCGACTGGCGCTCCCACGGGTAGATCCGCCAATATCCCTCGTCAAGTGTCCTCTGCCCCTCCGCCTCCAGCTGTATCTTGCCGAAGTCTATTATTATCTTCTGCTTCTCCACTTGAGCCGGCGGGCTGAGGGTGGCAAGGAAGTGACGCACGACGAAGTCGTAGATGGGCCAGGCGTAGCGGGCCGCCTTGCCGAAGGCCTTGTAGATGTCGTCTCTAGTGGCCGCCTTAGTGGGATAAATAGGCGGGTGGGCCCCGTCGTCTGAGTCTCCTCTCGTTGGCTTAATCCCGCGTTCAAGCAACTCCTCTGCGTAGCGTTTATGCTCGCCGTTGGTCAGCTCTTTTAAGATCTCGCGGAGGTCCAGCGTCGGCGGGTAGATGGTCGTCTCGGTCCTCGGGTACGATATATAGCCGGCGCGGTAGAGCTCTTCGGCGATGTCTAGAGTTCGCTTAGAGTTAATCCCCAGCCATCTACTAGCCCTACGCTCCAGCTCTACTGTGTCAAGAGGCTCCGGCGGCTGTACGTAATGCCGCCTATACGTAGCCGTCTTTACGACTCCTCGCTTAATCGTTGCGGCGACTTCCTCCGCCTCTCTCCGCGTCTTGAACCTCACGTCGGCAGACATCTCCAGCCTATGGCCGTCGACGTCTACCAGCGCCTTAATTACGTAGTACTTCTCCGGCTTGAAGTTCCGGCGTTCTAACTCCCTCGTCACAACAATCCCAAGGACCGGAGTCTGACAAGGCCCGTAACTTAGGAACTGCCCCTTCTCTAGCGAGTTTTTCACCGTCAGCGTGATGAACCGGGTAAACACGGCGCCGAGAGTGAGGTCGATTTGCATCCTCGTAAATACCTTCTCCACCTGTTTCAGATCCAGCTTTGTTGGTCTTTGAAACGCAGTCCTAATGTCTTTATAGGTCACTGCGTTGAAACGGACGCGGTAGATCTTTGCATGTCTGTTTACGATTCGCACCACAAGTGCCGCCTCGTAGGCGATGGCCTCTCCCTCTACGTCTGCGTCCAGCGCTAAATAGACCTCCTCAGCCTTCTGCGCCAGCGTCTTAAGCGCCTTGAGATACGGAAGCGACTCCCCTCTTGTCACCAACACCGGCGTGCTCCGAAAAAGCTCCTCCGGAGGTAGCCACGTCCATATGTTTTGTCGCGCCGCGAAGTCGAAGTCCATCAAATGTCCGCTGAGGCCTAACGCAACTGCCTCTTTGCCCTCGTAGCGGAAGTAATAGGCCGCCACTCCGTGTACCTTTTGTAGCCGATAGGTGCCGCCCAAATATTTAGCGACGGCTTGGGCTACAGAACGTTTTTCAGTCACCACAAGAATCACAGATATTGAGTGGCGGCGAGTTATTTAATTATTGATCAAAACCTTTTTATAATTGGGCGTGGGGTGGCACATGGCCGTAGATGACAAAGAGCAGGATAAGTCTCTCAAGAGGCCTCCGCCTCCGCGACAGCCGCCTCCTCAGCCTCTGCCACAGCCAACGGTCCCGCCTCCTCCGCCGCCTCAGTTTCAACAGCCTTTGCCTCCTCCGCCGCCTCCGCCTTACCCTATTCCGCCAGCCACGGCGAGGACTCAGCGAACTATTCCGCCGCCTCAGTTTCAACAGCCTTTACCTCCTCCGCCGACTGTGCCGCAACCACAGCAGGAAGTTCCTCAAACTAGAAAACCTATGAAGCAGGCCGGTGTGGAGAAGGCTCAGCCTTTGCCTCTCTTTGGGGTCGTTGTGGCTATGATAGCTGCGTTGTTGGGCATAATAACGGCTGTTCTGTCGATATTTAATGAGGCTCTGAGCATAGCTCTATTGGCTACGGCAATAGCCGGCACTAACGCCGCGCTTATTATCGTCGCGGTTGCTATCTGGAAGCTGTTGTCGCGGAGGTGAAAAACTCTGTAATTAGCCTCTCCGCCTCCGCTAGGTGGTTGACAATTACCGAGCCTGTCAATATGTCCCGGAGTTCGTTCCAAAGCTCCGGCTCTGCGTAACGTCTGTCTAGAAACGCCACGACGCCCCTGTCTTGGGGGCTTCTGAATAATCTGCCTACAGCCTGTCTTACGGAGATGACGGCGTGGTAGAGGTAGACAGCGTTCCACGCCTTTTCTCTCAGCCTCGGCTTCAACATTTCTACTCTCTTGTCGAGATAGGGAGAGGGCTCGGGATAGGGCACTCCGACTACCACGACGAAGGTCAAGAGGTTTTTCCCATCTCTTACATACTCTACGCCCTCTACATATCTACCTCTTGCCACTGCGCCTATGAAGAACTTATCTGACGTCTCCCACTCCGCCTCTTGGGACCCCTCGTACCAATGTGGTATGGAGATTTTGAGGTATTTCCGAACTCCCCGCATGACCTCATAGGAGGGGAACATAGCCAATACGCCGCCCGGAGATAGGTTTATCGCCGTCGCAAGACGTTGAGCTATCCGTAGATACATCTCTTCGTCTCTTTCTTCAAATTTTGTGGTAACTCCCACATCGACTATCGAAACGTAATTATGCCGCGGGATGAAGTCGGAGAAGGATACGTCGAGCTTGACGTAGTTAAAGACTCCGAGGCTCTCCGCGAATAGAGATATGGGCAAAGTGCCGCTTATATAAACCACGCTTTTGGCGTCCCTCAAAGACTCCTTAATCAACGCAACTGGGTCCAGCGGGTAGAGCACCAGCGTCTTTGTTGAGCTCTCGCCTTTCACCTCGCCGTAGTATCTCAGCCTCTCTCTAAGAGCCTCCCGCAACTCCTTGACTAAAAGCAGGGGGGTGTAGGGATTCACTCTCTCCTCTGTTTTCCTCTTTGTAATTTCCCATATGGCGGTGTCCAAGTCGATGTCTGCGACGAGTCCCAACACGTCGCCAACGTCGACGGAGCCGGAGCTCCTCTTTATGAAAGTCAAGAGTCTGTAGAGCTTGCTCGCCTCTTCTAAGAAGCCGTATTTTCTCGCCTCTCTATAAGCCGCGCGCAGATCGCCTTCGGACAAAGCGATGCTGTGGAGATGGACTACTGCGTCGAACAGAGAATGCGCCTCGTCAACGATCACGACGCGGCCGCCGACATCTGCTCTCTCCCTCCCAAAGATGTAGTAATAGGTCGAGATGACGAGCTTGGCGTCTTTCATCTTCCTCTTGGCATATTCGTAAGGACAGCTCTGCGAGGCGCAGAGATATTTTACATACGTCGACACAGACTTAAGAGGCGCCTCCACCTCTTTAGGCGGGTAGTAGGCGCATCTACCCATTCTCTTGAGGAGGTTGCATTCCGCCAAGAACTCTGGATAGTTGAGCTTCTTGAGCTGGGGGTAGCAACACATGTCTTGCCGGCTTTTTATAACTACGTAGTCTAGGTAGACGCCACGGGCTAGGATTTTTGAGAGCTCCCTTACAGGCGGCTCCAGCTCTGTCCGCGTCCTCACTACGTAGTGTATGGGGGTGTCTGTCTCTAGCAGGTAGCGGACTGCCGCCGTCAGCACCGCCGCGGTCTTGCCGAGACCAGTCGGCGCGTTGATGAGGACAGTCATCCCCTCTCGGAGTCCGTTATACACGGCGTCATATACCTCTTTCTGAAACGGCCTAAAGGCGGCGTAGGGGAAGAGGTCCACAACTTATTTAGTACATATATATTCCTCCTTATGCATATCGCCAGGGATGACGATATCTTATCTGGCAGAACCACCGATGTCTATTTCCAGAGGACTGTAGAGGTTCTGAAAAACGCGGGGTTGAGCGACGTGAAAGTACGGGCTGAGTTTCACGTCTCCTCTCTCCCCCGGGACTACAAATGGGCTGTTTTCACCGGTTTGAAGGAAGTGATTGAAGTCTTGAGAGGCAGACGCGTGACCCTCTATGCCATGCCTGAGGGGACGGTGTTTTACGAGAACGAGCCAGTCATGGTGATAGAAGGGCCTTATTTAGAATTCGCGGTACTTGAGACCGCGATTTTGGGGATTCTACGGCACTACTCAAGCATATCCACAAAGGCGGCCCGCATTAAGAAACTTGTCGGGGATAAAACTTGTCTCTTCTTCGGTGCCCGTGTTCTTCATCCGGCGATTCAGCCTATGGCAGATCGCGCTGCGTATATAGGCGGGTGCGACGGAGTGGCTACCGTGCTCGGCGCCGAGATGATGGGGATAAAACCCTCCGGCACCATGCCCCACGCCCTTATGATAATATTCAAAGCGGTCATGGGGGACCACACGCTGGCGTGGGTTTGGTTTGACAAGACTGTGCCTATGGATGTACCCCGCATAGTGCTGGCTGACACGTTCCTAGACGAGAGAGAAGAGGCGTTGCTGGCGGCCAAGTTGCTAAACGAAAGGCTGTATGGCGTGAGGCTCGACACGCCTGGTAGCAGACGTGGAAACATGAGGCGGATCGTGGAGGAGGTTAGATGGAGCCTAGACCTCCACGGCTATAGACACGTAAAGATCTTTGTCAGCGGCGGACTAGACGAGCCGCAGATTACAGCCCTGAAAGATGTGGCGGACGGCTTCGGCGTTGGGACCTCAATCGCGTTTCCCCCCTCTGTAGACCTCTCTATGGACATAGTAGAGGTGGAGGTGAATGGCAAATGGGTCCCCATAACTAAGAGGGGGAAGTTGCCCGGCTTTAAGCAGGTGTATAAATGCGGCACAAGACACGTCGTCGTTAGGTGGGGCGAGCCGGCGACCTGTGGCGAGCCGCTTCTGGTCAAGTGGATAGAAAACGGCGTTGTGGTGAGGACGCCGCCGTCTGAAGGGGAAATTAGAGAATATGTACTGCAGCAACTGAAAGAGCTAGACCTATGATTTTTCTACAGGCTTCAGAAGTAGGCTGTACGTCGCCTCGCCTGTGTATACCTTTGTGTATAAGTTCAGCAGACGCCGTCCCAAAAGCTTAACGGCCCACCTCTTGGTCCCCAAGGTCTTAGCCATACGCGACAACAGTCTCGTCTTTTTGACCTCCTCCACGTACTCCTTTATCAGCTCTTGGTATATGCCATGGGCGTACTTCTCGTTTCCGTATATCTTCAAGGCGGCGTAGGCCGCTACGGCGGCGGCAGCGCCGGTGGAGATGGCGTAGTAGATACCTTCGCCTGTTGTGGCGTCTACAAGACCCGCCGCTTCGCCGGCGAGAAGCACGTGGCGGCTTCCCACGCCGGCCACATGGCCTAGCGACAGCGGGTGGCCCCGTACCTCTCCTGCTCTGTAGCCCGCCTTCTCGGCGTAGTCGACCACGAGCTTCCTGAGGTCGATCCAAGGTCCCCAGCCCACGCCTGCGCCTATGTTTGCGCCTTCGCCGAGGGGGAAGATCCAAGCGTATCCTACCCTCTTTGTCTGGTTTATCACGGTGTCGAAGTCTATGACGCAGGTGTCTGAAGGCGGGCCTTTGGCGATGGTCATGTAGGCTATTGCGTGGGTCTTGTGGTCTTGGTAGTTCATGATGCCGATGGATCTGGCCACGACGCTGGTGGCGCCGTCAGCGCCTATAATGACCCTGCCGACGTATTCGCCCATCTTTCCAACAACTGTATTCCCCTTCACCGCCACAGCCTGGTCTTTTACGAACTCTACGCCGCTCTGCTTAAGCAACGCGTAGTCGAAATCGGGCCGCCTGGTGATTAAGATGGGTTCTTTCCGCAGGACATATTTATACCCAGCGGCGCGGGTCTCGATGGCGTTGCAAGAGCCGTACACTGGGTATTCGAGGCCTAAACGGTTTAACAGCTTCCATGTTCTGGGAGTCAAGCCGCCGCCGCAGGGTTTTTCACGCGGCGGCTGGAGACGGTCAATGACGAGGGCCTTGAGCCCAAGTCTGCGAGCGACAAGAGCCGCGATGGACCCCGCGGGGCCCGCCCCCACTATGACTACGTCGTACACAGACCTGTCCCCAGGGAAGTAAATATATTTTCTCGACAAAGTATTTTATGGAAATACGCCAGGGAGTCATGTGGGAGTGGCCTGAGTGGTTTGAGGTGAAGTTCCGTTGTATTCGATGTGGCATCTGTTGTGTAGGTACCGAGATGGAGCTGTTGGCTGAGGACATAGAGAGAATCACGGCGCGGGGCTACAAGTTGGAGGAGTTTGCGGAGGAGAAAGACGGCGTCTACCGCTTGAAAAACGTGGATGGGCACTGCGTTTTTTACGATCCTGAAAAGAGGCTTTGTAAGATTTACGACATAAGGCCCGTCGGCTGTCGGATGTACCCCCTTGTCTACGACGGCAAATCTGTGACCACAGACCGGACGTGTCCCACGTGGAATACAGTGCCGCGTAGCGAAATCGAGCGCCTAGTCCCGTATGTGCTTAAGTTTCTAGAAGACGTCAAGTTGGCAAAGGTCAAGATTAGATTAAGGACTTGATTTCTTTTGACGTCACTATTGGTATGCCTAGAGACTCGGCGAGTTTTTCCGCCTCCTCAAGAGGCATGGCCTCTAGGTGGTCGCCTAGCGCCTCGATCATAACTACGGCAGGCGGCACGCCGGCGGCTTTGGCCAAGATGAGCGAGAGCTCGGTGTGTCCCCACCGTGTGCCTATACGTGCCCCTAGCACCGCCACGTGGCCTGGCATGTAGAAGTTTCTTCGGAACTCCTCTCGGGCCGCCTCAATGTCTCTCAACGCAAGTTCCACGACGCGGGCCAGCTCTCTTACGGTCAAAGCCTTGTCTACGTCTCTGACTCCTGTTCTGGTCTTTACGTGGTTTACATAACCGATAAAGGCGGGCTCGTCGCCGTAGGGCGCCTTGGTCAAGAAGCCGAGTTTTCTATACATGTCGCTTAGGAAGGTTAGGCCCAGCGCTTCGCCTATTTCTCTCGTGGTTGCGAAGCAGAGCAGGCCGCCTGCGTTTTTCCGGAGCCACCGCACCAACGGGGGAGTTACCGCATCTGCGCGGATTACGAAGTCTACCTCCGCCTCTCTGTCGTCGCCGTCGTAGAGCATGACAAGTCCACCCCTCCTGAAGGCTTGTATAGCCGTCTCGAGGCTCACAGTAAACATACGTTGCGGAGTATTATAGTTTTTGTCAACTAACGTTTGCAACGTATGCGGTAGGTCAAGACCACCTCCTGGCCGCATTCACAGAGCTTGATTGAGGCAAGTTGAAGCGTGAAGGGGGCGTCCTCGGTGGTGGCGTAGCCCTTTCCGTCTACGATGGAGACTCCGTTGCCAAATACATGCGGCGTGATGGTCACTACCACCTCATCCACTAGACATCGACTTAAGAACTCCCAGTTGGTCCGCCCCCCGCCTTCCAGCAGAACTTTCCTCACGCCGCGCATGTAGAGGGTCTGGAGGACGTGAGCCGGATCCACAAAGTCGCCGTCTATCACATGGACCTCCACGCCTTTGTCTTTGAGCTCTTTTATCTTATCCGGCGGCGCCCGCGTAGTGGTGAAAACTAGGGTGGGGGCTGAGGAGTCGAACATCCTAAGCGTCGTGGGGACTTTCAAAGCCCCGTCTATTAACACCCGCATCGGGTTTCTGCCTTCTACATATCTAACCGTCAGCCTGGGGTTGTCCACTATCGCGGTGTTGGCGCCTATTATCACGGCGTCTACAGACGCCCTTAGGGCGTGGAGTCTTCTCAAGTCGTGTGGACAGGATAGCCGCGAGAAGCCGGAGGCGCTGGCGATCCTCCCGTCGATGGTCGTCGCGGCGGCTAAATAGACGTAGGGTCTCATCGCACTATCTTTACGCCAATTTTGCCTAAGGAGCGGAGGTGGTCAAGTCCCCGCGTCGCCTTTACAAATGCGTTATAGGGCCTCTTGGCCACCCCCACCCCTACTCTGACCGGCACAGACAGCCCGTCCACAGCCTCGCGTATGGACTCGGCGTTGGGGAGAAAGAGAGCTATGTTGTCTCCGCCTAGGTAGAAGGCGAGACACCCCACATTCCTGCACCTCCTTGCCAAGTTGTTCAACAGGTCGAGAATTTCCAGATAGATCTTCAGCGGCCCGTTGCTTTTTGTCACTTCACTGCTGTTGACAACATCCATATGGGCTACGGCGGCTAAGCCCCCTTGTTCCTTGGCTCTGTCTTCCCCACAGTTGAGATACGCCTCGTAGGGGGTGTCGCCGACCCCGGTACAGTGTTCCACAGGCACGGGAGACTTCCTTGCGATTTTTTCCACTGCGCGGGTCACCGAGACCTCGTCGATGTTTGTTGTCAATGCTATGAAGAAGTCGTGTCTGAAGTGGTGCGGCAACGCCCCAATTGCCGTGAAGGTGCGCCACAAGTCGGCTTGGAGTTTTGCCTGCGTCTGTTGGATTATATGCTCGCGGCGGGGTCCAAGAGACTCGGTCCATTCTCTGTACCCTTTTAAAGAGATTAAGGCAACTTTATGCACGACGGTAAACAACCGTGGTTATAAAAACTTGGTGTATGTAAACTCTAGTTTACTTTAATGTAATAAAGATGTAGACGGCACGGCTCGTGCCGTGCATACTCCCAGTGGGATCTTTTGAACAACACGGCCCACACCTCCCGCCTACGGTAGATGTAGAAATTGCGCAATATGTAGCAGAGGCGATAGGGAAGAAGATAGGCGCTGTGACCCTCCCGCCGCTGTATTACACCTGTAGCGAGGAACATAAAGGCTTTCCGCAGACTATTTCCGTTTCCTGCCGCCACTTCGTACCGTACTTTGAGGAAGTCCTCCGTTCTGCTGTTGAGAAATGCGGCGTTGTGATTGTAGTAGTGGGACACGGCGGAGTTTGGGACGCCGTCAATATGACTACACAACAGCTGAACTATGCGGTGGGGCGCCCCGCCGCCTTCGCCGTCAACATATGGACCTACGTAGCGCCGCGCGACCACGCCGGCACGGACGAAACCAGCATCTACCTGGCGGTAGGCGGCAGACTGAGGGGCAACATGCCGGACGTATGCGAGGGGGATGTGTCGCTGTTCGGCAAAATGCCCGTACACCACTTCTCCGCTACAGGCGTCGTGGGTTGTCTCAAGCCGCAGGAGGTGTCGCCGGAGCGAGGAAAGGCAATACTCGAAAAGGCCCTAGAGAAGATCTTTAAAAAAGTCGAGGAGTTCCTCGCGCTTACTGCTCGCCACACTTCTTAAGCGCCTCCGTCAGCCTCTCCACCGCCTTGACCAACTCTTTCAATCCTGCGATTTGAATCGTGACCGTGGCGACACCGTCCCCGCCCTCCGGCTCGTCTTTCAATTCGTTGAGTATTTTCTCTAATTCGTCGCTTTCCTCTTCTTTTTTTAGCTTTTTCTTAAGGATCGACACGTTAAATATACATGGTTAAAAGCAACTAAATGCATATATTCAGCTCTGCAGAGGACACTATGCTGATTTACTTCTCTGCTGTCTTCAAGAACCACACGCCGCCCTACAGCCACCCAGAGGCCCCAGACAGATTAGACCATCTGCTGAGAGGCGGCCAGGAGGCTGGCGCAGAGATAAGAGAGCCCGCATTTAGAGAAGACGCGTGGAGGCTCGTGGAGCTGGCCCACGACAAAAGCTACGTGGAGCTTGTGAAGAAGCTATGCGAAAAAGCCCCCGCCCAGATCGACGGCGACACATACGTCTCGCGGGGGACCTGCGACGCGGCGGCCCTGGCGGTTTCTGCCATAGCTGGCGCAGTGGATAGACGAGAAACAGCCCTGATAGCGGCAAGGCCTCCGGGCCACCACGCGGGCTTCGTCGGCAGAGCGCTTTCCGCCCCGACGCAGGGCTTTTGTATATTCAACACCGCGGCCATAGGCGCCCTCTACGCGGGCGAAGGCGTCGCGGTTTTAGACATAGACGTCCACCACGGCAACGGGACGCAGGAGATACTATACGAAAGAGACCTCCTCTACATCTCCACACACCAGCATCCATACACCCTCTACCCCGGCACGGGCTTCCCCGAGGAGGTAGGCGCGGGGAGAGGCGAGGGCTACAATGTCAACGTGCCGCTACCGCCGCGGACAGGCGACGACTTGTACATACAAGCGATAGACGAGGTGGTGATGCCGGTGCTGAAGCAGTACGACCCTCGTCTAATCATAGTATCATTGGGCTGGGATGCGCATAAAGACGACCCCCTTGCCGACATGAAGCTCACGCTTAAGAGCTACCTATACGTCTTCGACGCAGTGTTGAAGATGCAGAAACCCACTATCTTCCTACTGGAAGGCGGATACAACCGCGACGTAATTAGGAGAGGCACCAAGGCGTTGATACGCCTCGTAGACCACGGCGAGTTTGCACCCGGCGAGACTCAAACAGAGACAGACCACCACACCCGCAACAAGTATCTAGAGGTGATGAGAGAAGTGAAGAACTACGTCGGCAGATACTGGCGTCTATAACAGCTTTTGGAGAGCCGTACGCAGGATAGGGCCCGTCTTAACCTCTGCGTACTCATTAAGAATAGTGTCGGTGCATATCAACTTGTCGATACAGCTCTTTACGTTCTCTCTGGCGTTTTTCAACAGTTGACAGTGGGTAACCGCGGCGTAGACCGCCGACGCGCCTAAAGTCTTGGCGGCTCTACAAGCGTCTACTAAGGTGCCGCCTGTCGACAAGATGTCATCTACTATCGCCACCCTCCTCCCCCTCATATCTACGTCGTGACGCGGGATCAGCGTAATTGAGCCAGTCTCTCTATCTCTGTATTTTTCAAAATAGGTGTAGGCAACGCCCAACGCCTTAGCCACCGCCTCGGCTCTTTGGATAGAGCCGAAGTCGGGACTTCCCACGAGGTCTACTCCAGAGATTCTCTTTGCGAATTCAGAGGCGGGATATATATTTAACATAGAGACACGCGGCGCGTAGTCTGCAATATATGGCTTGTGAACGTCAAGCGTCAGCAACGCTGACACCGGGAAACTTGACAGCATCCGCAACACAGTCTTAGAGCTTATGGGCTCGCCGGGCCTAAACCTCCTGTCCTGCCGCGCGTATGGAAGATAGGGTATGATAAGAATGATCTTACGCACGCCTAAGTCGCTCAGCGCGTCGAGAGTCAACATAAGCTTAACTAAGTTATTATTTACGTCTGGGTAAAGTCTGGCCAACACAGCCACCTCAAGACCCACGTCCTGCGGGATGCGTGTCAACACCTCGCCGTCTGGAAACACTTTTTCTTCTATCTGTCTTACAGTCCCGAGGGGCTCCAGATCTGCGGCTAGATCGAGGGCGTTTTGGAAAGATAATATGTCCATAACAAATACAAAACCATAGGTTTAAATCTGTCTATTTTCAGTTGCCCACTCCACCGCCTGTTTCAAAGTCTCGGAGACACCTCCGGTCTTTACTGCAACCACAATTATTCTGTCGGACTGCCTCTTGTACCTCTCGCCGTTGAAGTCTCCATACACCTCTTCTATCGCAAACCCAACGCTAGACAACATAATTCTCAACTCGCCGACGCTGTAGAGAGTAAGCTCAAGGATGCGCTCCCCCACGTATTGACCCGCCTTATATATGTGCCTAATCTCTCGTATTCGAGAAGTCAACGGATTGTAATACGCGGTGCTCAACACTCTATAAGGACCTGCGGAGATCCAGAAATTCCACATCTCACCGAGAGAGGCGTATATGTCCTCTATCTTTTCCTTATTCGCGACGTCGATTAAAAGCCGCCCGCCGGTCTTGATGACGCCGGAGAGCCACGTCAAAATCTCCATCTCAACATCCTCCCCAAACATGCCGAATGTGGAGTGCATAACGTAAGCGCCATGGAAGGCACTACGGCGAAACGGCAAATTCCTCACATCGGCTTGTATAACGTCGCCGAATCTCTTTGCCACTTTTAAATACTTGATGTTTATATCCACCCCTACGACGCTGTCACGCGGGAGATGAGCCATATGTCTACCGTGGCCGCACGCCACGTCGAGCACCCTCACGCCGGGACCAACTCCGAGGGCTTTCTGGATGAACAAGGCCTCGGCCTTAGAGGCCTCTTCTCCTCTGTAATGCGTCATGAAGTCAAGATATACCTCGTCGAAGAACTCCTCCACCCAACTCACAAGTATCTAAGGAGACCCTCTAGGTTATAAGCTTCTCTATGTCCTGCCGCCTTTCTAAGCCGGTTCATGATGGCCAAACCAAGCCCCCTCTCCTCAAGCGCCGCCACAAACCCCACATCTACACCAAGTCTGTCGAGATCTCTAAGAGACTTGTAAAGATTCTTAGCGACCTCGTACATTTCGTCTCCCATATGGATCACGGCGTCAGCTTCTGCGCACCGCCCCAGGGCGCAGAGAACAGCGACTCTCAACCCACGTCTCCGCGCCGCCTCAACAGCCTCTCTCAAGTCGAAATGTACTATTATCAACGGAGTGTTCGGCGCATAGTGTCTATACTTCATGCCGGGGGCAAGTGCGACGTCTGCCTCAGCAAGGCCTCGGGCCACCGGAGGCACCTCAACTGGGCCAAAGAACCTCTCCAGCTCCTCCACGGTAAAGGGGCCAGGTCTCAACAGAAGCGGCGGCTTTTTCGTCACATCGATTATTGTGGATTCAACTCCAAAGAAGGTGGGGCCGCCGTCTATTACGACGTCTACCTCTCCGTCTAGGTCCTCGATAACGTGGGCCGCCGTGGTGGGGCTGGGACGACCGGCCTTATTTGCGCTTGGGCCGGCGATGGGGGCGCCTAACTCCCTTATGATGGCTAGAGGTATGGGATGTGCCGGAGCTCTTACAGCCACCGTGTCGAGACCTGCAGTTACGCAAGGAGACACCACGCCGCGGGATTTAATCACGACGGTGATAGGCCCGGGCCACACCTGTCTAAGAACCTCCGCCACATCCCTGGGCACGTGCCCCACAGTCTCGGCCATCTCAAGCGAATCTACGTGGACTATGAGCGGGTTGTCCGGCGGCCTCCCCTTGACCTTAAACACCTTTAGACACCCCTCGTCGCTCTGTGCGTGTGTAAACAATCCGTACACAGTCTCGGTCGGCGCCGCCACTATGCCGCCCCGTCTCAGCACTTCAACAGCTTTATTAATGACGTCATAGGCAGGCGCCACGGGGTCTGTTCGTAGTAGCAACACAAAAATAGGCGGGAGTAATATTATAAACCTTGCCGCATCCTGTGGACATGGACGTTACAGTGGTGGGTTTAGGCAACATGGGGAGGGCCTTTACGAAACGCGCCGCCTCGTTGGGATTTAATGTGTTTTGGTGGAACCGCACGCGGGAGAAGGTTAAAGACGCCCCCGGCATGCCCATCGCCGAGCTCGCAGATGCCAGAGGGTTGGTGGTGGTGTTCGTAGCCGACGACAAAGCGCTTTTCGACATTCTGCCGAAGCTAGGCGGTGAGTACGTGGCCCTTGCGGGCACCTACTCAGTGGAGGGCGTTAGAAGGGCAGTTGAGCTGCTTGCGGCGCGGAGACAAGTGGGATTCGCCATGCCTGTGGTGGGCAGTCCTCGTAATGTAGAGACTGGAGACGCCATATATCTCGTAGGGGCACCCGACGATGCTTACATCAAACTGAGACCTGTACTTGAGAAATTCGGCGTCCTCTTCTACATAGGCGACAGCGTAAAGGCCGCCGCGTTGAAGCTGGCATATAACTCGCTTCTGATATCTACCGTGGCCGCACTTGGCGAGTCTCTTTCACTGGCGGTTAAACACGGCGTGGGGCCCGACGTATTTAAAGAGCTTCTATCACACACAGTGTTTAAAGAAATCGGTGGACGTTACATAGATAGAATGCTGAGCGCCGGCGCGCCTACCTTCACAGTAAAAAACGCCGCCAAGGACATGCGGTATGCTTCTCTGGCGGCGGGGGAGGTTGAGTCTAGCAACGTGGCGATTAGCGGAGTCAAGGCGCTGTACGAGATCTTAACAGCTATGGGATACGGCGATGAGGACTATGTAAAGGCCGGCATACTTGCAGGTAGGAAATGACGCCGTGGGAGTACGCCGTCCTCCTCCTAGTGTCGTTATTAATGTTGGTCTTTTTCATGTACATGTTTTGGAGAGAGTCGTTGACAAGAGGACGGGAAAAGCCTGCCGAGGTGTATACGGTGATTAGATGCGGCGACGGCGCAGAGAGGAAGAGAAAATACCAAGAAGGCGACTACGTAGGGAGACCTGCGGAAGAGTGCGCCGGCGGCGTCGTCGTTGGGATTTATAAAGAAACTCCTCAGCAGTAGCGATGGAGATAATCAAAAAGGCAGTTTCTATATCTGAGGCTGTTAAAAAAGGCGAGGGCCGCGTCACGGTGAGAGGCTGGGTCTATAGAAAAAGAGTGTTAAAGGAGAAGATCTTCATAGTGCTTAGAGACGCCACAGGAATACTTCAGCTCGTTTTGCCAAGAGAGAAGTTCAAGGTCGCTGAGGATCTCAACTTGGAGTCGTCTCTTGTCGTCACCGGCGTCTTGGTGAAAGAGCCGCGGGCGCCTGGAGGCGTGGAGTTGCATGTGGAGAGCATAGACTGGGCATACGTAGGCGAGCCGTATCCCATAAACGAAGACGCCGCAGTTGCCGACAGCGAGTACCTACTAGACGTTAGACACTTGTGGCTTAGAAGTAGGAAAATGCAGGCGGTGTTGAAGATTAGACATACGGTCTTCGGCGCCATCCATGACTACTTTAGGAAAAGTGGTTTCTACGAAGTACAGACGCCCATGTTCATAACCGCCGCCGTGGAGGGCGGAGCCACCTTATTCAAGGTGGACTACTTTGGACAGCCTGTATACCTTACGCAGAGTTCTCAGTTTTACCTAGAGGCTCTGATCTATAGCCTTGAGAAGGTGTACGTAGTGGCGCCTAGCTTTAGGGCTGAGCCCTCTAGAACTAGACGTCATTTAACCGAGTTTTGGCATGCAGAGATGGAGATCGCATGGGCGGACATGGAGGACGCGGTTAAGGTTGGAGAGGAGTTGATAACTCATGTGGTCAATAAGGTGCTGGAGGAGAGACAGGCGGAGCTAAAACTGCTGGGACGCAACACGGAGATGCTGGAGCGTGCAAAGCCTCCGTTCTACCGCGTGAGCTACGACGAGGCTGTGGAGATTCTGCAGAAGAAGGGCGTACGGATAAGCTGGGGCGACGACATAGGCGCCGACGAGGAAAGAGCCTTGACGCTGGAGTTCGACAAGCCGATTGTGCTCTACGGCTTCCCCGAGAAGCTAAAGGCCTTTTACCACAGAAACGACCCCAGGAGGCCCGAGGTGACCCTCAGCTTCGACGTGCTTCTGCCTGAGGGCTACGGGGAGGTGATAGGCGGCGGCGAGAGGATATACGACGCCAAGGAGCTTGTGGATAAAATCATACGGTTTGGCCTAAATCCGGCGGATTACCAGTGGTACATCGACCTCAGGAGGTACGGCTCCGTGCCGCACGCCGGCTTCGGCCTCGGCGTAGATCGTCTCACAATGTGGATCGTCGGCGCAGACCACATAA
>OFEJ01000252.1_pt1 | contig 17047 bp, 20 predicted proteins | sample 1521051 | NCBI WGS metagenome assembly OFEJ01 (sample SAMN06268701, study PRJEB24108) | sediment metagenome | isolation source: Joseph's Coat, Yellowstone National Park, Wyoming, USA | place: USA:Joseph's Coat, Yellowstone National Park, Wyoming, USA | reverse complement strand
CATGGTTGAGAAGATTAAGGCGGCTGGCGCGAACGTGGTGTTCTGCCAGAAGGGTATCGACGACCTGGCGCAGTACTACCTGGCGAAGGCGGGGATCCTGGCTGTGAGGAGGGTGAAGAAGAGCGACATGGAGAAGCTGGCGAGGGCGACGGGCGGGAGGATCATCACGAACATCGAGGAGACCAGCCCCGAGGTCCTCGGCTACGCGGAGCTCGTCGAGGAACGGAAGGTGGCGGACGAGAAGATGGTCTTCGTCGAAGGGTGCCCCAACCCCAGAGCCGTCAGCATACTCGTCAGAGGCGGTGCCGAGCACATCGTGGACGAAGCCGAGCGCGCGATCCACGACGCGCTGAGCGTGGTGAGGAACGTGATCAGGGAGCCGAAGATTGTAGCCGGCGGCGGAGCCGTCGAGATCGAGCTCGCGCTGCGGCTGAACGAGTTCGCCCGCAAGCTACCCAGCAAGGAGCAGCTCGCGGTCATGAAGTACGCTGAAGCGCTCGAAGTGATCCCCGCCATCCTAGCGCAGACGGCGGGGCTCGAGCCCGTTGACGTGATCACGGAGCTGAGGAAGAGGCACAGCGAGGGCGAGAAGTGGGCCGGTGTGGACGTGCTGAACGGCAAGATCGCGGACATGCTCAAGCTCAACGTGATAGAGCCCGCGCTCGTGAAGAAGCAGGTGATAAAGTCGGCGACCGAAGCCGCGATAATGATACTGAGGATCGACGACATAATCGCTGCTGCGCCGCCGAAGGAGAAAGAGAAGAGGGGCGAGAAGGAGGAGAAGAAGGAGGAAGAGGAGGAGAAGGGGAAGACGAGCTTCGACTGAGAGGCTCAAGCCCGCCTTTTAAGTAGCATTTTTATACCTTCCTTTTTCCCGGCCCCGCTGTGTCGGAAGAGTTCACGGTCAAAATCGGTCCTCCCTGGCTAACCCGTTACGAGAAAGCGAGAATCATAGGCGCTCGCGCTCTCCAGCTGTCGCTCGGGGCCCCCCCGCTGGTCCCGGTGGAGGAGCTGGGTTTGAAGGATCCCATCGAAATCGCGGCAGTAGAGCTGCGCTACAAGCTCCTCCCCATGGTGATAAGGAGGTGGACGCCCGGAGGTAGGTACCAGGATATCCCGTTAAAGTACCTTGAGGTGCGTTGAGGGCTACTCCTCCTTTCGCACTTTCAACGAGGATTTCGCGACTTCCACTTCCATGACGTCGCCTATCGTCGGGCGCGCCGTGAGCTGCTCCCACTCGTCTTCGGTTAGGTAGAGGGAGAGCCTGAGCAACCTAGCTTTGCCGCTGCCCCCGAAGAAGGGCATCGCCCTCATAAGTTGCGATATGACGGGCGCAAGCTCCCGAGCCAGCTCCGACTGCTCAGCCGGAGCTATCACGGTGCTGGGTGTTTCCCGCTCCTCGGTCAAATCGACCTTCACCACACGCTCGCCCCAGGCTGTGTCGAGTATTGAGATGTTCGTTACCACCGCTCTAAACTTCACGCTCTCCCCGCTGCTCATGACAGCAGGAGTTGCGCGCTCGCCTTTTTATGGGTATCTATGCGTGCACCCGCTCTCGCATTTCCCTGGTTGCTGAGGGGGAGGCCCCCTCTACGATGCAGTGTCGCCGCTCCAGAGCACCATAGGCTCGTCCACTGCCCCGCTCGAGCGGAGCGGCTTCACCTTCACGCGCGCTGTGCGCAGGTTTTATAAGTGCGGACCCGCAGCTAGCTGGGGTAGAACATGTACGAGTTCGACGAATGGTTGCGCCGCACGAGACGCCTCTTCGAGGAGTTCGACAAGCTATTCGAGGAGCTGATGAAGGAGAGCTTCGAGCCGCTCGAAAGTGGTAAAAGGAAGGTGATAGGGCCCTTCTACTACGGCTTCTCAGTCACGATAGGCCCTGACGGAGTCCCCCGGATCAGAGAGTGGGGCAACATCAGGCCGGGGTTAGGAGCCAGACCGCGGATTTCGGAAGCCGTAGAACCCTTTGTGGACGTGATAGAGGAAGAGGATGTCGTTAAAGTGATCGCTGACGTTCCCGGCGTTGAAAAGGAAGATATAAACGTAGAGGCCACGGAGACGGAGGTCAAAATCTCTGCCGAAAGAGGTGAACGCAAATATTTCAAGATCGTTAAGCTACCTACAAGGGTGCGCCCGGAGACAGCGAAGGCCAGCTACAGGAACGGCGTATTGACGATAACAATTGAAAAAGTTGAAAAAGAGAAAAAGCCTAACGGAGTAAAGGTAAAAATTGAGTAATTTATTTAAATAATAAAACATTTATTTATTTTTCATCTAGACGGCTCCACCACAGCAAAGGATAAAAGACCGGTTGGTAGGGGGCCGCGAAGCACGAGGCGTGGGAAAAATGGCGGCGGAAAGCAGCATCTTGATCGGGCAGAAGCCTGTGATGAACTATGTGCTAGCGACCGTCATACAGTTCAACCAAGGGGCTAAGCGCGTATCGCTGAAAGCGAGGGGTAGGGCCATATCCAAGGCGGTCGATGCTGCCGAAATCGTGAGGACGCGCTTCCTCCCGGGGCAAGTCGATATTTCGGCGGTTAAGATAGGCAGCGAGAAAGTGGGAGAGCCAGGGAAGGAACGAGTAGTGTCCACGATAGAGATAGTGCTAGAAAGGAAGTAGAAAGCGGCGACAGCGAGCACCGACGATTTTTTACAAATTTTTACATTCGAGCTTTTACTCGCCCCGAGCCCAAAGCCCGTAAACCGCCGCCCAGAGGGAAACGACCGACGCGGCTGATAGGGCTAAGGATACACCCGTTAAGCTGCTGCCCGCTACGCTCGCCAGGTACACGTTTAGCAGTAGGGTTGCGGCAATGTACGTCGTCAGGGCTCGGAGAACCTTGAGCTGCTTCCTCAGCTCCTTCCCCCTCAACGCGACAGCTGCGACAACCGTGACCATTAAACACAGCGCGGAGTTCGCTAGCGCGAGCGCGTCCACTCCAGCGAGGTCCATCATTCCACCTCCACGAAGCCCGGTTTCCGCTCTAGGTTCACTACTGGGATGCATATCCACCCCGGCCTCACTCCCTCGGTGCCCTCTACGCGCTCCCCGCTCTCGTCTACCTTTATCGCCAGGTACTTTCCCTTTAAGGGTTCATCCACTTCAACGTAGTACAGCAGGGGCACCCCGTAGTATTTGTAGTAGTCCCGGTACGTGGCCAGCAAGCCGTAGTAGTGCTTCCCCTTGTGGGCGAAGTGCACTACGTAGACGCTCCCGCCCATGCTCACCATGCTCGACGCGAGCCTTGCGAGATCCGCGATGCCGGCCAGTTTGATCCCAAGCGCTTTTTCTTCAATCAACCCTCTCTCACCTGGGCTCTCGCCCTCGTCACCCTGTCTACGATGACGGGCTCGCCTTTGCGAACGCTTTTAAGGGCTTCCAGGTCGCTGTACGCCTTCCCGATGAGCGTCGACTTGAAGCGGAGCTTCTCGACCGGGCTCAATACGACCGCTATGCTGTTCGTGTACGGTATCACGAGGACGTCGCCGGGCTTTGCAGAGACGTAAAGGTCCTCCAGCAGGACGCGTACTCCCAGCGTGAAGTAGACAGCGTATGAGTCCAGCGTGTACGCTCTAGCTTTAGCCGGTAGGATCGCGGAGATTATCTCGTAGTTCAGCGGCGCCCAATCCCTGTATATTTCGGCTTCGACGAGCGTGCTGCCGTTCAATCGCTTAACCGCGATGCACAAGCTCGGCATTGTGGAAAGTTCCCGCATGGACGTTTTTAACGGTTTCCGTAATGCGCGCCGAGCTCCTCAGCTGCGGGAAAGCATATATCTGGGCTCGCGATCCCATCAACGATGGGCGTTTCGCTTTACGAGTTTAAGGATCCTAAAGAGGCTTTGAAGGCTCTCGAGAAGAGGCAGAAGGAGCTGGTGAAGGAGCTGGAGGAGCTGATAAAAAAGAGGGAGCGCGGGGAGATAAGCGAGGAAGAGTTCTACGCCCAGAAAACCAGGTTGGAGAGGGAGTACGTGGAAGTTATGGACCGCTTAACCCAGCTGAGATTCATCGTCGGCGGCGGCCTCTGAATACTTTCGGGCACCTAACATTAGGATCGCTTTATATAGATCTGCGCACCGGCAACGACAGAGAGCTATGGGGGCAGCGGCGCTGGACCCGCGGAGGGCTCTCGCAGCTTACGGTGAGGATTACGGCACCAGGTACTTCAAGTTCGGTCCCCTGGTGGAGCAGAAGCCGAGAGTGGTCGAAAGCGTGGGCCTCTTCCTCGAGGAGAGCCATCTCCTGAAGATGTTCGGAATAGAAAGGCAGCTCGTCGTGGGCGATGAAGTGCGTAGGTTCCTAGGGGCGAAAAGCGCTCTCGCAAGAAGCGTCGTCTACCCGCTTACGGACGGCGAAGTGCGAAGGGACGATGAGCGGGCTTGGCTCGTGCTATCGGAGCTGACGAGGAAAGGTTTTGAGCAGTTTAAAGGGTTTAAGGAGGGTAGGAAGGACTTCGATGGCTTCTACGTGACGGCCGCTCTCTCGGCGATAGCGCCGGAGTACATGCGCGAGGAACTGCTGAAAATCCACGCGAAGGTGGATGGCGAGACGGGCCTTGTGAAAGCGTTCACCGTGATACCGCAGCCCCTAGCGGTCGCTATAGCCGAAAAGGAGATCTCCTGCGTGGTCGTCGAGTCGGGTCACGGGAACACCCAGATCACGCCGATCCACACGTACCCCATCAGGGAGGCGGTCGTGGCGCTCTACAGGGGTGGGGCTGAGGCCGACGCGATAGCGGCTGAAGTGCTCAAGGACCTCGGGTACGGCGACCTCGCCAGCGATGAGATAGCGGTGAGGAGGTTCAAGGAGGAAGCGGGTCTCATACCCCTCGAGCTGGACGATGCGGTCAGGAGGGCGAGAGAGGACCCGGAGAGGTTCAGGTGCCGAATCAAGCTTTCGGCGCTAACCGAGGTGGACGTGGGAGACAAGGGGTGGTACAGGTTCCTGATCGGCGAGGTCGTCTTCAACCCAGCTCACGAGATTTTCGAAAGCTACAGGAAGAAGGGCGTGCTGAGCATACGGGACGCTAGGCTGGGCGAAGAGACGGTGGAGGGTACGCTCCCCCTCGACGAAGCGCTGCTCCGCTCCATCAGGAAGACCCCCACCGCCCTCCACGACACGCTGCTCAGCAGGATAATACTGAGCGGAGGCAACTTCCAGTGGAAAGCGCCCGAGAACCTCAAGGACGTAGCCGTTAACGCGCCGGGGAAGGTTAAGCACCTCCTGAGCAAGCGGTTGGGGGGCAGCGTGAACGTGGAAGTCCGGCTAACGCAGGACCCGCAGTTCTCCGTGTGGAAGGGCTGCGTTGTCTGGAGCCTCGCTCTTCCGGAAAACTACCTCTGGAACGAGAAGAGGGGGGAGGGATGGTTCAAGAGGGGGGTGCATTACTGACGGCGGACCGAGCAGTAGATGCGGTGAAGCGCCTTTTCGCTCAGCTAGGCTATGCGGAGGCTGAGCCGCCTGAGGGCGTCGACCTGGCGTTCAGGAAAGGCGACCGCGTCGTTGGAGTTAAACTCGTGAAGTTCTCGAGAAGCGTGGCGAGGGATAGGAGGGTCATCCGAAGCGAGATTTACCGGTTGCTCAGAGAGAAGCCATGCGACGAAGTGTACATAGCCGTGGAGGGGGTTAGCTTCGGGAGGCTGCCTCCCCCCTACGAGTTTAGGGAGAGCGGAATAGGGTTAGTGGAGGTTGAAGGCGCGTCGGCGCGCGTCGCGATACCCGCCGCGCCGCTCCGCGAAAGGCCTGCCGAACAGGCGCTCGAGCGGCCCAGCCCCGCTGCCGCCGCGGCGGGCGACGCGGCCCGCTTAGCGGAGATCGTCAGGGAGCTCAGGGCGCTGCTTGAGGAGCTGAAGAAGAGCGAGGTAGGTGGCAAGGCCTCGGAAAGCTTGAGCGCCCCGGTTAGAATCGAAACCGCCGAGCGAGCGGAAGGCAGGACCGGCGGGGCCGGGGAGGAGCTTGAGCGCCTCCTCGCGGTCGACTTCATAAAGGACAACCCGTGGCTCAGCATTTTGAGGGAGAGGAGAGAGGGAAGCTGATAGGGCGCGGGTGCGTGCGATGGCGGTCTCCGCTAGGAATGCGTTCTTCGAAGAGCTCTTGGATCTATTGAGGGAGCTGCTGAAGGGCAACCCCGAAGCGCTAAAGCTCGCGGAGAGGCTCCTCCAAGCTTACGGGGAGCGGGGTGTAAGGGGTTTGAGGGAGGAGCTGCGCGCGCTGACCGAGGAGGCGACGGGGCATGGCTCTAAGGATCAAGAGGATTGAGGTCGAGGGATTTAGAGCGTTCCGGAGCAAGCTGACGGTGGAGCTGGGAGAGCGCTTCACGGTAATCTACGGTCCCCCAGGCTCCGGTAAAACCTCGATAGTGAGGGCTCTCGAGTTCGCGCTCTTCGGCGAGACGAGGGAGGTGGCTTCGCGCCTCATGAGGAGAGAGGACCTCGTGAACGACTTTTGCGATAAGGCCAGGGTCGCGGTCGTCCTCGCGGGAGGGGAGGGGGAGATACTGGTCGAGAGGGTTTTAGCGAGAAGCGGGGCGAGCAGGCTCAGGGTGGTGGAGGGTTCCAACGAGTTCTACGACGAGATCGGGGAACATCACTTGCGTTCTAAGCTGGCGCTGACGCTGGACGACTTCGCGTGGGAGATCGCTGTCGGGCACCAGGAGCTGCAAGCGCTCGTCCACTCCTCTCCCAGCGTGAGGAACCGGGTCCTTGACGAGCTGCTCGGGTTGGCGGACATTAGGAAGCTTTACAGGGAGCTGAGCGGGAAGGAGCTGAAAGGGTACCTGAAAGCGCTGCGCGACGAGCTCGCGAAGTTGGGGGGAGAGAGCCTGCTGGGCAAGTACGAGGAGCTTAAGGCGAAGTACAGGGGCGTTGTCTCCGAGAGAGACGCCCTCGCACGCGAGCTCGAGAAGCTCGAGGCAAGGAGGAGGCTTCTTCTCGAGGAGTACGAGGCGTTGAGAGCTCGAGCAACCGAAGTAGACCAGCTGGTAGAGGAGAGGGGTAAGCTGAGGGCTTTGCTGGAAAGCCTGGGGGACGAGAAGCTGGCTAAAATGCCGGCGGTGGATGAGAGCTACGTCAGGGAGTATGCTGAGAGGTTCAAAGGAGAGCTGGCGGAGACCTTGGAGCTGTTCTACATGGGAGAGGAGGCTGAGGGGGTGAGGAGGGTGGACGCATCGAACCTCGCCTCTCTTCTCGAGGTTTCGAGGAGCGCAATGGATAAGATGAGGAGCTACATGGTTAGAATGGAGTACGAGCTAAAGGATATTCAGAATGAAATAAGAAGATTAGAAGATTATATAAACGATTTGGAAGATGAGATGGCGGAGATCGAAGCCAGGATCGGCGAGCTGGAGCACTCCCGGTCGGAGTACGACGCGCTAGTAACCAGGCACGGGGATCCGGTGAGCGTGGCGAAGAAAATAGCTCAGCTGGAGGTCGACGCAAAGGCGTTGCAGGCGGAGGAGGGAAGGCTGCGCTGCGCGCGGGAGCTTCAGGAGGACGTGCTCCGCCAGCTCAGAGAGCGGGGGACCGCCACGTGCCCCGTGTGCGGAAGCAGCATCACCGACGCGGCGGCGCTACCGAGGGTTGAGCCGCCGGAGGCCCTCAAGCTGAAGCGGGAGAGGATCGAGCGGATGCTCCAGGATCTCCGGGAGGTGGAACGCAAGCTCAGGAAGCTGGAGCCGGAGCTCAGGCTGCTCGACGATTACGAGAGCAGGCGGGAGAGCCTCTCCAAAGCTCTCGACGAGCGGCTGGAGGAGCTCCAGGAACTTAGAGCGAGCGCGGAGGAGCTGGAGGAACGGCTCAGGGAGGCGAGGCGGCGCATGGCCGAGCTCGCGAGAGCCTACGAGCAGCTCGACAGCTACTACAAGAGGCTGCGCTACGCCGAGCTCCAGGAGAAGCTCAAAGAGCTGGAAGAGGAGATAAGGAGGCACGGCTACGACGAAAATAGGCTGAACCAGCTAACTAGAGAGTTGAAGGAAGTGGAGAATAGGATCTCGGTGCTAAAGACGAAGTTGAACATGCTGGAGGCTTCGGAGAGGCAAATCGCCGGTGAGCTGAGCGCGCTGGAAGCAGCTGTGAACAGCCTGAAGGACCTGAAGAAAAGGGAGGAGAGGGTCGCGGGCCTCTACAGCAACCTCATGGCGGTCCGGAGCGCGCTGGTAGAAGCTCACGTCAAGCTGCGGCAGAAGCTCGTGGAACGCCTCTCCGAGATCGCTTCGGGGATTTTCGCGGAGCTGGAGAGGAGCAGCGAGTACGACGCCGTGGAGGTTCAGGTTCAAAGCGCAGGGCCCCGCGGGAGGCGCGGTCACTACGTCTTCCGCGTCCGGAGGAAGCTCGACGGCAGCTACGTTCCAGCCCTCACTCGGATGAGCGACGGGCAGCGGGGCCTGCTGGCCCTGTCCCTTCTGCTCGCGCTCAGGCAGCTAAAGCCCAGGAGCTTCGCGGTTCTAATCCTCGACGACCCCGTACCCAACGTTGACGAGGACACGAAAGTGGCTATAGCGAAGCTTTTAGCGGAGAAAATGCCCGCCGGCCTCCAGGTGATTTTCACCACCCAGAGCAGGCGGGTCGCCGAGGAATTGAGCCCAACAGCGAAACTTATCGCCGCAGGCGCCGCGAAGTCTTAAAAACCCCCGCCCGAGAGCCCGCGGGGGTTTGCATGGTTAGGGTTTACGTGTGCAATTTCTGCGGCAGGGAGATTCAGCCCGGCACCGGCGTGTGGTACGTGAGGAACGATGGAACGATACTGAGGTTCTGCTCGAGCAAGTGCTTCAAAAACGCGTTGAAGCTAGGCCGCGATCCCACTAAGCTCAAGTGGACAAACCTGTATGGCAAGAAGGGCGCAGCCCGAATCCTAGCCTCAAGAGGAAGGTGAGCACACACCACCCAACATACTCCGCTCTGCCCGCTGGGCTGCCGTCCACATTGTCGACGGAGATTCCCAGCTCGCTGTCGGTATATAGCCGAAAGCTTCTACTCGTGCTGGAGGTCCCCGTCTCCCCGCTAAGATGTTGCAGAGCTGTGTTCATGTCGTTGCGTACTACATATTAGAGGTGAGCCTTAGCTGCTCCCTAAGTTCTCTCGCAACCTCGCACCCGTGCTTAGCGGGCTGGTGGAAGCCGAAAATAGAAAAACTTTTCCAAATATGAAATTTATGAAAAGGATGCCGCGCTATGCAGTTAAAATATACGGGAGCGACCGCTCCAGCCGCGCGATGGCGCCCCGGCCGGGATTTGAACCCGGGTTCTCCGGCTCGACAGGCCGGCAATCCATCCGCCATTGGTCAAGGCGGTTACTAGGCCAGACTATACGACCGGGGCTGTAACGCTAGCGGAACCAGGGGGTTTAAAGGTTTTTGCTAGGGGATGGGCAGGCTTCCCGCAAGATCAAGCAGTTTTTCGTGTCACAGGTCCCTTTTTCGGTTGCATCTTCCTCTTTTCCGTAGAGCTCCATTGAAATGCCCCGCCGCTTGAAAGAACACTCGGCGGGCTTCGGTACTTCGTCGCCTCTCAAGCGGCGACCTTACGTATTTTGCTGCCTGCGAACGCTAGCCTGCGCTGGGAGCGCGGCGAGCACTTGCACGAGCTCTCTAGCTTCCCTGCTCTTCGTCACGGCGCGCACTGCAAGCAGGATACAACCTCGAGCACACTAGCCAGAATACCCGCTGGCGCGTATTTCCGATTCTCAGGCGCGTAGAGCGATACGGGGTACTTCAGAGCGCGCTCTCCTCCGCATAGGCGCGTCATTCCACTTTTCAGTCTAGCGCGCGCTATGCTGTACTGTCCTCTATGTCCAGGGTTATCGTCGCGAGTTCTTCGGCCAGCGTGGCACCGTAATCCTCGAGGAGGATGACTGCTGCTGCTTTGGGGGGTATGACGCCGCGCTCGGTGATGATCGCGTCGATGTAGTCGGGCGGTGTCACGTCGAACGCGGGGTTGCGGACTTTGAGGTTGGGGTGGCGGGTTAAGAGGTCGGTGGGGACGACCTCCTCGGGCTCTCTCTCTTCGATCGTCACCAGCTCGCCGAGGATCGTGGCGGGGCTGAACTTGTAGGTTTCCGTCGCCACGTAGAACCTGACGCGCGCTTCGTGGGCTGCGAGGGCGATGAGTGAGGTGCCCACCTTGTTGATCACCGCCCCATTCGCCGCCACGGTGTCGGCGCCCACCACGACCTTATCAACTTCCCTCATCACGAACCTGACGGCCGAATCGGGTATCAGCGTCACCGGCACCCCGCTCCCCGCCAGCTCGCGGTACGTAAGGAGGCCTTGGAACTTCGGCCGGGTCTCGGTCGCGTAGACCCTGATCCTCTTCCCGGAGCTGTGGGCGGTCTTCAGCACAGCTAAGGCGGCAGAACTGTTGCAGTGAGTCAGCACGGTGTCACCGTCCTCGATGAGCTTAGACCCGATCTCCCCGATGACCCTGACGGCGTTCAAAGAGGATTGTATGAAGGAGTCCGCCGCGTCTACGGCCGCGGCTACCGCCTCCTCGAGGCTTTGCGCGCGTTCGACCCTGTTCAGCACGTACCTCAGGGCGTTGTGGAGAGAGACTGCCGTCGGCCTAGTAGAGCCGAGCACGTGGGCCGTCTCCCGCATGTAAGCCTTGAACTCGCCGAGCTCGCCGCCGGGGTGCTTCAGGGCGGCGATCTTCATCGCGTAAGCGGCCGTCCGCGCGATCCTGCCCGCGCCGCGGACCCTCATGGTTTTTATCAGGTCGGCGATCCTGTAGACCTCAGCTGGCACGCGCACGCTCGACCACCTCTACGAGCCTCCTAGCGCAGGATACCGCGTCCGGTGCGGACGGCCAGCCGTAAACCTCCTTGACCAGCAGCAGCGCCGCCTCTGGCGCGACCACGCCCTTCTCGGTCACTATCGCGTCGATGTACCTGGGCGGGGTTACGTCGAAGAGCGGGCACTTGGCGGTCACCCCTTTCGCGCGCTCCAGGCCCGGGAGAAGCGCGGTCCCCTCGACGACGGGTAGCTTAACGAGCTCCCCGAACACGGTCTCTGTGCTGAACTTGTGGGTTGTGGCGATGACGAACGTCCTGACGCGCGCTTCGTGGGCTGCGAGGGCGATGAGTGAGGTGCCCACCTTGTTGATCACCGCCCCGTTCGCCGCGATCGCCTCCGCCCCAACCACCACCGCGTCGACGTCCTTCATGAAGAACCTGACGGCGGAGTCCACGACGAGTTCGGTCTCAAAACCCATGTCGCTGATCTCCTCCGCCATCGCGACCCCCTCGCCCCCCGGTCTCGACTCCGCGACGATCGCTCGAACGCGCTTGCCTTCGCTCTTCAACCTGCTGAACAGCGCCTTCACCGACTTGCTGTAGGAGCAGGTCATGAGCGTGCTCCCGTCCCGCACCCGCCTCGCGCCCAGCGCCGCCGCGACCGCGATGGAGCTCTCGAGCTCCCGCTTCAAGGCCGAGGACTCGGCCGCGAGCGCCTCCGCCACCCTTTCCCTGGGCTCGCCGGCCTTTACAAGGGTCTCAGCCTTCTCCACCAGCCGCCTCGCGACGTTGAGCGAGATCACGGAGGTCGGCCTAGCCCGAGTCAGGCCTTCGACGAGCGCTAGAACGGAGCGCGCGGCCTCCAGCAGGTCTTCCGCCTCGCTAAAGCACTTAACTACGGCGTCCGCGACGGCAAGCGCGACGTCCGTAGAGCTGTAGATCTTAAAGCCCCCCACGCTGCTAAGAAGCTCCTCCAGAACCCCCGGCATCCAGCTTTCCTGTTTCAAGCTGGAGTTTTTAAGCGTTGCCCAGCGACCTCACGGTTTCCGCGCGAAGACCAGGTAGCCGGTGTGCCCCACCATCCTCATTTCGGGGCGCGTTTCACCACGCGACACCTTGTACTTCCTGAGGAGCAGCTCCTCAGCCTCTACCATCACGAAGCCCGCTCCCCGCGCGCTCTCAACGACTTTTTCCAGCTGGTTCACTGTGGGGACAAAGCACGCTAGGACGCCCCCGCTGCGCAGCGAAGCGTGCGCGTGCCCCACAACCTCCCACGGATCCGCCAAGTCCAGCACCACCGCGTCGACTTCGCGCTCGTCGATCCCCTCACGCACGTCCTTGTTCTTGAAGACCACGAAGCTGTCTACGCCGAGCGCCGCGACATTCGCTTTTGCGAGCTCGAGGAACTCGCTCCTGACCTCGTACGTGTAGACCGTGCCCGTCGGCCTGACCGCGTAGGCTAAGATTGCCGTGAGAAAGCCGGAGCCGGTCCCAGCCTCTACGACGCGTGAGCCGGGTCCGATCCCAGCCTTCAGGATTATGAGCGCGGCGTCCTTGGGGTAGATGACCTGCGTGCGCCGCTTGAACGCGTTGTACACGATGTCGCAGAGGGTCGGCTTCACGATCCTGCACTCAACCCCGATGTGCGTCTTCAGCGATTCGCCGTAAGCCCTGCCGATAATATCCTCCGCCGAGATGACGCCCTCGTTGAAGCTGTACCTGGCGCCTTTGCGTACCCTTACCACGTACCAGCGCCTATCGTTGAAGTACAAGAGCACGAAATCGCCCTCCTGCACCAGCAAACCGGCGCACCGGAGCCTTGACCGCATTGCAGCTTTTTAGCTTTCACGGAAAGCTGCGCACCACAGCAGGCGCGCTTGTGCCGGTGCCTTTATAAAAGGTTCCGCAACCCCCTTCCTGCAAAATGGGCGATGACTGGTGAGCGACATGTCGAGCGAGAAGCCGTTTTACGTAAGGTTTGTAGTGCCGCCCGAGCTAGCTGAGAAAGCCTACGAAGCCATAAGTAGGGCTAGGGAAACGGGAAAGATAAAGAAGGGCACTAACGAGACTACGAAAGCGGTGGAGAGGGGTTTAGCGAAGCTCGTGCTAATAGCCGAAGACGTAGACCCCCCCGAGATAGTCGCGCACCTACCGCCCCTCTGCGAGGAGAAAGGGGTGTCCTACGTCTACGTGCCCTCGAAAGCGCAGCTCGGCAAAGCCTGCGGGTTAGAAGTCGCTGCGGCATCGGCCTGCATAATAGAGCCAGGCGACGCCGCCGCTTTAGTCGAGGAAATAGTGAAGCAAGTTAATGAAATCAAAGCTAAAGCCGGAATAAGCAAGTGAAAAGATTAATTTAAAAGCATTTTATCCTTTTTTATTTTACTTTTCGCGCGGCCTCTCCTAGAGCGGCCCCTAGCGGGCGTAAGTTTGAATAGGCGGTGCGCGACCCCCTCCGCGTGAGCTCAAAACAGAAGTGGAGCGAGCCCGCCGACAAGTGGAGCGACGCGACGCCAGCTGAAGTCATCCAGATAGTCGGTAGAACGGGTGTCGCGGGGGAGGTGATACAGGTGAGAGTCAGAGTTCTCGAGGGGCCTGACAAAGGCAGAATACTGACGAGGAACGTGAAAGGACCTGTTAGGTTAGGCGACATCCTCATGTTGAGGGAGACGGAGCGCGAGGCGAGGAAGATAACCACAAAATAGCCGCCCTTCCCGCAAGGTTAAGTGGAGCCAGTTAGAACAAGGGTCGAAACCCGGCATCTAGCTCTGGCGCAGAGCTGCGCGGAAACGATGGGGACAAGGCGTTTTACAAGGTGCCACAGGGTCGTTCGGCGGGTGCTTCGGCAATGCTGCGCTAGTGGTTGCTAGGGCGCCGTAGGACCTCCGTATTGCTGGGGGAAAACTTTCGTCGTACTATCTGAGTAAAGGTTTTCTCCACTACTAAGGAGCTTACCGCGGTATATAGTGATGGTTGCATGCGAGCTGGCGAGGACGATCCTGCCGCTAAGCACGCTGATCCCAGTGGTAGTGCTGCAGGATGTGAAAACCTCGATGAAGGGGCCCTCGGGAGAGCTCGTGCTGAGGAAGGGCGCTAAGCTCGAGCTCCCCCTCGGTGTGGCGCTCCCCCTCATCGAGCGAGGGGTCGTCAAGGTGGATCAGGAGAGTTTACCGCCTCTACGCGAGATGAGCAAGATACGCTGGGTGGAGAGCAGGGATCCCAATACCGTTCAAAAGCTCGACGAGGATTTCTACGTGAAAGCTCGCCTGCTCATAATGCTCATGGAGTCTGAGGGTAAGGATCAGAGGGCCGTCGAGTCGGCGAAGGCCATGCTCCTCGACATCGTGAGGCTCCGCCTCCAGAAGATCCTGAAAGCGGTAACGGCGAACCCGGAGATGAACAGGGATTTCGCCGAGAAGCTGACGATCGAGGAGCGCGCGCTGTACGCCACCCTGTGCAGGAGCGTCAAGATGTGGTATTCGTCCATGGTGGAGTTCGTGGAAAGGGGTGATCCGCTTGGCGGAGAGCGTCGGGGTAGTTGAAGCTGTCAATATATCGGATAAGTTCGCCGACTTCTTCAGATCTTTCAAAGACGATAAAGGGGAGTACAAGTATAGGCAGCGCATAGCGAGAATGGCGCTTGAAGGCAGCATTTCGCTTATCGTGGATTTCGATGATTTGGTAGTTTTCGATGAAGCTTTAGCAGAAAAAGTCATAGAAGAACCGGCTATAACCCTGAAGGCGGCATCTGAAGCGTTGAGAGAAGTAATGAAAATAGAGAATACTGAATACGCTTCAAAGATTCCCGAGTTCTTCGTTAGGGTACGAAAACTTCCTGAAAGCTTGAAGGTGCCGGTGAGGAGGATAAGAGCTGTCCACTTGGGTAGGCTGATAGCTGTCGAGGGCATCGTCACTAAGATCTCGCCGGTGAAGCAGCTGCTGAAGGAGGCGGTCTTCAGGTGCAAGGAGTGCGGGGAGGAGGTCGTTGTGCCCCAAAAGGGGGAGGGCCTCGAAAAACCAGCCACTTGCCCCGCGTGCGGGAACGAGGGGGGCAAAAAGAAGAAGAGCGATTTCGAGCTGGTACTGGAGAAGTCGAAGTTTGTTGATTGGCAGAAGTTCGTGCTGCAGGAGAGGCCGGAGGAGCTGCCTTCGGGTCAGCTGCCTCGCTCCATCGAGGTTGTAGCCACTTACGATCTGGTAGACGTCGTCCGCCCCGGCGATAGAGCGATCGTGACCGGCGTCCTAGCGGTTACGCCGGAGAAGGCCGTGAAAGGCCAGCCGCCCGTCTTCCAGGTGTACCTGGAAGCCAACAACGTAGAGGTTACGTCGAAGGAGCTCCTTGACGTGGAGATAACGCCCGAGGATGAGAAAAGGATCCTGGAGTTTTCGAGGAGGCCCGACGCGAGGGAGCTCATCGTGAATTCCATCGCACCCTCGATATACGGCTACAAGGAGATCAAGAAGGCGATCGCCCTCCTGCTCTTCGGGGGCGTGCCGAAGGTGCACCCCGACGGCGTGCGCGTGCGCGGCGACATCCACATACTCCTCATCGGCGACCCCGGCACGGCGAAGTCGCAGCTGCTCAGGTACGTCGCCGCCGTGGCCCCCAGGGGCGTGTACACCAGCGGCAAAGGCAGCACGGCCGCTGGGCTGACGGCGGCGGTCGTCCGCGAGAAATCCAGCGGGGATTTCTTCCTAGAGGCCGGCGCGCTGGTTCTGGCCGATGGGGGGATCGCGTGCCTGCACCCGGCCTCGCTCGTGAGCACGGGGGAGGGAGAGGTGGAGATAGAGAAGCTGTTCAAATTGGGAACCTCCTTCAAGGCGGTCTCGAGAGGCGAACCCGTCGAGGTGAGCTTGCTGAGGGGGGTTGAGGTCGTCAGCTTGGAGGGTGGGGCGCTGAAGCCGGCGAGAGCGGTGGTCGCGAGGAGAAAGTGGTGGGAGGGGCCCATCCTGGAGCTTCGCTTCGAGAACGGGCGGTCCCTCGCGGTGACACCAGACCACCTCCTTCTCGATGCGGACGGGGTAAAGTGGGTGGAAGCCGGGGAGCTCTCCGCCGGGAGAACCGTCGTGGCGGGCGGCGAAGGCCGGCCGGTCAAGCTGAGGATCGCCTCCGTGCGGGAGGAGAGGTACGAGGGTTACGTGTACGACCTCTACGTGCCGGGCGCGCACAACTTCGTGGCGGAGGGCGTTGTGGTCCACAACTGCATCGACGAGTTCGACAAGATGGATCCGAAGGATAGGGTCAGCATACACGAGGCCATGGAGCAGCAGACCGTCTCCATAGCGAAGGCCGGTATCGTGGCCACGCTCAACGCGCGCGCCTCCGTGCTCGCCGCCGCGAACCCGGCGTTTGGGCGCTACCTGCACAACAGGCCAGTCACCGAGAACATCGACTTACCGCCCACGATACTATCGCGGTTCGACCTCATTTTCGTCGTGACCGACGTCCCCAACCCGGAGAGGGATAGGGCCCTAGCCGAGTACGTGGTCGACTTCCACCGCCAGCGCTACCCGGAATCCCTCGAGCACGTGATGCCGCGCGAGCTGCTCAAGAAGTACATCGCGTACGCGAGGAAGTACTACCGGCCGAAGCTGTCGGAGGAGGCGAAGAACAAGCTCGTCAACTTCTACGTGGAGATGAGGTCGAAGAGCCAGGGCGCGGACTCCCCCATAGCGATAACGCCCAGGCAGCTCGAGGCTCTCATCAGGCTGGCGGAAGCTCACGCGAAGATGGCTCTCAGCGACGTCGTTACCGCGGAGGACGCCGAAGCCGCGATCGAGCTGATGATGCACTTCCTGAAAAGCGTCGGCTACGACGTCGAGACGAAGAGCATCGACATCGACATCGTCATGACCGGGCAATCCAAGTCGCAGAGGGACAAGGTCTTGATGGTCATCGAGCTGCTAAAGAAGATGATCGAGGAGAGCGGCGGCGAAGCCGTAAAGCGCGAGGACTTCATCGCGAAAGCGGCGGAGAAAGGCCTCGACGAGAGCTTCGTCAGGAAGGTGCTAGATCGCCTCTACGACAGCGGAGAGATTATAGAGCCGAAACCGGGCTACATACTGCTCCTCCGCACGCGGTAGCGCGCGCCCGCGCGGGTAGGCCCGCGCTTTTCTGCCCCCTCTGGCCCTGCCGTCACCGTTTCAGCGGGCCCACGGGGGCAATTCTTCACCGCCCGAGACCCAGCGCCAGGTCTCGGGCTCCGCCCCCGAGCTTCATCCAGTCCGCTAGGGGCGCCCGGCGCGCGCACGGGCAGCGGGGCGGCGCCAGAGGCGCGACCCCGCCAACCCGCCAGCAAGCACCAGGCTCGAGGGCCCGGGGC
>OFEJ01000241.1_pt1 | contig 17403 bp, 32 predicted proteins | sample 1521051 | NCBI WGS metagenome assembly OFEJ01 (sample SAMN06268701, study PRJEB24108) | sediment metagenome | isolation source: Joseph's Coat, Yellowstone National Park, Wyoming, USA | place: USA:Joseph's Coat, Yellowstone National Park, Wyoming, USA | reverse complement strand
ACCTCAGCGTGATATGGTCCCCTGCGACGGCGACCTCGACCTCCCCGGAGAACGTGGGAACCCTGAGGAGGACAACCGCGCCTGGAAACAGCCTGGTCGCCGCAGCCTCGCCCTGGCTGTGAACCCGCTCCTCCCCCGTGGAGCCATCAAGCGAAACGTTTATCCGCTCACCCTCACCACTCACATGGCATCACCCCGAATGGCATCACCCGACCCCACCTGACCCACCTGCGGGGATGATTTGACAGGTTTTCTGGATGGGGGGAGGGGTGGAAAAACGTATCGCTTACTTACTGTTAAGGCGCGGGGACCATCCTGGCTCCCACGGCGCTGATTAGCCAGGCGTAGAGGTCTGCGGCGCGCCTGACGCCCTCGCTGCCCGTCACCGCCCCGAGCCACCTCGCGGCCTCGACGGCTGCGGAGGCCGCCACGTCGTAGTTGTTACCGGTGAGGTTCATGGCGTGGACGACCGTGGCCGCCAGGGGCACCCTGAGCCACCTCCACTCCCTGGTCGCCGCGGCCACCGTGCCGAAGAAGAGCCAGACTCCCGCGAGCACCGTGGCCACCAGGGGCGGGGCGAGCCACTGCATGAGCGAGAAGAGGGCGACGAGGAAGGCGAGGGGCACGTCGCTGAACTCCCACGCCCTGTCCACCATCTTCGCCACCGCGAAGAACTGTATCGGCCCGCCTATCAGCGCGAGCACGGGGCCGCCCACCACGGCGAGCAGCAGCTTGGACGCGCCGCTCACCAGCACGTCCACGGGCGTCCCCGCCTCCTTGCCCGCGTGGTAGGCCAGGGCCACGAGGAGCAGCAGCGCGAGCGCGGCGAGAATCAGGAGCACGGCGAGGATGGGGGCGAAGGCCACGGCGACGGCGAAGAGGCCCCACGCCGCGAAGCCCGCGAGGAAGGGCAGCCACGCAGCCCTGTTCACGGCTGCGACGGCGGCGGCGAACACTGTCCAGAAGAGCATGTCCACCACCGTCCGCCTGTACCCGTAGCTCCTCACCACCTTGGTGACCGAGAGCAGCACCGTCGCGGCGAGGGCGTGCAGCACCAGCACCATGTTGAAGTACAGCGGGAAGTACAGGGCGGAGTAGGCCTCGGCCAGCAGCCGCGCGATGGCGCCGACGACGGGGAGCTCCACGCCCCTGACCAGCCCCTCGATGTACGCGGCGAGCGCCCCCACCGCGACGGCCAGGCTCGCCCAGCCTATCACCCATTGCAGCTCCTTGACCACCCTCTCCGGGCGCGCCCCCCTCTCAACCTCCCGCACCGCCCTGACGACCTTCCTCTTGTAGTAGCCCGGCAGGGCTCTAGCCGCCCTGACGGCCTCCCTGTAGGCCTCCCCGTACTCCCCCGCAGCCGCAATCCTCACGATGTCGCCGGGACCAATGCCCGCGGGCTCCTCCCCACCCTCCCCCGTGGGCCACCTCTCAGGCCACCTGTCAGCCATCGAGCCAGGGAGGCGAGCCTGGTTTAAGAGGGTTGTGAAAACCCTGATAAGGCAGGGGCCGCTCCGGTGCAGCGATGATGAGGCGCTTAGCCGCCCTGCCCCTGCTAGCGCTGCTCCTGCTACCCCTGGCCCTGGCCGGGGAGGGCGGGGAGCTGTACCTCAGGCCGGGCCAGCACGCCCTGGCGGGGGCCACCATCGCGAGAATCCTGGGCCACAACCTGGACGGGCTGGACCCCAGCGCCGCCCACCTGCTCCCCAACGGGACCGTGCTCGCGTGGTTCACCAGGGGCGACGGGGTGTGGCACTACGGACCCGTGGAGGGGGGCAGGGTCGAGAGGCCGCTGCTCTCCGTGCGGCTGGGCTGGGTGCTGGCCCCGGGGCCCGGCATGGAGGTGTCGTGCTCCGGCGCGCTGTGCGTGTACAACGACCTCTACTACAGGACCACGTTCATATACAACGCGTCCTCCGGCGCGTGGTGGAACATCTCCTCGCTCTACAGGCTCGCCTACCCCCTCGCCTGGAGGAGGCTGGGCGACGGCAGCGTGCTCGCCGCGCTCGCCGTCTACATGCGCGAGCCCTACCGCTGGAGCGAGGAGCGCGTCGTGCTCGTGCGCCTCTACCCGGGCGGCTCCGCAACCCTCGAAGCGTTCCTGCTGAACACCACCCGCGACCGCCTTGAGCCCCCGATGGGGGGCGGCCTCCCCTACTGGACCTACTGGGCCTCCTCCCCGGACCACATGGAGGGCGCGGTGCCGTGGCACGACGGCTTCGCCGTGTGCAGCCTTGAGTCGTGCAGGGTGTACAGGGTGGGCGAGCCAGCCTTCCCCGTAGGCCGCGCGCACGGGTGGTGGTTCGCCGCCACCACGGGCAAGCTCTACGCCGCCGGGGGCGGCAGGCTCCTGGTGGCCGCGCTCGGCGACACGCCCATCCTCGTGGAGGAGGCTGGCTGGGGCTGGCTGGGCAAGGTCGCGGTGGTCCAGTGCCTGGGAGGCGCCGTCTACGCGGTCCCCGTGTCGAGGATGGAGGCCTTCCTCATGCCAGCCCTTGAGCCGAGGGAGGCGGGCAGGCCGTTCAGGCCCGGCTACTACGACGTGGAGCCCATCACGTGGCTCCAGGAGGTGCGCTCGCGCGGGAGGCCGCAGCCAGTGCAGTGGACCAACCCCCTGTTCACCCTGTACTGGGCTGGGAACAGGGTGGTGCGCAGCGTCAGGGTCGTGCACGCCACCGAGGACCTGCTAGCCATCCTCCTGGCGGCGGCGGCAGCGCTGCTCCTCCTGCTGGGCCTGCGCATCCCAGCGGCAGCGGCGGCAGCAGCGGCAGCGGGAATCGCGGCCAAGGGCCTCGTCATGGGCTACGGCGTAGCCTTCGCGCTTGCCTGGAGCGAGCTCTGGGCAGGCCCCACCATCTGGCTGCAAAGCGCCCAGGTCGCCCCCATACCCCTGCTGCCCTCCCGCGCCGCAGCCATCTACGAGGCTCTCGGGAAGCCCGTGGCCTTCGAGCTCCCCTCCAGCGGGTTCAGCGGCCACGCGAACACGTACCTAGCAACAGTGCTGCTGCCACCAGACCCCCTCCTCCTGCTCCTCGTCTTCCTGCTCGCCGGGCTCGCGGCTGTGGGCGGCGCCGCCGCGGCAGCGCTGACAGCGCTCAGGCAGCAGCGCGGGCGCCGCGGCTGGAGGGAGAAGCTCAGGAGGGCCGCCGAGGTGGCCTCGGCCATCCTGGCCAGCCCCCTCCCGCCGTAAACGGATAAGTAGCTGGCGCGCGCCTAGCCGCGGCGAGGGCGGATGGTGAGCGCCGTCCCCCCGCTCAAGATTGGAGACTGCACCATAGAGAAGCGGTACGACGAGCGCCTGGGCGCGGAGTACTTCCTCATCACGTGCCCCATGGGCAGGGTTCTAGCCTACCCGGACAGGACGGCGGTCTACGGCCCCTTCGGGGCGAGGGCGTACTTCGACACCCTGGTTTACAGGGGCGTCGAGGGCAAGATAGGCGCCGTCAGGCCCACGCAGGAGAGCATGGCGGACAGCATCTACGAGATTGGCCTGAGGGTGGGCGCGGAGGAGCCCCACGAGCTCTACGACGCCCTGCGCGAGCGCTGGGAGGAGCACGAGGAGAGGGCTGGGGCCGCGCCCAGGAGAAGGAGGTTCAGGCTCTTTTAGGGCGGTAAAAACCGCGCGCGGTAAAAAACCATTTTTAAGGTTTCCGTTTTCCCCGCTCCCTTCTCCTACTCCCGCTCCTGCCCGCTCGCGACCAGCACGGCCACCGCTGCCACCGCGGCGATGAGGGGCAGCCTCATCAGCGCTCCCAGCCTCTCCACCCAGTCGTCGCTGGCCGCGGCGCGCCAAGCCTCCCTCGCCAGCTTCGCCGCGAGCAGGGCGGCCACGACCCACCTCGCGAGCCTCTCCACCTCGCGCCAGAGCCCAGCCAGAGGCCTCACCCCGCGCTCACCCCGCGCGCGCGGCGCAGCACCGCGTAGTACTTCTTGCGGTTGCCGTTTCTCCCAACCCTCTTGAGCTTCCACACACCCCGGTTGAGGGGGTCGGGAAACCCCAGCGCCAAGGCCTCCTCGATGTACAGGCCCGCGCGCACCGGGTCGCCCCTGTAGCCGTGCGCGCGCAGCCTCCTGTAGTTTATCAGGACCGAGCTGCCGCGCTGCTCCTCGAAGATTCTCGAAAGCGCTCGCACCAGGCTCTCGGGAGGCGGGTCCCCCGGCTCCACGAGCCTGTTCTTCACCTTCTTCATACGGTGGCCGTAAGCGAAAAAAAGGGGTAATAAGGGCATCGCTGGGCAATCAGCGAAAGTCATTTTTCCACCAACCGCGCCGCCTCACACGATGGTGTCGAACTACGAGAGGGGTAGGCGCGTAGAGTACAGGGTCAAGGAGTTCCTTGAGAGGCAGGGCTACTTCGTCGTCAGAAGCGCTGGTAGCAGGTTCCCAGACCTCGTCGCGATAAAGGACGGCAGGGCGCTCGCAATCGAGGTCAAGAAGCACCCGCCGCGCGGGCGCGAGCTGGAGGAGCTTAAGAGGCGCGCGAAGGAGCTGTACCGCTACGGCGTCACCCCCTGCCTGGCCTATATAGACAACGGCAAGGTCAGGGTGGTGGTCCTGTGAGCGCGGCGGAGGCCACGCTCGCGGTCACGCGCGCGAGGGAGCTGCTCAACTTCATCACCTCGGCGCTGCAGCAGGTGACGCGGGCGCCCCGCTTGGAGCTGCTCAGCCTGAACAGCGTCCTGAAGGCCCTCGTCGCCGGTCCCGCTCTCCAGGCGGAGCCGTCGCGCTTCGTGGACCTGACACAGGCCCAGGTCACGCCCGTGGACGAGAACGTTCTTGCGGCGATGCACGAGCTCTTCGCCCTGCTCGACGCGGTGGGCGTCAGGGCGCTTGAGGCCGCCGCTGAGGCCAGCCCCGCGACCTACAGGGTGGTGTGGACCACATATGCACGGGGGAAGGCGAGCGAGAACTTCGTGCAGCTCAACACCACCCCCAGCATGGTGCTCACCAACGTCACGACGCTGCTCGCGGAGCTACAGAACATCGCCGCCGTCATCGCGGAGCTAGCGGCGATGCTTGAGGAGCTCGAAAGGCCGCGCCTGCCGCGCGGCGGGGGCGGCGCATGAGCGAGGTCAAGGAGCTGGCCGTCATCATGGCGAAGGACTGCGCGCACTGCCAGCAGCTATTCTCCGAGTCCGAGACCTTCAGGAACCTCTCCAAGCGCGTGCTCGTGCGCGTCTACGACATACAGGACGAGGTCCTCATACACGAGGCAACAGCCCTCTACGTGGGCATCACGGAGCGCGAGCGGCTACTGTGGGGCGCCGGAGCCCCCAGGGGCACGCTCAAGACGCCCACGTTCGCGGTCTGGGACCTAGCAAGGGGGGTGCTGCGCGCCGATGTGGCACCCCAGGGAGAGTTCCAGGTGTGGCTCACGATTAACACCATGCTCGCGGAGATAGGCGAGCCCCGCCTCCCGCCGCCCGCGAAGAAGGAGCTCAAAAAGAAGGAGGAGAGGAGGAAGGGTGGGAAGGAGTGAGCCTGGTCGTCGTCGCGGGCGAGCTGCCGAGCGCCTACGCGCGCAGAGCCCGCGCCCTCCCCTTCGACGGGCGCGTTCAGGAGACGGCGGCGAGGCTCGCCTCCTTCCTGCGCTCGCGCGCCCACTACGTCACGAACACCGTGGAGAAGGTCAGGCTGGGCTCCACCGTGGAGAAGGACTACGACGTGCCAGCGCCGCCCGGCCTCCGCACCGTGGGCTGGCTGGACGACCTCAGCCTCCGCCACGTAACGGGAGAGGTCGCCGTCATGCTGGCTGAGCCGAAGGACCTCAACGACCTCGCCCTGCTGATGCACGTGAACAAGCGCGCCGTGATACACGTGGACTTCGACCCCAACGCGGACGCGGACTTCATCCTCCACGCCGCGCTGCTGCTGCTCAGCCACCCCAGGGTGAGGCTCAGGGACCCAGCGTTCTCCTACATCGCCCACCGCCCCGTGCCACCCGTAGAGCACATCGTGCTCTACGGCTACGAGGTCGTCAGGGGCTACGAGTACAGGGCGTTCCTGATGCGCGGCCCCGCCCGCGCGCGCTACACAGTGCTCGGCACCAGCTATGTTTCAACCGGGTACTTCACGCCGGAGAACGACCCCTTCATCCGCTACCTCACCCTCGTCACGGGCAGCAGGCCGCCCGTCGTCGTGCTGGACGAGGCGCTGCCCCGGCAGGGTGGCGGAAACCCTGAAATACCAAGCGGCGCGGAGGAGGCTGAAGCCGCATGATAAGCCCAATCATCGCCCTGCTCGTGATTTACGCGGTCGCCACCCTCGCCGTGGTGCTGATAACCATCGCGCGCTACGTGGAGCAAGTGGGGACCTTGGACTGGCTCTCGTTCTTCTACGCCCTGAGGGAGGTCATGGTCGTCGCGATAGAGCTGCTCTGGTGGGTTGTCATACTTAGAGCGTGGGGCCTCATCGAGGTGGAGTGGGCCGCGAAGCCCCTCTCCCTGGCGGCGGCGGAGGACCAGCTCACCTACCTCGCCATACTCGCCTTCGCCCTGCTCATCGCGCTGATATACTGGGACGGCCACATCGCCACGGCGACGGGCCTCGCCCTCATCAGCGTCCTCACCTTCTCAGCCTACATGGACTTCGGCACCCTGGGCGCGTTCATCGTGCTGGGCATCATCATCGCCGTGCTGACGGTCTGGGCCGCGCACAGCGAGATGAGAACCAGGCTGGAGGCCAGGGCGGAGCGACCCAGGCGAAAGAGAAAAGAGGCCGCGGCAGTACCGGTGACGGTGGGCTAGCATGCCCGCGTACCCTGCCCAGCTCATGCTGAGGGAGATGCTGAAGGCCGAGGGGGACACAGCGGACATCATGCTCGCCGACCTCGCCGTTAACGAGTGCAGGGGCGTCTACTTCACGGGCTCGGGCGTCGCCGTCCTGCTCTGCAACATAGGGGGCGGCTACTACCGCGTCAGCGCGAAGGCGGTGCCCAAGACCGCGGCGCGCTCCTACGGCCTGGAGTGATTCGCTTAGCGGGGAAACCATTATATAGTGCGCTTTCAGCCAGGTGCCCGAAAGGGGAGAGCAGATGGCCGTCCCCGAGTTCATAATCAGGAAGGTCGAGACCAAGTACCCGGTCAGGTACTGCGACTTCGCGAGCCGCCTCTTCCCAGGCCTGAACGTCGAGCGCTGCCGCGCCGGGATGGCTGGCATCGTCAGGGAGAAGTGGGGCCCGAACTGGGAGTCTGGTCTCCGAGCGTTCTTTGTTAGCATCGGCGCCCTCTAAGCGCCCCCGCAGCGCCTGACAGGGTGGTAGCGCCGTGAAGATAACCATCGACCAGAAAACCATACTCGGCGCGAGCTGCGACGCGCTTGAGCTCCTAGCCCAGGCCCTCCAGGCCATGGGCCACTTCCAGGGCGCCGCCGCGATAAGGAACATAGCCAGGGCCAAGGGCTGCCCAGCAACCTACCAGGCGCCCGGCGTCTACACCCTCCAGCTCTAAAACCGGTTTTTCTTTACCCTTTCTCTACCCTTTTCCCCTCGGCTGGCTAGTCAGCGCACTCCAGAGGGGGGCCCCACCCCCATATCGCTTAGCGAAAGCTTTTTCCACCTCTGCGCGCTCTGCACGCGATGGCAGGGCAGAAAACCAGAGTGGTTGCAGCCGCGCTCCTCCTAGCGCTCCTCCTCCCAGCGCTGCTGCCCCAGCCCCACGCCCTAGCCAGACCCCGCATAGATGAGGAAAAGGAGGGGGCGTCACCCAGGCTGCTCAGGCGGATAGCGTCCGCGCCCATCGCCCCCGCGCCCACTCCCACGCCAGCGCCGCGGAGACCGCCGCATCTCTCCGCGCACGTCAAGGAGGCATCGCCGATGCCCAGGGCGTACTGCGTGAACCTCGGCGACACTATCATGTGCTTCGACGAGAGGGGCAACCCCGTCAAGCCCGAGAAGGTGCGCTTCGGAGACGTAGGGGTAGCGCGCGGCGCGAGAGAAAAATCTTCTTGCACATGCAAAAATTCTTCTTTACCCCCTTTCTCCTCTACCTTACTCAGGGAGCAGTCAGCGACTTCAGGTAGTCCGCCGCCTCCCAGGCATCGAGGAACGCCTCGACCTCTACCCCCTTGTACGACTTCACCTGCTCCCACTTGCTTCGTGTTGCCTCGTCCTCCTTGCTGAGGTCCCCCTCCCAGAGGTAGTTCGAGGCAATAGCTACCAGCCTAGTTCCACGTTGAATGTAGTACACCCTGTCAGCCCTGTCCACGTGGGCGAGGAAGTCCCTGAGCCTGGCAACCTTGATTACCAGCCTCTCCCTCAGCGCGCTCACACCCACCACCGCGCGAAAACATTTCGCAAACCGTTATAGGCGTTACGCTTAACGAGCGCCGCAACCCTAAACGAAGCCCTTATCACCCAGCCCCCCGCCCGCTCCCGCGTATGAGGAAGGTGGTGGCAGCCATCCTGCTGGTAATCGACATCGCGGCGATGCTGGGGACCTTCGCCCTCATGCTCTCCCTAATCCGCCTCTCCCTCGCGGCGGCGCACAAGCTCGGCCCCATCAGCGCCGCCTTCGCCAGCGTGATGTGGATGGCGGCCCTCGCCTTCATAGTCGCCGCCATCGCCCTGCTCCTGGAGTTCCTCGCGCTCGCCCACCTGCTTGAGGAGCTGGCGCGGCCATGAGCGCGCGGATGAGCAAAACGCTGTAATAGGGGTTTTTGCTCACCTCCAATCCTGGTGTTGGCATGGGGCTGGTGGCCGTCTTCAGGGCGAGGCTGTCCAGCCACGGCGGCGGCAGGCTGATAATCTACGTACCGAAGCACCTCCAGCCGACGCTCAGGAGGTACTACGAGGAGGGGAGGGAGCTGGTCGTGCACGTCTACGCGGAGGACTGACGGGTATGCCAACGCACGCATGGGAAAGTAGCAAAACGCGTATAATACGCGTTTTGCTCACAGACCGCGTGCTCCTCGCGGAGGTGGCGCTCCTGCGAGCCCTGGACCTGCTCACAACCTACGCTAACCTGAGCACAGGCCTCGGGGTGGAGGCCAACCCCTTCCAGCGCGAGCTCATGCAGCGCTCCCCCACCCTCTTCCTAGCCGTGCAGGCTCTCGGCGTCGCAGCGCTCTACCTCATCGGCTTGCTGGTGGGGTGGGCGCTGAGGAGGTACAGGAGGCTGTCCAAGCTCCTCCCGAGGATATACTACGCCGCCCTCCTATCCCTCCCCGTCCTCAACAACCTCGGCATCATCGACGTGGCCGACGCGCTCTACGGCTGGCTCTAGCGCGCAGGGGAGAGAAAGAAGGGGTTAAAAGGTCATTCTGAGGGGCTCTGCGCGCGCGGGGGGTCCTCGGGGTGCTTCTGCTCTCCCGCCCTCCCCTTCTTCCTCCTCTTTCTCGGGCTCGGGCCTGACCATGGTCACGACCGAGAGGGTGTCCACGACCTCCTCCAGCTTTCTCACAGCCCTCTCCAGCCTCCTGAGCTCCCCCAGCTTCTCCTCGAAGACGGAGCGTATAGTCCCTATGATGCAGACGGTGGTGCTCACGCTGCCCCGCCTCATGGTCAGAACCGTCACGGCGAGGGCCTCCAGCTCGACATCGTTCACGTAGTCCCTCAGCCCAGCCCCGTCTATGTGGACCTCGTTCACGACGATTCTGCGCGCCGGTGTGGTGACCTCGAAGTCGCCGCTCTCCAGCCTGACTATCCTTACGTGCATCGCGAGTGAGGGCGCGGGGGAGGGTAAAAAACGCATCGTTTAGGGAATGAAAGAGAAATCACCAGATTTGAACCTCGACGGCCATCGCGGTCTTCTCGGAAACTCCGAGCCGCTCAAGGAGGTTGATGAGTCCGCTGTACACGCACTCGAAGGAGCCGCACCGTATCTCCGCGTCCACGTTGCACCCCATCAAGACGAGCACGGGCTCCACGTCGTAGACCACCCTGCCGCTCAGCACAACCTGGGAGATGGTCCCGTCGCGCCAGTAAATCTCGGCCTCCACCAGCTCCACCTGGTCCACCGCATCGACATCGGGGTGCTTGTAGAAGCTCACCTTGACGCCGCCCACGGCATCTTCGCGCACGGGCTTCTCCCGCGCCCACAGCCAAGCCTCAGCCCTCAGCCTCTTCACGCGCTAGGGGTGGCGTGGAAGGGTAAAAAAGGCTTCGTTTAAAGAGGGGTAAAGAAATCTCCTTTTCGGGGAGGGTTCTGCCAGCTACCTAGCCCCCTCCGCGCGCTCGCGCAGGCGCTCCCGCACGACCTCCTCCGCCAGGGGGTCGCCCCACGCAAGCAGCACCAGCAGGAGCTCGCGCGGCCAGCGCCTCAGGTCTTCCCGGTATATCCGCTCAAGCATCCTCGCCTCCTCTACCACCAGGTTTCTCTTACTCTTCGCCCTCACCCTCACCCCCCTCCTCCCTGAGCTTCTCCTCGAAGCTCCTCAGCCTCTCCTCGAAGCCCTTCAGCTCGTCCTCCAGTTGACCGACGCGCTCCTTGAGCCTGCTCAGCTCCTCCTTCACCTCGCCGAGGGAGCGAAGGGCCCTCCACGCGCCCAGGAGTGCGCGCTCCGCGGGCTCGACCTTGATGGGCACGATAATTTCGAGGTCGAAGCCCCCGTTTTCCTGGGGGTAGAGCACCCCCTTCACCGGGTACTGGTAGTGCTCGACCTTCCACGCGACCTCCTCTTTGCTAAAGTACACCCTGAAGCCCTCCCTCCTGAAGACCGTGAACAGCTCCCCAATATGGCCCGCGCGTATGAGGGCGCTCACCACCTCGTAGAGCGGCGAGCCCGCGATGTAGTAGTGCGCGAGGACAACATCGGAGTCGAGCTCGTTCCCATTTTCGTCCACGACCCTGATGTTCACATACCCTGTGGCCGTCATACGTGAGGGAGGGTGCAGAAGGGGGGTTAAAAAGGCTTCGCTTACGGATAAAAAAAGAACTACCCTTACTCCTTGAGCTTCTCCTCAAGGATGCTGACCTTGTGCATGAGCTCCTCGACCACTGAGAACAGCACCGCCAGGGCGTTCACCGTGATTGTGGCCTCGCACTCGCCGCCCTCCCCGCACCTCACCTCCACCTCGACGTGCCCGTGCCTCATGGTCCACGCCCCCCTTTCCCCATCCCACTCAACGCTGTCGAACCGTGCAAGCCTCGCGAGAACCTCGTCCAACCTACCATCGTCGCTCAGCGCCTTGTACACTTCATAGGCGCTCTCCCAGCCCTTCCTGGTGCGAATCCTGTATACTTTGAGCGCCCTCCAGGCTAGGACGTGGTCCTCCTCGCTCCGCGTCCTCAAGTTAACCCTCCTAACCCTCAGCTCGCTCATACGCTCAGGGGAGCGCGGAGGGGGGTAAAAAGTGCTTCGTTCAAGGATACAAAGAGAAAGAGGGTGAGCACCCTCGCCGCGCGCGGGAGCGAGAGGGTAAAAAACCACGTTTTAGAGCAGGGGGTTTACCCCGCGCGCGCCGCTACCAGCCCCCCTCCCAGTCCTCCTCTTCCTCCTCCTCTTCCTCCCAGTCCTCTTCCTCCTCCCTCCTTCTCTTCCTCTCCAGGCTGTCCACGCGCTTGGCCAGCTTGTAAAACTCCTCCTCCAGCTTTCTGAGCCTGTGCTCGAACTCCTCGAAGTTTTCCACGATGGCTGCGGCGGCGCGGAACCACACGCCGTCCCACTCCTCGTAGAGCTTGATTGTCACAACCCACTCGTCCTCCTCGCGTGCTATGATAGCCTCGAAGCCCGGGCAGTGCGCGGTTGGACCGCTGCCCGCGCACCTCCACTGCCCGTCCGCGGTCCACTCGCACCTCGCCTTGCCCTTTGTCACCAGGGCTGCGATAGCGCCGCCGACATCCTGCGCCCACAGCTTCTCAATTTCGCTGAGCATGTTGCCCAGGCCTATCGCCCTGAGCGCCTCCTCCGGCAGCTCCCTCCCGTTTTTATCGACTACCTGAACCCTCATAGCGTGAGGGAGGGCGTAGAGGGGGGTAAAAAATACATCGTTTAAGGAAACTTAAAGAAAGCGCTCCTGCGCACCCACCGCCTCTCCGCCAGCCCCATCTCTCTGAGGTCCCTGAACCTCTCCATCCGTGAGACTTTATATCCAGCGGCCCACGCCCACCTCCACTCCTGAAGAACCCTGTCCACCCTTTCATCCGTGAGGTGAAACAGCTCCACGTGAGCGAAGAGCTCCACCACGTCGGAAAACTCCCTACCGCACAGCTTGCAAACATAGACCCACATCACTCGCTCGCCTCGATGTCAATCTCATCCTCCCCGGCAACTCGTACTGCGCGCGCGACAAAGAAGTAGACGGTGTAAGCGGGGTCTCTCTCCAGCTCACCGTTGATATACAACTGCTTAACCTCGAAGCACTCCTCCCTCCCCCTCGGGAACTCCACGCACGCTATCCATCCCTTGAGCACGTCCTCCCCTCCCTCGCCCTGCTCCCAGAGGGGCTCAACCCTGACAATCATCGCTTAGGAGGGAGAGGGGGAGGGTAAAAAAAGGCTTCGTTTAGAGTCAGATTACTCGAAATCCAGCAGGTCGCCAACTTTCACCTCAGGGGTGTGCGTAGCGACGACCACGAACTTGTTGAGCCTCGGCTCGTAGGTTGCCACTGCTTTGGCGTAGTGGTAGTGATGCGTCAGAGCCGCGAAGAGCCATACCGGTCCTCTACCGGATATACCCACGATTTTGGCGCCAGGCACTGTTGGCGCAGCCGCTATAGCCTCTCCAAGCTTGGTCACGTCGAGCACGCCGCCTGGAATCTCGAACTCCACGACGACCACGCGCGAGCCCTCCCTCACGCTGTACCTGACGGTCTCCGGCATGCTGGCCTCACCGCGCGGGAGAAGAGGGGGAGGGTAAAAAAGGCCTCGTTTAGGGTTGATTCGCGCACGTGCGCGCTACTCAACAGGGGATACCAGCACCACTCCGGTGACCCTGACCTCGCTGCTCACCACGCCGATTATCGCGAAGCTGTCATCCCTCTTGGCGATAACCGTGTAGCCGCCGGGGGCCTCCTCCACCTCAACCTCCACGTCGCCGAGCCTCCTCTTAACCTCCTCCACGACAGCCTCCACGCTCGCGAACCTCCCTCCCCTGAGGCTCCTGAGCTCAGCCCAGCCCATGGCCTACCGTGTAGAAGGGGTGGGAGGGGGGTAAAAAAGATTTCGTTTAGGGAATCTAAGCGTGCGCACGCGCTAGAGGAGCAGGGACATCCTGAACTTCAGCTTCTCGATGAACTCCTTAACCTCGTCGAGCTCGCCGATGGCCTCGTTGGCCCTCCCGCTCAGTATCAGCTCCCTCGCCCTCTCAAGCCTCTGGGTCACCAGCGCCATGCTGTTCTCCATCGCGAGCTGGAACAGGCTGAAGGCCCGCTTCATGAACTCCTTGGCCTCCACCACCTCCTTGCACTCGACATCCCTCGCGATGTCGCTCATGGCACCAGAGGGGGTGTAGAGGGGGGTATTAAGCGCTTCGTTTACAGTCCGATAGCGGAAGAGGGGTGTAGAGGGGGGTGGCTGGTCAGGGGTGGCTAGGGACCAGTGGAAAAACCCCGGGAAGGGCCGCGGGTGTTACGGTGAAAGCGGGGCCTATTTTACCTGGTCTCATGGCCGCGTGGGCAAGATGCTGTGCGCTTAGCCCCGGCGTTTTTGATTCCGGCGCGTTTTCCCGCGCTCGCGCCCCCAGCGCTCTTTCTCCCGCGCGCTAGCGTGAGAAAAAGCTCTTTCCAGCGTGCGAGGAAAAAGGAAAAAAGCTCTTTTCAGAGGTAGAGTATCCGCTTGGCCGCTTTCCGGAAGTCTATCGCTACCTCGAAGTCTCCTAGCCTCACCCTAGCCTCTCTAGCCGTGAGCCTTAGCCGTGGCTGTGCTTGCGCGCTAGCCCTCCGTGTCTCTGCTCCAGCCACCCTGTTGTCCACGCGCACTCCTACTCTCTCGCGCTCTCTCTCCGGCGCGCTCTCAACACTGTCCTTGAGCTCTCTGAGCTCTCTCTCAAGCCTTTTCACAGCGCTCTCAAGCTCTTTCAAGCGGCCCATCACTAGTGAGTGCGCGGCGCCTATTTCCTCAATGGTATCGCTGACTTCCTCGATTCTAGCCTTCATCGCTCTGAGCTCTCTGGTCAGCTCTGTTAACTGTTTGGTTAACTCTGTTAACTGAGCGCTGCTTTTGCTAAGCTCATTGAGCTTAGCGCTCACCTCGCTCAGCGCGCTAGCCAAATCGCTAACCCTAGCCGTTAGCCCCCTCAGCTCAGCCATGTCCTTGGCCTCAGCTCTCTCAGCCCTCTTTTCAACCCTCTTCCTCTTTTCAGCCCTACCGTCAGCGCTAGCCGTGAGCACGCTCTTCCAATCCTCTACGTAGCGCTCTCTCGATTCAGCCTTTTCTCTCAGCTCCTGGGCCTGACTCTCAAGCCACTTTTGGTAAGCCTCATACATGCTCTCAATGTACTCTGAATCGTAGCTAGCGTATTTGCTCAGAATCGATTCAACAATCCTAAGGTTTTCACCAAGATTCAGCGATTTGTCTATGCTGTCGTAAATCTCGTTGATTATCTCACGCAAATCGTAATCCGCTAGCGCGCTAAGCCTCCTCGCTATGGCCCTAGCGATTTCGTATTCTAGTTTCTCACTCACGTAGCCCTCATAGCCCATGCGCTGAATCAAGCCCCGCACGTATGCAACTCTCTCGTTGAATTCCTCAAGCGCTGTGCGCTCTTTGGCCCCGGGGCTCATTTTCTCTCTGTGTCTCTAAGCGAAAAGTGGCTTAAAAACCTTACCCAGCCCCACTTTTACACTTTGAGCTAGCACAGCGTAAAGCCCCGCTCAAAGTAAAGCAGTTTTTGCAAATCAACAGAGTTTAAACTCTAACCCTCTAAGCCCACGTTTCACGTCAATCAACAGAGTTTAAACGTTAACTCTGTGAGTTCACGCTAGCGTTAACCCACAGAAATTAAGCCTTAACTCTGTGGGCTAACGTAAGCCTTAACTCTTTGGGTTTAAGCCTTAACCCATTGGGTTAACGTTTTCGTTAACCGACAGAAATTGAGCTTGAACTCTGTGGGCTGACGCTAGCGTTAACTATTCAGGCTAAAACATTAACCGAAATAATTGCTATGCATACTCTTTGAGCTCACGCTAGCGTTAATCAACAGAGTTAACGTTTAAACTCAGTGAGCTCACTCAGGCCTAAGTCAGCTCAATCAGCTATAGTTTAAACTCTGTGAGTTGAAACAAGCCCCTAGGAAAAAGCCTAGGAAAAAACCAGGTCCTGAAGACGTGCGCGCGCGGCGCTAGCCAGCCCCAGCGCTCTCCATTTTCTCTTTCTTTTTTCTTTTCTTATTTTTTCGTTTTTTGTCTTAAAACGATATCTTGTTTGATTTTTACAAAATACGTGAAAGCAGGCTATTCCACGTGTTTGCGCTAAGGGGGCTTGAGGAAAAGTGTCGTTTAGCCCGCACAAAACGTACCCAGGCCCCCAGCCCCGGCCCCAGGCCTAACCGAGCACAGCGCTAGCGCGCTCAACACCCAGGCTTGGGGTGTTTGGTATAGCCCACGCGGCCCTGAAAACCGGACAAAATAGGCCCCGTTTTCACCATAGTTCTCGTGGCTTTTCCCGGGGTTTTCACCTACCGGCCCTCAACCGTTCACGCTTTGAGCCACTAAACGAAATTTTGCTTCGAGAGGAGGACGTTTTAGGACTCTTAACGAAAACTATAAAAGCCACCCAGTGGTTAGAGGTATCGGGGGCCGGAAAATGGCCCAGGAAAAGGAGAGGGCCGGAATCCTAGCGATACACTACAGCGCTATGGCCCACGCACGAGCGGAAGACGCTAGGGAGTCTGTTCAAGCGGCGCGCGAGTGTCTAAACAGGCTGGTGAGGCGCGTGTGCGATGCCATGAGGACAGGCGGGGGCGTGAACATGGGCGAAGTGCTGGTAGAGGTAAGCAAAGTGCTGGGCATTCTGGATGCAGCCGACAGCTACCTGATTGATGTGCTGGGCTTTTCAATAAGCGCTAAGTGGAGAGCGATAGAGTGCCTTGGCCGAGGCCTCAAGGCGGAGGAGGACTGTGCCAACGCACCCCAGTGCGGTGAGCTAGCGCGCACGTGCAACCCTGAGACTTGCCCACTGTTCGTAGCGCGCAAGTCTGAGTAACCGACCCTAAACGAAATCTTTTTTTAACCCCCGTTTTTTCACTTATAGACGATAAGCGATGATACAGCTCAGGCCATACCAGGCTGAAGCACTACAGGCGTGGAAGCGGGCCGGGGAGCGCGGAGTGATAGTCCTACCCACAGGAACAGGTAAAACCTTCATTGGCCTAGCCGCGATGAAGGAAGAGCTTGAGAGAGGGGGCAGCGTGGCCGTTCTAGTCCCAACAATCGTTCTAGCGGAGCAATGGAGGCAGAAGATATGGGAGGTGCTGCACGTCAGGGCGGCGCTCTACTGCACCACCGAGAAAGCCCTGGGGAGGGTGACGGTATTCGTGGTTAACAGTGCTTACCTTCACAGTGAGCTTCTCAAACCATTTACATTGATTATACTTGATGAAGCACACCACCTAGGCGCACCCAGGTGGAAAGAGATAATCAAGTCAGTTAATGGAAAAAAGATTCTAGGCCTCACAGCCACCCCCGAGAACGCGCCGCTTCCAGTGGTGTATAAAATGCTCATAGCGCACGCCAGGGCCAGCGGGGCCGTGGCTGACCTAGAGGTTATTCCATGCTTCGTGGGCCTCACGCGAGAGGAGTGGGTGGCCTACAGCGAAATCGAGAGGAAGATAATGGAGGCGGCGCGGGCCCTACGCTATGCCGAGGCGAGTGGCAGCGCTAGGGAGGTGGCGGAGCTTGAGCGCGTGCTGAAAATACTCACAGCGAAGCGGAGGCAGCTGATGAGCGAGGTTATCGCTAAGAGGCATGCAGTGCTTGAGATAGCCGCGAAGCACCCGGGCGAAAGAATACTAGTCTTTTGTGAGAGCATTAGGGGGGCCGAGGCCATAAAGGAGGTCTTAATGAAAGCGGGCATCAGGGCCGCGACATACCACTCGAAAATGCCCAAGCACGTTAGAAGCACGGTGCTAGCGCTCTGGGGCAGGGCGTTCAACGTGCTCGTGGCCGTGCGCTCGCTGGACGAGGGCATCGACGTGCCTGAGGTGCGCGTAGGGGTTATAGTGGCCTCGGGGATGACAGTGAGACAATTGACACAGAGGATGGGTAGGCTGATAAGGCCTCAGCCAGGAAAGAGGGCGCTGCTATACGTGGTGCTAGCGAGAGGAACGTATGAGACAAGCATACTAGCGAGGATAAGGAGGATAGCATACGGAAACTACAACTAGCGGCGCTTTTTCTCTCTTTTCTCTTTTTTCCAAAGCGAAAGGTTTATAAAGGGGCCGCGCTCATTCACTACCGAGGAGGCATGAGCTGCGTAAAACTGTGCTGGAGCGTGGGGCTGAGCAAGGTGCACAGGTGCCCGAAGT
>OFEJ01000240.1_pt1 | contig 17453 bp, 26 predicted proteins | sample 1521051 | NCBI WGS metagenome assembly OFEJ01 (sample SAMN06268701, study PRJEB24108) | sediment metagenome | isolation source: Joseph's Coat, Yellowstone National Park, Wyoming, USA | place: USA:Joseph's Coat, Yellowstone National Park, Wyoming, USA | reverse complement strand
GAGACCGCCGCATTGTTCACATCATTGGCGAACAGTATGCGGAAGCCAGCCTCCCTGAGGCCCCAGTCCAGGCCCCCGGCGCCTGAAAACAGAGAGACGGCATCCACGCCCTCCCTGCGTCCCCTGCCTTAAAGCAATTGCACATATAAGAGTGTTCACAAGACGTCATGGAGCCGTTCCAGAGGGCAAAAACCGTAGTGCAAAAGGTTGTTTCCGCAGGCAACTGGAAACCGGCTTCGGAGTTCCTTAGCAACCTCCTGGAGAGGGAGGAGCTACAGCGGTTTAGAAAGTCGCCAAGTCCACACGTCCAGCTAGAGGAGGTGTTTGACGACGTCGCCAAGACGGCGGTGTTTGTTATGTCGTTGCATCCACCCACGGCGAGTTCAGAGAAGCTTGAAGACGTGTACTTCTACGATGTGGCGGAGGGCCTAATGGCCATGTACGTGGCTGGCGAGTTCAGCATACGCTACATGCCGGCGGCGCGGCAGTTAGAACGGCAAGGGAAAAAGATCAACCTGAGGAAGGTAAAGAGGCTCCTTGAAGAGGTCGGCATCGTTAAGGGTGGGGTCTTGACTGGCGTTGGGCAGATGGCTGTCAAGACGTTGCTGTACTCTGTCGCCCGCAGGTATTCAAGCGTGGAGGGCATATACCTCAGCGCGTTGGTTGCGCACACCTTATCCGCCGAGATGCGGGGCTTCAGCGGGTCTGTAAGAGAGGTGCTGATGGAAGCAATCTCAAGACACCAAAGAATCGTGAACACGGTTAAAGAATGGTTAGCCGCTTCGCCGAAGCTCTACCAAAGAAGCGTGCCGCTGTTCTACGAGTGGGAAGACGCCGTAAAGGACTTCGCGCTTATGCGGATAAACGAGGAGGGGTTTAGGTTCACCTAACTTCTTTTTTCTCTCCTGCACAGTTGTACATCAGCTGATCCAGGCGCCAGCCCTCTGCGAGGAGACGGCGGCGTCTTTCAAACGCCTGCCAGCTGTTGATTGGCGACGCAAATTTAGAGCTGAACTCCCGCCACGTCTCGGCCGGCGGCCTGCAACGTCTTGCGTTGCTCATGGCACATATTTTTCCCGTTAATAAAAGCTTTCAAGTATGCCTCTTTGCCGCTGGTTGTTCAACGCGGGAAGAGTTGCTTCAAAGGCTGATTGATTTATTAAGCAGAAGTGTTGTAGATTAGACATGGAAGAGAAGAAGTACTCCCTGGGAGGTGTGCCGATAATATATATCGCATTAGTAACGGCGTTGGGGTTCTTTGAGTATGGCAGAAGTATTGACGGGGCATTCGGCGGTCTCTTGCTTGCGTTGATGTTTTCATTGCTGTCTCTCGTCGGCTTCATACCGGTGGCTGGAATAATACTTTTTTGGTGGCTTAGCGGCGCGGTGATAAGCTGGTGGAGCGGGTTTACTGGGCTCCCTGGCGGTAGCCTTACCGTATCAGTGGCGTACTGGCTCGCTTCCGCTGGCGTTATAATCCTCAACGTAGCGATAACCCTGTTAATCATACTGCTCATCCGCCGCTAGCCAGCACCGCTTCAACGCATGCCCCCTTTTTTCCGTTCTTCACAGCCATATGGCTATCCGCAGAAGCCGGTTCAACAAAGCGGCATATGCCGCTAAACTTATGGAACTGCGGATCGTAATAAGAGATGGCCTTCTCGACGGAAAGACGCACCGCATTATGAAGATGATGGCGAGTTACGTCACGGCGGTGTACGGGATTGCGCCAGAGGGGATGGACCTAGAAGGTGCGTTATTCGCAGTCGACGACTGCAGAGAAATTGCAAACGATATCAAAACACGGTTTAGGCGCCACCTCAAGTACATCGAAGTGGAGTGTCTCTGACCTCCTCCCCGTCCTGAAGGGCGGGATCGGTTGCAACCCCCTCTTTTTCCCCTCTCCAAGCTACCGCGCGCCGTCGACAATTCACTTGATATGTGCAACCGAAAGCCTCGCCCAAAGGACGGGCCAAATCCAAGTCTTCAGAGCAGAAGCGTAGCCCTCAGCTACGTCGACGCGGATCATCAAATAAAGACACAAAAGGCAAAGACATGGAAAAGATAGTAGAGATTAAAGAGATTAAAATAAAAGATGACAAAACGAAATCACAAGACGCACCCCAACGGGTAGAGGACGATGACTCTACTCGCTGTTGGGGTGTGTCTTGTGACTCGACCCCGCCACCTCCTCCTCCCCAGGAGGAAGTAATGTGCGAAACCTTGGAAGAGTGCATACTCAAGAGTGCGCTTAAATAATCTCTTTTTTTCCTCTTTGTTTCTGTGGAAAAATGGGGTTTGGTGGGGTTTTGCTTCAGCGGCACTCTGGTGGCAACCCTCCACATTCTTCTGGTATTACGGCTTCGCCTACAATGACGCGTGCAATGTGTGCATATGGCGTCCCGGGTTCCAGTTTCTCCAGCTCCTTCTTCATCCACCTCTTTCGGCAGAGGAGGTACGCCTTTAGGCAGAGCAAAGGCTCGTAACATACCGCCTTTTCGTTGCAGTCTATTTTGAGCGACCCGTCGCGGTTTCTGAGCCCCAGCATGTCCGGCAACAGCTGTTTGAACTGCTTGTACAGCAGGCCGCCGAATTTCTTTGTTGCGAACTGCATCCATGCGATTAAAGCTATTCTGCAGAGCTCGTTTTCTTCGCGCATGAGCCGCTTTTCAAGGGCTTTGTAGCACGTCTCTAGTTCTTGCTTCTTTTTTGAACAGATTGGTTCCATGTCAATTACGGCGTCTGGACATGTGCTGAACTGGGGAAAAAGGGGGTTTTCATGGGGACACTGCCTGCGCCGCCGCTTTTTCGAACTGGGCTACGTCTTTGGCGTGGTAGACGTTGCCGAGCTTCTTCAGCGCCTGCACCCATTCGTACCGCTCATCCGCTGGCGGTATGAGTATCAGCCTAGTCCTTCTGCCGCATTTTTTGACGAATTTGTCGATAAGCTCTTTGGGCGCATCGGTGATTCCGTCGCTGATGATCACGTGCATGCTGTTTGGCGGGTGGCGCAGGGCCTCCTCCATTACCTGCGATATGTCGGTGCCGCCGTCTGCTTTGATTTTCAGCAAAGTCTCTATGACGTCTCCAGGGGCGACCTTGTCGACCTCTGTGTCGAAGAGGTACACCTCTGCGCTGTACTTCCGGTGGAGGGCCAGCGCCAGGCCTGCGGCGGCAGATATCTTAGGCACGCCTCCCTCCATCTGCGAAGCCATGGAGCCGGACTTGTCCAGGTAGAGGACGAGCCTCAGCTTGGTGCCCCTCTCCCTCACGGTCACCTGCTTCGTGGCGACCTTCGCGGCGAAGAGCTCCGGCGACTCGTCGGCGACGGCCAGCTCGTGCGGCACGGCGTCTGCCACCTGCTCGTACCGCGTCATCAGCGTCGCCCCGGAGATCCCGCCCCAGAGGCTCGCCGCCTGCTCCGCGGGCTCGCTGAAGGCCGACATGAACCTGCGGAACATCTTGGCCGCGTCTCTCAGAAGCTTGACCCGCCGCCTGAAGTCCTGCGGCTCGGCCAGGAAGCGCCAAAACGACAGCCCCTCCAGGGAGTAGCTGTGGCCGCCGCTGAGCACCGCAACGGCCGCCTCGGCCTCCCCCCTGGCTTCCAGGTACTGCTTCAGCTCCTCTGCGACCTCGTCCAGCTTCTTGGCAAACGCCGCGCCTAAGCCCCCCACCTCCTTCTCCATTGCTATTAAGAGCTTCTGCGGCCCCCCCGCGGAGGCGGCGGCCGCCTCCATGCCGGGGGGCACCTTGCCCTCCGCCAGTTGCTTCATGGCCTCGTCCAGCTTGTCGATCTCCTGCCTCGCGTACCCCAGCTTCATAAACATCCTCACCGCGGCGGCCGCGGAGAGCTCCACGGAGCCCCTCGTCAGCTGGTTCAGCCTGACGTAGTTAGGCGACGACACTACGGATTCGATGAACGCCCTCCAGGCGGGCGCCTGCCTGTTCTTCTCCTTAAGCGCGGCGGCGGCGTCTCCCGCACTTCTGAAGTACATTATGTAGCCGTCTGCCGCTTGGTAGCGCTTCGGCCTCAGCCCAAACAGCCGCGCAAGCATGGAAGTCCTCTCTATCCCCACCCAGTAGAACTCGTAGGGCTCGAAGATCTTGGGCTTGAAGGCCGACCTGGGGTCTATCTTCATTTCGCCTTGTTGAGGAGGTTGCTCATCTTTTGGATGTACAGTTGCGCCTCCTCCATCAGCGACTTGACGTATTCCCTCAGCCACGGCTTGTCTGCCATCTTCTCAACGTCGTATATCAGCACCTCCTTGAACTTAGGCATGGCATATTTGTACTGGCCCAGCTGGTACAGGTGCTTCGCCTCAGCCAGCTTCTTCTGCAGTTCAGCAACCTCCCCAAGCATGTCGCTTATGGCGCTGTTCAGCTCGGCCAGCTCCTCAGGCGTCCTGGCCGCGTATTTGATCAGCTTGACGGCGGCTTGGGCCGCGGTTGCCTCATCCGCGGCGCCGCGCAACGCCAAGTACGCCAGGAACAGCTTAAACAGCTTCTCTATGATGGTTCTGTCGCTGACAAATATGCCTTTTGCGTCGGCCAGTTGCGCCAGCGGCATCACGTGCCTCCGGTACAGCTTCACGGCAACTGGGGCCAGCGACAACGCGTATTCGTGGAGAACCGCCACGTCCTCAGGCGACGCCACCTGCTCAACTTCCCCAGCGCCGTTTAGCCACTTGGCCTCAAGCGCCTTGGCCACCAGCTCTATGTTTTTCGAGATGGGTTGCACAAACACCTTGACCGCAAAGCGGTCGTACAGGGCCTGTAGCTCGTCGTCTTGAGGCGCCTCGTTGGACGCGGCTATGGCAGTCCACAGCTTGGTCTGGACAGCTGTGCCGGTGAACGGATCATACAAAACCCTCTCGTTCAGCAGAGACAGCAGGGCGTTTAGGAGGGCAGGAGAGGCCTTGAATATCTCGTCTATAAACACCAACCAGCTGTCTACTAAATAGCTCCACCGCCGCTTCACCTCGCCGCTCCTCAGCGCAACGATGTCTATGGGCCCCACCACCTCGTCAAGGGTTGTGTAGCGGGTCAGCAACGTCGTGTATGCCCTAACCCCCAGAAGCTTCGCCATGGCGGTGGCCAGCATGGTTTTCCCCGTCCCCGGGGGCCCGATCATGACCATGTGCTCCTTCGCCACCAGCGCCAGCAGGGCGGCCTCTACCTCCTCCTCCCTGCCCACCAGAATCCCGTTTAGAACTTCGCCGACCATTAGGAGGTTCTTCCTTGCATCTTCCACCTTATTCCGGGTGGGTTCGGTTCCCATGACCTAGGAAAAACAGGAATTTTTAAACGAATAAGACGCACCGCACGCGCCTGTTCTCCAAGGCGCTGGCCAATGCGCCGTAGTCCTCCGCCGGCACGTAGTAGACGTAGAAGCCGTGCACCGGCTTGTCCCAGGTCAGCCGCAACTCCACCGCCTCGCCGTTGCACATCAGGCGCATCCTAGGCGGCGGGGGGCTAGGCAGTTGGTCTGCCCGCACCGCCACCCTCCTCCTGCTCCTAATGCGTAGCTCAGCCTCGCGGCCGTCCGCCGTTAAGACGCTGACCTTCTCCACCATCAGAGCTCTGCGACGATTATCTTCACCTCAGCCCTTATCTTCATACTCCTCAGCAACTCCCTAACCCTCTCTGCGACCTCCTTCGCAACGGCCTCATCTCTCAAGACAACGACGACGAGATGCGCATCGCCAGTAACTGGCCCCGCGGCCTCCTCCTCTTCCTCCCCCTCCTCCTTCTTCGCCTCCTCTGCAAGCTTCGACACAAGGGCTTCGAGCCCCTCTGTCTTGTACGGGATTAAGACGCCGACGTGGTGGGCGGTGGCCACCGCCGCCTCCTTGAACTCCGCCCGCGCCAAGGTCTGCATCTTCTCCAAGACGTGGCAGATGGCGCCGTAGCAACGAAGCCTTTTGCTGTAGCTCACGCTGTAGTGAACCATGACAGCCAGCGCGTCGGCTGAGTCCTCAAGAACCTCCATGTCGTAGACCGTGTAGTTCTCAGTAGTTTTCTTCTTCTTGAACTTAGCCGCCTTAAACGACATAGCCACCAGAGAGGTCTGGGGGTCGGCGTTGACCCCCAGCTTGGCGGCCAGCTCCTTCAGCCTTTCCGCATACGGCTTCGCCAGCTCCTGCACGTCGGCAGGCACCTCCTCAGATGCCTTCACCGCAAAGCACCACACGCCGTACGCCTCATCAACCTCAAAGCTACCCCTCACCAGCCAGCCGCCGTACCTCCCCTTCTGAAGTTGCAGATAGTTATCATTAATCAGCATAAAGGCGGCGTCCTCCTGGGCCTTGAGGAGTATTTCTTTGGTCAACTCTTTATTCTGGGTAGGTTCGGTTCCCATGACCTAGGAAAAACAGGAATTTTTAAACATGTTTCAGCCAGCCGCAGGTAGCCGAACGCCATTTGGCTGTCTGAAGCCTTCTATTCAATTTTTATTTTTGGATCGTTTTGTTTTCATGGATGCTATCGTTAAAAATGAGGAAGAGGCCAAGTACCAACTCCGCATTGAGGTAGGCGAATTACTTCATCAATGTGTGAAGCAAAACCCCGATCTTAGGGATTGGGCAGTCAAAGTCCAAGACTGCGTCTTCGACGCGTTAGAAGGAAAAAAAGGCAGTTGTGCGGTAGAAAAAGAGCATATTGACAACGAGGTGAAGCATGCCGTTTGGCGTGTTGTCGAGAAGATATTGTTCACAACGCGGTGTGAAGACGTTGCAAATCAAGAACCCGACGAAAAGAAAGCACACATAATTATCCGCGACCTCGAAACGGGCATCCTCGCAGGTACGTCCATCACCTTGTTCTTCTCGTTCTACCTGCCAAAGCCCGTGGTCATAGGCACCGCGGCTGTGGGAATCCTCTACTCAGTAGTAGCCGCTGTTATTAAAAAGTTCTTGGAACCGCTGAGAAACGGCGAAGTTAGGAAAAGAACTCTGGCCTGCCTAAACGGCAACATGCCTGCAATTCTTTCGGAAATCCGAAAAATCAAGGAGAACCTGTGTCTTTCTTTTGGCATACCCAATCTTCGAACCTAAACACATTAAACTGGGGGCCGTCCTCCTTTTTAATACACTGGTAACAACTGTCTCCGCAATCCTCTGGCTGGCCATAACAAATAATGAGGAGGGAAAAAGGGGTTATTTAAGTAGTTTGCTGATGTTCCGTATGGCTGACGCGGAAGCAAATTGTTTCAACAGCGTCATGTCTACGCCGTTTAGCCACAGGGCCGCCGCGGCGGCGGCCCACGGATTTCTCCCCTGCAGAGCCCTTCTATTTCTATGTAGCAATTCCACTGCCGACTTTGCAACCATTGGTGGGATGTTGGCCCTTGCAACGATGATGGCAACGTAGTGATCTAATTGTGGCGTATTTTTCACCAAAATGCTTAATTCTCTAAGCACCCGTTTCATCTTTTCGATGTTATCGACGTAGTGCAGGAAATCGCTTATCGGCCTGGGCGTCTTAGACATGCGGCACGCCATGATCAGCGCCGCGGCGGCGAGGGCCTGCGGCGAGTAGCCGCGGCCGACCAGTTGCCTCGCCAGCCGGGCCGCATTATCGATGCAACTCTGGGGGATGGCCAACGACGAAGACAGCCTCATAATCTCCTCCTCAAGCTTGGCGTACCTCATGGCTAAAACGTCTTTCTGGTACTTCCTCAAACGCGGCCAGCGGCGATCAAATATAATATCGTTCTTGTAGTCTTTATCCATGAAATATGTCTGGGACAAAGTCAACGTTGAATTGGGAAAAAGGGGTTATGTTTTTCTGCGTCTCCGCGGCTTCCGGCTTATATGCAACTGCTCCAGTAGCTGGGCGGCTTTTCCCTGCTCCAAGGCTTCCCACAGCGGCGTGCCGCGTTGCAGTAGGTACTTCCCGTCGCCGATCCTCTTCAGGTACCCTGCGTCTGCGAACTTCCTCAGAAGCGCCATGGCGGCGCGCCTCTCCCCGCAGAGCGCCTTCAGCTTCAGCGTCAGAGTGTTCCCCTTCGCCTTCAGCACCAGCATGCGCATGTGCTCTAAAACGCTCAGCCTACCGCACCGCATCGCTCTCCTCCCTGGCGGCGTGGCTCAGCACCGCATCTACGTAGGGGGCGGGGCGCCACGCCACCACTCCGTAGTCCAGGAGGTAGAGCGCAGGCGGCCTCGCGGGCACCACTACGCGCTCCTTCACGCCGTCTGGCCTCACCCCGATTATTTCTGTCTTGGACATGGCCTCCCTCACCAGCCCCCACCTCCTCACGGCGCCGTACTTCCTGGCCAGCTCCTCCTCTGCCCTCCTCACCTCGTCTAGGTTTATGACGGGGATCCTCACCCACAGCTCCCTGTAGCTTGCGGCGGGCCGCACGGCGATGTGCGACAGCGGCCTCACCCAGGCGTATCTGCCGGCGCGCGGGGGCAACTCCCTGGCCCTCAGAGCCTCCTCGGCCTCCCTCAGCTTCATCCGGAGCTCCTCCCTCTCCCTCACATACGACGCGACGTCGAGCTTCCGCAACGCCTCCTCAAGCCTCTCGGCGTGGGCCGCCAGCGTCTCAACTGCAGATGCGAGGAAAGACGCCTTCTTCTTCGCCTTCCTCAGCTCTAAATACAGTGCGGCTGTGAGCGCCAGCAACGCGGCGGCCGCGGCGGCAAATATCATCTACAGCAGTTTATCCTGGAGAGGTAGCTGTGCAGGACGGACTGCGACACGGACTGGTGCTCGGCGAGGCCGTTCACCCCGTCTGCCAGCATCCTCACCCACTCCCTGATGTATGCGCTTACTATCCTGGCGTGTTGCACCACCAGCTTCCTGTCTGCTTCGGTGTGATGGCACCTGTGCCGCTTTGCGTACTGGAGGATTATGTTGGCGGGCTTGTCCAGGGATATCCAGTTGCGGCGGCTCGGGTCTATGCTGTCCAGCACGATGCGGCGCACCGCCTCACACACAGCGCACTTGGGTATAGACGTCTTGAGCTCCTCCTTCGCCTCCCTCCCCATGGCCGCAACTACGTCGAACCAGAAGCACGGCCCCACCTCTATATCCCCCCTGGCGGCCGCTATGAAGAAGTTCTTAACCTGCTCCGGATCCAGCGTTGAGGCAATCACGGCCTCAGCCGAGGCGGCATCCCGAACCCCCTACCTGCGCCTCTCCACGCCTCATGTGCTAAATGCGGATCCGCCTCAGCCCTCCCCTTAGCCGCTTTTATCAAGAGCTCCATGGTCACCGCCTCAGCATCTTGCTGGCGGTTCTGCAGTCCAAGCCGCTACGCTCCTCTGCAAGGCGCAGTATCAACTGCACCACGTCTGCGGTGCAGTCGGCGCCGAACAGGTACGCGGAAAACCTGGCGGCGAAGTCGTACAGGTCGGCGGACTGCGACACCAGCTCCGCCAGCTTCTGCCTGTCTTTGACGGGCCACCTCTCCAGCCCCGGCAGGCCCTGGGGCGCTCCGCCCACAGCCGCCTTGACCAAGTCCTCCCTCCTCTCGGGATCCCTAAGCGCGTCCAGCAACTCCCTCTTCTCAAGCGCGAACCTCACCGCGGCCGCCGTTGCGGCGTCGTCCACCACAGGCGCCAGCCACCCCAAGCCGCTGGCCTTCAGCAACGCCTTGAGGTCGGGCACCTCAGGGGCAGGAGGCTCCTTCGGCGCCTCCGCCGTCTGTTGCTGTTGCATCAACTGCTGGATGGTCTCCTTGATCCTGGCCACCGCCATCGAAGAAGGCTTCACGGGGGCGGGTGGTTGCGGCGGCGGAGGAGGAGGTGCCGTCTCATCTGCGTCGGTATGCGCAACTGCGGCGGCCTCAGGCCGTTGCGGTGTGCGGCACAGATGCGGCGGCAAGACGTGGCGATGGCACAGAGTCGGCTCGTCGGCCAGCCTCAGGAGGGCCTCCTTGGGGAGGGGGACTCTGAATACGGCGGCGACGTTTTTTGCCACCTCTGCGCAGAGGCCCCCGTCGGTGCAACGAACCACGTGGACGTCGTACAGGCCGTCCCGGACGTAGTAGTTCGCATCTGGCACACACACCGCGCCGCCCTCCCCCACGAAGGCAAACACCACGTATGGAAACCTCCCAGTGGCCTTCAAAACGTGCTCCAGCTCATCCTGCTGGCTTATCCGCCTAGACTCCACAGGCGGGCCGCAGAGCTTCTCCACAGCCTCCCTAGACATAAACACCACCTCCCCAGCCAGCCCGTAGGCTTTGAGGAGCCTGGTGGCCTCCGCCACCTTTATCTCCAGCGGGATTTGGGTTTTGGTCTGTTCAGTTTGGCTCATGATTCAACAAATTCGTGCAGTATTTAAACATATACGCCTACAGGGATAACTTACAGGCGCCTCTTTCCAAATGCAAAAATCTGCAAAAAAATGCAAAAAGACGCAACCCACAACGTGCCACGTACTAAGAAGCCAACTGCAAAAACGCGGCATCCCCCAAACCCCAAAAAGAAAAAAGAGATTATTGTAGTTGCCTCCTCCTGCTGGCCTCCCTAGCATGTATAATCATTAAAGTTATATCTATGAGCACACTAAACATGTCCCCTCTAATAATCCTGCTTTCCTCTTCCATATCTTTAGGATTGGGTCTTAATTAGGAGGAATTGGAAAACCCAGCCCCAGAAGATAGGCTGGATTCCCCTGCTGTCTACAGGGATAACATACAGGGATGTCCTTACAGGGATAATTATCCCTGTTAGGTAATCCCTGTGGCGTTCCGGTTCAACTTATTTGTTTTGTCCTTGGGTGGCGTAGTTGTTTTTAAATAGGCGTCTAAGGGGTTGCATGGGTCATGTGGTCAGCCCCAAGGGGTGGGCATACTTCGTGACGAATGAAGTTGATCCCGGCTCGAAGGACGGCTGGAGGGCGGTTAGGCTGTCTCCTGTTTTGGCTCTGCCTCCCGCCAGGCTGGCGGACGTGGGGGGGCAGTGCGCCGTGGAGGGGGAGGTGGGCGTCTCCGAAGTCCTCCTGGGCTGGGCGAGGGGGGAGCCTCCGCCGCCTTGGTTCGAGCTGGCTTTGGGCTGGAGGAGGTACTGGGTGAAGCTGGTTCCCGCATACGGCGCCTCTGCGCCGCTGTCGGCGCCGGCGCACCGGCTGTACATCCTCTGCGCGGACAGGAGGTGCGACCTGTCGCCGCTTTTCGCCCTGGCCGACCCCCTAAAGCATCCGCAGTACGCCGCCGCAGTCATAAGGGCCCACATCCACGCCGAAAGCGATGGGAGGTGGATGCCCATATGCGACGTGGTGGAGTGCCCCAAGACCGTCTTCGCGTCGCCAAACTACGACAACACGTTGGGCAAAGGCGCCTTGGACATACTCGGCGACCCGGAGAAGCTGTACGTGTTGGTGAAGCTCACCTACGACCGCTCCAAGGAAACAAGGAGGGCAGGCTACCGCCTCGGCCTCTGGAGCCTCAACCCAGACGAGGTGCCGAAGAACCTCGGCGAGACGGGCACGTTCACCACGGCGGCCACAGCGGCGCTGGGATACATAATCCACATGGTGCCGAAGGTCGACAGATACCTGCGCCTTCAGCCGATCACAGTCCTCTGACTCCCACCTCAGATGCCTGATCAACACGCTGAACACCTGCTAGTAATCGAAAGACCTACTCCAAAGGCAGACCAAAAAGTCTCTGTGCGGGTTTTCAAGACTCCGTTTGCACCTCTGTTTCGCGCTTTTTCAGCCACTGTGTGCTGAATGTCCCTTTCGACTGTCGTAGGGCATCGTAGCCAGCCCCCTGAAGGGCGAGGCTTTCGCCCTGGCCAGAGGAGCCGGTGAAGGCGCCGGTGAGCCGCCCAAGGGGTTCCCTTGGGCGGGGAGGAGATCGGTTGTAAGAAGAGGTATCTGGTAGGCCTGTCGGAACCTGAAAAAATGGGTTATTTCCTAGATAATAGTTCGATAAGTTCGGGGTATCCAATTAACCTGGCAGAGTCCAGAGAGGAGTAGCCGTTGGAGTTTTTGATATGAGGGTCGGCGCCGTGTTCAACCAATATCTTGGCGACTTCATAGCATTTCCTTCTTTCTGCACCCCACCTTGCGCATTCATGCATTAGTAGCTTCAGCGGCGTCTCGCCATATGCATCTTTCGCGTTTACGTCTACATCTCTGAGGACAAGTAGGACGACTTCTCTGCTCATCCCCCTCACCGCGTAGTGGAGCACCGTTCGGCCATGTTTGTCTCTCGCGTCTACGTCGGCCCCCAGTTCCAACAACTTCCTTACCACCTCTGTGCACTTTGCTTGTGCCGCGAGGTGGAGCGGCGTGCGGCCGTCTTTGTCGGCGGCGTTGATGTCGGCACCGGCGCCGACAAGAAACAGCGCCGCGTCGCAGTGGGAGTATTCAAGCGCCAAGTGGAGCGGCGTCCTGCCGCTGACGTCGCGGGCGTTGACGTCGCTGTGCTTAGCCAAGGCCTCTGCGGCCTTGATGCTCCCGTGCAGTGCGGCAATGTGCAACGGCGTCAGCCCTCCTTCATCGCGGGCGTTGGGATCGGCGCCGTGCTCAATGAGGATCGGGATCGCCTCGGGGCAGTCCTGCGCCGCGTAGTGGAGCGGCGTCATGCCTGCTTCATTCTCAGCGTTTGGATCGGCCCTATCAAGGAGGCGAATGATTCTGTTAACTTTGCACTCCATCACCGCGAAGTGCAGATCTGTATATCCACGGCGCTTCATGGTTCTCTTCACAGCATTAATATCGGCATCTCTCATTGCCCTGATCAATTCGGCGATGTCCCTGCCGATGCCGTCGGTTTGGGGTTTTCCCATGAGTTAAGACGCGTATCTGCATTAAGAGGAACCTCCCAGCCGCCGCAGGGATTGCCCCACGGGGATAATTATCCCTGTAGGGAAATCCCTGCATGTTGTCCCTGTCGGCGGCAAGCTTAAAAAGGTGGGTGTTTCTAGATGCGGCTCATAGCTACGCCGGCAGTAGCGCCAGCCAGCTCGATGAGCCCCGCCCGGGGCGAGGCTCCTCTTTTGCCGCGCCACATGTTGTTTTCTCAGCTTGTAAACGGCGTTTTTGCTTTAAAATCCTGGATTTTCTTTAGGCATGCCCAGGGGCGTTACCCGAACAATCCTCTCAAGGACTGAGGAGGCGTACAGGCTTCTGCAGTCTGAGGGGTGCGTCACTGTGGAGAAGGCCCGGAGGGCGCTGGGGGTTTCCAGGATGCAGGCAAAGTACGTCCTCAAGAGGTTGCAGGCTGAGGGCCGCGCCGTGTCCGCGGCCGTGGGCAGAACCACGCTTTGGTGCCGCGACGGCGAGGCGGCGGCGCGGGCTCTTGAGGAGCTCGCCGCCGAGGCGAGGCGCGTCCTCTGCGGCTTGAGGTTCACCACACCGGCAAAGTTGCTGAGGCTGATAAATAGAGATAGAAGAGCCAGCAGAGCCTTCTCTAAATACGTCCCGCTGTCTCCCACCGCCGCGGCTACAATGTCTTTCCTAAATGCGCTTCTCCAAGCGGCCTTCGGCCAGCCGGTGATGTATATGGGAGGCGGCGGCACTCCCGTGTATCTGGTGCCGCCCGGCTGTAGCCAAAACGCAAAGTTTTAAAGCCACAGACGGATATATATGACGTGGTTGACTGGAGGACTGTGGGAAAAAACGTGAAGCTGATCTACGAGGGGAAGGCGGTGGAGGACGTACTGCACCGCATAGCGAGCATCGACAAGGCTCTGCCGAAGGACGTGGTGGCGGTGATCCTGGAGCGGCTGTACGGCAAGTTCGGTTGCTACGTGGACTGGTTGCACAGGAGGTACGTCCTCTGCGACAGGCCCATCGGCGTCAAGTGCAGGCAGAGGGGCAGGCTGTATTGGTGCGTGGTGGAGGAGCCGTGGTTCTTCTCCGACCGCCCACTCCCCGGGTGCGTCGAGCTGTCCAACGGCTACCTCTGCGTGCAGAAAGGCGTCGAAACTGCCCTCGACCAGCTCAGCAGGGGGAACTGCGAGGCGGCGCTCGCCGCCATGCCCGGCAGGAGGGCTGAGGTGGGGGAGTACATACTTTACATCTCAGACGGCGAGGTTTACGAATGCGGCAAAGCGGTAAGCATCTACCGGATAAGGCAGGAGTGCCGCTTGGCCGAGAGGTGCGGCAACCTGTGGAAGGTGTCGAAGAAAGCCGCCATCGCCTACGAGGTTGCGGGAGGCAGGACGTACGTGGTGTGGCAGAAGCCGGCGATTGAACTGCTGAGGGGGATATACATTGAGGAGAAGAAGCACATGGAGTCCTATTTTTAGCGACGGATTTAAATAGCGGTGTGTTTATACGCGTCATGTCTAAACAGAAGCTGAAGTTCTACGACATCAAGGTCAAGAAAGCCTTCGAGACCGACGGCTACGAGGTGGTGGAGAAGCAGACCGCCCGCGGCACCATGATGTTTGCAGTAGCGACGTCTCCGTACACCGGCAGAAAGGTCTACAGGTTGCTGGGCCGGAAGAAATAAGCCGTTTTTTCCTCAAAAAAAGAGCTTATTTTTTGTAGAGCTGATACAGCTCAGCCATCATGCCGACCCAGTTGAACCTCTTTTCCCTGTAGTCCACATGCCGCTTTACCACCGACCTCTTATCCCTCTTGACGTACCTCATGCACCGCCTGCATCCGAGCCAGATAAAGGTGTCGTCTTCCACAAGCTCTAAAACGCCCCCGCAGAAGGGACACGTGTTGGCTGTCTCTACAGTGATTAAGTCCATGGCTTTTCTTCTCTATGCTAACAAGTTGAATTAGAAAGGAGTGGGAAAAAGGGGGTTTAGTGGTAGTCCAATAACGACAATAGATAGCGTACTGCATCTCCACCGTCTAGTTCTTGAAAGCCGCTGTTGAACCTGTAGACCACTACCTCCTTGCCGGGTACTATAAAAACCCTTATGCCGCGGCGCCGCAACTTTTCAACGACTTCTTTTGCGTATTTATCCATTCCAATAACCACCACTTCCATAACTATTTCGCGGTTGCTCCACATGTTGAACCAGCTGTCCACGGGGCTGATCCGGGGCGGATGCCCCGCGGCTAATTCCCTGGCTGGAGATGTGTGGGGCAGGGGGCTACCTGCAGGAAAGAGGCCGCATGCGGTTCAACGTATTTGCATGCGGCGTATAAGTCATGGATTCTAGTAGAGATGTTTTAGCTAAGGAGCTCATTGCTCTGCTCAAGGACGGCACCAACGTGATGTTGCAAGCGCCAACAGGGTGGGGTAAGACGACTCTGATGCTAAAGATGTTGGCAATGCTGGCGAGGGAGGGCTGGAAGATCGGTTTTGTTGCCCCGACGCTTTTTCTGCTTACGGAGAAGTGGGGCCAACTGATGCAGATGTTGCAGGGCGAGCCGAACCCGCCCCGCGCCATACTTACGGCGGGGGCGGGGCAGTACTGCGTGTATCAGTGGTCGATCCCGCAACGGTTCTGCCCCCGTTGCCGGTTGCACCGCCATAATATCGATACAGACTTCGGCAGGTTCGTCACGTTTGAAGACATTGAGAGGCAGGCCCCGGAAGACGCCTGCGGCTACTGGGCGCAGGAGGCGGTGATGCACAGATACGGCATCATACTCGGCCACTACGGCCGGTTGAACAAGATAATTCACCTGTTGCATTTTCTGTTCATCGATGAGGCGCATGAATTCTTTATACCGCGGATATCGTCGTTTAAACTGGCCGAAATTGCCCAGCTCCTCGGCGTAAAGGCCGAGGAGCTAGTCAGCGTAGCTGTGATAAGGGAGCTCGTTGAAGAGAGGCTGTACAATGAAGAGGACTTGAGGATTGGGGACAGGCTGTGGGCTCTGCACAACGCCGTTAAGAAGACCTGCTGGATTGAGGCAGATGAGCTACACTGCATGGATCTGTACGAGCTACCTCAGCGCGTCCGCATCTTCGCCGCCACAGCCACCCCGCCCCCCGGGTGGCCCCCGGAGGGGTGGGGCAAGAAGATAGTGATTGAGCCGAAGATAAAGCCGCGTGCCTACGTTGAGACGTCTAATGCATTTTACTACAGGGATCGCTACAACGGGTTGGGGCTTCAGATATACTTGATTGTCCGCTGGCTTAGGCAGAAGTTTGGCGCCAGACGCATCATAATATTCTCTACAGCATCCGCGAGGAGGGTTATTTCGGCGTCTATTGAAGTCTCCCACGAGCCGCTGAACCCGCCGCAGGAGGGCGTAGTGCTGGCCGACGCATGGGGGCGCATGAGGGTGGGGGTAAATCTCCCCCAGTACGACGCCGCAATACTGACAGGCATCAGCCTGCCTCCTACCGCCCGGCGGCGGCTCCGGGCGGAGGGGAGGGATCCCAACATTGTTGAGGCGGTGCAGGCGGTTCAGCTGGCGGGCCGCATCTTAAGGCCGCAAGACGAGGGCGAGACATATGATGATGTGCTGAAGAAGAAGATCGTTGTGTTTGCCGATAAGAGGTATGAAAACCTTATTGAATATCTGCAACAGTTTTACGACATATACGAACTCCCGGTGGATCTCTAACCCCGTCTTTTTCCTGTTCTTTTCTGAAGGCTTTGGCGCAGGTCTGCGCGGGGCTTCGCCGGCTCCACCACGGGCTTGCTGAAGTCGGTCAGCTTCCTTCCGCACTGCGGGCATTTGGCGGGTAGCTTGGGCGGGTCTTCAAACACGTAGCCGCAGTATGCGCAGAAGTAGGTCACCTCGGCGCCTGCCTTGGCCAGCTGTTCGTAGACGTTCATGTGTATTCAGCGGGTTGCTTGATATGTCGATTTGATTCCTTAATCCGGCGCAGTTTGAGACAGCCGTGGAGGACAGGATCATCCAGTTGCTGAGGGAGAGGGGGCCTCTCCCGGTGTACAGCATAGTCAGGGAGCTGAACTCCACCTACGGCGCCGTGCAGTACTACATTGAGCGCCTCGTGAGGCGCGGGAAGATCTACACGGTGAGGATAGGCGGCAGGCGGTACGTGGCGCTGAGCGGCCACGACTGGATCAAGGCGGTGCTTGTGGAGGACGTGGTGGAGGAGCTCAACGCCGCCTTGAGGCGGGCGAAGATAAAGCCCAAGACCCCCCTGCATGAAGCCCTGAAGACGCTGGAGCAGACATCCCCCCACGTGGCCGAAGCCCTGAGACACATAGCCACAGCCCTCCACCGCTGAGTCTCGGCGCCTCCAGCCGCCTCTCTGTGGCGTCCGGAAGGTTCTGGCGTTTTCTGTCAGTCTGGCGCCGCCGACCTCCCCCTGAAGGACGGGGTCTCGGCCGCAAACGCATATCGGCGGCCGCACGCTGGCTCCAACCCCGCCTCTCCCACCGCACGCCTACAGGGATTTCTTTACAGGGATGTGTTGACAGGGATAATTATCCCTGTAAGGTCATCCCTGTGAGGTAATCCCTGCAGGCGTGCGCAGTAGCTGTCTTGAATCCAAGAAAAAAGCGGGGGTTACTCGGATGTGGCGGGCCACTTAATCAGCACCTCTCCGGCATCCTGTTGCTGGAGGACTACTGCCGTCTTCCCCGCGGCCGGGGGGGTCT
>OFEJ01000239.1_pt1 | contig 17490 bp, 20 predicted proteins | sample 1521051 | NCBI WGS metagenome assembly OFEJ01 (sample SAMN06268701, study PRJEB24108) | sediment metagenome | isolation source: Joseph's Coat, Yellowstone National Park, Wyoming, USA | place: USA:Joseph's Coat, Yellowstone National Park, Wyoming, USA | reverse complement strand
ATGGATTAAAGTAATATAATAGTTCATCATTCATATTAGAATTAATACTTCTAATATATTTATAAATCATTAGAAGTTATACTTCTAATAATAAGACCTACATAAAAGTTGACAAAGCTACAATACAAATTATTATTAAAAATTATTAGCAAGGTATATTCAACATTTATTAACTATTTATTTTTAAATTACTAAAGATTTAAATAGAATATGGTTTCAATACCAACCTGGTTTATATATGCATTATTAGGAGCAATATTTGCAGCTTTTTCTACTATATTTGCTAAAATTGGATTACAAGAAATAAATTCTATTACAGTAACAACCTTAAGATCAATTATTATGACAATTATTATATTTATTATATTTATTTTAGAAATTAGAAATATAAATAACTTATTTAATTTATCTAATAAAGATTATATATTTGTAATATTGAGTGCTATATTTGGTGCTCTTTCTTGGATAGCCTTCTTTTATGCATTAAAAATTGGAGAAGCTAGTAATGTTAGTATAATAGATAGATCTAGCTTTCTATTTGTTGTTTTATTGAGTATTATAATATTAAATGAAGATTTAACAATTCAAAAAGCTATTGCTAGTATATTAATGTTTATTGCTTTAATATTATTAGTTATATAATTTTTAAAAAGAACTTATTATATATTTTCTAATATTTTTTTAATTTCCAACAATTTATTTTGCAGTGATTTGTATTTATTAATTATTTCTTCTTTTTCTTTATTAATTTTATCTAAGTCTGATTTTATTTTACCAATTTCTATTTGTAAATTTTTAATTGTTTCATCTTTATTATTTATAATATTTTTTAATTCATCTCTTTCAGCTTTTAATTTTTCTATTTCTTCCTTAAGATTTTTTACCTGATTTTTTAGATCATCCAATTCTTTATTAGAACCTCCAAATGATAGAATCAAATTTAATTGACCAGATTTTATTTTTTCATATGTTTCTATTACAAGAGAACCTGCCTTTGTTTTTCCACTAATATGATTTCTTATAGTTTCTTCAGATCTACCCAATTCATCTGCAATTAAACTTATTGGCATTCCTGCTTTATATCTTGCATAAGCTGCTGCTGCAATTGCCAAACTATCAATCCATGTAGATCTTTCATTTGGATCTTTTATTAATTCTAATATTTCTGGCCTATATAGAGTACCTATAATTAGAAATGCTTCTAATTTATTTATATCATTTTTTCCTAATGGATTTAATGGTATGCTTTTAAAGTCTATATCTATTTTTTCAGCCTGTTGTGTAGAAACATTATCTACCATAACAATATAGTTGTAAATTAACTTTTATAAATAAAATAGAAAGGATAAAATATTAATATGAAAAAATAAATATAAACTCTGGAATAAAAGATATTAAAAAATTATTCCTTATCAATTTTCCAGATAGTAAATGACAATAATATTTCTACTATATCTATTACCAATGCTATTTCAGCAAATACATTTGTAAATAAAGCATTTATATTACCTCCTCTAATATATTGAACATATCCTACAAATAATATTAATAGCATTATTAACCAAAATATAATGTTTGGCAAATAATATTTCTTCAAATTTAATAAGAATACTAGTCCAGATATTATAGATAATGCTACAAACATTCCTACAAATGCTCCAAATATTAAAGATACATTTACTGCTACTGCCCCTGCTACTAACATATGTACTCCAGCCCAAAAAGTTGCTAATAGCATTCCAATCCAACCAACTATTTCTTTTAATTCCATCTTATAACTTTGTTATAAAGGTTTATAAAATCTATAAAATTTATATTTAAAAATGAGAGGAAAAATTTTTGATGATCTTATGATGTTTATAGGATATTATCTTCCAATATTTATTATAACTCTTGGAGGAGTTGTATTTATTTTAACTTCAATATTTAAATTCTACCATATTAATAATCCATCTCAATATTATATTTCAATAATGAATCAAAACAATCAAAATAATCAAAACATTAGTCTGAATACAATAAATTCAACAATTATGGTAAATATATATTATCAGAATGGATTTGATATATATTATGTTCCATCATTTATTGAAAATCTAAGTAATTGGAATATATCTTATAATATTATAAATAATTTTGCTACTACTAGTAGTAGTAATTTATTACAAATAAATCCTTCAAATATAAATAATATTTATTCAACATCATTTGATATAAATTCATTAAATAATGTTAAATTAGAATCTATAATTAATCTATCAAATAATACTTTTGAAGGAAATAATGTTATATATACATATAATGGAACTATATATGAATGTCATATTGTAGGAAATAATGAGATAACATATCAAGCGGGAGATTTTGCATATTTTTGTATATTATGTAAACCAATATCGGGAAATAGTCAAAATATACAAAATTACTATTTAAGCGAACCTGAATATATAAATATAACTCCAGCAATATCTTTATTAGGAAATTCTTATCCAAATACTCAATATTATAATTATACAGTAAATAATGTAGAAATAGTTAATGGAACATATTTGGCTATACCTTTATCAAACAATGGAGGATACTCTATGGAAGATTTCCAAAATATATTAGTTACAATTGGCCCTCCTTTAAGTTATTATATTCAACAATCCCCATATTTTGGGGATAATGTAGTATTTTTAGTTAATTATGATGGTAAATATTATGCATTACCTTCATGGTATGCTGGACAATATAATGGAAATTATTATTTCTTTATTAATCTATTAAATATTCCTTCATTATATAATAATAATTTTGGTTGTAATATTATATCAATATTTGTTGGATTTAGTAATAAAAATCTATTAAAATATTTAAATGGAACAATTGGTGGTGATCCTTATGCATTAGATCCACTTGATCCATCTTCTGCAGTTAAATATGATAATGGATTGAATGTATTTCCAATATATGTTAACTTTTATCCATATAATGGAATTGTAGAAGAACAAGAAATATCCTGTAATAATGGATTTAAAGTATGTTTTATCAATAATCAATCTAGTGATGTATTACCTACATATAATAATATAAGTATTTATGTAAATGGAACAGGAGTTAATATAGAAGTTGTAACAAATGGAACTCTACAAGGATTAGTGATGGATAATGGAAAAAATCAAGGATCTTATGTATTAATTACATCAAATGTTTTACAAAATACTTTTAATCAATTATCTCAATCACAAAATGGATTGGGATTACAAACATTTGTATATTTTTCTGGAATACCCTGGGAAGATCCTCTAGGTACTGTTACAAACCCATTAGTTGCAGATGCTATAGTATTATCATATGTTAGTTATGATAACAATGGCCAATTCCCTGCTGATACAGTAAATAATTATAATATATATGATTATTATGGTTATGAGTACACAAAGACATATCTAGGAAATCCAAATATAGGAATAAAGGTTGGAGGTGATACATATTTACCACTTAATTTCCCAATATTTATGTATGAATATGGATGGACGCTTGGTGGTCCAGGTCCAGGTTATTCTTCAGGTTATTATGTTGGAATATTGCAATATAATGATAGTATAGGATATTTCTTAACTACTCAATATACAAATAATCCAAATCCACATGGATATTATGATTATTATTATTCAGGATCAGGATGGAGTTCGACTGGTTGTGGTTTTTGGAGTCTTAGCAAAAGTCTTCATTACTATTTTGAATTAGTTAGCACTCAAGGAAATCAAGGGAAGGAGTTTAAGGTTTGTGATAATAGTTATCCTCTTCCATTTATTCCTTCAGATCAACAAAATAATAATTATTATTCTCAATATGGTATATTTTGGTTATATAATTGGTTTCAGGCAGAAAATAATAATATGAATATATTTTTCTTAATGAATGGAAACATTTTCAATTATTCACTTGCTTCAGAATCATACATGTTAGGAGAGAATTGTGTGTGGGGGGTTGGTTGTTATCCATATTATGCGTACGCAATACCACCAAATCCACCAGCATCTACAATTACAACAACGGGAGAGCCAATATTCGCACAATCATACATAAATGCATATAATACGGCGTTTAATCAACCTGTAAATTCTCAACTAGCTTTATATGGATATTATGAATTTTATCCCACTTCCCAATATATAAACAACAATTTTGTACCTGGAACATTTGGATATAATGAAGGATATAATAGTTTTTATATAAATTACTTACAAGATGATGCAAGTATGTATTCTGGAACTCCTTATTTATTTGTTTCGGCAGGTTCTGGAGCAGGTTCTGGTTTTATGTATCTAGATTGGATAATAGTAACTTATGGTGTGCCTTATGTAATAAGCATATCTTAAAAATTGTTAAAAATTAACTGGAAGGATTGTATACTTTGTATGGAGCAGTAAAGTTAGAAAGGGCCGAACCTGAGGGACTATGAGTTACACCATATGAAATTATAGGTCCATTGGGTTCTATTAATACTCCTCTTCCCCCTCCAACTCCATGTCCCTCATATAATTGTGTTTGGTACACTAATGTTCCTGTTACATTTGCCCAGTCATATACTGGTGAGTTTCCGGGTATTACTGCTGCATATGTTCCTTGTATGTTCATTGCCGCTACGAAGTTGGATACCCATTTATCATACGTATAGAACCCTGCAATGTTTGCTGGATTTATTTTATTTGCCTCTATTATATAATATGTCTGTCCATTTACTGTTGCCTGTTCAACTGGCACCTGACCCTTAATTACATAGAAGTCCTGTAAGGGCACATATGGTTGATGATTTACTGGATCAGTCTGTCCAACAAATTGGTTATTCAATTGAACTATTTGATTATGATTATTAATTATTGTACTTGCATATTGTCCATTCCATATTACGTTATGTAATGTTGTTCCATTATTTAATATTAAATCACCTACAGGATCTGTCTGTCCATTATAGTTTATCGTTTGACCGTTTGGTACAAATGCTTCATAACCATTTTGAGATCCTAAATATTGTATATGTTCATTATGTGAAGGTAATGCATGTATTCCAAATGCAACTCCTATAACAAGGGCGGTAAGACCAACACCAACTAATATTGATGCATATTTTGCAGCTATACCTCTACGACCACCAAGTCTTCCTTCTAAATATGATCCTATTGAAAGTGAAGCTCTTGTATAAGGAGATAATAATAATGCATAACCTGCTATTACTGGTCCATATTCTTTTACTTTACCTTTAAATTTTCCGAAATTACTTTTTATATTTTCTATTTCATATTCTTTTAATTTATCATCTAGATATTCTTTAAATCTCTTAACTTTATCTTTAAATTTTCCTAAATTAATTTTTACATCTCTCATTAAAATCTTATCTAAATTCTCATGTCCTTGCATATAATATATTTTTAGTAAAGCTTTAAAAAGGTAATTATTTTTATAATTATCAAATAAATAGACTTCTTCATATAAGTTTTATAAATATTCCTAACCTTAGTTTAAAAATAAATTAACTATTAAAATATTCTAATTATCAAAATAGATTTAGATCATTATAATTAGTATCAAAAATCTATAATCAGATGAATATATAAAGATTAATAAAATCCAAAATTTTTATAAATGATATGAAATCGGTAAGTGATAATGTAATAGAACTTATTATTGCAATTATTATAATAATATTTGTAATATTAGTTTTCTTTAATGTATTAAAAGGTCTTAGCTATGCAGGTAGACCAGAAGCAAAGTTTGGATATGCATTATCGGGAAGTATAAGTTTTATTGTAAATCCAATGGCACAAGGGGTATCTGATGCTTCAACAATTGCAAATTATGTTGTATTAGGAATTATTGGTGTCACAACTGCTATTGGTATAGCTCGTGGATTTTATGAAAATTATAATGAGAATATAGAATTTTTAGAAAGTTTAGGATATAGTAAAGAAGAGATAAATAGTATAAAGTCGATAAATCTGTTATTTACAGATCTTAAGAATGGAGGATTTGCGGCAGGTAATCTTGTGAATGGTATTACAAATGCATATAAAAAAGTATTTTTAAATCCTTTTGGTGGTGGTTTATTAGCTGGAACTATTGGTTTAGATTTATCATCTCAAGCTTTAAATAATTTAGCTCATGCATTGCAAGAGCCAGTTTTATATTATTTAGTTCCAGAAGGTGTAGTAGCTGTGAATTTAAGTAATATTGGTGGTTCCCAAATAAATGAAATGCTTAATGATTTAAATCAGTCATATGCAAATTATATAGGGGGAGATTGTATTTCTGATCCAACATCATCAGCATGTCAAAATTTATATGCAACATATTTAGTTGCAAAATATTTATTCTATACATATGGAGAAACACTGGGACAAAGTGTAACTATAGCAGGAAATCATAATGAATATGCATTATTATTATTTGACTATAATAGTACATATAATGTTACATTAAATGATGTTTTATGTATGCTGGAAATGATGAAATATTATAATTATATTCCATTGGAAGTTATGTATGGAGATAAGGTAATAAAAAATAGTACTAATAATATTGCCTGTCAGGTTTTAAGTAATGTAAATAGTAGTTTAATGTCACCAAATCCACAATATTCAAATGTATATAATAAATTATTAGTAAATTCGTATGAGGTGGACTCAAGTGGTAATATTTATTCATTAGGTTCAACTTCAAATAATTATCCACCAAATAATATTACAATTATTCCAGGTAATCTAACATTACCAAATGGTATAATAATAGAATATACATATGAGGGAGGAAATAGAGTAATTCTATTAACATCAATTTCAGGGGGAAGTTAGTTTATAAATTGCAAAGTTTTTAGATTTATAATGGAAACTGGAGAACTTTTAAAGATAATTCTAGCATTAATATTTATTGTACTAATATTAACATTTGTTTTTGTCATATTGGGACCAAAAATAGGGCTAAATATAAATATATTTGCAAAATATCAATTAATAGGAGGAAATGGATAAAAGAACTCAAGTAAATACATTTTTAGTAGCAATAATATTATTTATAGTTGCTTTAGTATTGTTAGTAATATTTATGTACTTTTATTTTAAAGGTGGAGTAAATTTATTTAATAGTATACCTCAAACAAATGGCACAAATGTTGTAAATAGTATAAATAGTAATAACTATGGCTGATAATTCAATAAATTTTTTAATATTTTTAATTATAGCACTAATAATAATAATTTTAGCAATATTATTTTATTATTCTATAGTAAATCATTCTATGCAAGTAAATGCAACAAGTGTAGGATATAAAGTATTAAATCAATCTGGATTAGGATAATATGAAAGGAGATTCTCTTATTAAAATAATTTTTGATATAATAGTATTAATTGTATTGGTACTTTTAATATTTTTTATTATTATGGCACTTATTGGATTAGCTATGGGGGAAGATTTTAAATATATTGGATATTTAAATTCAATTGCTGATGCTATAAATAATAAAGCTAATGGACAGATATTTATAGATAATTATGATTATAATTATGTTTTTGTATTGACATATAACAATGGATGGTATTTACAATTATATCATTGTTTTCCTCCGAACTTTGTTGTAGGTCTTTTATCTGTTAAATTAGCATATTGGAATGTTTCTACAACAGATAATGGAGATATAGTATTTGCACCAGCATTAGCATATTGTAAATTAATAAAACAAAAGTCATTAAATGTAAGTGAAATAAATATAACAATACAAGGATTAAATGATAATGCTGGTTTATTAGTATTGTATTCTAATAATAAGAACTTAAATAACTTTCAAATTATTATAAATCTAATAAATAAATTCTTTCCAGTGACATATTCAATGTTTCTTGCTATATTAAATGACACAGTAATAACTTGTAATAATGGAGGATGTACATATACATCTTCCTCAACCGGAGAAAGTGGTAGTATATATTGTGCTCCAAATCCATATATAAATACAAATAATTTAACATATAATCCATTGGTATGTGTTGAATTATCAGGATTTCCACAAAATCCTCAAGTAGTTCTTAGTAATTTTGAAGGTGAAATAATAAGTTCTGAAACATTTACTTATCTTATTCAACTCTTCCAAATGAACTTTCCATTATTATATTTTGCAGGTTCTTTACCACCAACAGCAATGTATATAGATGTAAATAGTAGTGAAGGAATGGCAGATATTAATATATATATAGGAGAAACTGTTTCATAATATGGATGATGAATTATTAGATGCAATAATAGCATCAATATTTTTAATAATTGTATCGTTAATAGGAATATATTTTCCATATATTGTTACAAGAATATTTGGTACTCATAATCCTTATTTAATATTAGAAGTTGCTGGTTTTATTACATATTCAACATCAGAACCTGGAAATATGGAGGCAGCATTTTTAGTAACTAATGGACCAACCTTTTTCTATGAATTTAGGATAATTCCTCCAATACATTCATCCTCTCTGTTTATTCCTTTATATAATAATAATGATTTTTTAGTTAGTATTGGAATATGTTATGTATATGATTTATGGCAACAGATCGCAAATGATGCACTAAATTCTTTTATATTTGAAACATTTTCATATTTACCAGGATTAAAGAATTTTGGTTTAACAAAACCTATATCAGAAGTTTTAAATGATGTATTTAAAGGAATACCAGCAATTGCTAAACAATCATTAATAGGTTTTGGCATTACATATACTTCATATACAGAACAATCTGCATATTTGCAATATTCATATGGAAGTCATAATATATGGGGAGATATTTTTAATGCATTGCAATCTTCAGTAGGGCCTTCTCTATGGGCTACTGGAGAAGTTACTATAATGCAGGTTGTAGATATGATATTAGATCAAACTTTACCACCTCCATTTGATTTTGTAGCCGGTTTTGCATTTAATTTAGCATTTTCCTCAGCAGTCACTTTATATCAATATTGGCGAGCTACATCTAATCCATATGCATATTGCTATTATAATCAATTTATAAGTCAAGGTAATGTATTTTATATATTTCCAAATGGTGAATATACAGTATATCAACCATATTTAACATTATCAATATATTATAATCCAAATTTCACATTTTATAATGGATGTACAGATTATTATTTATGCAATATAAGCTTTACATATATCTATAATTCGTCTGATGAGTCACAAGATAATATATTTAAATTAGATTTAGGAAACATAAATGATAAAGGCCAGCAAGTATTTCCAGAGTTTATTATTTTATCGAAGGTGGGTGTAGAATCTGGAGGCCCATATTTAAATGTATCAGTATTATCTTCTGAATCATGAGATCATTATCCTTAAAAGATATAATTGAATATATAGCTGCTGCAGTTATTATAATATTTACATTTTTTATTGTAGCAATATTATATGCGTTTTTTAATATTGAGTCATATTCAGAATATACTTATCAGCAATTTACTAATAGTTTATTGATTGATAGATTAAATTATTGTTTATATGAAAATACAGGAAATCCATTATTATTATTTTATGCTCCAAATTTGCAGATTATTAATGAATATAATAATACATATCAACAATGTTTCATGAATGTATCTGGAACACTTTATTATTATATTAATCAATCAAATCAATCAAATCAAGTTAACTATACATATCTAAATTTTTCTTATGATGATTATATATATTTCTTTTTCTATGATATTAACAATATAAATAATTCATATTTTTATGATCCATATAACCTTAGTTTTGAAAATAATATAAGTGTAAATCCAAATTATGTTGCATATAATACTAATAATGTTAGTTATACATATGATGGAAGTTTAGCATCCTTAAATCAGTTTTTAATCAATTATTTCTATAATTATAGTTTATATATATTTAATGAAACAAAAAATGCATATGAAAACTATCAAATTATAAATAATACTGCAATATATAATGCTTATGCAGATGGGGCTTATTATACTGAAGTATATATTCAGCCATTAGCATCATATTATATTACTTTACCAGAATATGATAGTGGAGAACCTGTAATAGTATCTTTATATGGAGTGGGAAATCTTTATATGATTGGAATATATAATGTAACATGTAATACAATTGCTGGAGGCCAAATAAATATATCTTCTTGCCATATTATTAAAGTACAATGAAAATACAAATTGGTTTCTTTTTATCATTTACGATTGCAGTATTAATTATTATAGTAGTATTCTTTATATTTATTTTTGGTATATTTTCATATGGAAATCCAACACTAAATAATATTGCAGATTTAAATACTGTTGGTATTGAATATAAATCTGCAAATGGCTTTTTAGATTCTTTAATTTACTTTGATAATGTAACTGTTCCTGTAATAGATATATATGCAGGGTTTTATAATGATATAGAATTGGATAGTTATATAATAAATGAATTGATAAATGATGAATTATATTATTTAAATAATTCAGCTACAATTCTATCATTTTATTTTAATAATTATACAGTCATTGGAGTATGTCCGAATAAAGAATATATACCTTATAATGTTTATTTAGATGGTAAATTATATACATTCTATGTTTGTCCGCCAACAGTATTATATAATTTTTATGTAAATTACAGTTATCAATTAACTTAAAGTTAATAATTTTAAAATTCATTGATCTTATATGAAAACATCTTTAGCGCCATTGGCATTATTAATAGGTGTAATAATTTTAACCCTCTTTGGTATATATTATTTAAATTCTCAAATGGAACTTTCAACCCAATCTTTAAAATATTTAAGTGAAGATTATATTGCATATCAGAGATTTTTATATTTATTATTTGTTTATATTCCATTTGATATTAGATATAATTTAATAAATAATCTTTTAATACCTATTTTTTACTCTAATTACCCTATGTATGATCAGGTTTATGTATTTGGAAATAATATTCCAGATTATTATTATTCTCAATGCAAAATACCTTTTTTATTTTATTTAGGAATAAAAAATAATGGAAATCCTACCAGTATAATTTATCCTGTTTATTATATTGGAAATAATTATTATATAAATTATTCATTATGTATTCCAATAATTTCTTTAAATAATTTAAGTGATATAAATAATATTATTTTTTATAGTGTTGGAAGTACTGTAAAACAAGATTTAAAAAAAGAAATTGGAATTTTAAATTTTAAATATGCAAATTTTTCATATCAAGATTTTTATTATGATGGTTATAGTAATAGTTTTGTATTATCAAATCCTAAATATTCTTTCTTTGTATCAAATAAATATGAAAGAAATTTATCTTTTCCTCAATTAAATAATCAAATAGATTATTCAGTATATCCATTTTTGTTATATTATAATGAATTAATTGATTATTTATATAATCGAACATTTCAATTCATATATTATAATTTAACAAATCAATCAGATTATATATATTTATATCAAAATTCGTATTTTAATATAACATTAGGTGATAATTTATACTTAAATTTGTCATTTAATAATACCTATTATTATGTTCTGGATTTGTACACATATCAACCTATACCACCAGAATATCCAAGCATTACAAATGTAACAATTGTAATACCATGTGAATCTGTTGGACAGATTGTAAATAATCAATGTATTGTAAATGATACATATAATGAATATATGAATGTATGTTTATATTCAAATATAAATAATATATTGTTAAATTTCAATCATATAATATTAAATAAAGAGAATATATTCAATGGATATTGGTATAATATGACTAGTGTAAATATTAGTAATGAAAAAAATGTAGAAGTTAATAGAACTTTCGTTGAAAATATATTGGAAAATTATGCATATTATACTAATGGATATTATCCAGCTTTAATACCTGTAGATCTTCAAATAAATTATAGCAATGTTAGTTGTTCTATAAATGATGAAACATTACAATTTGGACCATATTATACTTATAATAATTGTTCATCAGCACAAAATTTATTAAATAATTATTTATCAAATTTATGTACAATTGAATCTGGATGCTATCCAGTGAGAGTACATGAATATAAAATAGTTTATTATTTTAATGCTAAATGTACTGTTCCAGAAACAAATATAAATAATCAATTTACATATAATTATTATTTATATGAATTTGTAAAAATAAATAATGAAACAATAAATGATTATTGTGATAATTTATATTGTTATATAATAGGATAAAAGATTTTTATAAAATATATCTATCCTTTTTCTTACATTCTTTAATTTTTCATTTGCTTCCTTTACTAAATTATAAAAATATTCTTTGTTTACTAATAATTTTCTATTTTTTGATACAATTGTTTCAATTTTTTCATTTCCAACAATTTCAACCATTACTCTTTTATCATTTATTAAAAATATTCCAGAATGTTTAAATCCAGATTTTCTTGCAATATTTAATAATTCATATGCTTTTTCTATATTTTTTGAAGATACATGCAAAATAAATGGTTCTTGTTTAAAATATATTTTTTCATCATAATTTTTATATACTTCTAACAATTTATTCCATATATAATAGAAGTTTATATAATAATGTGATTTAAATAAAAATTCTGCCTCAAATTTTTTTCCACTTTTCGGTATTTTTAATAAAATTATCCTGCCTGCACATGAAGATGTTGTAAAAAAGAAATCTAATGAATTAATAAGATCTAGAACATTATATATTGGTTGATCTGCTAAATATTTTTCCTTAGCCTCTTTAAGTTTTTTCATATGATATATTTTTAATTTATTAAATTCATCCATATATTATGGATAAAGAAAAAATAATATTAAATATATTATTCCTAGCATTTTCTATACCAGTAATTTATCTAATATATTATTCATATTCAACATATTTTAGTGGAAATAAGATGGTAAATCCTGAAAATATATATAATTTATATATATCAAACTTTACTGTAAGTGGAAATTATTTTTCTTTTAATGTAAATAATCCAAACAATTATTCTGTTGAAGTATATTTTTCATATTTAGGATTAAGAAATTCATATCAAACGTCATCAATAATTACTTCTGGAAATTTTTTACAAAATATATATATAATACAACCAGATAATCATATTACATTACAATATAATTTTGAGTTAGATGAACAAACAAGATTGACAATTGTTCAATGGGAAAAACTTGGTGGAATTTTATATTTAACATTATATTATTCATCTATAGGAAATAATTCTGTTAATGGAATAATAAATTATCAAATAGAAAAAAGCTAGACTTTATCAAGATCGCTTATTGTAAATATCTTTACTTTATTACTACTCTTTTGTATACTATCTATACATAATATATATTTTATATTTGTACTTTTTTCTATTTCTTCTAATAATTCCCTTGTTAATATTCCGTCCATTACTATATATGCTAGATTATTATGTTTCAATATTGTTTCATCCAATTTATCTACAGGTACTTTATTTAATATATTGAAGTTTTCATCCAATAATAAAGCCTGATCAGTTTTAAATATATCATTCATATATGGTTTTAATTTTTGTAATATTGGATCCTTTATTCTTTTTTCACTCCTAATATTTTTTATATCCTCAATATTTCCTTCTAATTTTTCATAATATGCTCTAATTTGATCAAATGATATTTTATTTTTTAATGCCTTTAATATTTCTTTTCCAGATAGTTCTTCAACTTCTCTTCCAGGTTCCGGCTTTGCTACAAAATCAATATCAACTCCACTTAGCATACATTCTTTTACTAATAAGTCTCCACCTCTATCTCCATCAAAGAATGTTGTTACAATTTTTTTCTTTGATAAATCAACTATTGTTTTTGGAACATTTAATCCATTCAATGCTATTACATTTGTAATTCCATATCTTAATAGATTTAGAACATCTGCTCTTCCTTCTACTAATATTATTTCTTCAGATTTATCTACATCAGGTCCTGCAGGTAATTTTTCAGGTCCATATTCAATTAATGTTTTCATATTATGTGAATATTCTAAATATAATAACAATTCTTTTGGATCTGGTAATTCTTCATTTACTAATTTTGCCAATAATTCTCTAGCTCTTTCCAATATTTGTTGTACTTTTGTTTTTCTTATATCTTCTATTTTTTGTACTTTTATTGTTGCATGTGTTGGTCCAATCCTTGTTACAGTTTCTAATGTTGCTGCAATTAATGCAGTTTCAAATCTATTTAAACTTGTTGGTATCCTAATTTCTCCAATTGTTTTATCATTTTCTACTTTTAGATCTACATCTATTCTTCCAACTTTTCCAGATCTTTGCAATTCTCTTAAATCCATTTCTGATCCTAATAGTCCCTCTGTTTGCCCAAATATTGCTCCTATTACATCTGGTTTCTCAACTACTCCATCAATATATACTGATGCATGTATCATATACTTTATGTAAGGTGGTGAAGTCTTTGCCATTATTAAATATTTTTAGGAAAGGTATTTAACTATTGAAATTTTTATACTTCCAGGTGGTATAATAATACTATAAAAAATGAAATCAAAATTTATTATATGACATCATCAGAAAAAGTAACAATAAGTGTTATAAAAGCTGATATAGGAAGTTTAGTTGGAAATTCAACAATTCCAGAAATATTTGAAGAGACGGCTTCAGATATATTAGATAAATATAAGGGAGAAAAAATATTTGATTATTTTGTATCGCATGTTGGGGACGATTTGAATTTAATAATATTGCATAATAAGGGAGAAAATAATAGGGAAATACATCAAATTGCATTTGAAATATTTAAGAAAAATTCTGAAATTGCAAAGGAAATGAATTTATATGGTGCAGGCGGAGATTTATTAAAAAATGAATTTACAGGTTCATTAATTGGAATGGGACCTGGGGTTGCAGAAATGGAATTTACATTAAGGTCTTCAGAATCAATAATTGTATTTGCTGCAGATAAAACAGAATCTGGAGCATTTAATTATCCTTTATTCCAAATGTTTGCAAATCCATTTAATACACCAGGTTTGGTAATTGATCCTGATATGAGACCAGGATTTAGATTTGAAGTATGGGATCTATATAATCATAAAAGAATATATTTGAATTCTCCAGAAGAAATTTATGATTTATTATTATTAATTGGAACATCTGAAAGATTTGCTATAAAAAGGGTATATCCAAGATCTGATAAATATCCAAAGGATGAACCTGTTGCAGTTTCTTCTACAGAAAGATTATATGAAGAGGCTGGAAGATATGCTGGAAAAGATGATCCAGTAATGATTGTAAGAGCTCAAAAAGGATTCCCAGCTGTTGGAGAAATATTAGAAGCATTTTCATTTCCATATATGGTAAATGGATGGATGAGGGGATCATATTGGGGTCCTTTATTACCTGTAAGTTTAAAGAATGCAAGGGCAACAAGATTTGATGGACCTCCAAGGGTAATTGCATTGGGATTTCAGGTAAAAAAAGATAAATTATATGGACCAGAAGATTTATTTGATGATCCAGCATTTGATTATACAAGAAATAAAGCATTGGAAATTGCAGATTATATAAGAAGACATGGTCCATTTGAACCACATAGGGTATCATATGAAGATCTATTAACAACTACAGTAAACCCCATATTAGATAAACTAATTCAAAGATTTGAGGATATAAAGTAAGAAGGTATTATTTTTAAATATATTTTTTTAACAATAATAAATGGGTCTTGAATATATATATGCAGTATGGTTATTGCATGAAGCTAAAAAAGAAATAAATGCAGATAATATAAAGAAGGTATTAACATCAGTAGGAATAGAACCAAATGATGCAATGATAAATGCTGTATTAGCAAGCTTACAGGGAGTTGATTTGAATAAAATAAAGGAGGAATCATTATCATTTGCCCCAGCACAGCCTACTCCACAGCAAACAGAGCAAAAGAAGGAAGAAAAACAGGAAAATAAGGCGGAAGAAAAGAAAGAAGAGCAAGCATTAGAAGGTTTATCATCACTGTTTGGTTTCTAAAATTTATAAATTTTTATATATAATTTTATTTTAAGGTGACTGATTCAGATAAGATTTATAAGGGCATTATCTTGGCAAAAAAGGAGTTAATTAAGTTAGGAGAGGAGAAGGAAAATTTATATTCTAGAAAGAGAGCATTATATAAGGAAAGAAAGGAATTATTGGAAAAATTGAAGGAATTGAGAAGTAAGAAAGAAGAATATAGTAAAATATTGGATAATTTAATGGAAGAAAGACAAAAAACATTGGAAAAGTTAGAAGAATTAAAGAAAAAATTGGATGATATAAAACAAGCAAGAAAAGATATATTTAAGAATAAAGATATTGCAAAAGATATAAGTAAATATAAAAAAGAGTTGGAAACATTAGAATATGTTTTACAGACTGAGGTTTTATCATATTCTCAAGAAAAGAAAATTTGGAACAGAATAAAATATTTAAGAAAACTTTTAGGTAAATATGAAGAAATATCTTCTGTTTTACAAGAAATTGATAGATTAAAAGAAGAATATAATGCTTATAGATCTAAATTATCAATAATAGGTCAAAATATTAGAAAAAATATTGATGAAAGAAAGGTTGTAAAAGAACAAATAAAACAAATAAAGGAAAGATTAACTCAGATAATGGATGAATATAATAAACTTAAAGAACAAATAAAACAAATAAAAGATAGAATAAGAGAGCTTGAAGATAAATTAAATGAAGATCTACAAAAATATATAAGTCAGAGATTACAAAAACAAACAATTGAAATATCAGATGAAGAAAAGAATAAAATAATTGAAGAATATTCAAGGATACAACAAAAAATTATGAATGGTTCTGAATTATCAATGGATGAAATATTGGTAATGCAAAAATATGAATTATTAAAGAAAAAGGGTGCAATCTAATTATGAAAAATTATATCCAAAAAAATCTTTAGAAAGTCTGGGTTTATTTAGAAAAAAATGTAAAATTTGTGGGAGATATTTTTGGACTTCTGATAAAAATAGAGAAATATGTGGAGATCATGAAAATTATGGTTTTATAAATAATCCTGTTGGAAAAAAATTGGAATATAAAGAAGTATGGGAGAATTTTTCAAAATATTTAAATAAAAAGGGTTATGCAACAATAAATAGATATCCTGTTGTAGCAAGATGGAGGGATGATATAGATTTTGTAATTGCATCAATTGCAGATTTTCAGCCATGGGTTGTTGAAGGATATACAGATCCTCCTTCAAAAAAATTAACTGTTCCTCAATTTTGTTTAAGATTTAATGATGTAAGAAATGTTGGATTGACTGGAAGACATTATACTGGTTTTGTAATGATTGGGCAACATGCATTTGTAAAACCTGAAGAATATGATATTAATCAATATTTCTTAGATCTATATTATTGGTTTGAAGATAATAATTTTCCAATGAATGAATTTATATTTCATGAAGATAAATGGGAAGG